>Ga0247765_1000152_pt1 | contig 54930 bp, 53 predicted proteins | sample UWRJL106311C6_FD_179949 | JGI IMG/M metagenome (GOLD analysis project Ga0247765, IMG submission 179949) | Plant litter microbial communities from Arlington Agricultural Research Station in Wisconsin, United States - UWRJ-L106-311C-6 | ecosystem: Environmental > Terrestrial > Plant litter >... | reverse complement strand
GTGGGGTGTGGGGTGGGGGGGGGGGGGGGGGCGGAGACCAAAGATGGGCGGGTGGACAGTTTTCAATGCCCAATGGCCAGCGTGGTGGATATATGGGGCGAGGCCAGAAGCTATGTGAAGCTGGTGATCTGGTAGAATAAGTATTTTAGAGGACCACAAGTGGTGGGCGGCCTGTCGACAAGGCAGAAAAGGCGGCGTTGGGGAGCTCGACAGTGGGTGTGGGGATCTCGCTGCAGTGGTTCTGATAGGACATATGTAGTGCGAGAGGGAGCAGGGACTTGTCAATTGCCCTGGGCATGTGGCCGAGTAGGCCACTGAGCATGCGTCAAACTTGACAACACAGGCATGGCTTCGTGTCGACTCAGTCAACTTGCATCCGCTCGTGAGGCTTGATTGGAGATAAAGGCGAGAACAATTGGAAAATTGAATATGGCAAAGTTGCTCAAGAACTTTTTGTCGAATAAGCATTGAGAGAAGGTGCGCAATTATTCGGCATCCAGCTCCAAGGCTCCAGGCTCCTTCCCCCTCAGACCTCAGACCAACACACTCATGCAGTGTGGTTCCCGAGCCGATTGGTTAAAAGTCCTGTCTCTTAGCTGACCCCGTTGCAACATTTCCAACGGCGACATTGGCCCGCATGTGCCTCACAAGCATTCGCCGGGCACGGCAAAAGTCCCGTACCTGAGCCAAATCGAATGACGGTCGAATCCGATCCTTCACCAGCCCATGGTTGTCAAACTTTACAATTGCCAAAAGCAGTCACCTAGGTTGCCCGGCTTAGCGTGGCGTGCCTCTGGGTTGGTGCCTTAACCTCGATTAGCGACAAAACATTCATCTGGAGCAGTTGATCTCATTTTACCTAAACGCATATAAAAAACTTGGGACCTTCACGGACACCAGAAATTCCATTTGAGCGAGCACCTCCAGCAGCCCATCGACAGACACTTGGACAGATATGGACCGTCACTTCTCTTTTCCTTCCGTCTTGGACAGCAACTCTTTTTGTTCCAGATGTTGAGGTCTACCTCACTTGATCACCAGACTTTTATGATCCCCCGGACCATGTATCTTTTCCCCTTCCGTTCAGCGCGCACCCGATGTCGCAGCGGGCCTTGAGGTGTTATCTCGCAGATTGCGGTTTCGTCTTCATTGATCTCATTGATCAGCATCATCAGCACGCCGCGGACTCCTTGGACATTTCTCACTAGGCCATCATTCTGTGCTTTCAGCATGCCGGCAGAGCCACTTGAGTTTCCTGAGGATGGGAAGAGGGCAATCCGTATTCTGGCATTGTCTATCTGTGGAGTCGAAAATACTCCGCAAACCGAAAATTCGGGCCTCTATATCAGACCACATGCCGTGGCTGAGGGTACCAACAGCACCGTATCTGCTGGACTTGCCGCCGAGTTGACATCGTTCGGTCTCAAGAAGCTCCTATCCTGGGCTGCTAGCGGAGATTGCTTCTGCACAGTAGATTGGGCGTTCTGGGAGTCTCCGAAATCGTCATCACATCCTGGCTTCTCAACCCGCCATCTCCTCACTGTGGAGGAAACAGCAGACATTTCTTTCAGCGGCGGTCTCGCCTGGGCGCTCAGGCTCTTGGCTTTGCTACAGCGACCTCATTTGGCGTCTTTTGTTGGCCGCCAGGCTGTGCAGGACCCATGCCCGGAACGAATCAACCCTCAACCGTCTCGGAAACACTCCCAACACGGCCCGCATCCATCTCCTCCAGAATCAAACCAACGGAGGGCCCGGTTAGCAATTACGCAGCAGGGGGTTCGACAAACAATAGATCGCCACCTTCTTCATCCCTCAACCCCCCTACCATATCATCCCAACACAACCACACAGAACACACCGATAACAAGAGTAACAACACCGGCAATACAACATTTCCCAAGCTGGGCGTGTGAGGAAGATAGCGACGCCGACCAGCCCGAATCACCTGAGCCTCTCACAACAGCAACGACGCGGGAAAACACACCCTGCGCCGATCCGGGCTCTCAGTCATACCGTGATCCGGTGGATGAGCAAATCCAAAGGCAGATGCAAATCAGCATCTTTGAGAGGAGGCAACGTGATGCCAAGGATCTGTACGATCGAACTGGGGACTCAAGTGAGCTCTTTAACGTCCTGCGTGGGGCATCGCAACACAGCTCGCTGTGGCAACCCTCGGGGAGACCATATTTCTGAGCTTCAGGATTGAGAATTCTCCCATCCCTACTACCTTATTGCCCTCTTGACTTCTTTCCCCCATCAACACCACCCCCCGTTTCCCAACTCACCCGATCCTCTTTCTCCGACCCGAGCCCATCCCTTGCTCTCCCCGATGTGGACACTAGAATCCCGATATCGCCATCCTCTTGTCTTCGACCAGGGCCAGTTCAAATGACATATACACACACAAATGTGCTGGGTAGCAAACCCACTTCGCTAGACAACCTGCTACCATACACGGAACTCCTGTTTGGTTTCCTCCTGTTAGCATCTCTTCTTCCTTTCTCATGAAATGCCTCTAAATGAATTTTTTTTTCGTTCATAGAAAGTTCCTTTAGTCTCTGATTGTATCTTTCTTGTTTGACAAGCGTGATGTTGTCAGATGTTTGCCTCGTTATCTATTCCATTTCAATGCGTATTTTGGATCACTGCATGTACCTTCTTAGGTAGTAACAAAAATATGTGTCATTTATAGAGCGTGTTGATTATCACGTTATCCCCATTGGTGGATCGAGAGAGTCAAGCCTATGGAGTGAGTGGACCGCAAAGCTGTCACATCTGGTCATCGGGCACGTCGTGCTATCGCTTTTCGATGTGCGATCTGTAATCCTGGTAACCCAGTACTGAGTAAGTCTGCTTCAGGCTGGATTTGACTAGGGTGCGAAGAAAAATTTGTAGCGTACAGCATCTCCAAGCCGAGACAAGGCGGGTATCTCACTTCAAACACTTCTCTTGCCCAGCACCCCTCCGACTTGACGGCACCTCAGCACCCCTTAAAGCACAAAGCGCAAGAGCCATATCGATACACCTCCTCTAGGTTTGCAGAGTTACTCCGTCGACCTATCATCACATGCTGTGCAAGAAAAATTTCCCTCTAATACAACGTCATGGTTCTGCAGGGCTTGTACAAAGAATGGAGTTGAGGGTGAAAGTCTGAGAGAAGAGGAGGCTGAACAATATTTCCCAGTTAATGGCTATATAGGACAGGATGGGCTGAATTGAAACAACGAAAAATGCAGTCCTTGTCCATCATAGGCTCAGTTACATGCTGACAGTGAGCTGGCATGAGCAGTAATTATGCAGTTTAGCATTAAAGAGACGATGGGGAGAGTAACCGCAACATAATAGAAAGGAGAAAATTGCGGGTTGGGCGACTTGCAACCGAGCATCTTCTGAGTGGTCCGCGTCAATCGGACTCCAGCTTGGTTCTCAAGTCAGGAGTGGGCCAATTTGGTCGTGGTGTCCCATGCTCATCAATTCACCAGCCGCCATTGTATTTCATACTGCACATCAGTCATGCTTCTGTTCCATGGCAGGGACGCATTTGGCCTGGCGCAGAAGACTGGTTTGGCCGGAGTGCGTTCTGCAGCATCAAGTTGGTCGAAGAAGACCAAAGAGCTGATGCGGGCGGTCCCTAACAAAAAGGGCCTAGTGTAGGGGATGGACGTGCCGAGCGGTAGCGAGCGAGTGTCGGAGGATAAAAGCGGCTGGATCAGACTGGTCTTAATCCAAGAGGGGTATAAGCAAGGACGGAGACTGGTGCTGTTCCACAGAGAGGATTTGAACCATATGGATGGGAGGATAAGGTGCTGAAGTTCGTGCGGCTGCGGCTGCGGTCAGCAAGTCTGTGTTGACGCAACTCAGTCATGGTCCAATTGGAAAACAGCATCGAACGACAAGAGAAGACATGATAGAGAGGGGGGTTGTATAAGAACGCAGGACATACCAGTGACCTCTTTGCTCCCATAAAGAAATCGCGGGCGGTTCATCAGCGCTAGGTCCCACCTATCCTTATTTTCGTTCAAGTTCCGGATGCTGCAGCGAAGCGCATTGAAAAGCTGCGGAGCTGGTCTAGGACAATCGCTGCTGCTCCACAAGCACATTGGCAGATTGATCGCTCAGGATTCTGTGCAGTTCCTCGCCCAGAATTACTTTGGGGCTCCCAGGAGGCACCGGGGCGTCAAGAACGATGAACAGTTTTGGGTAGACTTTGCCACGCACATTGACAGCCAGTCCAACGTATTGCCGTGGAAATATACGGCCAAGAGGGCAGATCGATTGTGTGAACGTACCCGGTACCAATTTTTTCGGATACACTTGAACATCGTTTAGCACTGATGGGCATACAAGACAGTATCGGAACCGTGGACTTGATAGTGCTGGGAAATCGAGAAGGGTCTGCTTCTTGAAGGAAAAGATTCTGACACACAGCGTGACTTCGTCCGGATGCGGGCTGTACGGAGTCCTGCGGCCCGGTGTCAATGGATACGTGGTCGGCGGCTGTAGGGTCGGGAGTTGTGGGATCGGGAGCTCTGAGGATTCTGCATGCGGGACCGAAGCCGGCTGAATCAAACTTTTGGGGATAACGTGCGAGAAAGTCGGTGTCTCGGCGGTCGGAGACGGAACTGTGTGGCCCAATGGATAGAGCTGTTTAATATCCGTGACGTCGAGTTTGTTGGGCAGGTTGCACCCGATATTCTTGTCAAAGTGATGACTTATGGCGGTTTTCTTCTTTTCGAACAAGGCAAGGTCGTGGTGGGATGGGGCTTTTATGAAAGCCCCCGGCCGAGAATCGGGTCTTGATTTTGTGACCCTGCTGGAGCCCTGGAGCGATCTGCTGATCTCCAAGCTGTCAGATCCTCCAGGGCCCCGGGATGCTGTATTACGGCGGGTGTGGTTACGACTATGATGTGCCGGCTGAGAAGTGTTTGTTGTTCCGGTCGGTGTGCGGGTTTTCGACGACGATGACGACGGATTAGGAGGACGGTCGTCCATGGGGCACACAAGGACCACAAGAGACCGGCTCGGAGGCAACGCCGAGATATCGGCCGGTCCTCGAAGTGGGCGGGTGGCTGTGGACGAAGGCTTGCGTGTTCGAGAATGTATGGTCTTTTTATAAATCCACCACCATATCACAGCCTGCACGAGGCTAAGAAGATTGCCGCACGTAGGACAGTCGCGGATCGGATCGGGCTTTAGCAGCACAACCTAAGCCACAAGCCTCAGGATTTGTGCGCCATTGTGATCTCGAAGCTTTTGCGTGACGACCAGCTCACGGCAGAGAAGCTTGTGGCCCTGGTAAGTGGCTCTCCTGTCGACTGGACTCGTTCGTGGAACCGTGGAACCGACCCGGGTGCAAGTAGAACTCTCCCCGGAAGGCATCCGCCCAGCAGGCTCCCAAACTAGCTAGATGCTAGTGAAATTGTTGTGTGTTTAGGGAGGGGTGTGCGGTTTGTGACCCCGAAGCCCTCGTTGGGAGTACATGATGAGATGTGCCTTCCACTCCTTTCTACTGTGAGAGGGACAGTAATGGTACGTAGAGCTGTCGTTGATACTTCGTAGCCTGGGAGATGGCTCGAGGGCCGTCAGCCCCATCCCAACCTATCGCTTCTCAGGGGAGGGGGTCGGGCAAGAGAAAGCGGCATTGTAAATTCATCAAGCTTACGACTGCTCCACTGCCTCGCCTGCCAGTGAGGCTCCCTTCACCGAGTTTTGACCCCCCCTGGCTCGGTCCAACGGCGCCTGTGGAAGGGTCTCAGGGTGACTCGATTGGTTCATTTGTACCCTCGGGGGGGGCTCATTCCTGAGAAAGCCCTCCGGGCAGCTTGCTCAGCACGAGGCATCTCGACGGGCGGAGAGGAATAGTGCGGACGGGCAGCCCACCGTCTCGACGAGACTTTGTCACAGCAAAGAGGGAGGCCGCCCACAATCTTTGATGTATTCTGCGTCTTGCAGATCCAATTTCCAAAGATGGTGGAGCATACTTATCCGAGAGCTGTGTCGCCTGCAGGCGCGGCAGCAGCTCTTGTCTTTGCTCTCGCACGCGCCTTCCCAACATCCCTCCTGCTCCAGGGTGGCTGCTTCCCCTCTTCAAACCTGAGGCGAGCAAACCACACCATTCACATCACAATTCTTGCTCTCTGCCTCGCTTCTTTCTCGTGATTTTCCCACTAGTTTCTTTTATTCTCGATAAACCCAACTGGTCTCGTCAACCTCTTGCAGTTCTTTACCGTCCATTTGCTTTTTGCGCGGTTTTGAATCTCCAGCGAGCCGCTGGCCGCCAGACTTGGCCACCATCTCATCACATTGACGCCACGGGCGTCTGCGCGCCCAACCCCGCAGCAGCCTTCCCACCATTTGTCCAAGTTGGGAACTCTCGCCTGTCGGTGGTGCATATATGGCTGCCCGTTTCAGCACAAGCTCGGTTCAATTGAAGATCATGGCGGTGCTGTGAGTTGATGACGGGAACAGAAAGGGTGGTCATCTCTTGCGCCGCTGAAGGGATGGATGGGTCTTCTGTTGCCCAGCTTTGCGGTGAAAACCCCCCTTTCTCTTCTGCCTTGTCTTTGAGCGGTCTCGTTTCCGTTACAGTTCCGCACTCTCTGTTTCTTTTATAATGCGCCAGCGGACGTAATACGTTTGTCCCCGCGGAGTCCCTGTTCTTTCTCTTGTCTTATTCTTCCTTCGTTAGGGCTCCGTGCCGGTCGTAGCCCAGCCTCGAGATTTGTCTGGAATCGTCTAGAGAGACGTCACAAAACCTCGATGAGCATACTTCACAGTACTGCTACGGTCGCCTTGAAGGCGGTGCAGTGTTGCTATTGAAGTCTCATTCACTCCCTACAATCTCATCACCGACGACCCCCATTGCTCCGAATATACCTGTCCCTCCAAAAGTACAAGCATATGCCTTCTCCCCCAGAGAAATAGGAAAAACGTCAGTGTCGGCTCCGGTCAATCTGGGTTCAGGTAGCCCAACGGGCCTTCCGATCCAAACATGGAACCCAGGATCGGACGTCTCCCGGACCAGAATCCCCCTGAACAGCAGCCTTACCGACGCAAGTTACGATCCCATAAACCCGATCAAAATGCGCTCTCCACTGAACCTTCAATAAGAAGCCTACCAAGGCAGCCATACACAGGAAGGCAGGGCCGTTCATGCCGCTTAAGGGGAAGAATCCAGCCGGGAAAACCACACCTCAGGAAAAGAGCCAGCAGTAGCTCATCCCCAAGCAAAGCAATCAAGACAAGTGGAGCAAAGACTACAAGAAGCACTCGAAAAGGGTGGGGTTCTAGGAGCACACAGCAATCTGCTTCATCGTTACAGCTGTTGACACATCCTGTGACAAGACCGGACTCGGGCGACAAAACTGTGTCAAGCAGGCCCAATCGCGTAGCAGATCCAGACTATGAGCTTTGGCGGCGAGACATGATGGAAGAATTCCGCAAAACTGGCGACTACAACGCCTTTGCCGATTTCGTGGCTCCGTTTCTGAAGCGAGACGATGAGACGGACTTAGCTGATTGGGAGCTGGATATGGAGAAGGGGCGGTATCGGCGGGTAGATAAATCGACCAACCAACTGATATGGGCGCCAACTATGGATTCGTTTCGTTGACTTGCTTCGTTAGCTGCGGAGTTCTATCGCCCCAGGCTCTAATTGCGCAAGTCGCATTGCATCTCCATGTCGCGTCATACACTTGAACATGTATCCATTATTTCTTGCGATTGCCTAGATAGTGATTCAATTCTTCAGTCATCATCATTATGCGCCTTCTTCGGCACCTCGACGTTGATGCAGTCAAAAGCGTAGGCCTTGGCATCTTCGTTCGAGTCCTTGACAAAGTCCCTGAGATAATTCGGTAGCTCAGACACAAGGTTGTCACCGCGAGGCACTGGTTCACCAAGCGTCACGTACATGGGGATAATGCCAGTCCAGACGCGGGACTTGAGCTCAGCGTCCTCAAGGTCCCCCTTCTTGTCCAGATTGGCCGAGCCGGTGCGTACCTTTGCGCTGCCTGACTCGATTCGTACTCGCAAGATGGATGTGCTTTGCATTTCGGCTGCGTTGGGCGGATTCCGGGTGTTCCGCCACCGGTCTGGCACGATGCCGTCGGTGATGACCTCCATGGCGTAGAGCTTCTCTTGCAACTCGTCTACCACAGTTGCGTAGCCAAACAGTACGGCACTGCGGTAGTTGAGGTTGTGCGAGTTGGGTGTTAGGGTCAGACAAAGCCCATCAACGTCTGGGAATACGTTGTTAGATACGACGAGAATAGATAGGTGTGGATGGGACAGGCAACACACGGGAGGCGGAAACGGTCACGGGGAGGCCTTTGTCGGAGTTGCGAGCGTTGTTGATGATGCGGGACGACACATACCTAGGAGAGTGGAAGGGTGGATGTTAGTGAGCGGGCAGTGGGGAGATTGTAGACCCAGTGATTATGGGAACCTTCTGATTGGCTGCCCCTGAGCGCCTTTCGTTGTGGTAAACAGAAGGAAGTGATACCCTTACCCGTGCAGATAGAGCTCGAGAACATCACCTTCATCAGAGCTGGGCCGCTCAAAAGACCCCATGTGTCCGAGCATGGGCAGAGTAGCAGGGAAAGGGCTCTCTGGTACATTGAAGGAAATATGTACGAAGGAAGCTGCATTGATGATGTTGTGAATCGTGGTGAGATCATATTTGGCTATCCGAGGTCAACCATGGCCAGGGAAAGCCCCAAAGTGATGTATACCTTGGCTACTGTACCGTCTTACCGTCGAATACGGCTGCTTGGGATATTCGATATCCTGTCGAGGCATCTTGGTCTTGTTTTGGGATGAGTCACCGGCGCAACTGGGCTAACGAAGAGTAGCGGGAGGAAACGAAAAAATTCGAGACTTCACGAGAGGTAGTGCGATATATACTTTGCTAGTAGCTACACTAGCTGCCGACAAGGAGAACAAGACGATCTGTGCCGATAGCTTTCGGCATGCTGAGGCCGGAGTGATTGGTCAGCATCCCGCTTCCAACCCCGGATATCACCGGGCTACCACACCGGCGGACGGCCCTACCCCTTTTTAGAAGGTCGATACTTGCAGCACCAGCGCGTCGGACTAGCTACCCAACAGCTCGCATTCACTCGGCACCAATCACAAGAGGGGTGAAGGGCTGATGATGCTTGACCTGACGTGTCTCGCGGATTCTGTTTTGCGGATTCTTTTGCATCGAAGGCGGCTCAAGGCGCGGCTCAAGGCTGTCCCAAAAGCTTTCGGCTGAAAGTTATCGCAATGCAGATCAAGCTTGCTGCCACGGCTGATTTGTTCCTCGTGACTTCCTCTTCCGGCTGCTGGCGATCCAGGCGTTGACGTTTTGGGTCCTCGCCTTCAATTAGCCAGGAGAAGCCACATCGCGAGGTGAGGATGAAAAGAAATATTGGCTCCCTGGTCGAACCTTGACAAGCTGTGGCATTGGCAGGGTGTTTGCCGACTGGGCAAGTGCATCGCAGGTCCTGCAGGTGGCTGACCAAAAGGAAATTGGCAGGGGGTTCAAGAGGATCTTGGTGCAGCTGTCCCCGCTCTCGTTTGACTGCGTGACTGCAAACTTCAACGCAAGCAATCATCCCTCGCTGCCGCCACAGCCGTTTGTCTCTGCAAGTCATCACGCAACGTTTTCCTTGCCTTTTTTTTTTTTTTTTTTTTTAAACCCCGTGATTTGATAAAGACTGTGGGGTTTGGCTTCTGGTAGCGATTGGCTTTCCCGATTTTCATCTGCTGTCGTGTCCGCCGAGCCTCCTCTCTTTCTGTCCCCAAAAACTACGTATACTCCCTCGTCTGCAACTCTCCCCCAAGAAGAGCATGGCCATTGGCGCATCGTTGTATGGATGGATAGTCGCTTCCGGCGCCGCTTCGATTGTCTCCAACAAAACCACCAGTTCTACACTACTCCTAGTTCTCTGCAGTTATCTATGGAGGATCGCATCATCCACCCAAGCAAGCGCGGCACGGTGAACTCCGTGACCCCAATGCTCAACCCCTTTTTTCAGACCTGGCGATCCCATCATTCCACCGGCGAAAGCGTCGATGAGGGGCTAGAATAGATTCGCAAGACTTTTCGGCAACTTTAGATGGGCTCGGTCAACCAAGGTTGAGATTGGCGCTCGCTGCACCCGCACGTGCAGGATGCGACGTCTTTTGTCTCGGGTCGCCAGAGTCGAAACACAAGCCTCGCAACCCCCGAAAGCTTGTGCCTCTTGTTAGCCTTGCATAGCACCCGACGGAGCCAATGAGTTTACTGGCCTTGCCTCTGCATGAAGACTCAATGGCACCATGCCTGCAACTCGCTTGTCTGAGTCCTTGTCCAGCCGTCCCACATGGTGACTCTCGAGCTGGGCGTACCCACCTCATGGCCTTTCACGGCTGGGTACACCCCTCCTCAGAGCTCTTCCCCAACTGGCTGGCGTCGTCTGATGGGTTGCGGGAGTCTTGCAGACCATGTTGTCACCTGCCACTACGCGACAAACCTAAATCTTGGCCGTCTTGCAAGGAGAGAGGCACCCCTTCCCAACTGAACCCTGCCGCCGATCTGCAAGAGTGTCGCAGTTTCTTGAGGCAACTCGAGAAACTCCAGTCCCAACTCCAGAGCGTCCTTTCTCTCCTCTACACACACACACACTCATTCGCGCTGTGGTGGCACAACATGGCATGGGCTCAATGACATGTCTATCCTGCTATTCAGAAATATCGAGTGATGCGAATGCCTTCACTATGACACGTTCCTTCTGATACCATTTTGCTTCTTTCTTTTTCTCTTTTTTGTTGGATTACTCCCATTGACTGGGCTTTCGTTTCTCTCCTGCTCTCTATTTCCACCGACTGCCCGACGTCGTCAACATGCCCGTCGAGGGTGCCGTGCAAGGCCTCGTCGCGGCCTTTACCTTGTAAATGCATCGCGAGTCAACGGAGGGGGAACGTCTGTTACTAATGGTTTTTTTAGTGGTATCGTTTTCAACGCGGCGTCGGCGGCACTATTTCTCTACACCAAGGGCCATGGCTCGTCGATATTCCGGGACAGCAAGAGGCTGGTCCTCGTCTTATTTTTGCTAAGCGCAGCCCTGTGGGCTCAAATCGATTTTGTTACAGTTCTTCTGGACGTTTCTCGCTCTTCGATGTCCTGCCAAGTTGGTGTCGCGTTCGCCACCGTCTTCGATCAGCTCGCCCGGTTCAGTATCGAGCAGTATTTGGTGTGGGCGATGAACCATGGCAAACCAACCGTTGTGCAGATGATCCCGCAGTTTCTCGTGCTGGGCCGGTTCATTGCAGGGGCTGTGTTCGCCGGATTCACGCGGCCGCAGACCGACACCTTTTGCGTTGCGGCTTCGTCTGCTTTTCCCGTGGCGGTTGTCGTTATTATTCTGGACGTGGTTATTTTGTTGGCGCTTACGGTCAAGGCCTTCTCGTCTCTGCCGGATACGGGAATCTTGAATAAGGAGTCTGATTTGGCGAAGCGCGTGTCGCACAAGCTCATCTTGGCTGGTGCTGCTATTTGGACTGCGGTAGGTGATTCGGCGGCCGTCCATTCCGTCCCAGAGCTGACACCATGACAGAGTAGTGTTACTTTGATGTTGGGCATTAGAACTGTGGAGCTTGTGGCGAGGACTGCCGTCCCAGCCGTTGGCTTGACAATATTAATCAGTATGATGATCTCAGCTACCATCTCCTGACAGAGACTAACTGCTCGCAGTAATTGTGACTGGCTGTGCTGGGACGCTGGGCTCCGGTAGGGGATCGATCTCAGGCGCCCCAGAAGCGCCCTCGCCCAGACGCATCAATATCAGTCGAGACATCTCAACTGCCGATTCTGAATATCCTCCGAGTCGCTTTGAGGATCTTAAGGAGGCCGCGATTCGGTCTTCTACAACCTTCATCAATCCAAGGGAGGCGCCGAGGTATAAGGATGAGACGGAAGGCATTTTGCCCTTTATGGCTGGGCCGAGAGTTACCCCCGTTTCAGAATATCCGACTGCTCCACCGCCGGCGAATCTAGCAGCATCAGGCCGTGCTCGGAAGGTGGAAAGGTCAGCCTCCCTTAAGGGAGGCCTGTTTGGGTTCGGCAACAAGTCTGCCCCATCCATCACAGTTGCCAAGGTGATGATCAGCCATCCGATTCTCCAGGACAATGATGCCCAGAACCCTCTCAACAAGATCGCCACGATCGAGCTTGAGGAGGCTGCCCGGGCTGAGAGAGAAAGGAGGGCCAAGATACAAGCCGATCCTCCAGTGCCCAAGCGCCCAATCACCCAGATGAGCATGAGCCCCGAGGAGGTCATGAAGCGCGGCGTTAGTGTCAAGAGAAAGGAGATCGGATCCATGGCTTCACAGCAGAACGAAATGCCGACGACACTTCAACCCGAGAGCACTGCACTGACCTCTGCCGCTCAGCTATCTCCCGGGGTTGAGGAGCTACGTCGCCGATCGCCACGGCAGCCATATCAAGAACAGGCCATGCCGATTTCATGCCCAATTACACCGCTTGAGAATATCGAAGTCGCCGAGATCGCACAGACTGCACAAGTCATGGAAAATGCGCAAATGCCCACCCAAGCCCAGGCCCAAGTACCCCGTCAAGAAGTCACGGCCCCAAAGCCCGTCGCTAGGCCCGAAATTCGCCCGTCTAGACAAGCTCCTCCGTCCCCTAAGAAGGCGCCATCCCCGGAACCACCAGCCACAGCGCTTCAAAGACGACCGACTATCGGGTTACCCACCAACCCAAGGGCTCGTGCTCTTAAGGCCGCACAGGATGCCAGCGCGCAGCAACAGCAGTCACAGACGGTCATGTTCGTCAACAACATCGTGTATAACGATCCCACAGCTGTCCAAAACATTATCAAGGGTGCGAGCAATCTGAACTCAAAGAACAATGCTGGAGCCCGCGAGTCTGAGGCTTCGGTGGTCAACCGCCCTCGCCCGGTTCCCCGGAGGGCCGATTCTGTAGCCCAGCCCAGCCCGTCGCCGAAACACAAGCGGAACAAATCCGGCGGGTCCATGAGCCGGAAATCGGTAATGACTTCGGCACCCGGAAGCCCGACGCAGCTCCCCCCACTCCCGCCGCCTCCGGTTAGTTTGGGGATATCAATTAGACCGCAGCCGAATGACACCAAGAGCATGACCGTAGACGAGAAGATGACCCTTTTCTTCCCTAGCCCGCCGAGCGGTGGCAACGCGGCTAAGCGCAAATCTGCTGTTCCCCAGCTCCCGCCTATCCCGGTCTCGTATCTGGACACCGGATCTTCTCCCACGGAGTCGAGACGCTCCAACCGCACAACCAAAACGTCATTCAAGACTGACAGCATTCTGGATGTGGATGAAATTCCGCGAAAGAAGCCGGAACCGACGTCTCGGTTCAGCCCCCTCACTGAGCTCAACCTCGGGGACGACGTGGGCGAATCTTGGATCCCCGGTATCTCGACTGACAACCGTAGCACAGGATCGTCGCGAGGACAAGTTACAGGACCTGCAGCCAAGCGAGCATCATCTCCTATCATTCCACAAGGAATTCCCAATCGAGAGTCGGGATGGACTGACAACTCAGACTCAAGAACTGAGGATGATGCTACGACAAACTGGGGCACAGTTCACTCGCCGGAAATTGCAGTCGGAGTTCAAGTCATGCAAAAGGGAGTTCAAGCCTCGGCGATTCGTACAGCCGAGCGTCGACCTCCCGCCCCCGCAAGGCAGCATGCTCCGCCGGTTCCTCAGCGCCAGGATAACATTACGTTCATGCTGGACCAGCTGGACTTTGAGCGTCACGAATCGTGGCATATTGAGCATGACCAGCCCAAGCCTGAGCCGAAACGCTCAACTCCCTCGCCAAGCCAGTGGCACCGCCGCGTAGGCGATGAATGCCCGACCTTCTCGGCTCGCGAAAAAACACGGTCCAGGAAGGCTCCGGCTCCCACGCCGCTCATGCTCAACGGTAGACCTTCTAAGAACACAATTGTCATCCAAGCTGAGCCGTCCCCGCTTGAGTCTCCGGAACATGCGCTGCGGGAAATCCAAGCTCAGCTCAAGAAGCTGGACCAGACAGATAGAGACTCGATGAATAGTACGTCCCGTCGCCTCGCTCTCCTTGAGAACCTCGAAAAGGAAATGGGCCAGCAGGAAGACCATTGGCAAGAAATGAAGCACGACCTGGGACGCGACTCGATGGCAAGTGTGCAGACAACGTCTCCAAACCGGAACTCGCGCATCGAGCCTGCGAGGTCGAGCATCGCGCTGGAGCGGAGAGCTTCTCGCCGCGCTAAGATGCGGAACAGCGGTGCTCCCAAGGGCGCTGACAATGCGGCTCTGAGCCCGGACAGCCAGCGCACGACCAATGTGTGGAAGAAGCGTCTGACGGAGGCTCAGAGCGAGTATCTGGAGGTTGCGGCAAACCTCCTCCAGCCTCGCAACGTCAATGGTTTCATGTCACTATCCAAGGCGCAGCTGGGCAGTCCGACGCCGCCGGATTCGGAAGATTCGGACCAAGACCTGCCGCAGTTGGCAAGTCGTCTCAAGGCCATTGTGCAGCCGCTCCAAGGACCAGCGAGCGTAAAGAGCTTGTGGAAGCCGGCCCCGAGACGGGCTCCGGTCCGGCGCCACCTTCTGTGGGCCCCGATCCAGCGGGCTCACGCGTCTCCTGAGCCCGAACTCCCGGGGCTCTCGGTCCGACCGGCACCTCGGAAGGAGTCGGCACCTCTCGAAATCCGCAGCGTTCACCTCTGGCGCAAGCCATATGTGGATGATGGCGAGTGGAATGGCGGGCTCTGGCGCCCGGTCTGGGCTTCGGCAGCGCCCCGGGCGAATGCAAACCGACAATCCACGCAGGGCATCCCCCAGTCGCAGTCTCAAAAGGCACCGCGCCCGCTGACCCAGCGGCCTCCCCGCCGCAACAAGCGCATGACTCTCCTCCCCGACATCCTGGAGAGCCCCGAGCCCCTCCCTGACAAGAGAGGCACGCTCGGCATCTTTCAATTCCCGTGGGGTGAGCGATCCGACATGGCGTCGATTCAGTCGTCCCGCCCGTCTATGTTTATGGCTATGCCCGGAACCATGGCCTCGGGTGGCCCGTCACTCAATGCGGCCCAGGAGCAGAGAGCACGCCAGCTCGAGTCGGCTGAGTACTCGTCTTCCTTCTTTGATGATTACGATGACGATGAGGAGAACTCGGATGAGGCCGAGGGCGAGGAGAGCGACGACGGTTTTGATGAGACCACACTATGGGAGATTGCAAGCCTTCTCAAGACAGACAATGTGCCGTCTAAGAACAGCCTCCTTCCACCTCCGGCCAAGCCTAGGCCAGCCGTCGAGGAGTACCTGGATGACATCCCGTCGGATGACGACACGTCGCGCGGGCAGTCGATTGTCATTGGCCTCGGAGAACCCAGGGATGTCCTCTTTGAGCAGCCCCGCCAGTTAAACATGAAGGCCGAGTCCCAGCAGCCACCCAAGCCGAAGGGCAAGTCGCAAGCTATTGTTACTGATGACAAATCATTTTGGACATTGGAGGAAGAGCTCCAATCCAAGGACTCGCCGCCTGCCGCTGCCCCAGTACCGAGACCGAGGCCAGCCGTCATTGGACTTCCTGCAAACCCCAAGTCATCCAAAATCCCCCGGGCTCAGCCGGCGGCCGCTCCCGCGCCGTTCAAGCCTTCCCATATCGTCAGCCAAGTGTCGATTGGCTTGTGGAACCCGCCCAAGACCTCAAGCGAGCCGGCATCATCTAGCTTGTTCGTTCCCAACACCACCCGTACGCAGTTCCGCACGACTTCGGCAGAGCCGGCAGCCAAGGCCATTACCCGCAAACCACGTCCGGCCGAGGCTCTACCACTGGAGAGACTGTCTTCAACTGGTCTCTGGAACGCTCGTACACACAAGAAGACAGCCAAGAACTGGGGTATTCGGATCCCCGATGCCTCATCAGAGGATTGGGAGAACGCGCTCAAGGATGCCCTGGCGGCTGGCTACAAGCGAGGCACTGCCACCGCTGTTGAATGGTCGCTGGCCCTCGCTGAGGCCGTTCAGTCTTCAAGTAACCCTCGCTTGGATGTCACGACCCGCCATCCCGTGTTCGCAGCATCGTCGCTCATCACCAAGTCGGAGTGGTTCCACCCTGCTGCTACGGGCTACACTTATGACGCCGCCATGGTCCATCCCGTCTTCTTTGGGTCCCTTGCTATCACATGCCCCGCCGAGGCGGTACACCCCGCCTTCGGTGCCTACGCCCAGAAGAAGATGCGTCGCCAACGTTCCAAGGTCAGCACGCGCGACCGACCGGCCTCTCGCGGCAAGGCGCTCGGGCGAAGCGATAGCGCCAACTCCATCAATTCAAAGCGGAAGGATAAGGAGGAGATCCGGGCCCAGATCCGGGCTCTCGAGCAGGGGGTATCGGCGCCTGAACTGCCCATCCTAGACCCCATCATGGCGCAGATCCAGGCGCTCGAGCAAGAGAGGCTGTTTGTGCAGCAGGCGGCGCAGGAGGAATACCGCCGTCGCACATCAGTCAGCTATGGCATGTACACGCAACAACCTATGACCGAGGAGCCCGTTCTCATGTCGCCTGAGGAAGTGGTTGCTCAGCAGCAACGACGCATGTCGCAGGCCCAGATGCGCGAATCCATGATCTGGGGCGCGCAGCCGGTGAAGCTGGTCAACGCCAAGTTAGTAGACAGCAAACCAGCAGCCATGAAGGGCCTGTGGACAGCACCTGCCAAAGCTGCTGTGAGCCAGGGCCAAGGTCTGTGGACCCCTGGGCCTGCTGTGGCACTGACGGCGGTGGTCGGGATGGAGGACACCGAGGCGCATCTGCGCAGGGCTCGTGGACGCAAGGCAATGCAGAAGATGGCACGACGTGCCGAGATTCTTGCCCAGATCGCGGCCATTGAGGCCGACATTGACCCTTTAGCCGAGTTCAAGTCACAGCAGCTGTGGCGCGTCACCCGGATGAGGAGAAGCAAGAAGAGGGACTGGCTTCATGAGAGGAAGCCTAGCCGGGTTGCATTGAGGTACTGAGGGGTGAAGAGATAAAATATTATGGCTTTTTTTGTGTTTTTAACCTTTGCTTTTGTTCTGCCTGTCTTGCCAGGCCAGTATTTTGTTATATCTATCCATAACGTACTTACCTAGGTAACTTACTTATCCTATATGTAGGTAGTGTATTAGCGACACTTAACAACCGATCTATAGTATCGGTCTCCGACGTTGAAATCACACGATCAGCAATGCGTTCCATTTGGGTTCTGACTGGCGGGCTTATGGCGGCATGTGGCGTCTTAGGTGCATTTCCACGCTAACATTAGTGTAGAACCCTGTAAGTACTTGTAGCCGGCGCGTACGCTGTTCTCTGGGCTTGGGTTGCGTTTGTGTGGAGAGAAGTGGTGTGGGATTATCATTTGATAGAGCAACAAGCTTGCGAATATCTTTACTGGATCAGGGCCGCGCCTATCCAGAACTTTTGACTGACTGGAACTTTAGAGCTGTGAACCGGTCCATCCTGAAATAAGAAGGATCTCTACTTTCATATTGCATCTGCACCATTTGACCGTTGATTGGATCGGGTGGCTTGAGCCGCCCTGCGGGGAGACGGGGGTGCGCGGCAGCCCAAATGACGCCAGGAAGGAAAAATGTCCAATGACATGGCCGTTGGACCTGCCGTGGCGCGCACGCTACGTCACCCCGGACCAAGATCGTGACCCCTTGCAGGTGGTCTCGCTTTCAAGAATTCAAGTCACGCTAGTTTGTGGATTTTTGTCCAAGAGAAATTCAGATCATGCAATGCTCGCATTGCCATGTCAAATCGGATGGTCAACTTGGACGAGACGGAGGCCAGACGAGACCAGACGAGACAAGAAAGACCCCGTCCGTCCGATGACACCCACGCACGAGCCAGTGGAGCACAGTGACATGCGCACACAGCGCACGCACAAGACCATTCCCTTTCTCTCTTCTCCATCCTTAATTCCCCGCATCCCGGTTACTACTATACACCGAGTACGTAGCACTCAGTCCTCCAAGCCACCCCATGTGATGCGAGATTTGGGGAGGGGGGTCTCCAAGTTAAAATGACCACTACCATACTCCCGTGTCAAATAATCTTGGACAGAATGAGTTGAATGCGGACAGCTGCCCCGTTTGGTGTCGTATCGGAAGTTACGGCTCGAAAGGGGAAGAAAGGAAGGAAAGGGGGGAAGGGGAACAAGGGAAATTTCCGAGGATGTGTAGTACACCTTACTTACCTACCTAGGTACCCGGGTTTCCTCTCTATCTGTGAGTACATAGGTACGTACGTACCTAGGTACCTAGGTAAGAGAAATGGGGAAGGTAAGTGACAAGTTATAAACTCACATTCCCACCTCCCTTTTTTTTTCGTCTCTCCTTTGCCAGGCAAGAAGAGTCCGGTCTGGCCGCCGGCTCCCCCTGCTTGCTAGCTACTTAACCAAACAACCGCAAACATGGCCCACCGCATCTTCCTCCTCGCTCTCCTCGGCCTAGTAGCACAGCTCACCGTTACCGCCGCGGCCGCCGCTGCCCGTGGCGACAAGTACCTAATCGGCGTTGGCAAAGCCGATATCACAGGCCCCGTCGTCGAGATCAACTTTGCAGGGTACGCATCCTCTGAACAAGTCGGGTCGGGCCTGCGCCAGCGCATCTACTCGCGCGCGTTTATCGTGGGGGAAGTAGGCGGTCCCAAAAACCGGTTTGTGTATCTGGTGCTGGATACACAATCTGGTGATACGGCGGTGAGGAATGGGATTCTAGAAGGAGTCGCGGCGCTGGGTGAGGCGTACAAGGTGTATGGGAGAGAGAATATCGCCGTGACGGGGACACATTCGCATAGCGGTCCGGGGGCGTGGTTCAATTATCTACTGCCACAGGTGACAAGCTTGGGGTTTGATAGGCAGAGCTATCAGGCGATCGTGGATGGAGCGGTTTTGTCGATAAAGAGGGCGCATGAGTCGCTTCAAGAAGTTTGTCTCTCTTTCCCTCTCTCTCTATTCTTCCGTTTTTCCCCCTTCTTGATTGGGGGAAGTGAACTGACTAGACCAGGGCTACCTCAATGTGGGGTCTACGCATATTACCGGCGCCAATATCAACCGCAGTCTCTTTGCCTACCTTGCCAACCCGGCCGCGGAACGGGCTCAGTACAGCGACGATGTCGACAAGACACTGACGCTGCTGCGCTTCCAGAGAGCGTCGGATCTCAAAAATATTGGCGTGCTGACGTGGTTCCCAACCCACGGCACGTCAATGCTTGGGAACAACACCCATGTTAGTGGTGACAACAAGGGCGTAGCTGCGTACTTGTTCGAGCAGGCGGTCAAGGGCACCAGCCAAGCAGCCGAGGGGTTTGTCGCTGGTTTTTCGCAGGCCAATGTGGGGGATACAACGCCCAATGTTCTGGGCGCCTATTGTGATGATGGGTCCGGCCAGATGTGCAGCTTCGAGACGAGCACATGTGCCGATGGTAAGTCGCAGTCGTGTCACGCCCGTGGCCCCGAGTTTCAAAAGCTGGATCTGGGCGTGTCAAGCTGCTACGAGATTGGCCGGAGGCAGTTTGCTGGGGCCAAGACACTCTACGATTCTCTCGATTCTGCGTCTACGGCCGTTGTCGGGCCCAGCGTCAGGTCGTTCCACTATTTCCAGGACATGCAGTACTACAAGTTCCCTCTCGAAAACGGCACCATGGTCCAAACGTGCCCTGCTGCTCTTGGATACTCCTTCGCCGCTGGCACCTCTGACGGACCTGGTGCTTTCGATTTTACTCAGGGTGACTCGGGCGCTCCCAACAACCCCCTCTGGCAAATCGTCTCGGGCCTCCTTCGCGTCCCCTCCCCGGCTCAGGCCGCCTGCCAACAGCCCAAGCCCATCCTCCTCGACGTGGGCGAAATGTCCACCCCCTACGCCTGGTCCCCCAACATTGTTGACGTGCAAACCCTCCGCGTCGGCCAACTCCTCATCATTGTTTCACCCTCGGAAGCCTCCACCATGGCAGGCCGCCGCTGGCGTTCCGCCGTGGCCGAATCTGCCGCCCAGCTCTCCCTGACGGGAACCACCACCGAGCCCATTGTCGTCCTCGGCGGCCCCGCAAACACCTACGCACACTATGTCGTCACACCAGAAGAATATGCCATCCAGCGCTACGAGGGTGCCAGCACGTTTTACGGCCAGTGGCAGCTGCCGGCGTACATCAACCTTACCCTGCGCGGACTGCCGTATCTGGCGCCCAGCGCCACCAGCTCACCGCCACCGGGCCCGTCCCCCCCGGATAACCGTAAAAACTCCCTAAACTTCATCACTGGGGTTGTGGTCGATGGTGTCCCGCCCGGCCAGTCCTTTGGACAATGCCTCGTCCAGCCCAAAGCCCAATATCAACTCGGCGAAATCGTCACTGCAAAGTTTGCGGCTGCCAACCCCCGCAACAATCTGAGGTTGGAGGGAACCTTTACAGCGATTGAACGCCGTGAGGATAACGGAACGTGGACTACAGTCAGGACAGATGAGGATTGGGATTTGGTTTACGAGTGGAAGAGGACGAATTTTATTCTGGGATACAGCGAGGTCACAGTGCGGTGGGAGACAGGATTGTCGGCGATGAAGGGGAGGTATAGGGTTAGGTATTGGGGGGATGCGAAGCCTTTGGTGGGGAGGATTAGGGCTTTTGAGGGTGTGAGTGGGGAGTTTGTGTTGGCGTGATACCTACCTACCTACCTACCTAGGTACCTCTCTTACCTAACCTACCTTGCGGATGTTAGGGTTGCCTAATTTTTAATGGTAGCATGATTATGTTCTCGATATCATGTGTTGACGATAGTGTGCCAGACTGAGCATGTCCTGCGATGTTCATTGCCTGTGGTGCAGTTTTCCACGGCATGGCATGGCAACATGAGAGTATGCGGTAGTATGTGATGTGATGCTCTACGCAATGTGTGTGCCCTGACGGACTGTTATGCTCATAAAAAAAAAAATTTTCTGACAAACTGGGTGTAGAACGTGGTGAAGCACAACTGCCATCCTTGGTGTAACTTGGCGCGCACGTCTCTGGTGACCCTAGACTAGGTAGGTAGTCTGCTAGATAAAATCTGTCACTGCTGGTGTTACAATCCGTGCCCGTGTAAGACAGCGGAGAAAAAAAAGCGTGGGAGGTGAGAGAGATGGCTAACAATTTGAAGACAAGAGACAAGGCCACATTTAGGCTTCAAAGGAAAACAATTTGCAATGTAACGAAACCATGTTGGCAGCCCCCCTGAGTATGCAACTCCATGTTTTTTCCGTCTCGGGTTGGGAGCTCTACAATCCATTCTGGTGCCCTTTAGTATAGCCGTTCTGGAAGCCGTTCTGATGACCATTGCGGAAGTCGTTTTGTAGACCATTTGCATGACCATTCAGCATTCCGGTCTGATATCCACATTCAAGCTGACCATCAAGCCAGTGGATGTTTGCAGTATCCCCGTTCAAATGGGCTGAGCAGTCATTCACAAACCCCTCGCCAGGCGCTGGTGTGAGCCTTCTCATGGACGCAGACCCATCTTGGATTCGCGAGGCCATGCGGTCCGGCATGAGATCTGGCGAAACTGAGCGCGAGTGGGACCGCACAGGGTATTCTGCAGCAGGACTTGTCACGCGCAGCAGGCGGGACGTGGTAGGCTGCGGGGACAGGACGGTTGGGGAGTCAGCATCGGCCTCACCGTTGGTGATGACCGTGTAAGGGATGTGTGACGCTGACTTGTAGCTACCCGTCCGCATCTTGGACGGGAGAATCTGCTCAAAGCCTTGAGCACGGGCGACACTCTCGATGCTCCGAAAGTACCTGACTGTCTTGACCTGCAGCTCGAGAGTGGCGTCCTCATCGCAGACGATCATAGGGTGAGGATGTAGCTGCAGAGCTGACAGAGTCCACATGTGGCTCACGCCCTGCTCGACACAGCGCTGGAGAGCAAGTGCCTTTCGAGCCCCAAGCACCACGACGATAACCTCGCGGGCCTCGAGCACTGTCTGTACACCAATAGTGAGGGCCATCTTGGGCACCATCTTGAGGTCATTGTCAAAGAAGCGGCTGTTAGCCAAGACAGTGTCGTAAGCAAGTGTCTTGACCCTTGTGCGCGATGCCAGACTCGAGCCTGGCTCGTTGAAGGCAATGTGTCCATCTTCGCCAATGCCAGCAAGGAAGAGATCAATGCCGCCGGCCGCTTTGATCTTGGCCTCGTAGGCAACACACTCGGCCTCGAGGTTGGGGGCGTTACCGTCAAGGATGTGCACATTGCGAGGATGGATGTTAACATGAGAGAAAAAGTGTTGCCACATAAAGGTATGCTAGTGTCAATATGCTGTCAGTGACCGAAACTTGACCGGGCCATCAATACTACTGCTGCATACATAGCTCTGTGGGTGGTCCCTGGGAATGCCAATGTATTCGTCCTAAGAAGATGTCAGCATGCTCACCAATCTCGAGTGCGTGGACGCCATACCATGTTGAAGGTGACAACATTCTCAAACGATATCTAAAAACCATGAGATATAAGTCTTGAATGTCAGACACCAGAACACTACCTTGCCTGCCTTGTACTGCTCGACCAGTATCTTGTAGACCCCTAACGGGCTTGAACCCGTGGGGAGACCAAGGACAAACGGATTCGTAGGTGTGGGAGCAAAATGTTTGATCCGTTGTATCATGTAATTGGCCACATACGAGCTAGCAGCCTCGTCGTCGTCTCGAATGATAAGTCTCATTTTGAAGGGGAGAGGATGGAGAAAAAGAATAGGGGTTCAATTTCAAGAAGTCAACCTCCGGATGGGAACAAGAGATTTCGGTCTAAATTCCAGCCATGTCCTCGTGGACAGCAAAGGCCCAGGGAAATAACTGTCTGGAGTCGGCTCTCATGTTGGGCAGGTACACGTGAGACGGGCCTCTGAGCACTCCAAAAGCCCGTCACGTCGATGAACGCTTGTCATGAGTCTCCATGGCCAAACTGACTGAGTGACGAGAGCCGGGTGGAATCGGATGGCATCGGCCATTGTGCGCCCCAACCGGGGTTTTCAACCTGGGGTCTGTTGATGAAACGTCCCAACTCTGGGGTTCGACGGCGCGTACGACTAACGCAGCAGCGGCCCGTAGGCGTAGCGTCTTCTGGTGCTTCGTGGCGCCATGCTCGGCTGGGCTACCACGTTGTGTCTGTTCATCCGGATACGTATTCGAGAACTTCGCAGGGCCAAGACCGATTTTTAAGTCTTCGGCTTCAGTCACGTCGCTTCAACTTGAGTCAAACAAAATCGTAGTCACCGCATTCAGAACCAAGTCGAGAATTGTGAGGCTCTGCTCCCATGCGGGCGTACACGACGTGCAGAAGCGCGGTGGCTGCTTCTTGGATCCGGGAAGGCCACGGCTGGCCACGGCAGTCCGGCAGGGCAAAATGGCTCTGATGAAAACCTTCGCAATCTGTACAACTTGGTGTGCTTCTGGCTGGCATGACGCTAGCGAGCTAAGCTTTTTTCAGTGGCTCGTGCATCCGTACCCCCGCCGTGCCAAGCCGCTTGAAGAGGGATCGCTGCTCTTCGCGAGCAACGTTACTTTGAAAGAGAGAGACAGCAGGTACGAAGTACTCCCGCGTAACGGGAAGCGGCAGGCTTTGCAGGTCCGCCTGGCTTTCCTTATTGCCTGTCCCTGCGAACATGAACGCTTCCCTTGTTGCACACGAGTGCCGACCAATCGCGCTCTCGTTCCTCTGCCTTTGCCTTGCTGCCGTAACTTCGTAATATCCTCCCATATCGCCCTCGGAGATATTCCTAATGTGCCGGAGGCTCTCGAGTGCCACTCACTCTTGCACGCTCCCGCTGCACCAGGCGTCCACTGTTTCGCCCAACTGTCCCCAACTGGCAGTTGGCAAAGGGACCCAGCAAGAGAGGTAGGTTACCTACGTGGGGACGAAGAAAGAAGGTGCGCTGCTCACCCGCACCACCGCCTGGCGCGGCTTCGTCGAGTCCATCCCGTTCTTGGGCTCCCTCTCGCCCTCACCCCCGCACAATAGCAGCGCATTAAGAGACAAAAAACCAAACAGGGCTGCCGAATACCGCGGCCTATACCACTGCTGGCTTAAGCATTTTGTTTCTCCTGGCAGGTTCCATTTTCCCGTGTCAGCCTTTTTAGGAGCAGAAGCTCAGAAACAGCAGCACCTCGAGCACCATTACCTCACTTCTCACCTTGCCGTCTCATCCTTCCCCCACTCCGCCGTCGGGGACATGGTGTAGCACGTAACAACAATCTGAATACGGGAGCCATCCTTCCAGACCTCTTCTCTGGGCATGCTCGATGACTTAAAAGGCTCGCTTCCTGCTCTCCGCCATCGACACCTCTCACCGAGGTCATGCGGCCGCTCATTTCCGCAATGACATCGCTACGAGATGTATTCGTCGCCGCCCTCAAGTCTCTTCTTCGCGGCAAGTCTTTTCTTCGGGCCATCCTGGCCTTTTGGGTCAACCCTGCTGCCGTCAAGACCCAAGATGCCAAGCTAGAGCCCGCCCCCGGCGTCAGCCTCGCCGAATTCCTCAACGAGGCCGAGAAGCTCCTGCTCGGTCCTGTCGATGTCGGCGGTCTTGCTAAGTTCTCGGCCAAGCTGAAGTGCCAATTCCGCCAGGCACTGCTCTCCAACCCGGCGTGCATGCTCCCCTCATACAACCACCAACTCCCTACCGGCCACGAGCGGGGCCAATTTCTCGCCCTCGACGTTGGCGGCTCAACGTTGCGCGTTGCTCTGGTCGAGCTATCTGGTAGGGGTCACCGCACTCCCGCTAGCAGCATCGTTCACATGGACTCCTTCCGCATCGATCCCGACGTCAAGAGCCTGCGGGGCCTCGACTTCTTCGAGTGGATGGCCCAGAGGATATCACAAACCGTGTCCAGAGAAAGCAAGCGGGGCCACAGCCCGAATGAACCCCTTCTCGTAGGCATGGCGTGGAGTTTTCCCGTCGAGTATGTCTCTCAGACGTCTTCCGCCTTCCAAAGCTGACCCCCTATTAGCCAAACGTCGTCAAAAGGCGGAAAGTTGTGCGGTATGGGGAAGGGCTTCTTGGCAGCAGAGGGTCTTCTTGGCCGCGACTTAGGCGACATCATTGAACTCGCCTGCAAGAAAAGAGGTCTGTACGTCCAGCTGTCGGCCATAGTTAACGATTCGAGTGCCACTCTCCTCTCCGAAGCCTACCTTACGCCCTCGACAAGATTCGGCCTCATCCTGGGTACAGGTGTCAACATCGCAGTCCACCTTCCTGTTGCTACCATCCGTCCTCCGAAGTATGGCGATAGGCCCCAGGCGTGGTATGAGGAAGCTAGCCATGTTATTGTCAACACCGAGCTCGGCATGTTTGGCAAGGGCATCCTGCCCCTGACGAGGTGGGACCGCCAGCTCCTTGACTCCCACCCGCGACCCGACTTTCAGCCCCTAGAACATCTTGTCAGCGGATTCTACATTGGCGAGGTTTGTCGTTTGGCCTTACTGGAGGCCATAGAAACTGCAGGGTTATTTGGCGGCATCGTCCCACCGTCTTTGCTCGTTCCATACTCTCTAGATACCGAAACGCTGTCCCTAATTGAAGCGTAAGCCTTCCTAGTAGAGTCATTATTCAGCGCTAACAAGACACAATGACAGTGATTCCTCGGATTTGACTGCTTGCAAAATTTTCTCATCCAGGCATCCCTCTTCTGTTGAACCAACATACGCCGATATCACCGCCCTGCGGAGCCTGTCGTCGTGCATCTCACGCCGTTCGGCGTCTATTGTTGCGGCCTCGCTCGTTGCGCTCTGGGAGCTGAAGATGGATGCCGAAGAAGAACTCCTCCGCACCCTTCCTGCCAGTTCACCGTTTACGCCAGAAACAGAGGCGGAGATGGCTATGTCACAAACGACGGTAGCGTTCAACGGTTCCGTCATAGAACACTACCCGGGGTACCAGGATAGCGTCCAGCAATACATGGATGACCTCATGTCGTCGAGCGACCGGGGGCGGGACGGGTCTATCAAGTTGGTCGCTGCGCGGGAGAGCTCGTTGCTAGGGGCCGCTGTGGCACTTGCTTGCCTAGAGTAGTTTTTTCCCTTTACATCTTGCTTCTTAAACGCCTCCTCAATGCGGGGGAGGCATGAGTCGGTAACGTAAGCAGCAATGTGCATGAATCGGATCTAGTCGGAGACTGTGATCCAAACGGGGTTTGGGATCAACGGTCGGTGATTGGGGTAGAGGGGCGTTCAGAGGATCTTTCATGTACATATCGGGACAATCTTGCGATGATGTGATATGAACGGTGACACTAGCTGACGCGATACCGAAGAATTCTGTTGTTGCACGCCTGACACGAGATGGTACATTGCCTCGACACCGGTGTAACTGCTGGCTAGGGTGACGGAACTTTGTCCCTGCCTGGACTGATCCGCCAGCGAACACATGCGAGAGTACGCTTGTCGGGCAAACTGCTCAAGTGTCAGCTCGTCGAGGACATGTCAGGAAAACTTGTAAAAGGTTACAATGTTGGATTTATCTGAAGATAAACGACATACATGTTTCTCTACTTATCTACCAGCCGGTCATATAGCTGTCGATCCGCAATGGAGCAGCGTAATGCAACTAAAGAGGGCGCAATAAAGCAATTGGTGATGAACAATAAAATACTTTGGATTTGCCACGGGGAAGCGACAGACACGGTGTATGTTCCGATATCCTGCTAGGCTAAGACGAGTATAGTGAGGATAAAGGAGAGAGAAAACAACATCGCGATGCCAAAAGTTCGTACGCCATTCCGTACCTTAGTACTCTTCGGAAGCCCAGGCCTTCCAATATCCAACCAACAATACCATTCCGGCATCCTAGATCGTTACTACCTGCTGAGATACCCCCCCTCGCCTTTGAGCTAAAATCCTTTCTCCAATGAAAAGATATGTTACGTCATCAATTCGTCACCTGAATATTTGATACCACCCCATCCGACATCGCGAGACAGAAAAAAACATTCGTTACTCATCCATCACTCTGCAGCGAAATACCTCTTGGTCTTACTCCTCGTCTGCTGCGCCTTGACTTCCGGTGGAACAATTGTGTGATGAACCACGTGCGGGCGGTAGACGGCATCGACTGGGGGCATCCTACCAGCCGGCCATCGGGTCAGCAAGCTGCAATACAGGACCGTGCAGCCCTGGTTGGGAAGATTATAGAGATGTAGAATGACAAGAGAATGCACTTGAATGAATAACATGGCAGGAGGAAAAGATGAAAACACCAAGACCTGAGAAAAGAGGGTAGGGCGGGAGGGAAAATGGCAGATGGGATTCAGGGGGGTGGAATCAAGGAGAATGAAAAGAACAACAAATGGTAGAAAAACTCACCAATCATCCAGGCTCAACGGAAAATATTCGTATAGCATATCTGCTGTCTCCAAGGGACTCCCATTTGGCCCATGCTGCGGTCCCGCTCCCCCAGTCTGGACACCTCCTAATGACTTCATACCTACAAACTGCGGGCTTTGTATGCCATCACCTGAGCTGGACGACCTATTCGGGCTGCGCTCGTCCTCTGAGAGTGACAAATTTATGGGCAACGTAGCGGCGGAGGAGGCTGTTCGGGGAATGGCATTGACTGCTGGAATCTTGGATGCTTGGTTGGCATATATGTTACGGTTGCTGTTGTTGTTGCTGGCACCGGCCTCCCATGAGGGCACTGGGGGCCTTGGGGCGTTTGGAGATACTGCTAGCTTCTTGTTCGGTGGGAGGTTGTTGTTATTGGGCGCAGAAAAGGGATTTGGCGTGGCGGGCCAGTCAGCAGTTTGCTAGAATTCTGTCAGCTTCAACGTCGTATTTTGCCGACAACCACAGAGGCATACCTGGATATTCCCAAGAGAATGGTATCTCTGCATATTCTGCGTCAAGTCCATTGGTTGCGTCTTGACCGCTGGCCCCGAGGCGACCGATTCTGCCCTCTGGACAATCTTCTTGTCCCCCGTCAACGGGACGTCTTTCCTGCTGTCGAAATTCCTTGGGCTTCTCCCGCGCACAATGACGGGACCTGACTGAATTTCGACAATCTTGACTAATTCAGTCCCCTTGACCCTAGCTAACAGGTTGATTTGCACCACGTAATGTTGCTGCAGGCCCTTTCTCCTCCCGTTGTTCGCAGTAGCATGCTTGAACTGTAACCGCTTCCATGATACTGGTATAGACACGCGGCCCCCATCCATCTCCTGTCCGCTGCTTAGATCAAGCGGGACATTCGGCGGCGCAGCACTGCTAGCCGGCACTTTATTCTCATCAGCTCCGTTTCCGCCCCCGACTGTGGGATTACTGCTCTTCCAGGGAATCGAAATAATCTCGGTTGCTTTGCCCTCGATACTCTCAATGGCCGATATAGACGCTGCAAGTTCCGCCACAGGCACCTGCCGTCCTTGATCATCCACACAGTGCGAAATGTGCCGCGGCAGCGTCACCTGGCCGGAGCATTGCCACAGATTCCGGCGATAGCAAGTCAGCTCGAGCGGACGCGAGCCGCTTGGTGCGCCAGGAGCGGCAACCGGATTGTTGTCGAAAACATCCTCGGCGACGAAGAACATGCCATATAGCTCGGCCGTCATGGCTGGTTCGATAAACCGTCCCGTCTCATCGACGAGGGCTGCCTTTCCTGGGAGGGGCGAACCGAAACCGAGGAGTTTGTTGTCGAGTTCTTGTGGCGAGACATCGTCGTCGAGACCGGCTAGTGGGTCTGATGGGTCGGCGCTGCTGCCGTGATGTGTGTGTGAGGTGCTGTTCCCGGGGACGAGGCTGAGCCCATGTGTGTGCGGATGGGGGACATCGTAAGGACGGGCCGTATAGGAGAATGGGTCTTCGAACGTGGTGCTGAATGTGTCGAAATCGTAGGCCGAGGGAGTAAAAGGAAGGTTTGGCATGTCATTGTTCACCCTATTCACAGCAGCCAGATTAGCATCGCTCTATGATGACAGAAGACTGCCGGTCAGTTAGAGGTAGAGATATTTGTCAACTGACAGCATTGACTCGTCGAAGCTGAGTTCGGGGTCAAAGGTATCGATGCCGCCAGACGCCCCGCCGGGTGCGGCGCCCGTCGGCAGGGCCGGCAACGAGTTGAAAGTGGCCATGCAATCAGGTCCTATCTCATCGTTGCCCGCATCCGCGCAGGACACTGCTCCGGCTTCACTACAGCTCGGGTGGAGGAAGACGAGGGCGGGCGCAAGCGCTCAGAACGCGCATCAATTATCTGCAATGCACTTGGTACTTGATTTCGCCCACAGATAAGGGGTTCACGGCATCATCTTGCTAGAGGCCGTCGCAAATTAGATCCGATGCGATGGGTGGTGCGGCGTGGAGTCGTGGACAAGGTGGAGAGAGATCAGGTCGGCTGCAGCTGGCCAATCTGATCTGCTTTGATCAACGCCGAGCTGTGCCACATGCCCTGCGAGCCTACTTGCCCTGCCCGAGCTAACGTCGGCCGTTGCGACCCCTCCTCCCTCCTCGATCCGGTCCTCATCAGCGAGAACCAACCGCTCGAACCCGGAAGCGAGGACCCTGTGCAGATTCACCCCGTAAAATAGACATTTAACCTCCCGCGCGATTGAACCGGATTAGCAGGCGATAGGTCGAAAAAAAAAAATCCCAGGACATTTACTCGCCGACTACCGACGGCCACCACATCATCGCTCATCACTGCCTGTCTCCACTCGTCCGCTCGGCGTTCTGATGTGAATGTCTCTTAGGTAGTAGGGTAGACCGTAAAATGCCCCTGGGTTTGCGCTAAAATCCGGGGGAAGTCTTGGCTAGAAAATAAGGCCGAAAGCGTTGCGCCATTCGGCCTATCCCTGCCTTCGGGCGCAACGTGTTCTTGGTGGCTGCCGCTAGCGAACTTCTGTTGCACACCTCAGGGGGTTGGAATGGGTGGGCAGAGAGATACCGGTAGGCATGAGTGCAGACTTAACAGAAAAGCATTTAGCAAATACTACAGCCTATCCAGCCATTCCAGTTCAGCATCCCTCAAAATTCTTCCAAGCCCAATTGAAACATCCAAGGCCATAATATACCGGGAACTAATCCAGGCGCAAACTCAACACGTACGTCAGCCTTAGTTTATCGCTTAACCCACATCCGCCCACTGCGATTTCAGTCAGTACTCTACCATCTTTCAGGTAGTGTTGTTCAACTCACCTTATCGGGCGTATTCGTAATCTCTTCAAAAGCTTGCAGCATATCAAATCCCATGGCCAGCAATGGTTCATATGCGTCGTCATAGATCCAGCTCAGGACACTGCGAGTTGACTTGTGAGCCTTGTTCTGTCTGACTCCCATAAGCGCCAGTCCCTGTAGCACCAGTGTGGCCTGTGCTGTTGATGGCACAACCGGGGCGATGATGCCTCCGATGAGTTGGTCCCGTGCAGGTGATGCTGCAGATGATGCTCCCGCTCCCGTTGAGGGTTGCAGAGCCGGAATATATCCCGCCAAAACACTGCCCGGGCTACAGATGATGACCGTCCCTAGCAAGCTATCGACTGGACTCTTGGCTCTCACGACACCGCAAGTTTTTGTCTCCTGAAGCGCAAGTTTGTAAAGCTCAAAGACCTCAGGATTAGCATGTGTCGCCACGTGGTTGAGTACGCTCTCTGCGTTATCCAACCCATGAATCAGGTCGAAGCTGATGCTAGCGCGCTGGATGCTCTGCAGCAAGCCCTCTGGCGCGCCCCAGCTGCTCAGCTCCGGGATCGTCATGTTTGCCAGACGCTTGGGATATTGTTGGTCCCACCCACTGCTGGCGAACCAAGATTTGAGGCCGGCGCTGTTCTCGTCAACGGGAATACCAGGGAACACGCCCGGGAAGCACATCCCAAGCTGCACCCTTTTGATTCCACGCTTCTGCGTAAGGCCACGAATCGCACGGCGGTGCAAAGATCTGCCAATCGAAACGTTCCGCTTTGTCGGGTCTACAAAAATGGCACCTATAATCCCTGTGCCCTTGGAGTAATACGTTGCGCAGAATCCGTACAGTGCCTGCGTGCTGCTGTTACGAACGACAAAATGAGCCTCCTCAATGTTGGGGTTGAATAGCTCAAAAGCGTTGGAGGTTGTTGTTTGAAGAAATTGCTGATTCGGCGCGCTTGCCCGGGCGAGGGACTGAATAAGGTCATCAAGGCCCTTGCCATCCCGATCACGATTGTATCCCTCCACAAGCCAGTGTTGTCTTGACTTGAGAGCCTTTTTGCTTTTCCTCAAAGTCCCGGAAAGCGAGCCGCTTGGTACAAAGTGCCCAAACAAGCCCCGCACGAGCGCTGCCATGGCCGTCTCGGTAAAGTCATAGGTGCAGATATACGTCCCAACCGTCTTGTCCATGGCGAAGTCATACGGTGAGCTAACAGCTACTACCAGCAGCGATTTTTTCTGGCCAGTTGCTTTTAGCATAGAGCACATCATGGAAACATGCTTTGTGAACCCAGCCTGGTACAGATTACGGTTCGCGTCTGCCGTGACGATAATGATACATGAAGCTCGGTGTATCAGGTTTTCGTGAACTGAGTTTCCAAGTAAGTTAGCGATGTCAAGGATAGTGCAACGGAAGTATGTCCCACCTGGTCGTACACCGTTCGCCGTGTATGACGTATGCAAGAGCTTTCCATGTCTGGCGCGAGCAAGCGACCGTCCGAGTTCCCGAAAGACACCCTCACCACTCATGATGGCACCCCGATCTCGGTGGATCCATTTGTCGTGCACGCTGGGGGCAGAATCTGACTTGCTCTTGGATTCGAGTATCGTCTTGGTCATGGATGAGGCTGGCAGGGGCTTGACCAAAGGAGTCAATAGTAGCAGTTCCTCCTCCTGGTGCATTGACTCGTTGAGAGGAAGCAACTTCTCGGTGTCCCTCACCACAGTAATGGAATCGTCATAAGCCTTCAGCGACAAGGCCAGATGGCTGGGGTGTATCTTGGATAGAAGCGAGATACCAGGAGGGTTCAGTGCTTTGGCCCATGAGGTACAGGAAGCCTTCATGCGAAGCACACGCTTCAGTGATGTGTAGATGCGCTCCTTGGTTATGAGTTCATTCTCGACGCCAAGTTTCAGGCCGGATATGGCTTCGAGCTGCACGTCATAGGCGCGACAGAGGAGGACGAGGTCGCAACCAGCTTCGACAGCCATGACTGTACCTGTCTTGACGCCAATTTCTGTTCTTAGCGCCTCCATCTCAAGGCACTCGGAAATGGCAACGCCGTTGAAACCGAGCTCGTGGCGGAGGAGGTCGTCGACAACCTGGGCGGAAAGACAGGCGTGATTCACGTTCATGGAGGGATTGGCAATGCCACATCCGCCAACAAACATGGCATCTAGGTTCCCCGTGGCGATGGCGTTCCGGAAGGGTACAAGGGCACTCAGCGAGAGCTCTTCGAGGGTCTGAGTAATGATGGGAATATCCAAGCTGGACCCGAGGAAGTCGAGGTTACCATAAGAAGGAAAGTGTTTTCCACAGGTGGCAACTCCAGCGTCCCGGTACCCGTTCATGGCGGCAATGCCATACTGGGATACCTCTTGGGGGTCATCACTAGTAGCACGGACGCCGAGGGGTTGGTATCGGGCATTGGTGAGGACATCGAGCACGGGGCCAAGAATCAAGTTCACACCAACGGCCGAAACTTCGGTAGCCGTGGCTTTGGCGACCCTATAGGCCAGGTCGGCGCTCCCGGCGGCGGCCTGGCCCATGGCGCTAGGGAACTGGCAGATGTAGTCCTCATCGAACAGGCTGTTGACACCGCCATTCTCCTGGTCGAGGGCGATCAAGAGCGGCTGGGGATGGCCAGCCTGGTGGGCGATGGTCTGCAGCTCCTGGACGAGCTTGGCAGTTTGGTGGGCGGCTGAGGCAGAGGGTCAGCCAGTCAGCGACGAGGTGGAGGCAACAGCAGGACAAGCTACATTTCAGGTTCTTGGCTGTGAGCAAGATAGAGCCGAGGTGATGGTCTTCAATGAGGTGACGGATCTGGGGCGTAACTTCAGTACCATCCCATCCCATAATCAGCATCTGGCCAATGGCCCTGTGGGAACATGTCAGCACTGTGTCCGAGACAGGGCGGGATGGTCGAGGAGACGTACCAGTCGAGGTCGTGCCATAGTGGGTCCAGGTCGCCGTCCAACTTTGCCATTTGAGCTTGGTAAATGAACAATGGGAGGGTTCCTGTCACGTTGGGCTAGCAGCAGGCGACATCGCCATGCAGATGAGTTGTTGTCGAGTCCGGACGGCGACAGACTGGTTGACTGGTTGGCTGCTTCGCTCGAGGTGTAACGACGAAGGTTGCTGACCGTCTCTGGCTTTTGGCCGTCCGTGTGCCCGTGCCGCCGCATTGCCCTTTTTGCCTCTGCCCAGGTCGGTGGAACTGGTTGAAATGGCGGTTACGACCCGGCCACTTTTCCCGTCGCCCGCCGCTGACGGTTGGCTTGCAAGTCAGCGCGGGCAGTTGCACCGATGGCGCATGAGTCTGGTGACACACGCTAAACCGAATCGGGTAGGTGCACGCAGTGGTCTTGCTTCCCCTTCCCAAAGTTCCAGCGCTATCCAGCAACGTTACACGTTCTGTAACAGCAACAGCTCAGTGGCCTTCCTCCAGCGGTAACCACACAAAAAGGCTTGATCATAACGGTTACAACCACCAACCCTTGGAAGTCTCTGGACTTGGAACTGTTTGGCCAACAATCCGTCGATGATGTCTTGTGGTTGCCCAGTGCTTTTTTATCCAAAATCACCGATCGATGCTGATGGAAGCCTTCCGACATCGCTGGTCAGGCCAGGATGGGGTGACAATGCCGATGCTTTCCACCTCCGCTCGTTGTCTTTTAGGTCACCATCACCACAGGCGCGGGTCCGATAAAACCCAAGACCAGGCGTCAAGTAACCGCAGGTGTTTCCCGTTCTTGACCTGCGAGGCGAGCCAAGACACTCTGGCCCATGATGGTCATTGAAGGAATCACCAAGTTCACCAACTGTCGTTTGCTGCGCGGCCACGAGTTGGTATGCGATGACCTCTGGGTAAGCTCAACAACAGGAAAGATCCTGCGAAGCCAAGCGGCTTTCTACGATGAGCTCCTTCTCCCAGACAATACCATCGATCTCGGCGGCCGCATCATATCCCCCGGCTTCATCGACAGCCAACTGAATGGCGCCTTCGGCTTTAACTTTTCCACCGTCCTGGACGACATGTCTCGGTACGATGAGAAGGTCCGAGAACTGAACAAGAAATTGGTCCAGACCGGCGTCACCAGCTATGTCCCAACCGTGACAAGCCAGACGCCTGAGCTCTACCACCAGGTTCTCCGTCACCTCGGTCCATCGGCCCCCGACCGCACGGCTTCATCCGGCTCCGAATCTCTCGGCGCTCATGTTGAGGGCCCCTTCATCAGCCCGCTCCGCAACGGCGTGCACAACATCGCCGTGCTCCGGCGTGCTACCGCCTTCAAAGATTTTGAAGAGGTCTACGGCTCTACTAACCTCAGCTCTTCAACCACAACTCCGGGCCCGGTCAAAATGATAACCCTCGCCCCCGAGCTCACCCCAGAAATAACCAATATGCTGATCCCATTGCTTCGAGAACGCGGCATCATTGTCTCCGTTGGGCACTCCAACGCGACCTACGAGGAAGCCTCCGCCGCTGTCGCTGCCGGCGCAACCATGATCACACACATCTTCAACGCCATGGCCCCTTTGCACCACCGCAACCCAGGTATCTTTGGCGTGTTAGGCCTTGCTGATCACGCCCCCTCGCGTCCCTACTTCGGCGTCATTGCCGACGGCATCCACCTGCACCCAGCCACAGTCAAGATTGCCTGGAACACCCACCCTGATGGATTCATTCTTGTCACCGACGCCATGCACATGGCGGGTCTGCCTGATGGGAGGTATCCCTGGCGCAATGGGGAGGATGATGATTTTATCGTGAAGAGAGGTGCAGTGCTTCTGCTGGAGGGGCGGGAGACCATTGCCGGGAGGTAAGTTCTGATTCTTCTTCTCCAAAAGAAGACTGATCCAACATCACATTTACAGCTCCACCATCCTCATCGACTGTGTGAATAATTTTCTTGCCTGGTCCGGCGGTTCTATCCCCCCTGCGCTACACGCCGTAACCACAACGCCTGCTGCTATGCTTGGCCTGGAAGGAGTTAAGGGGAGCCTCGCACCCGGGGCGGATGCCGATCTAGTGGTTTTGTCCGACCACAGCGGGGATGCGGACGGCTGTCCGAAGCTTGTCGTCGACGAGGTATGGAAATTTGGTGTCAAGGTATTTTCTGCCGCAGGCTTGGAAACCGGTGATGGGACTGGGAACGGGACAAGTTCAAAGCCGGGGTGAGCAGTCCAGGTGATACTCCGAATAGCCGAGTGTGAGGCAACACGACAGGGGCGTATGCATGGGTGTATCGTAGCACCGTCAGCAGTATACACGAGCACAATCCAGCCACAAAAACGTTGTTCGCGCGGTACCTACTTTACAACTTGGCAACCATCAGAACCCCTCAAATAACCCAACGGCCAACCCATAAGTGTAATTCATCTATTACCAAAGCTCGATGAGGAAAAATCTAAGCCTTTGATACAAAAAAGACCTCAGATTTTTAAAAATCAGGCTTAAAATACTTAGCAGCTGGAGAGTTATTTAGATGTTACACAACCCCCTGTTGAATTGCCTGTCGGTTCCCAAGTTTATAGTCTTTTTTGGAGCTTGGATTGTAATAGGGCCAGGTGCCGGCAGTGGGATGCAGAGGGCCGATGATGAGATACGATGTCAACGGTGTCCACCTAGACACTGACTTGAGCAAGTAAACGCTGAATAGTAGGACTCCCTGGACCAATACGTACTCAGAAGGAGCTAATATATTTCACCTTGAAAACTTCCATGCCACCCCCCTTTACTCATTTCCTAAGTGTCCGTCTGAATCAGCTACCAGCATTAACAACCTCACGTTGACAACGGACTCATGATCATCGGAAACTCCCCATCCCATCCCGGTCGTCCAATCACTAACTCGGATAAATGTCATAAATGGTACAAGGGTATCAGGTCTTGTCCTCGCTATCCTTCTCCACCATCCCTATCAATACATGGATATAATTTCAACACAGGCTAGGTCAGGTAGGTAGGGTTCCCACAAAAATGTGAAAGGCGTTCCTCCTTTGCATCCTTCCAGTCTTCTGGGTTCGTCAAACCAAGCGCTCAACTCGACGGGTCAAAATCTCATCAGATCAGATCTGATTAGACTAGACCGAGCTGAAACAGATCAGACGGTCCAAAGTAGACCAGGTCAAATCAGGCTGGCGTCCGGATTGACGAAATGAAGACAAGTAGAGGGAAACAAAGGGGAAAGGATAAAGAGAAAACAAAAGTAAGAGAGAACCATCTCGCCTTCGCTGCGCTCAACCAAATGCTCACTTACTTTCCACGCTCACTTCCTTGCTTGCTTGCTCATGTTCACAAGCTCCTAGACCATACACACACACGCTCACGTACAGACGAGGAACCCTGACCCTCCAATACCCTTACTCCACCCCCTGGCCTCCCTCCAACATGGTAAACAAATGCCACCCCCCTAAGCCCTTTCCTGCAAATCATGCAACGCCCAAAAACGCCCCTCGCAAGAAGACTATGTACACCCTTGCGGGATTCCTTGCAAAGACAATCCAGCCCATTTTTCCCTTCTCCGCAATCCCATGCCCGAGATAAGAGCAAAGCTTTTTGCCTGTATGTAGATGGACCGTCGAAAACCCAGGCTTCCTATACACGGGACAAAAGTGGTATCTCAAATGAACCCGGGGGGTATGTTTGTCCCCCCATCGCTTCCTCCTGCCCTTAACTTTTTCATCCATCATGCATTTCCCTTCCCTTTATTTCCGTCGTAGTAGCTTATGCACCGGGAATTCGAAGCGTCGCTTGTGTGGGTCTCGGGGGTCCACCATTCCAGTCTTCCCTTTCTCTTTCACTTGTAGAGCCGATCAATCCACTCCTTTCCCTGCTGAATTTGTTGTTAGCCCGAGGTTCCCGTCTTGCCTAGAGTCCAAGTTGGCCGCTTGTGGGTTCGACTACATTATCCGAGAGGTTTATCAGGAGCTGGGCAAGACAGCGCTTGGTAGCCGCGTCGTCGCGGAGGACCGACGAGAATGTGTGGTCACGAAGAGGTTCCGGAAGACATTGTCTCAATGCCTCACGGGCCCTAGCGTTGTCACTGAGACTGTATTCCATCATCGTCAGTTTGGCATCTCTTACGACAACTCCGGGATTACATACCGCAGAAAGCATCGCACAACATGTTTAAGGAGCCTGGCCGTTTGCTGCTCGACAAGCTGCGCTACCATGTTGCTCAGAACTGTCCCGACGGCATAGAAGCGCTCATAGGTGGCGCAGATATAGTTCAGCCCGTTGTCATCAAGCAGAATTTTCTGCACAATGAAAATGGCCACCGTCTTGCTAAGTTCCGACCCAGTCTCCATAATTCTGAGGCAGAGGGGAATGATCTCGGTAGTGAGAAGGAAGTTGATAACCTCGGTCGAATCGTTCTTGACCAGGGCGCCAATGACGCCAAGGGAAGTAAGACGGAGGTACTCGAAGGGTCGCGACTTGGATGTCGTGTTCAGAAAGGGGTACAAGAAAAGCGGGATATGCGCTGCGGCACATTGTCAGACGCGTCATCTCAGGCAGCACATATGTGAATGGTATATAGCTTACCGCTGAGGAAGAGGGTTCTGGTATCGTTGTGCGACGCGACGCATTGGAGGAGAGCCAGGGCATTACAGACTCTGTTCGACGCCGCTGCTGTAAGCTGTGACGGGCTGAGGAGTGTGTAGACGCTGATAATCTCTTGAAGCAGGGATGTCATGACACCTGGAGGCAGTGATTAGCATCGGGAGGCGCGCAAAACGAGTCCGGGCAGCGCATCTGGTTTAAATCGTACCAAAAGAGTGCCAGAGAATGAGCGCGAGCTCGGGAACCTGCTCGCGCTTCTTGCTAAGCTCCAAGAGCGCAGCCTCTCGGGTATTCTCATTGAGCAGGTCGGCAATGTACTGGAGGGTGCGGCGGTTGTCCTCAGAAACAACCGTCTCGAGGGGGTTCTCCTGTGCGTGGCTGGCTGCGAGGGCGCTCACGGCGTTATGGGCGCCGGCGATGCGGTTGTAATGCTGCTGCTGGGCAACACTGGCGGCCTGGGCCTGGGCTTGGACGTGGTGTTGGTGCGACGTCTGCTGGTGCATCCAGGCCGAGTCGGCCTGAGGGTACTGATGATGTCCGTAGACGTGCGGACCTGGCATCATCTTCACGGCAGAGGTGTGGTGGGCGGTGGTGGGAACTAGGCGGACCGGCGGTCGGATTCCGGTTGGTTGGGCCAAAAAGTCGTGCGGCTATCGGTCGTCGGGAACGGCTTGGGGGGACTGCGCCGGCCAGAGCGTCATGAGAAGAAAATAACGGGGAGCTTATTACTTGTAAATGATCAACGTAACGATAGAAACAGGCGTTGGGGCATGCTGTGAACTCTGGTGTGTAGCGTGGCTCGCCGAGTCGCTGATGATTTGCGCCAGAGGAAGAGGAAGCCAGAGCCGCAGCCGACCGACAGCGGTTTTCGAAGCGACGCACGGGCCATTTCCCCGGCCTTGTGGGGGGCAGCAAATAGCCCGAGCCTCCCCTCTTTGCATAGCAGGTTCCTGCAAGATCCACTGTCCATGATTGGCTATTCTGGCCATTGTTCGAGAGGTCGTTCCGGATTGTAATGTCACAGTAATTCATTTTTCTCCTGAACGGCTTTGCCCAGTTGATCGGACCGTATTTTTTTGTTTTTTGTTTTTTTGGGCTTTGTTTACTTTAGATGAAGTGCGCTAGTATTTCCTTTCCAGGGAGGACTCATGCGAAGAAAACAGCTTAATGTTTCACCTCAACGTCCAAGCTTACTTCGCGCTTTGATGTCCCAAGCTGTCAGTGTTTCCAACCGCATTGACAACCTGGAAACCGGATTGAGAAAACAGTTACACATGTGAAGGCGGCCGGCTCGAGAATGACTTTTACAGAGATCAACTATTGGCGAGAGAATTTTTTTAGAAAGAGATGAAGTCGGCAATCTTTTCCCTGTGGCTTGAAATCTGCACAACCCTGGTTCAGCAACGAATGGCCGATTTAGCACGTGTATCTTGTTTGCTACCCCCTTGGTATTAAAGATGAGAAGAGCCTCACGCTAACGATCTTTGGGGATTGGACTGGAGCTCTGCAATCACGGACATGTCTCTTGATTCAAAGTGAGAATAAGTACAAAGAGCTCAACACTCTGAGACCGCTTTGTCTACTGGGTCGTTTACACGTTCTGGCGCGTATCGCCCCTTCGTTGTCGCACAACTGCCGGCCCCGTCGAGCTGGGTGCCGCTTTCAAAGCTGTGCAACGGGTGCGGGGCCTAATGGCCAGTCAGACCCAGACGGCAGCGTTGAGGGGTACCAACATCAACTGGTGATAAAGAGCATCGGAATGCATGAGCAAGGCTGCCTTAAAGTTGCATACTCCGAATGCGGACATCATCAGCTTACCTCGAGAAAGGGAAGGGTCGGCTTACAGCATTGGTAAAACGAGGCGTATGTGAACAGAGGCCATACAATACTTACATAAGTCTAGCCGGCGTTTCCATATATCCGTGGCTACAATGGTATGGTTCCGTTCGTCCATTGTCTGTTCTTCAAAGCACGCATGGGCAAGTCCCGTCGGCATCGCCATCAACAAAAAACTGTGTCAAAGCGGGAAACCACAAACTGACAGCGCCCATGAAGCGATCTCGGTTGGTTGGTCCTCAAAGTAGAGTGTTGGGCCCCCATCTCTAAGGGATGAAGGATTCATAAGGTATAGAGAGATCCTTCTCACGGCTCGAGGCAGAGACAAAGGTACAATCCAACCCATGAAAGATTGTTAGCATGTGACTTGGTGAATATCGAGGATGGGCATGTGCAGCACATGAACAGTTGGGAAGCTGTTCTGCAGCGGGTTAAGGTAGAATATTTAGGCCTTAGTTCCAATATTCAAGGCCCTGAGATATACTCGCTAAGCTCTTGAACCTCTTCACTAAGGTCTCAAGTTTCCATCACCAACACCTCAAAAATAGAAAAAGTTTGACCCACAGGCTGCAGCCAAGCCGTAAAGTACCGCGCGAACAATCTTTCAGGGGTTGGACTGTAGTTTGAGGCGGGGGTTGGTTAGTGGGGCTAGCCCCGCTAGCCCCAGCCTAGCACCAAGCTGCTCGTGACAGGGAAGCTCCAGCGAGTTGTGCCTGCCACAACCCCCAGGTCATTTGCATCGGAAGACCAGGATCGTACTGCAGAGGTACACTACGAAGCACATGATATTTTAGGGGTTGTTTCGTTGCCGGGCTCTTGTAGGTTCTCTTTCAGACCAGCCGTAACCACAACCCGCCTCTTGTGCGTGTAATTATAGTGTCGGCAGTACCCAAGAAAGAGGCTTCCACGCCAAGGCGGCAGGGGATGGGACCTATCGTGGAAGCTGGCGACTTGAAGAATTGGCTCCCGGCCGCCAGAGACTCCGTCCGCTGCCTCATCCGCGTCGAGCAAGGCGGCGCGACACACGCAGAGCGATGTCAATGGCGGTGACTAGGAAGAACCAAAGGAGATCGCGGAAGTATCAGGTGAGCAGCACCGGGGAATTGATCTTGACCCCTGGCCCCTGTCGGAAGCTCCCCGCAGCCCGCAGCGTCTGGCAGATTGGCAGGCCAGTCTGCATTCCCTATTGGCTTGCTTGGCTTCCCGGCCAGAACGCTCTTTTTCGACTGCGGGAGGTCGTTCGTTATCGCCAACCCGAAGTATGACGCAGGTCAGCAGAACAAAGGCAGAGACGCCTCGGACGCCTCCTCCTCGCTCGGTGTCCCGTCTGATGTTGACCGCCTCTGCCCATGGCGGGCGGTGCGTTCAGCGGGGTAGTGCAGAACCATGACCCACCTTCACCCTGATGAGAGACCAGCTCCCCCAGTTCCAGCTTTCCAGCTCCCCAGCCCAGTCGAGCCCAGCTTATGACAGGGCCCTTCACGTGTGATGGCAGACGCGTCTAATTCAAGCCAAGACACTTTCCTTTGGCGTGTTGGGACGCTGGGCGCAGCTATATATCCATGGTTCCTCTGCCATTTCTGCACTTGATGACTCGTCTCGGTTTGCGACCGCGATCTCACCGCATTTCCCACAGACGCCCCGATGACATCCTCAATCCTCGAGCTGGTTGCGAGGGCCGGTGTTGCTCCCACGGGGAACAGCACTGGCCCTCCCGCGCAGGCTGGCGTCCTCGAGGGGGCCAATCCAGCCCAATACACACCTGATAACCCCATCACCCTGTTCATCATCCAAGCTAGCATCGTCATCATTTTCTGCCAGATGCTACATTATCCGTTGCGCCTACTTGGCCAGCCCCGGGTCATTGCCGAGGTCATCGGTGGCATCATCCTGGGCCCGTCGGTCATGATGCGGATCCCCGGTTTCAAACAGGGTACCGTGCCTACTCTCCCTTTCGAAGGGAAAACAAAACACGCTGACAAGTCGCGGCAGCAATCTTCCCGCCCGAGTCCATGCCCGTCTTCAGCAATGTTGCAAACCTAGGCCTCATCATCTTCCTCTTTCTTGTCGCCCTCGAGGTCGACATCCGCATGTTTACCAGCAACTGGAGAGCTGCTGTAAGCGTTGGCTTGGCAGGCATGGTTCTGCCCTTCGGCCTGGGCTTTGCCATTGCCTACGGTCTCTTTCGCCAGTTCACCCCCAAGGATATTGACTTTGGCGTCTTTGGTCTTTTCATCGGCACCGCCCTCGCCATTACCGCCTTCCCCGTTCTCTGCCGTATTCTTACTGAGCTTAACCTTCTCCGTTCCAATGTCGGCGTGACAGTTCTGGCTGCTGGTATAGGAAACGATGTCACTGGCTGGGTCCTCCTCGCCCTCTGTGTTGCGCTGGTAAACAATAACTCTGGCCTAGCCGCTCTCTGGGCCTTGCTGTGCTGCATTGGCTGGACGTTGCTGCTGATCTTTGCTGTCCGCCCCCCCTTTATTTGGCTTTTGAGGCGGACAGGAAGTCTGCAAAACGGTCCAACCCAAGGCATGGTCGCCCTGACCCTTCTCATGGTGCTCACATCAGCCTTCTTCACCGGTAAGTTACACTAACTGAGTTCTGACAGAGTATCGGTGATTGCTAACTCGCGGTACTGGAGGTATCATTGGCGTTCACCCCATCTTCGGGGCGTTTTTGGTCGGTATGATCTGTCCTCACGATGGAGGCTTTGCCATCAAATTCACCGAAAAGATCGAAGATCTCATCTCAGTTCTCTTCCTTCCCCTCTATTTTGCGCTATCAGGTCTCAACACGAATCTTGGCGCTTTGAACGATAGTATAACCTGGGGCTATGTCATCGGGGTCATCGTCTGCGCATTCTCAGGAAAGATTATTGGAGGAACACTCGCTGCGCGAGCTAACAAGCTTTTTTGGAGAGAGAGCTTCACGATTGGTTGTTTGATGAGTTGTAAGGGTCTTGTAGAACTGATCGTCCTGGTACGTTGTGAGTGGCCGCTAGGTGGTTCTGGTGCTAACAACGACAGAATATTGGAAAACAAGCTGGTATCTTGGATGAAAGAACCTTTACGATGTTTGTCGTCATGGCATTGGTTACCACAGTGGCTACCACCCCCCTGACCAAGGCGCTCTACCCACAGTGGTATCAGAAGAAGGTGGAAAGATGGAGAAGGGGCGAAATCGACTGGGACGGAAACCCCGTCGAGTCGTCGCCTTCTAGCTGTGGCGAGTCACTTGACAAGCTAGGCGACTCGCAGATCCGACGTCTTCTTGTCTATCTTCGCTTGGACAGTCTGCCTGGTCTTTTCACCTTTATCGCGCTCCTGGGACCGCCACACCAGCCCCAGAGAGCAGCCATTCCCGAGGAAGTAACCGACACGTCATCAACCGACGAGATCGTGATCAAGAAGAGACCACTTGAGGTTCATGGCCTCCGCATTATCGAACTTACAGACCGTACTTCATCTGTCATGCATGTCACCGAGGGCGAGGAGTTTTACTCTCAGCGCGACCCGGTAGTCAATGCCTTCCGCGCCTTTTCCCAGCTGCACGACCTCGCCGTGGCCGGACGTGTTGCCGTTGTCCCGGAGGATATGTATGCCGACACTCTCATGACCCAGGCTTCTGAGGTATCCTCGGACTTCGCCTTAATTCCTTGGGGGGAATATGGTAGTATAACCGAAGACCAGTCTGTTCCTTTTGCCATCAATGCAAGCGAGCGCTTCAAAGGTCCTACGCACCTCGACTTTGTTAATCGCACATTGCGGAAGGCGCTCTCAACCTGCAACGCGGGAATCTTCATCGACAATGGCTTCGGCGGCCTCACCAAGCCCAGCGAGAAGGTCGAGCTCGCTCGCACGACGAGCGCCGTGTCCATCCGCAGCTTCCGCGACACGGCTGCTCTCCCCGTTGCCAACAAAAACCACCACATCTTTTTTCCGTTCATCGGCGGCGTTGACGACCGCGTCGCCCTCCGCGTCACCCTCCAGCTCGCAAAGAACCCACACGTCACCGCCTCCATCGTGCACATCAATTGGTCCACGGACACGGACGCGCATGATTCCTCTGCCGAGACAGCCACTCAAAAACCCATCACCCCAGACACCAAGCACGCCGCCCTCGCCGAGGATATCACAGCCCAGGACCTCAGCATCCTCTCTACCCTCCAGAGTTCCCTCCCCACGGAACTTCTCGGCCGCGTCGTCTTCAGTGAGCTCAACGTCAGCCGCGCCTCAGCCGTTGGAGAGACGGTAAGCCTAGCAAGAAAGTCAGTCGGTCAGACACCCAAGAATGCAGGCGACGTAGTTGTCCTTGGCCGGCGCCACGCACGACTGGGTGACGTTGCCTCGGGAGAAGCAAACGGGTCTGGCTCGGGCTCGGGCTCGGGATTTCCCGACCTGAAGAGTGCGGTGGGCGGGATTGCCGAACAACTTGTTAGTGGGGGAGTGAAAGCAAGTTTGTTGGTAATTCAGGCAGGAGGGAGGGGGTTGGATCTGTGAAGGATTGATTGGCATATATATGACTGGCATGGCATGACATGACATGGCGTTTGGACGTACTATATATGTAAGGATATGTTTTGTTGGGGTATTTCACTCCCTTACGCTGGTCTGGATTGGGCTGGGGCATATATACCTTGCGAGGATCTCCTAGGTTAGACAGCTAGCTAGGTTTTACTGTTTTATAGCGGGCGTTTTGAGACCATGCTAGATACACCTATCACCTAGGTACCTTACCTTACCTTGATCATGGCACCAATGGTAGGAGGCAAGGATAGGTCGGGTTTGGATATGTTTGTTTGGGTTCATATACCTGCTTTTCGACATGCCATCGTGGAAGTTCCCTCTCCTACCCCTGAATGCATTATCCACCAGGTAGGTAGTAACCTGCCTATGTACCTATGTAGGTACGTATCTCCGCTGCACTTTAGTCTGAAATCTTTTTTCTCGAGCATGAACAATCGGTTCCAGACATAATATACGTGTTGGAGTCATTGTCATCAATGAGGTTTTGAGCACGGTTGCTATTGTTGTTGCTCACGTCATCAAACATTCCCGTTTTCGTTGCCTTTGTCATTGCGGTCTCTATTTTCACTATTATCGCCCATACCATCACATCCTACTGATGAAACAGGGTAAAACCCAACAGATATCCAAAGCCATTCGCGTCCCAGTCACCACATCATCATCATCGTCGTCATAATATGTACGCCCTACCAATCCGGCACACTCCCACAACCCCCTCCCGCCATCAATGCCACAGGCCTCCTCATCGGTAACTCCGTGTGCGGCCTCACACCAGGCTTTTTCGCCCTCTGTCCCTTGAAGGAAATCTTCTTGTCCAACTCGGCAAACTGGCCCGGACCGGCCTCACCCTTCTTCACCTTCCATTTTGCTGTGCCCAGCGCGGCGTCGAGTTCTTCAACTGGTGGGAGTTTGACGTAGACGAGGCCGTCGGGGCGTTCTTCGACTTCAAAGGTGGTGATAGATAGATCAGTGTCGTTCTTGCAAGAGCCAGAGGTGAGGTCAAAGTTTCGTTTGTGGTTGGGGCACGAGATCCAGGGGGAAGAAGGGCCTGAGGGGTGTGTGTTGCAAGAGGGTATGTTGTTGCCGTTTGTTTGGACTCCGTTGGTATCCCCGTTGGTGACATCCCCGTTGGCGACATCCCCGTTGGCGACATTGGCTGTGCCATTGATGCCATTCATCCCATTGCCGCTGTCATTGGTTGACCACGCATCTTCACCCACCAACCCGTCCGAGAGAACAAACGCTCTCTTGTGGGGACACATCTGCTGCGTAGCATAATACCGACCTCTGATCCGCCACACAGCTAACTGGGTATCTCCCCGCTTAATGGCGGCGCTGATACCGTTTGGCGCCTCGTCGGCTCCAGAGAAATACGCCGCCTCCAGTACAGGCTGCCACGTTGTGCTGGACCAGCGATCCCGCAGCCCCTTAAAGTCCTCCGTGACGGAGTCTTTAGCCCACATGACGGGCCGGACTTGATCGCGGTCCTGCTCCACCTCCATGTTATCGAGCGTCTCGGCTGTGTTTGCAAACTGGCGGAACTTCGCGGCAATCTCAGGACTCTTGATGGCTTCGGCCCACTCATCGAAATAGCTGTCGACGAGCTCCTGCATCTGGGCTTCGAGGGACGCGCAAATGCCGAGCTTGTCGTCGAGTATGACCTCGCGCAGGTAGGCAATGCCGCCCGGGAGACCCTCGAGCCAACGGGCGGTGCGCTGGAGTTTGTCGGCGGTGCGAATGTAAAACATGAGGTAGCGGTCGAGGACCGGTATCACTTCGGTGGGAGGGACATCTTTGGCCAAGAGCTCCGAGTGCTTAGGCGTGGCGCCCCCATTGCCAGCAACAAATATATTGAAGCCCTTTTCGGTGGCGATGAGGCCGAAGCTGCGTGGAGTTAGCACTCAACATGAGATCCCCGTCAACGGAGAGACGATCAACTTACTCCTTATTCTGTGCTTCAGCACACTCCCTCACACATCCACTTACACCCCCTTTTATCTTGTGGGGGCCCCGGATGCTCTTGTATCTTTCCTCCAGCCGTACCGCCATACCCACGCTGTCGCCAATGCCATAGCGACACCACGTCGTGCCCACACAGCTCTTCACCGTCCGCAACGACTTGGCATAGGCGTGTCCGCTCTCCATGCCAGCGTCGACGAGAAGCCTCCAGATATCCAATAGATCCTGCTTCTTTGCGCCAAACATGTCGATGCGCTGGCCTCCTGTGATCTTGGTGTACAAGCCGTACTTGGTAGCGACCTGGCCAATAACAACCAGCTTCTCCGGCGTGATCTCACCACCTGCAACACGCGGGATTACGCTGTACGTACCGTTCCTCTGGATATTCCCCAGGAATTTGTCGTTCGTGTCCTGGAGGCCATGGGTCGTCCGGTCCATGACATGCTTGTTCCACAGACTGGCGAAGATGCTCCCCAGTGCGGGCTTGCACACCTCGCATCCCAGACTCTCCTTGTCGACCCCAGCCTCGCGCATGACCTCGGGGAGTGTCTTGAGGCGTCTGACCATGACGATGTTGTACAGATCGGCGCGGCTGTACATGAAATGCGGACACAAGTTGTTCTTAACCTCGTTGCCCATGGCCTTCATGGTGCTGTTGAAGATGGATGTGACCAGCGGCATGCATCCGCCACAGCCTGTGCCTGCTTTGGTGCACGACTTGACGTCGCCGAGAGACTTGCAGGAGCCGCCCTTCACCACGTCGACAACGTCCTTCTTGGTGACATTGTGACAACTGCATATTTGTGTGTCGTCATCGAGGTCGTCGCCTTCTTCTCCGCCGTCTTTCTTGGCACCTAGGATGAGCTCCGAGGGGGGTATCTCGAGCTCCTTTTGGTTCTTGACCATGGGGACGAGCTTGACGTAGTCTTTGGTGTCGCCAATCATCATGCCGCCAAGCAGATACTTTCCGTCCATAGTGAAGATGAACTTCTTGTACACGTTCTGGAAGGGGTCTTTGTATGTCAGGGACTTCACCGGCGCGGGGGGTAGCCCGTTTGTGAGCGTTTTTACAGCATCGGGTGTTGCTGTTCCGTTTTGTGCCCGCTTTGCTTTTGGTGGGAGGTATTTTGGCCCATCCCGGTCTGAAAAGAAGTCGCCAAAGCTTGCAACCTCAACACCCAACAACTTGAGCTTGGTGCTCAAGTCCGGCCGTTTATACAACCTTGGCTGGTGCTCCTTCGCCTGGGTGAGGTTGAAGGCTAACACATCCGCCATCTCGACACCCGGTGCAATGAGGCCAAATGTCTGTCCCTGCCAACTCGCGCACTCCCCAATGGCGTAAACACCCTCGGCGCTCGTCCTCAGTCCATCGTCCACTACAATCCCGCCACCGCGGTCTGCGCAGTTAATCCCTGCCGCCCTGGCCAACTCATCCCTCGGCCTGACCCCAATGGCGAAACACAGAGTCGAACACGCCATGTACTCCCCATCCTCAAACTGCACCCCCTTCACTTTCTTATCCACACCCACGTCAATTCTCCCTACCCTCTTTCCCAACAGCACATCAACCCCCAACTCTCGCACCTGCTCCACCACCATACCCCCCGCATCCGCATCCAGCTGCCTACTCAACACCCAGCGATTCCTCTCCACCACCGCTACCTTCCCAAAGCACTCGAGATCCATCATCGCCTTGGCCGCCTCGAGTCCCAAAAGGCCACCACCCACGACAGCGCCCGTGGTGCCCTTTTGCGCTGCCGAAAAGGCAATCAATCTCTCGAGGTCATCGACGGTGCGGTAGACAAAGACGCCCTGGGCGTCATGGCCTGGCGTGTGGCGAGGAAGGACAGCATCGGAGCCGGTGGCGAGGACGAGGATGTCGTACGGGATGACAAGGCCCGAGGCGGTGGTGACGGTTTTGGAGGCGGGCTGGATGGCAGTAACGAGAGTGGAGAGGTGGTAGGTTAAGGCTGAGTCGGGGATGGAGGTGTACTGTGGTTGTCAGTGAGACTCGAGAAAGGGGGAGGGAAAAAAGGCAGGGAGAAGAAGTACCCATTCCGCGGGGTTGAGGTACAGATTCTCAACCTTGCGGTGATCGAAAAAGCTGGTGAGGCCAACTCGATTGTACGCTAAGTGTGGCTCCTCGCCAATGACAATGATGTCGTATTCCCGAGATCGGGCATCGAGTTTAAGGAGTTTCTCTCTGCATCAGGTGAGACCGTCATCAGCAGCTAAGCAAGTGCGGAAGAAGAAAAATGACGTACATGAAGCTAATACCAACCATACCCAGCCCAACCACCACAACCTTTTTGCGGTTCCCAACCGCCATGGTTTTTGGTGATGCGCCTATTGCCGCCAAATCAGGAAGGCAGGATCGGGGGGGGGGGGAGAAACTCTTCTGCCACGACTGCCCTTGGCACGCAGAGTGAGATGGCGGAGATGGCGATAATGGCAACGGGAACAGCAGCAACGACAATGCGTGACAGAGCAGACCGGGAAGAATAGTACAAACTGAGAAAGGAGAAGAAGAAGAAATGGGGGAAAATGGAAAAGTTGTGCGATATTGTCTGGGTATTCCCTCTCCCCCGTTCAGATATCAGAACCCAGATCCGAACCACAGGCCGAAGCCGATCTCAGCATTTCCTCGCGGAGATGCAGTTTACAAACCTAGGTACCTGCCAGCCAGCCCCAAGTCTAACCATATCCACAGTATTCTCAAACTCCAGATCGTCTCACGTAGTGCACCACCAACTTTGGCCGTCCCCATCCCGTACCGGTGGGGGTATTCGCACGGGCATCCCTTCTCCGGGAGTATGCATCTCCGCTACCTTCTCACTGCACTGTATCAAAGTGGCAATGCCCCTTCGAGATTTGTATCTCCACGGTTTCTGTGTTCCCCATCTCTTTCTCGAAAAAGCAGATCGAGATAAGGCGGCGCGGTGGCCCATCCCACCTGATAAGCTCCTATCCCAAACCTGGACGACCAATCAGAACGCACAACTTAATCCAAGGAGTGCGGCTCCCCGCGGAGAAGAAAGGGGACAGGGTGACCCCCACAGGTACAAAGGTACGTAGTACCATATTTCCATTTTTCGCAGCTGTCCAAACCTCCACGTCTCCTCTCTGTTTGCCTCCAACAAACCAGTCTGGTCCATGGTCCATTCTTATTTTCCCGCGTGCGTAATCACCATTCACCTTGCCGTTCACCCATCTGCTGTGAAACCAAAAAGGCCGTAAACCCGAGCAAGGACCGAATTAACTTGCATGAGATGACAGGAAATAAAATTTGCTCACTCTGTCCTACCAGCTACTCCACCAAAATCACAATGCCGAGACTCGTGATCCGCCATCCCGCAATGCTTAATCCCCTCTCATCAATTTCCAACCCGTCTAGCATGAACATCATGCAACCTCACTCATAGCCAGACTCACTCACACCACTAGACGGAGGGGCGAGTTTGTTTCCTTTACCATCCATCTCCTAGACCCCCATGTTTTTGCTGATCAAAAGAAAGAAAAAAACAATAAAGTCCCGCCAGCATTGCTTGACGTGCCGTCCCGTCCCGTTAATCCTTGAGATCCACACCCTTCCGAGCAAACACACAAAGAGATAGGTATAATGCTAAAGTACTCCCCAACACCCTCCCTACTGTGTTCCCTAACCACACCGTGGGCGGTGTGAATAAATACTAGTAATATGCTGTAATGCCCGAAGACAAATGGAACAGGTGAAACTTGTGAAATAAAAAAAATCATAGACAAGGAAAAGAAGATAATCAGCAGCCATCGCTACCCTCATCACAATCATCCATGCTGACATATCCGGGATCACTCTCCATCCCCACAATGGCTCTGGTAATGCTCAGACACATGTCTACCATCTTTTGCCTAAGTGGTGCGTCGATGCCCGCCTTGCGGCCTACCGAACTACCGATCCAGATGCGAAGGTTGCCCGCGAGGCTCTCCAGCGACCGAGAGCAACTCTCTCTCCCAACAGGATGGCGCTGGAGACAATCCATCAGTTGGAAAGCCGCCCCATAGCCAAGGAATGACATGCGATCGACATGGGTATCTGGAAGAATCGATTCGATCACCATGAAGGTCCGCTCAGAGGGCACAGGGAACTTTTGAAGGTGCGCAATTGCCATCGCACATCGCAAAGCCATTTGTGCATCCGGATCTGGCATGATGGCGCTCATCGGCGAGTCAATGAGCGGAGGAACACCTTGGCTGTAATGTGGGTAGCGGTCAGGGCTCAGCGAGGGCCCCAGTGCCTGCATGGCGGTGGCAATGTTGTTGCCTCGCTTCTCATTAACGAGCACAGCACGGGCAACTAGTGCGCGAACTTGCGCGTTGGAACCGACAGGAGCAAGGTTGATGGCAAGAGTCGCCTCCTCAGCAATCTCGCTGGCCGGCTTGGCCGATGCTCCTGGCAATTTTGTCGAGAGGCTGCCGGTCAGAGCACGGTGGAGGATGAGGCTAGAGTACCAGGCTGCGACTGCATCCATAGGTGACCTCACAGCAGCATCTTCCACCACAGCGTCCATGCCGTCTATCCTGTCCGCCACCTTGTGTGTTGTTGACTTGTTCCAGGCAAGGTTGTGGGCTCGTTGGATAATATCACCATTGAGGACCTCATCGCAGTCTTGCTCGAGCAGGAGAGAGAGATGTTTCGGAAGGTCGTCGTCGGAATTGGATTTGCCATCATGAAGCGACTGGAGAATATGGTTGAGTTGTCTGGCTTCGTTCCACCGTGATCTGGCAAGCTTCGCGGCAATCATGTCTGCCGCTGAGAAGGTGCCAGTAAACTGCCACAGCAAGACTCGGATATGCAGCGCCTTGAGCATGAGTCGGAGAGGTGTCTCGGGGAGAGTGCCTGATGCGATGAGTGTAAGTGTCAGACGGCTCTTATTAATCTCGACATCTCCCCCAGCGAGTTGGGCATCGAGGGCAATCGACCAAGCTTTGACGCGGGCAACCTCTTGTTCTTCATCCAGGCCCATAAGCATGAGATAGACGTTGGTGCCAAACACATTCCTCAGCGTGAACTTGGCGGTTTTAAGCATCAACGCGGCGGCCTCGAGGAGGAAATTGTGCCTTGGAACCCAGACAGTCTGGATTGCAGTAAGCCAGGCTTGTCTTCTAACATGAATGGGAGAGGCAAGCGACGGTGCAGGGCGCATGACTGGCGACGCCATCTTTGGCTTCTCGGGCTTCCCGAAGAACGATGAGAAATCGATGAAATACGAGAAGACCATCCATCCACAGATTGCGACAAGGGAAAAAAGTCTGAGCTTGGCAATCATGTCGACGGCCGAGATGTAGTGACCTCCGATACTTAGGTGGGTCGAGCGAATGAAAGAGCCAAGCAGAGCGACTGGAGGAGCAAAAAGACCGCGTCCCTCTGTGTTTTTGCTATTTTTCTCGGTTTCAACGAGCGCCTCGACCAACATAAGCCCTGCCAGAGAACCAACCATGAGCTTTCCGAGATATGGGTTGAAACCCCTGGTTTGTTCTTGTTGTTGTTGCTGCTGCTGCTGCTGCTGGATCTGCTGTTGTCGAATGAGGGTAGGGTTTTGTGCGAACGGCTGCTGTGGTACAGGGTACGGTCGTCCGGCGGTCATCTGCTGAGTCGCCAACATTCGCTTCATGTCTTCGGGTATTGGAATCATGCCGGGCGTCTCAACTCCTCGAGGTGTGGCCATGGGTGTGTTCATGAATGCAGCGGCATCCTGCGGATACTGCATCGGGGTGGGCGGCTGTTGGATAGGGTTTCCAATTTGCCCTGTCATGGCACCAGCCATGAAGAGTTTTTCGAAGGCGGCAATTCTCGCCTGCATGCTGTTGTTCTCTTCAAGGAGACGGTTATTGCGCTTCTCCAAGTGCCTGATATATTCGGTAGCTTTACTCAAGACCTTCATAGAGATGTCAGCATCTATGCTATAGCGAGATATTGACCGGTATGAAAATGTGCTTACTGTAGCCTTGTTGAGCTTGTGCGCCGGTGTCAAGCCGTGCAGTTCTTCCCGGTCTTCGGTGGTATCTTCACCTCTGGCGCTCTTACTCATGATTCTCAGAGCCGGTACGCTGTCTCGAAGAGCTGCTATCTTATCGTTGAGGTTAGTTCTGTACCGCTTCTCAATCATGTTGTGGGCCGTCTTCTTGACTGGTTGCTGTCCGTCGAGGTCATCATCATCATCGTCTTCGTCAACTTCGGCCGACGATTTGCGCTTCCTGCTGGTAGGTTTGGGAACACTAGCATCGGGGGACGATCCAGCGCCCTTGTCATGGCCACTAGAGCTCGAGTCGGGACTGCCCGCGCTCTTGGGCGAGTGATATTGCAGGTGTGGCGGCATGGCAATAGTCTTAAGCCTCTCCTGCTGGGCCGGAGTAAGCGTGTTCCGGATGTCGGGAGTGATATCCGGCCGGACGAGGTTGTCGTTTAGGGCGAGAGAGTGCGGTAGCGAAAAGGGGCCGGCGGCGAGGCCCGGGTTGATGCCGGCGTTTTCGGTGGGTGATTGGTAGTAGAGCTGGGACTGCTGCTGTAAGAGCGGCTGCGAGAGATTCAGGTGGACGGGAAGATCCCAGGTCTGTTGGGGGACCGAGTCAAACGGGGCGCCGCTGGTTGCTGAGTCGTAGGGGGGGGTGTTCTGAAAACCCCAATGAGCCGAAGGGTCCGGAGCGAAGTTGAATGTGGGCTGGGCGCCGTTGACGACAGTGGGCGAAGCAGAGGAGGAGTGCGGATTGTGGAGCGTGGAGGGAGAGGCGCCGCCTACAACAGCAGCGGTGGTGTCGGCGGAGGAGGCGACCGTGGTAACGGTGGGGTCCGATGTGGCCGCAACGCTGTCATTAATCACATCGCCCAGACCGTTTTCTGAGAGGGAGGCCCCGTCGAGGTCGAAGCCGTCCAGGCCCGCAAACATGGCGGGCGAGTCCGCCCTAACATCTGCCATCTTTGGGAACAAAAAGGCCCAGTTTTGCCCAATGGCCCTGTCGGCTCGCAGCTACTAACTTCGTAATGGCCTGTTACATGCAGATGCCTTGCTCTCGCGCAAACCAGGCGCAGGCAGCAAGCGGTCTGAATTCTCCGGTGCGCTGGCCGGGCCTGAGGGGGGAGTCGATTTTGCGACGGCCCGGGGAAGGAGGGGAGGGAGCGGGGGTTCGTCGGCCAATCCAAGCCCAATTGGAAATGGGCAAATGCGCTGGCGTTCCAGGAGGCTGGGCCGCGGAGGATGCTTCTCGCCTCGCCGTAGCTGCTGACTGCTCTATGCCGACAAACGATTTTTTCGCGGTGCGTTGATGGTAGAGGTTGTATGTGGTATTGGATCTGGTTATGTGTGGGACGATTCTGGAGCAAATCGTATGATGGATGCGGCTGGTGCCGAGGAGGGAGGACAGAACACGTGAGGTGGCGTCCTAGGGGCCTTGGGCCCCACTCCAATAAAGCCAAACTCCGACAAGACCCCGTACCAAAACCTTCGCTCACCCCCTGGGAGACACGGGCTTACGCACTCTATAAAACACGCCGAACCCTTGAGTTCCGACATCGTCTCTCGCCCGTTGTTATCGCAGATACTGCCAGAATGCCAGTGCATCTCGGGGCTGCCATCACAGCTGAGTTCCACTAGCGTTGTGCAGCCGGGAACTATTCTCAACGGGAGGGCATATTTCGCTAGAGGTTCGAACCCCGAACACCCCAGTGTGCGACCAAGATGCTCGGCGACTTTGGGCCGGAAGTTACGAAGGTTTTATCTTGGTATCTGCTATCTGCCAAATTGCAAACCGCAATTGACGAAGACCAAGCAACGCAAAACTGAAAATTACTCTCTGAACTATTTCAATTGACCTTTGAGCCAAACAATACTGGCAGCTGTCGCCGCAATACCGGGTACTATCCGGCGGTGCGGGAGTTAAGGTTCGTTACTTTAGCTTCTTTTTTGCCTTCTCACACGTTCCTCAAACTCCCGATTGCCTCAACCCCTCGAAACCAACGCAACTCCCACCCCTCACGTGCCAGCCCGCCAGCCTATCTCTCTAGTTAATTGCATCGGGATACTTTCCGGCAATGTCCAGCGGCCGCAGTGTAGTGTTGTTCTGTCCGCCTTGGCGCATCCGGAGTGCCTGTTTGAGAGCAACGGTTTCATATTGTCACATTTGAAACACGGCCTTCTCCTTCATCGCCTCAACCTCCGCAGCGCCAGCGAGATGATGCGCTTCCTATTTATATGCTTAGTTGGCCCACTGCGGCCATCTCCAACGACCACCCATCAGGAATCCGCAATCTCATTTTGGCGCTCTCCTTGATGAGTCTTGCAGTGAGACCGGATCAACCCGGACTACCAGCTCGCAAATCGAGCCAAACCGAGACCACTCATCAAGCGCGGACCATTCCGTCGAGGGCCGAGATACTCCACCAGCTTCAGTTTGGGAAACATTCGATATGGTCACTGCAGAACAACAAGACCAAGCAGCACAGCAAGGACACAACTCGTGGCTCTAAATCATCAAGTTCGTCTGTTCACCGGGATATCATAGACCAGAGATTGAACTACCCAAGAAAACCGCCACTCGTATTCCCCCCAACTCCCCAAGGACCCCAAATCTTCATCCAGTATCCAGCCAGCAAACCATCAGCCATTGTTCATTCCATCAATCCACCTCGTCCATTAGAAAAGAGCTTCTGCGATGAAGAAATGCCAAGTCCAAGAGGAAAACAGCCCCTTTTAGAACGAAAAGCTAAAAGAAAGATAAGCAAGGGGTTGTCGTTTTAAGTATCTACTGAAAACATGTTCCAGCCCGATAGAACGGGGAGGAGATATATAAAACGCCTGACTCTGATATCCAAGGTCTGTATGCTTTTTT
>Ga0247765_1000151_pt1 | contig 55385 bp, 62 predicted proteins | sample UWRJL106311C6_FD_179949 | JGI IMG/M metagenome (GOLD analysis project Ga0247765, IMG submission 179949) | Plant litter microbial communities from Arlington Agricultural Research Station in Wisconsin, United States - UWRJ-L106-311C-6 | ecosystem: Environmental > Terrestrial > Plant litter >... | reverse complement strand
CTGTTGTTGCTGTTGTTGCTGTTGTTGCTGTTGTTGCTGTTGTTGCTGTTGTTGCTGTTGTTGCTGTTGTTGCTGTTTTGCTGTTGTTGCTGTTTCTGGCGGTGACGTTGAATCGTGAGCGTGATTCTCTCGCCCTCTCCCGCCGTAGTAGTAGCCAGCCGTCGACAAGTCACAGTTATATCCTCTTTATCACCGTCAGGAAGCATAACCTGCACATCCCCAACTCTCTGTCCTGCCGACACAACTTTGGACTGCCTCTCCTCCAATCTAATAACCCGCTCGGCTACAGCAACCGCAACCGAAGAATCCCAGATCCCCTCCTTGCTGGGAATAGATTCAAGAAGACCCACAGCTTGCCATCGCGTCTCATGATCGCGACAGTGTAACGCCGTGAAATACAGCGGCGGAATCCACCCCATGTCGATGGTAAAGTGAGATTTATCAGAAGAAAAAGCCGGGTCGGCAGCGGACATGGAACTGTGTAGCTGGCGGACTGTGTTGGTAAAGTCCATCGCGTGGGACAGGAGAAAGCGAAAGTCGTCAATGTGGTTATCGTAAACCATTTCGTTGTCGTCGTCGTCGTCGTCGAGAAAAAGACAGCCCGCTTTGACGAGGATATTTGCTGCCATGTAGTGAAGGTAGAGAAGCTGTCGGCTAAGTTGAACGAGTACGTTGCCTTGAAATAAACTCTTGGAGGCTCGGTAAGCAATGTCCCATGCCTCCAGACGGGATTCCAACTGTCGTTTCTCCTTGGCACGTTTGTCGGAAATTTCGGGCCGATGACTCTCCCGGAACATGTTCTTCAGTTGATACGCTGCCAAAACAATGTCATCCAAGAGGTTTCTAGCCTGCGAGGCTGATTCGAATGAGGAGGGAATCGACCCGGCCTCGGGACTACCAGCGTGAAACTCCAAACCGCCGCCAATATACCCCTGCTGCTGATCAGCTTGAATCTGACCAAACTGCATCGCCAACACTCTCATCCTCCCAAAGACTTCCAACAACAGTTCCTCATCGTCGGTTTTGGTCGCTCGAGTCTTGTTCCCATAAAGTTCAAGTTCGCCAAGTATCTTTAGTCCCGCAGCCAAGTGTCGTTGACCGGTCCGATACCGCCCTCTCAGAAACTCCAAACACGTAAACACCATACAAGCAATCAGCGCCACCCGTTTTGAAGTCTTTTCCCCTTCTCCAGAGTTAACTCCGCGTGGGCCCGGTCGGGTCAAGTGCGCGATAGCCTTATTATACGCCTGCGTCGCGAGATGATCCAGCCGCATCCCTTCCAGACCACGGGCATGTCCGGGACCTGCCAAGGTAGAGCGGTGAAGTAAGCCAAGTGCATTCGCTGCGTGAAAAACCGCCGGCTCCGTAGCACCGGCCTGTAAAACCAGGGTATCCCAAAACCTCGACGGGAACGCCCCGGGGATTTTCACCCGCGTGCGAAGTTGGAACCATTCCAGCACATTCACACCGCTCCCGCCGACACTGCTGCTATCTGGACTGGGAAAAAGTCCGAAACGCAATGCTTTTCTGGGGCTACTTCCAACAGCCCCCGCTGCTCCAACAACCCCAACAATCTCAACACTTCCAGCCTGGGCAGATCCAAGGGATCCAGCAGCGCGTGCACCTGTGGGGACTTTCCGAATATCGAATGCATATCCGGGACATTTTCGACCCGTGCAAAGACATCGGTGACAGGCCGGGCGGGATTCATCGCATTTTACTCTTCGGATCCTGCAGAGGCCGTGAGCGGTGAGCGATTCCTCTCCCTACTATTTACCAAGATCAAATAGGGCTGAGATTGGTGTGGACATGGGAAATTGATGTGACTTACTTGCAGGTTCCACAGCCGGTTTTCACTCTGGATTTTGGATTTGTAGAGGAGGTGTTGCTCGACATCTTGATCTTCACTATGTATGTAGTATCTGGTCCCCTTAATGCGTGGCTGGTTGGTTGACTCAGGAAAGACGTTGGTCTGTTGGGTACGGATTAGGCCGGATTTAAGCTAATTCGGTGATCCTAATCCTACGAATAGATAATTATCCGTTCCTCTTCGGACTCTACAAAAAAAAAGATCCTCACCAGTGGCCCATGCTCTGCGGGTCGTCAATGCTCTACTCTATTCCCATTTCGGTGGTGGCTGAACTGAATTGCTACCAAGCGAAACTGATAGGATGGAAAACCCTGTCATCTCAAGGACACAGCCTATATCAGTCATAAAGACAGAATCTTGCATCTCCTTCTCTCAACACCTACCTCAATGCTGAGGCCTCTTCATCTAGATTCCTCAGCATGCTACCCAAAGTTGTGTAAGTCCAAAGTGCCGGGCTCGCTGTAAATCCCGGCGAAACCACACCCCAGCTGCAGATAGGCACCAGTGCAGGGTTGCCTCAGCTCCTGCTGTGTAGCCCCAACCCCGAACCGCCCAGCCAATAAACGCCAAGAACCGCCATCAGCAAACAATTGCGCATCGCGCCAAACACACAGCTGTGTAATTTTTCTTGGCTCCCTAGCCCAACGGTCCTCCCTCCCCTTTCCTTCTTCCTTCTCCCCAACTCAACACCAAACTTATAGAAACAGAAACACAGAAATCATGGCGCCATTCACACCCTCAAGCGCGTCCCGTCTGCTCAATTTTCTCGCCGCGCGTGCCGATGCCGCCGTCGATGCCGCCGCCGATGCGGAACCCACCACCGTGTCCGGGTTTCTCGAGAATCAATGGCGCAACCCCAGCGATATCCTCTCGGTGCTGATGCTCCTCGGCCCCGACATTGTGCAAAAAGCCATTGCTCAAAACTCCGGGCGCGTCATTACGCCCGTGGCATTTTCCTTCGGTTGGGTCGCCTACGCGGCGGCATCGCTGCTACGCGTTTTCGGGGATGGTCGTTTGATGCCCGACGCTGACATGGCTAACACGACTATCATCGGCGCTGTCAGCAGCCACAGCCGTGGCACCAAAACCTGGGTTCTCGGTCGGCTGTTGCGTGATGAGGATGATCGCCTCGACAACGGAATGAAAAATGAGCAGGCTCATGTCCCACCAACATCGACTGCCCAGCTTCACAAAGGCCCACCTCCTACTTACCAGGACCCAAAGAACCCCGCGCCGGCTCCCGAGTGGGAAGCTCTGCGCGTGACGGTCTATGAGATTGACGACAACCCTCCCGTGCCGCATGGGGTTCCCACGCTAGATCTGGTGTGGTGGTCAGGCCTGGTCGTCATTGTCATCCAGCTTGCCATTGCGATCGTCCCCTGGATCAAGTACGATGATTGGGGCATCTTCCTCGTCGCGGCGGCGGGGTCATTGCTGGCGCTACTTAACGGGTCGCTGCCGCAATGGCGGGAAGAGAAGTGGGCTTGTCCGAAAAAGGGTGGTGCCACGGTCACCATCACCCAGGGAAATGGGAGTCGGCATGCCATTGTGATTTTGGGTAAGAAGGGGATTGGGTTGGACTTGGAGATTCTGGCCATGGGAACCCGGACGGCAAGCCCAAGTTTGTTTACCAGGATTGCCTCGGCCGTGCTGGCGCTGTTTTGGATTGTCCTATTGATTGTTGTGGCTGGTTTGAATGAGAACTCGTGGTGTAAGTCTTTTCTGTTTCTGTTCGCCGCTCTTGTCATTTCTAATGATGGTGACAGTTCTTCTTGGCATCGGCCTCATCGGGGGGATCCAGAATCTTCATGCTGCTGGCGCAAGTCGTAAGCCGGGCGCTTTGGGTATCCATCTCAAAGAACTGGAAAAGATCAGCGACAAGCGTGTTGCCGCGGTTCTGAAGAGGGTAGAGGAAAAGTATCCCACTGTGGGGACCTCCCTGGTTCCCATCTTCTTCCCCGGTGGGTTGCGGGTGAAGGGCGAGGATCTTGCGTTTTGGCAGAGCGCCTTGAGGTCTCAGCAGGAGCCTAACCGATATGGAACTCGGATTCACGATCTGCCTCCTTCCAAGGAAAAGAGTTCCGAGATCAGCTCTTGAGTTCCGAGGTTGGGGTGATTTGGTTATTCAGCTAGACTGGAAAGTTGATAATCCGTGTGATAATTGCAGCGCGGTGGCACCATCAAACCTTCTTCATATTGCATCTGGTCATGTCCACTGAATATTGCCAAACCGGAGGTTTGCCTGCCCGTAATACCGATGCGCCGTCGAGAATTGAGCTGCAGTCATGAATCGGAGGAGATGATAATGAGAGGCTCCAACCCCGGACAGATCCATCAAGACCAGCTCAGGTTGGCAACCAGCCCCGACTGGGTCCAAGATCATTAGGTGGACATGGCACATCCTGGCTGGCCTCCATATCTCTTGGCGGCGGATGCCTCATCGGGTCGTGAGGACGGTCAATAGATCGGAATGGTTCAGCCGGGAGCATGGTAGATTGCAGTAGAGGCTACCTTCTGTCCCCCTCGCCCACCGTATAGCCCCTCGCAACGCCACTTCGCCCCTCCTCGATTGCAGTGCTCTCCTCCATCGCGAAGTCGCTGCCCAGTCCTTGCCACGTCCTCTGTGATTTGAGGTACTCGGCACCAGGACTAACAATACCATTGATGGACGCTAACTCCGCCTTCGGTCTCAGGGCCAGGGCGTTGGAAGATGGAACACTTGATGCCGTCTCCGGCTCCGTTCCCCTATCACCAAGATGCTTCTTATCTTTCATCGCTGTTCTCAAGGGCCGGCTGTGGCTAATGAGCTTCCCTGTTCTCAGATCAAACTCGGGCGGTGCCGACTCCTCCTCGCTGTCGTCGCTTAGATTTTCCCCAACCTCGATACCCCCGATCCGATTCTCTTCATTCTTGTTCGTTGAAACCTCGATGACTCTCTCAATGCCGCCCCACCATTCCCCTGTCCACACTCTATGTTCGTCTCCCGCCAAAGCCACCTCGAGCTCGAATGGTGTGATAACAGGCCGGTAAAAGCCAGCATCATCCTCCACCAACGAACTCTCCCAGCATCCTACGACAACCCAACCGTCCACTTCCGCAAAGTTGGCCAACTTCGCCGGGTTAAGTTTTCCCACGACCACAGTATAGCTCTTTTTGCCTGCCGCAGCAATCTGCTTGCGAATGCTATCGATGGATTCCAGATAGTTCGCCACGGACAGGGTATTGACAAGGATACCAATTACACCCGCGGAGGCGAGGGAAAGGAGTCGGGCATAGCGGCGACCGAGAAGCCGTTGGACTGGAGCAGCAGCCTGTGATGTTTCTGGAGAAGTTGGGTGTATATATAGGGACTTGACTCGGGAGGAGAGCGCGAGGAGGAGTGCGGTCGGCGGGGTAGAGATGTGGAAGATGGAGTACTCCTTCAGATCCAGGTCTGAGACGGGTTTGCCATCGATCGGAGATACCATCTTGCGATTTGGTATCCTCCCTTTTGGGTCGTGCAGGATCTCTGTCGAGAGGAGGCAGGTGTATCCTCGAGAGTACAACTCTTTTGCAAGAGTTTGGACGTGATCGTGGTATGTTACGTCCGCCATGAGCACCACTGTCGCATCTTTCTCGGGATATTCCTTCTCGAAAGCGTTCAGCGCGGGCTCTTGGTCGAGTTGATGCTTGGTGAAGACGTAAATGACCGGAAGTCGGGAGGTGGGTGAAAGGCAAGATCGGCCATAGTGCACCACGACGTCAGCAGCGACATGCTCAGCGGCGATTTCATCCACACAACAAGCGCTGTATGAAGTATCAGCCAGGATGTATATCTTCGTTGTTATTCCATCCGTGCTAGAGGATCCACCGTTCGTCCGAACCTCTTCAGCCTTCTCGTCATTCGCAGTCGTAGTTTTTCTTGCTTCTTTCACATCGTTGCTCGCGGCTAGCTCTGCACCCAACGCCTCGGCAACCCAGGACGCGTCCCCGAGCATAGCGTCTGGAAACTGTAGTCCAACCCTTCTCCATCCGCCGTTTCGTATTTCGTTGGCCGTCCGGTGAATTTCGTAGATGTCACGGAGCTCGTTATCGGTCCGCCGCGGGCTCTGTTGGTTCTCGGTGCTGGAATCTTGGATTGCATGTTCAAAAATGAGTTCCGCTGGTGTCGAAAGCACGGGCGGCGCACTCAGCTCGTTGGCCATAGCTCGGGGTCGTTCAGGATCGCTGCTGCAGGATAGAAAGACATCCATAAAAGGGCTGATTTGATGGAGGGGTCATCTTCAAAAACTTTTGACCCCGCCATGGAGCCTTGCAGGGGTCAAGCCGTTGGGCACAGCGGGGTAGCTTTGAGTGGGGCTGCCAAGAACGCCGTTTCTGCAGGGTCCTTGGCAGCAGACGGCTCATCAATCCTGCAATATCGATTGCCTCGAAGTTGAGAACGGCATCCTCCCCCGAGACCCAGGAGTTTTTGAAGAATGAGCATTCCTATCCAGCCGCGGGACCCCACGCACTGAGCTCTCACAGGAGCAGTTTCCCAGGGGCACAGCACAAGCTTGAAAGCCGTACATACGAATACGTTCCCGTCTTCAGCCACTCTAGCGCGAATCGGTCCAACTGCTTCAACATTGCTTCGTTGGATTCACCAAAAAGTAGACCTGACATCAATATGAAACAGTAAAACTAATCCCATATACAAAGCCTCATTGGTAGGTGAGCAAAAATGCAAAGCCCTCGCAACTAACTTGACCCGTCCCATCAATCATCAACCTCGTTCACACCAGGATGTCTACCAACCTTTCCGCTCTGCACCTTCGACATTTTCACAGTCCAAAATTGCAACTCGCCATCCATATAAGCCGGCTCCGGCGGGGAGCCCAGCAGCGCTGTCAGAAATATCTCCGTCTGGACAATCTGGTCGTAGTCCTGTGGACACTTGGGGAAAACATTGAACGGCCACTTCTCCTCCACAAGATTCTCATCGCCTTTCCCGTGCTCTCGGATACTCTCAATGTCCGGGTAGGCGAGTAGTTTGGCAACATGACCCTCGTCCGCCAAGATCCTCACCCATGGGGGCTTGGCATTGTTGTTGGCCGCTTCGATGTATTCGTCACCGCCTATCGTGTACGCGATGATCACGCGGCCTATTTGCCAGTCGTCCGATTTGGGGAAGACATTATACAGCTTCCTCCTGGAAGGAGGCGTCGCTGTCGATGAGCTGGAGGCAGTTGCGGCCATATCGTTGGTGTAGAGTCGAGTGAGGGTTGCTGGTGCAAGTTGGAGGCCAGGCAGCCTAGGAAAATCATGAATCTGTCATCGCCCTATATGTACATATCCAAATAGCGGGGATTTTTGTGCTACGTAGGAATGGGAGGGATCCACTGGACCGTTGCGGCGCTGAGGTGGGCAATCCGGCATGCAAGTTGCTCGATTGGGCTCCGTGCCGCTTCTCTCCGTCAGCTCCTCCGTTTTACCCCACCGTCACCTGTCGACCCCGTCTTACTTCTTCGGGCGGTTTGCATCCAGACAAGCCCCACCCCGTCCGTCCGTCCGCCCCCCACGCCAGACTTCTCTCTTTGGACTCGATCCTCATGCGTGACACCACAGCCATGAGCGGTGATGCAGGTGTCCCTTTGAAGGGAGAACACCGCCCAGGCAACAGACCCTGCTTTGTCAGAACCAAATCTCAACCTAGCTCGGCCATAAGGCTAAATCCGACTATACCACAGGACTGCATCATGTCTTTGCCACCAAACCATTGCGTAGCGCGGCTGTTGCCTTCGATTCGCAAGGCATTCTAGCCACGGTCAGCGGTGATTGGATGGTGCAACTCCCAATCAGTTGGTCGTGCACACTATCTTGTCAGAGCGGGCCATAGCTAGACCGACCCGCATCTGTCTGTCGGTGCCGAGCGCGCCTTTGTGCTGTATCTCGGCCGCTATTGGCTCCATCTCCGCTCCTCCGTCCTCAGCCTGATGCCACAACATAACCCGACATTCATGATGCTTCAACCGTGCATGTCACATATCTCTTCCAGGCATCTTCTGTGTCGTCATCGTTTCTCGCTGCAGAAGCCAGACGTTGACCGAGAAGGTGGATATTGGCCAGCTCGGACGAGTATTTATATCGGTCAAAGTAAGGAACACTTGACGTCACCTCTCACTCAGCAAACAGCACTCCTCGTCCTCTTCGTCAACCCCTCACACCAAGCAACACTTGCAATACCAAGCAACAATGGCTACCCAATCCGGCATCACCATTGCGGGCCCCAACGAGCCCTACACTGTGGTCGAGAACATTCCTCGACCTACCCCTGGACCCAAGCAGGCTCTGGTCAAGAGTCTCTATGTCGGCCTCAACCCGGTGTAAGCCCCCTGCTCGGCCATATCCATTCAACAGCGATGCTAACATCCACAGCGAGCCCTTTATGCAACACTCGGGCATACTCGTCACCTCTTGGCCCGCCGTGATTGGCAGCGATGTCGCCGGCATCGTCCTGGAGACTGGCCCGGACTGCAAGAAGCTCACCAGGGGTGACTATGTCTTTGGCTGTGTCCCCGTCGGGCTGAGTCAGTTCTCCCCTTTTCAGGAGGCCTTCCTCGTCAATGAGGATTGGATCCTCAAAAAGGGGGATAATGTCGGCTTGGCGGAAGGCTCTACTGTTGGGGCAGGGCTTCTGGTTCGTGCATCTTCTGATACCTATTCCAAAATTGCGAAATGACTGAAAAGCATGAACACAGACCGCCGGCTTGGCTTTGATAGATGGCCAGCAGTTCCAGGTTCCTGCCCCTGGTGTCGAAGCCACGTCCAAGGATGCATGGGTCATTGTCATGGGCGGCAGCGGCAGCGTTGGAGGATACTGCTCCCAGATTGCCAGCCTCTGCGGCTACAAGGTCCTTGCATCGTGCTCTCCTTCCAAGACTGAGGTAAGTATTAAATTCTCCTGACGGACCCACTGCTGCCAGGATCATGGCTGACCACTAACTCCCGACTAGGCCGCAATCAAGTCTGGTGCCTCGGCCACCTTCAACAACAGGGCCCCCATTGAGGAGCAGCTTGCTAAGATCAAAGAGATCACTGATGGAAACTTTGCCCATGTTGTCGACGCCAGTGTCCAGTCTTTTGAGCTTTCCATCAAGGCTCTGAAGACACTGTCCAAGGCGGAAGCCAAGTACTTTGCTACGCCTGATGATTGGTAAGGTCTTTTTTTCTTAGTTGGTCAACTACTCATGAGAGTCTTGGGCTTACGAATGTAACGACAGGTCTGATCTGAAAGTCCCCGAGTCGATCAACATGTACCGTGTCGAACTTGGCAAGCTCGGACGTGACGATGAGCTCGGAAAGCACGTCACCGCCAAAGTTGCAGAGATGGTCACCCTGTTCGAAGGACATTTCGGTGCGGGCAAGCTCCGGCCCCTCGACTACCATCTTGTTGAAGGCACGGGATGGGACAAGGTCATCCAGGGAATTGCTGACATGGAGGCTGGGAAGCTGCCCAAGAAGCCTGTGGTCAAGGTCCAGGATGAGTGAGAATTGCGACACTACCTGGAGTGGGACATAGGCGGCCAGAAAGATAAAGGATGCCATTTGGATATTCGCCTATTGCGCCAGAAGATGATCATTTTTGTCTACAACTCATTATGCTAGATAGACCCACAGCCGTAGGGTAAACAAGTGCTCTCAATCCGAGAATAGGGTAAATGATTGATTGATACGAGGAAAGTCACACCCGGTCACTCATTCACTGACTTTTTGACTTTGTCCATTTCAACTTCATTCGTGCACTATTTCGCGTTCATTTTCGCTGCCTATCTTCATGAGAAAAATTCTCCATACTGCCACACATATTGACGGTGAACAGGTTCCATTTTTCGACCTTTTCTATTTCGGCCTACGAAAGAGTGACCATGGAAACCTAGGCCGATTGACACGTTGCATCCTAACATTATGTAGATCCGTGTGGAAATCCCGTAGCTCTCTTTTAAAGTCCAGCAACAACGCTCTCAAATCCTGCGTATGCGATCGCATCATTTGAAATTCCGCTCGGACGTCGGAATCCAGCATTGCGAGTTTCCATTTCAATTGCCTTAGCTCGTTAACGTCGTGTTTCAGCTGGTTGATATTGGTATTCATTTCGTGAATAGTGGTGCGCAGCTTGTGGATATTGGTCTTCAACTCCATGATATCAATCTTCAAATCCATGATACCTTGGGTCTTGAGCTCATCATCGGCATTGACGCTCGGTCGTTCATGTTTGGTGATAATTTCCCGACATATCGAGGAAGTTAGAACCGAGCTACTGCTGGGGGTGGGGTTTTGGCCCGCGTTGTCACGAGAGTGGCTGATGTTCCGGGAACTCGATGTAACAAAGCTCCGGGGAGGGAATCTAAACCCAGATGTTCGGGAGGATAGGTGCAACACTCCGGCGAGCAGCTGAGATGACCGTGGAGACATGCCGGTAGCTCGATGCAGGTTGTGGCGTTACAGGCAGTCTTTTTTGAGAGAGAGAGAGAGAGAGATTGTGTGTGTGTGTGTGTGTGTGTGTGTGTGTGTCAAGGGCAAACTAGCTAGGAGACAGTATGTTTGGTGGCTGGCCGGGGGAGATAGCAAACAAGGAGAAGATGGACAATCACAAAAGCTTAGGAAACTGGCAGAGAGGAGAATCAGCCGGGTTTTAAAAGCAATCGAGTTTAAACTCTATTGGCGACACTGTGAAAAAAGAGTGACGCCGCTCAACGCCACCTATTCAAGAAGCAAAGTTAGCCGGGTCATTCGCCGTCTGTGGCACCGAATTCCAGAAAGTTTCTTATTCCATCCATTAGAGTTTGCTGAAAAATAAACAGCGAAAAATGGTACGGGCATAAAGGGTAGGGGAATAATAACTAGAAGACTCCTTTCAAACGGGAACAGACTAGCAGACCCTCAGAGCATCGACACCCCTCCCATTGTTTCAATATTCGGGGTGACATTTACTCTGGTAAGTTCAACTGCCTTGCACGATGGACATGGTCATCAATGTGGAATTTGGTGCTGACGCAAGTCCCTTCTCTCGTGAAGAAGGAGCGATCTTATGAATGCCGTCTGAACTAGAATGACGTTGCGACTGCCTCCTAGACCCGGAAAGCACTACAAGGCATCTCTGTCCAAAATCTCAATCAAGGTCGGGCCAATATCGGCAACTCGAGCTGGCGGTCTCTGTTGCGCTCAGGTGCTTTCATTCAGTGTGGGATCCAGTTCTCTTTTGGCCTCTGGTCCATGACTACGTCTTTCTCATCTTCGTCAGGCAGGTGCAACCTCAAATCGACAGATTCGGTGGTGACCCGGTATCCTTTACGGCCTCAAGATGTCCAAGCAGTTGACTGCACGGAGACGAATCAAGAACAGACAAGCCCAACAGTAACACGTGACCGGCGGCCCGATATCTCGATGCAGCCCCTCCGCTGGGCGCAATCCGCTCTCGTCCCTCAACCCTAGATCCCACCACATCGAGAGCGATCCCCGGCCCAGGCTCACCAAAACCCAGCTACCAAATTTAGCTGCATTGTAGTGAGAGAATCAGTGCTTGCGGCCGGTATCGGCAGGCTCAAAGCACAGGCGCGCAGAACTGAGAAGGCTCCAGGGCCTAAAACCTGAGACACCACCATGAGCGACGGCCTCCCAGACGTTGTGGTTGACACAAAGCTAGAGACCGAACTTCGTCCGCATTGTACAATCCACTTCATTTACGAGCCCGACCCAAAGTTTGCTAGACTGAGGCCACAGAGAGCCAGCGAGGAATGGGTACGACAACAAGAACTGGGAAGTGGAGGCTTCGGTAGCGTCTGGCTCGAAAAATGCGTTTCCGGTCGCAAGAAGGATAGTCTCCGAGCGGTCAAGGAAATACGTTGTCCCTCAAGCACAAAGCCCTCCTCCGCGTGTGTTCGCGAATTGGAGGCCATCAGCAAGTTCTCACAGGCACCTGTCAGTCCCGCCCACTTCAGCCTTTACTCTTTTCTGACATGTGACAGTACCGCCATTGCTTTGTCCAGTCCCTTGGCTGGTACGAGAGCGCCAACACAGTCTTCGTCTCCATGGAATACCTCGAGCTTGGAGATCTTCAGCAATTCATGACAATGCCATTCCTAGGAAGCGACGCGTCGAGTATCACTGGGCAGATATTGGAAGGCTTGGTATTCATGCATGAACAAAAGTTTGCCCACAGAGACCTGAAACCCAAGGTAAGCACTACACCGAGATCATTGATTTTCGTTCCTGTTGACTCTGGAATCACGCAGAATATCTTGGTGCACAGCCCCCATCCAGCGTATGTCCATCCGCTTGCTTTTCGGAGATTGGAAACTAGCTGACTCTGATTTTAGGTGGTGGGTGAAAATTGCCGATTTTGGCATCACTAAACGGATCCACGATGCAACAGGTCTAACCAGCAATGTCGGAACTGAGGGTTATATGGCCCCTGAAGTCCAAGGGATTTATCCTCTGGCTGATCTGGATATCAAAGAAACCGACTATCCCTTCGCTGTGGATATTTGGGCTGTGGGAGCCATCGCAGTCTACATGATCACTGGTCAGAAGGCCTTTCCCAATGCTCGCCAACTATTCTCCTATGTGGTGGCACAAACGGCACTCCAACTACCCTCAGAAGTCGATACGGCGGAATGGAATTTTAAGGAATTCGCCGAAAGTACACTGTCTCGCTCGCCTCGCCATCGCCCAACGGCCAATCAGGCATTGCAGCATCTATGGGTACAGTCCAACTGGCATCGGTCAGCATTAGACGCCGCTCGGGCTCAAGCACAACCGGTGCGCGACATTTCTCGATCGAGCATTCCCTCACGAGGAGACTCCGTGGTGGCCCTGCCACCTCAACTTCAGCCAGAACTGGCGGACCCCAACTCAGGAGGGGGCATCAAAACGATACCCCCTTCCGCAACTCTCGATTCAAGCATTGGCGTGCGCGTGGCTGAGTCAGGGGTGGGGATTCAAAGCATGGGCGTAGCATTAAACAGAACTGTTTCACTCGGTAATTTCACCGGCCGCGTAAAGGTGCAAGAAACCATTGCACTCGACTTTTGCCCTGACAACATCACGTACGATTCGAGTGGTGATCACCTCATCGTCGTCGGAAGGTACAACAAGTTAGGAAAGCCCCGCAAGCTTTGTGGGTCAGTTTTCTGGGCCAAGGGGCTAGCTGGGGCAGACAAGATGACCGTGGCACGTATTGCTCAAAGTGAGCTCCCCGTTTCATGCATATCAAAGATACCAGACGGCAGGCATCGAGATTTCGGCGTACTCTATGAAAGATGGCCCGGAAGTGTCCTACGATACTGCAATCCTTGGGTAGGCCACTTGACCCAAGGTGGCGATATTGGCGGAGAGATAGTCACAGCACAAAGGGACGAACGGATAATTTGCGTCGGTTTGCAAAAATACTGCATTGTCGACTTCATTTGTGGATCTGCTGAGATCCGGGTGAATATTTCTGGGTCGCAAAACTCTCGAAACTGGAGGTCATTGCCACTACCGTGCAATACTTATGAAGAAAGGTCAATTCAGAAATGGACGGCTTCCTCATGCTGCTACGCGGTGTTTTCGGCGGATGAAAATTATCTCTTCGTGGCCAAGAGACGTGACTGGTCGGAGCGGCAAGATAACGAATCTATCGTGGTTTGGAATACAGTCACCTTGCGCTGTGAAGCCACCCTACAATATGGAGTATGCTTTCCAGATGGACTTATTTCTCTTTCTCGACGCGGTACAAGGTTAGCGACGGCTTGTACAATTTGCGCATCATCGATTGAGATTTGGGATCTCTCCAACCCCGGCAATTGCCTGGTTAGTGCAACGAACTCTCCATTCAATGGGCTTGTATAGGTACCTAGGCAAACTGACGCTGGGAACAGACAATCGATGCTGCTTCCCGCCATGGGGGGGTTCACGAACTCTTGGCAGCGCGAATAAGCCCGGATGGCGGCAGGGTCCTGTCGTATTCTGTCTCTCCGTCAGGATCCCACGGCAGCCATCCTCCTTTGCTGGAGTTCTGGGATGCGTACAACGGCGCCATTCTCCGAATTCTTGAATACCCAACAGGCCTAACCGCTAGCATTGTGTCGTTGGATTTCTCGCCTTGTGGGAGCAAGGCCGCGGCTGTTGTAAGAGAAGAGAAAGAAGACGGGCGCTACCAAGGGACTATAGTGTTGTGGAACCTTAAAGCCGCGCTCTGAGACGGCCCGCGTGGTCGTAAATTAGCTCGGCCAGGAATTGGCCAGGTGCCCCGAGACAGGACATGGCAACTATAGGTTACGAAAGAAGCCAAGATTTTAATTACCTCTTCCCTGTATCACAGCAACAAGGATATATCTTCAATGACAGAACGAAACGACGTCATACCAACTCACAGGCGCCCTGCTTCATGTTGAAAGTTTTGGACTCTCTAGACTCTTAAAGAGGCTAGTTATTAGTTTCTGGGCTGGGTGAGAATAAGTAGAACTATGGCATAGAATACAGGAACAGACTGGCATTACAAGATGTTGAAAATGTTAATAGCAGATTAGCGGACGGGAAGCCGAGGATTAAGCTGGATCCATACAGTCGGGGATACATTTTGTGAGGTATGGCTAAAGGGATTTAGTGCTTGGTTCTTCACTCTGATGAGGTTTTGGGTTTCCTACTCGAGGTCTTGAATTTCCTGTTCGTTCATTTCTGGTTTAAGTGTTTGATCGTCTAATCTTGGAAAAATACGCTTTGTATAGGTAGGTAGGTAGGTAGGTACTCGCCCTGACGTGCGGCGTATGAGGTTCTACTCTACCTTAACTTACTTCCTTGGGCCCCTACCCACCTACCTACCTACCTACCTACCTACCTACCTAGGGGGCACCTACTGTTGTAATTCAGCTATGGTCGTCGTCTGTCTTTGTTTATCTATCTTTCTGTTTGTGACGGCTACAAGGCAACTTGCTTGCTTGCTGCTTACTACCTGGTACTTAATCGTCTGTCTGGGCCGGAACGGAACGGAACGGGTACAGTAAGTGCATCCGTGCGTCCGTCGCATGCCATTACGGCTTGTGAGATTTTGATCCGGGTCGAAATTCATGGTTCTTCATTTGATACTGATGAGAAAGCTCCAGCGCGCAGAGTCAAGTAGGAAAGGAAAGGAAGGGCAAGGTTAACCTCCTGAATCCGCCACTGCGAACGACAACTCAGTTAATTGCAGGAGGACGTTGACGGGTGAGGAGAACAAGTCTCTCAGGGGGGGGTTGGGGTTGGGTAACTTGGGTTAGACTGGACTGGCTGGACACTATCCAATCCAATCCAACAAGCCAGGAACTTTTCAATCAGAGAGACCTGGCGTCAAGTGAAAGATACAAAGAAATAAAGGCTTGCGTTTACACATGGAGGCCAACAAATCGCGCGAGAATACCTATTTGACCCCATCGATGCCAGATTGACGCCCTCCGTAAAGAACAGACACGCTCACCATGATCAAAACCATGCCCATGACCAATATCACGAATAACAACGCACCATGTTAAAAGTGGGCCGGGAATAGAATGGCATAAAACCGAAAATGTCAAGTTAATTACCAACATACGTGCTCGAAAACAATCTGCAATATGCAATCTTCATAAGTCGTACCGAGCCCAGTTCTAACAACCATCCATCCAACCAACAAGATTGACCCACAAATGTACTCTCCGTAATCCAGATTTGTGCTTCCATGATCACATGGGGTATCTTGCTCGCTTCACGTTGATACCGAAAACACAAATCATCACTAGACACCTCCCATGCCTGCTCATGCCAGGGCTGGTCTCCCCCGTCGTTTTGGTGCGGGCGTGCCGTTAACCCCCATTCCCAGCTTCGCGATCTTGGACCGCCTTGTTGCCATTCCTGTCTTCGCTGTTGTAGACGCGGCCGGAGTCACGCCCGCGGCCGTCACTGCCGCCTTAGAGAGTGTCGGAGTACAAACTGGCTTGGCAGGTGCCTTTGTTGGTGCTGGATTCGGGTCCGTCTTTTCTACAATCTTCTGCAGAGGGGTTGGCGCTTGTAGCCTCGAGGATCTGGTTCGCCGGGCAAGTGTGTTCTTAACAGGGGTAGCTGCCGGCGTCGTCGATGTAGTCACTGGCTTCTCGACCAGCATTGGTTCCTCTGCAACCGTGATCTCGTTCTTGGCGACCTTGTCGACTTTGCCCGTCTTATCAGCCTTGTCAACCTTTTGGGCTTTCTTGGACCCTGCCTTCCCAATTTTGGGGGCAGGAGCAAGCTCATCAACATCATCGGCGTCTTCTCCCATGATATCCGCCAGGAGGGAACTGGCCAAAGCCTTGAAGGCCGACGGGGCCTCGGCGCTTTGATATCTGACCAGTTCCTCTGCCCATCGGACACCCTTCGCCTTCCTACTCTTCCTGCCATCAGCGGGGGCCTCGTCCTTGGACTCCATGGCTCGTTTCTGTTTGGCATCAAAGACAGTCCTAAGTTCATTCAACCGCCATATAGGATCTGAGCTTTGCTGTGCGAGGACAAGCTTCGGTGGCAGGGAGCTGCCCTTGTTCTTTCGTGTGTTGACTCTGGTGACAGCTGCGACGTCTTTCTCGTCCTTACGGCTCTTAGCCATGGCGAGATGTGCCTCCATCATGGCGTCGTCCATTCCGGGGAGGCGAACGGGAATCAAGGATAGGGCGACAGAGTTTGCTGATGGGGCAGCTGGTTTCAAAGCCACACGACCGCTGCGCGACCGAGTCGAGCGGCGCGGTCCGGACTCTGAAGACATACTGTCCAGGTTTGGTGAAGGAGTGTTGTTGTCAGTGGCTTCCAACACGGGATCACCGCGCTTCCTCCGCCGCTTTAATCTCGGAAGATCTGTTGAGTCCTCAGAAACATCGGGTGAGTCGTCCTTGCCTATGGCGAATTCGCTCACAGCCGCGAGCTTGCGCTTCTTCTGAGGGCTCGGGCTGTTAGTGCTCCGTTCACCGAGCGGGGTTCGCTTTTGCGGAGTGTCTGATCGGGCGATGGGCGAGCCTGTTGATGTGGCAGACCCCATTGACCCTGACCGGCGTTTGGCACGGACTGGCTTCGCCGCGGCTGCAGCTGCAGCTTTGGCGTCTCTATCCGCCGCCACCCGCGTCACAAACTTGCGGAGCATCTCTGTCTCGGAATCGTCGTGTAGCGACTGAAGTTGGAGTGTGTCGTTTTCAAGGTTGGACGCTACCACAGACAGGGTGAAATCATCATCGATGGCTCCGGTTTCATCCTCCACGCTCATCATCACTTCGTCGCCGGCGTCTGCCTCCGGATCGTCACTCTCCGATTCGCTGTCATGTTCTTCTACATGGATCTCCTGCACACCCGGAGGCGAGACCTGCCGAGTGTTTATGGGGGTAAATCCAGAGCTCTCAGACTTGGGGCTGGAGGAAGGGCAGATATCGTCATCCCGTAGGGCTGGTTGGGAGGGCGTCTCTGGTGTCATGCTGATAGCTTGCGATGTAAAGTCGGCCTTTTTTTGAGGTGTTCGTTCAAGATCTTCCTGTGCTTCAGTCACATCAAGGGGTGATGCGGCAATTGTAGGGTCGACTTGGCGTTCAATGACTGCGGCGGGGCACAAGTCCATTTCAGGGGTTCCGACAGACTCTTGTGGGGGACTGGCTGAACCATTTCGATCCATGTTAACTAGTTGGGTAAAGTGCGATGATTGGGCGGTGGACAGATGGGTTGGCGAATCAGACTCAGCCAAGGCATCCAGAGAGGTGACGTGGTTTTGCAAAATGGCTGGTGTGGGACTAAACAACGCACTGCCGCCTACCGAGTCTCCGAATTGCATATCTTGTGGTGCATTGTCTAGTTGGGCTGACTCGCCGCTGGGTGGTGATGAGCTTCCGATTCGTTCACCATGATCAGCATTGATATGGGGCTCCACGTCACCGTCGTGGTGCATATTCATGATCTTTTCGCTGTGCGAGGCAGATGCGGAATTGAGGACAGCAGCATCTGAATTTTCCGCTTCCGTGACGAATGACTCCTCATAGATGGTTGAGAGTCCCTCAGGGTCGTGGTCTTCGAATGCGTACTCCTCTTGCATGGGCTCAATCTCCTGGACCGGCGATTCCTCATCCACTACGGGGTCTGAGGCAGGTTCCTCATCCATGGCGCAAACATCCAACGAGAATTCGTTGTGCTTAGCGGGTGAGAACGTCTGGTCTGGGGATGGGATGGGTTCCGAAATATCCATCTTCAAAGCGAAAATGTCCTTTGCGACGGATGGTGTAGCCGAAGGGCCCTCGGTGTTTTCGATCGGTGAACTGGTGAAGAGGGCGTCAATCTTAGAGGCACGCAGCTGCTTCGGAGTAACTGCGTTGACTCCGCTAAGACTAAGTTCAGGAGCTTGGCTGACAGCAGGCTTGAGTTCCTGTGAAGGGCCAAAAATATCAAGCGTGATGCCTGCATCCACTTTTACGACCGCGTACGAGTCTGTCGAGCCAGACCGTGGAGTCTCAGTGCCAGTCAGTTCTTCGTTATCTTGGGAAGACAGAGACGTGTGCTGCATATCTTCCATGGTCGAACTAAGAACATTGAGCGTCTTTCGTCGCTGTTTGGCGTCGGACAGGACGGCTGGAGTCGGATCCAAGCTGTGGCGTCGGCTGGGAGGAGCGCCAGCACTCTCGAAGTTAATAAGCCGACTGACACCGCTAGACCGGCGCTCGCTGCGACGTGCAAGATGCAGGGAGCGGCGTCTCTGAATCTCGTACTCGGGCTCGGCCAGTGTTTCGCTAGCGGGCTGGTCAAACACCAGGGGATAGGCGATGGGCGCAGCAGGGCAATCGACAGAGGGAGTAATCTGGATGGATGGCAAAGGCGTCGACCTCGAGGGCGACTCAGCAGGCAGGCCGGCCTTTGGCGATTCCAAAAGAATCCTGTTGGGTGTGGCCTGAAGGCTGAAGGACTGGTGAGGAGACTCTGCAACCTTCGTTGGCGACGAGGACAGGAGAGACATCCTCTTGATAGGTGACAAGGCCGAGGCCGATATCTTGACCGGCGACAAAGATATGGCAAGCATCTTCCTCGGAGACGATTCGACAGGGAACAGCGACAGGCGCCTGCTAAGGCGACGCGTCGATCTCCTTCCCAATTCTTTGTCGTCGATGCGCCGCGTGACGTCCTCCTGCTCGACCGTGGCCGGAACCTCAAACTGAACAGCCTTGGGCTCAATAGGCCACCGGGAGCTGTGTCGCTTTCTGGGAATCCAAGTCAAGCGCTCCTCGGTGAATGTCGCGTGCCTCCCTGTTGTGGTCGAAACATTGGCGATTTCCACGGTAGACATGGCAACTGCGTCTAAACACGTCAGAAGAGTCCTCGGGCCATCGCAATTCCAGCCAGCCATACCTCTCGCATCCTCCAGGTCTCGCTTTCCGTCGCGGAACTGATCCAGGCCTGTATTCCACTGCATGTCGCCCCACGCTGGAATGTGGCTGGCATTCCTCGACCGTTTCCGCGATCCCACGCCGTGGCTTCCAAGCTCCGCAATGGCACGGCGATAAACGACGTCTTGGAAGCCCAACACCGGGCCAGCCACACGCTTCCAAATCTTGCGCTGTCGTCCATAATTCGCTGCGGGGGCGACCAGGACGCGTTCCCAAGCCCTCGGACACGGGAGGCATGTTGGGAGAAAATCGGCGGCAGTGACTGAGACCCTACAACAGAAAATACAATGTCAATGGGGGAGTTGTCACTTTTAGAAATCTCGTTCGGGGTGGTCATATTTACTGTTCTGGCCTCGGCCCCTCGCGCTGCTGCTCTGGCGCAGCCATGACACCGCGAAGAATTCTAATCCGCTGCAAACCAAAATAAAAAAGGGCAGGGTGGTGGGGGGGGTTAACAAAGATGAACAAGAAAAAGAAACGCAAAGCTAAAGCGAACTGCTCATCTAACACTGAGTATGTGAAAGCTGTGTGTGTGGACTTTGGATGCAGTCACTCATGAAGGTTTTTTTGCGAGAGGGAACGCGTTTGCAAAAGCCGATGCGTGGTGTAAAATCGCGGTGCGGGCGTGACGGGTCACAAGAAGAGGGTCGCCGCGGGCAGGCGGGCAGCGACCAGCGGGCCCCCGGCCGGAGGAGTTTCCCTTGTTTACATCTCCAATTCTCATCCAATCACGGGTCGTTCTTTTTCATTTTTCTATTTCAGGCTAGACCCGGGCCCGAGTGCCCCCACCAGCGGCATCCCGGCGAAGGCTTGCCTGCCGCGCTATCTCCACGTGACCACGGTCGCATGGGCCCCAAATTTTGAGAAAGTTGAGGCTCTCGAACCGCGTTTTTGCAGCATCGATGGAAGCTTTGCGACTTCCGAAGACGGACCCCCCTCCCCACCCTGCGATGCGATTGCCGCAATAGCTGCTGTCCCATCCCAATTACGAATCCAATCCCTTGCAGACAACAAGATGGCGCGCCAGAAAGCTATGCGGCTGCCGCCGCTACAGAGGATTTATGTCCGCAACCCGAACAAAGTTGAGACAAACACCTGTCTCGTTGTCATGTCCCAGGTCCTCTGTATGCGCTCCCCCTACCTCACAGTTCTGTCCCAAACCCAGGGTCAGGTCTGTTGTTCCCAAATGGCTACTAACCAAAGGGTGATAGCATGCTGGGCCTCAGCAGGTTACAGCACCGCCGGATGCGGCTCCGTCGAGCAGGCTCTGCGCGAGTGCATGGACAAGCCCCGCGCACCTCCCAAGCGAAGCAACAACATTAATTACCACCTTAACCGTCTGTCCGACCGCCTGACGCAACAGCCTGGGAAGAAATAAACCAAACCTAGCTTGGCATGCTGCAAGGAACGAGATGTGGCGGTCCCCGGCACTGGCTTCCGAATGTTTTTATGCCGAGAGGAAACACTTACGGGGTGGAATCTAGCAGGGCTCTCCTGGGGCATACGACGGCACTTTCTCAGAGTATGTTGCCGCCCCGGTCATGACCAGATATGCGTGGGGGTGAACGGCTGGACGGGGTTCGAAGGGGCGAGGGGGTCTGGCTCGAACGGCTGCTTAGGGTCCAGTGTGGCATACACCTCGCAGATGTACAAAGAAGGTGGTCCGTATATACGACGTTAATGATCTCTATATGCGATTACTCCTGTATCAAATACCGAAAGATTGTATTCTATATACGGATAGAGAGAAACATGGGGAATTTCAACACACTCCGACCCTCCAAACTTCAACAGAAGGTCATTCTTTCGCCGGGGAGGTTGCCGTCATCCACACAATCAAGAGTGTCAAAACCCAGGTTGAAGAGCGTCAATAACACCAAGTTAAACAATTTCTTGTATTGAGCCAATAGGAGCAAAATATAAATGGCGAGCATGGCGAACTCCATACTCCGCGGTATGTAACGTCCCAAAGGAAAAGCCGCGCCAAAACCAAACCTAATGATCTCGCGGGAAAATGGCAAAGAGAATTTGAGGCCTACAAGTAAAAGGGGCAACAACTCAGACAAGAAGCAAAACACCAACACACCCCCTTCAGACATCCCAAACACCTTAATCAGAAGAGGAACAAAAGCCCCGAATACTAGCGACAGGGGAGGGGACTGAGAGACTGAAAACAACAAACATCAAGCGGAAGCAAAAAGAACGTTACAAAGGCTTCCTCCCTGGGTATTCCATTTCTAACATCCATTCTTCTCTCATCCAACCCTCATTCTCAAGTCTTCTCCCACATTCCATCTCTGGTGGTCCCGGCTTGTCCGACTTTCGAAGGACAAAATCACCGCGCGCCCATCAAGGGATAGAATATCGGGATTCTGGTCATGTGTGTAAACGTAAAATGAACTTGTCCGAAAAAAGAAGAATAAAAAAAAAGATCAAACGAAGGTAATCGCCGTGCGGAGGTTTTGTTTCGAGCCGTCATACTGTAGAAAGTGACAAGTCTCATGAGTGGGCCTTGGGCAAAGGAGCGAAGCAGGCCGGGATATTTATTGTTGATGAACAGAGTCGAAACAGTGAAGGACACAAAATAGGTGGTAGGTTCCAATATTCCATCTATGCCGTCGTGGAGGATAAGAATAGGGCGAGAACTGTGTGAGCGGCCACGAGAGCCACGGTATGAGCCGAGCTGTCTTATGGTCCGCCATCTATGAGAAGAAGGCCCCGAAAGGGGGATGAACAGGAGGACGTTGACCGTCGGGTCCACGCCGCCGTCGTAATTCTGAATGTTGGGATATAAAACCGGCGCCATACAAATCTGATGCTTAAAGACGATGGAAAATGCTGGTGGCAAAGCCAAATACGCCGACGTGATCTTCGAATGCCAATACGCGCCCCAACAGCCGTCTGCCAGTCTGTGATACTGACACATTAAACTCCCAAGCAGAAGAGCTCGATTTCTCCAACACCTTGCGAGTACATGTTGCGTGCTCCCTCGCGCCATTCTGAGATGGCTATTTGGATATCATCGTCGCTTTCGATCATGATCAAATCGCCATCTTCGTCACGGTACCGAAGCTTGAGGTTGCCTTTGCCAATGCCACTATTAGTGAACCTGGCTAACTTGGCGTCGATACGATCGATCAGACTCTGGTATGTGATGTTGAACTGAACGACGAGCGTCACATAATTTCCTCCATCGCAGTTGACTTTGACCTTCAGCTGTGTCGGCAGAGGCACAATGTCCGGAGTTGGGGGTACAATAGGGTCCATCGGCACACTCCGTGGGGCGTCGATCGGGGCGAGCGGCGGGATTCCCTGTGGCGGTGGGCCCGGGGGGGGGAGATTCATGCCACTGCCGGGTGTTCCTTGCCGTGGGTAAATTGGCTGGCTAGGGAACTGTGCCATCGTACCTCCATATTGCTTAGATCGTTGGGTTCCGGGGGAGCTGGTATTAGTCCTCAGGGGTAGGTCATTCGCTGGGCTGCCTGTATTACTCCTGGGGATATTCGAGTCATGTCGGACATGTGTGGCGTGCAGGTGTGGTGGTATTCCTGGGACAGCGGGAACAGGCTGCCCATTCCGGCCATTTGGTTGACCATTGATATCGGGCGTGCTGTAACTTCGGCTTCGCTGTAGCTGCATCTGAGCCGAGTCCCGAGGCATGACCGGCATCGACGGCCCCCTTGGATTTCGTCCATTCGATGGCACCATACCATAGGCATTCGCCGGTGACGGCCCATCTCTGGATGGAGCCCGCGGCATTGCAGGGGCGGTGTACCTGTTGCTGTCCTCGGGGCCCCAGGTGGATTGCGGTGTCGCAGACTTCGGGAAGGTATATCCGGAATTGGCGGAGAAGAAGCCACTGGTTGTGCTCGTCCGGCTCGAGGCTGGTGATTCGGCAACCGGGGAGAAGTATGATTCGCCACCGCGCGGGGCTGGTGACGGCTGCGTCATGCCCATTTGAGTTTGGACACTGAGAGGCTGCGGCGGCTGTGGTAGAGGGAATCGAGGCGGAGGTGCCCGCGCAAGGCCCGCTAGAGACTGCGCACTCTCGCCCGTCATCGAGCGTTGGCGCAGGCTCGTACTTGAGCCATTCCGTTGCATGGTCCCAGGGAGCGGGACGGATGGCACGCTGCCGTATTGAGATGGCGGGGTGCTGCCCACAAGCGTGCTCGCGTAGGGGTCATCGTCATCATCGTCGGGCTCGGCATAAGGGTTCTCCATTCCGTTGCTCTGCGAGGCTATCCAGGCAAAGTTTGGTACTGACTGTTCCGTGGTCTGTTGGGCGGGGGCGGCGTTCTCCTTCCGCTGTTGGTCGAGCCCTGCCGCCCACTTCTTCATCATCTCCTCGTTCTGGAACTTGATCATGAAATTTTCAACGCCCGGATCGCCTTTCCACCAGATTTGCACGGTATACGAGCCTGGAACGTCAGCATGCGACTATGGGACCCTGGGGAGGAAGGGGGGGGGGGTTAACACACCAGTCCGTGACAGTGCCACAACATCTGTGACGTTGGTCATGAAAATCCTGCCCTTGAGCTGCAGCTTTGCGCTCTTATTGCGAACCTTTGGTCCTGTTGATTTCGTTTTGTCCTTCTTATCCTTTGTCTTGTTTGGCGTGATCTCCTTGCAACAAAGTAATATGCACTCGAACAGATAGATCTCGTACTGCAAGCGGAGCTGTCAGCACTTCCATTATTCACCAAAGTTGGAAGATTTAACACACGGGAGGGGGGTTACGTACATCCTTCTCTTGATCGGTCTTGCCGGTGACCACAGTATAAACCCCATGGAGCAGTAGTTTTCCAAACTGGTCAACCCTGTGATTTTTCCAGTCATCTACTCTTGTTATCAGGTCCTCCAAGGCTTCGTCCAGGAGGTCGCGGTCGACAGCTTCGTTGGCCTTCTGGAGCACACGTTCGGCCGCACTGATACCTGCACTCAGGTCATTTCTCGTCGCCTCATCCTCGCATTTCTTGAGTAGATCCTGAAGAGAGTCAGCACATTTCTGCGAGCTACCAAGCATTGAAGACTCCGTACCTTGAGCAAGAGTGGGTATTTGACCAGACGCTGCATCGGCTTCAGCAGGAAGCCGTCAAAGGTATTAAAATCGCAAGCGACGGGGTGTTCCGCAGCCTGAATTTTGTCGAACAGTTGGCCAGCCAGTTGGGCGGCTTTTCTCTGGTTGGCAATAAAAGGTTGGTAGATGTTAAACTGCTCCTCGTTGACCACAAAGGGGCTGCCCCATTCTTGCCTCGACTGTGGCATCGAGTTCGTCGTTTCAACTCTGATGAGGAAGCGACGCTGGAAATCGAGAATCAGGTTGATGTTAAGGAAGATGTCGTGGAGAACATCGCCGCTCATGATGCCCTTTTGTTCAAGTGTCTTTTTTAGGTCGTAAAGATTCTCCAAATCCTGAACATATTTACGTTCCGTGTCAACCAATTCCCGCACAACGTAGTCTCGGTAGCTCATCTTGGAACCTGGCTGCATCGTATCATCCTCTGGGTATGGCTGCACCTTGTTCAGTAGCCCACGTTGGTCGGCAAGATCTAGGACGTAGTTGATGACAGCGATAACCTAGCACCATCATTTGGTCAGCACAGCCACCCAGCTGGCGATAGCACCAATTCTCACCTTGACAAAACCCGTAGTATCAGACCCTGTAAGATCTTTGATCATGAAGGACTCTGCCGGTGGGAGCTTAAGGTCCTTCAGGCAGGCCTGGTAGAACTTCATGATTGCAATCTTAGACACCTTCTCCTCCGTGGCGTTGGGCATGTCATCCACCATGAGGGGCTCGTCAGGCCCCAGAGCATTATAGATGACGAGGAGGGGGTGACCGGTTCGAAGCAGCTTCCACACGATCTCGACAGGCCCACCTTCCTCGGGGTCTTGTGACATTTGTTCGAGTTGTTCGGAATAGGCTTCGAAGCCTGGCACGGTGGCCAAGCGCTGCTTGAGGGAGACGCATATCTGGTATAGGGATCGCGAGGCGTCGGCCTTCTGGTTGATAATATTGCTGGTGGCCACGACGGGGCCCGATGACGGAGCGCCAGCCGGGGAATTCACTAGGGTAGCGGAGCTGGCGAGAGAGTTCAATGACGTGGTGGAGAGAAAAGAGGCGGTCGGGCCCGAGAGCTGGCTCGCCCGCGGCGCGCTAGTAACGCTCATGATTGTTTAATCTTGCGATACCCTCAGCCTACGCTTGAGAAAACAAAGGCGGTGTTGGTTCGATGAGGGGGGACCATGCGCTGGTTACGACTCCATTCGCAAGGCAGACAGTGGAGACAAGTCCGCAAGGCGGGGGTGGCGCGCGCTCTCGACCTCAATCGGGTGTGTATCTCTCAGTTTCGAAATCACATGGAAAATCAGCCTTGGGATCGCAAAGGCCCTCGTTCGCACAGGTCCAGGATGCTGTCGCAGATTTCAAGTCGCGCAATCGCTCGGCAGCTTTGTCCAAGTCAAGGCGGTGACTTCAGACCTCTCGAAACGTCGCGAAACTTGTGTCCGGCCTCGGTCGGTGGATGCTTAGGAGCAGTGGCGGTCGGATTTTAAGCGGTGCTGACAATCAGAGCTGGTAACGATGCCGGATCTGTCGTTGTGAGAGCTCTTGTCCCCCTTGACGCCTCTTTGCCTGGCAGATTAGGCTCGTCTTGGCCGCTCTTGTTCCTCCTTGTTCGTTTGTTCCTTCGCCACGTCTCTGCCCAAAAAAGCGGTCGCAGGTTTGTTGCGTGCGATTTCCGATGCAGCTGCAGGAAGATCAGAATCGCCAAAGCTTTTTGGTAATGGGTGCGCAGAGCTGGCGTCAAGATGCGGTAGAGAACGGGGCGGTCGTGGCAAGTGACCACTCTCCAGGTAGGTTGGTTGGTGGGCAGAAAGTAGGCAGAGGTGGTGGGTTGGGTTCAGAAGGGGGGGTTGCGGAATGGGGGCCAAAATGGGACTGGGCGGCAAAGCTGGGAGGTGTTGCTTTTGCCGGCCCCTCGTTGGCGGCTCAGCAGCAAAAATCGAGTCGGGTGACTGTAGAACGCCCTGGCACCCGAAACCGACGATTGGGCCCGATTCCCACAACCGCGCTACGAATCGCTACGAGTCGATACCCGAGCAATCCATCTATCCAATACTGCGGCAACTATCGAAGACGCGAATACCATGTGTCGAGTGTGTTAGGGAAGGCACATCAATTGTGGTCCTGCCCAAAACCACGTTTCGCAGCCCGTGGAGGTTCCCGCTGGACTCCCCGCCCGGCCTGCTTGGCGACTCGGGACTGTCAAGACGGAATGGAGAGGTCCACCCGGCCAGGTCGTTAGGTCAATGAGAGGCGCACTGCTGTATCGAGGCCCAATGCGGAGTGGTGATTGTTATGCAAGGGCGGTCCGCCAGACAGTCGGGTGCAGAAGTCGATCGATCGGTCCACGGCCTCCAAAGCCCAAATCCGAGGCCGTACTCCATACTCAGTCTCGTGGCCAAATAAAATGTTCTGCCCGACGGAGAGCTCATGGTTGAATCCTGGTGAATTCTCTCCATCTCCGCCCACGAAGCATGATGCTGAGAGGGTTTGGTTGTTTCATATCTCTAAGGGGGAAAGCACGCTAATCCTCTTCGGGTTCTGATGCTCTCCCGACGTCCCGTGTGGATGCAGTGGCCTCGCAACTCTTTTCCATGAAACTAAGAAGCCAGCAATGGTAACCGTCATTATTTCGAGGTCTTCGTCATTCTCTTCAAGTTGTTTCTCTGTGCATTTTGTGCGCAGGAAAGCAATGTGCGCTCGACAGGCACGGGCAGTCCGAGAGGACCTAGAGGCCCGGGAGGCATGGGCGTGGTTTGAAGTTTGGCCCAGCTCCCTTCACAACACCAATCCTGGCGACGATAAACATATCTTTGAATCCTACGAGACACAGAAACCCCCATCATAGCACTATAAGCAGCATGAACCGACCTCGTATTCCCAGTCTAGCCTACCAAATGAGGCTGTTGATGTTACAATTCAACCCCTGAAAGACTGTTAGCGCGGGACTCGATGAGAGTCCAGCAAAGTTGAAGGGAGGCTGGAGGACGAGACGCTGGGTAACGATATTCGGTCCTGGGTTTAAATCGAGGCCTTTGATTTTCCCGTCGAGCCCTTGATGACCCGGAAAATACCGTTAAGATTCGTTCTTGGGGGTTGCTAGATGATACGGACGGCTGCTAAGCTGTAAAATACCTACGTTGCGAACAATCTTTTAGGAGGCTGTTTCTCCCCTCCACGATTTTAAGGTTTGGAACCGACAAGTCCGGCCGGCAGTAACGTCAAACAATGTGGGCCGTGGGTGTCTGCCGGTTAACGTTACTCCACCCACAAGGAAGCTTCGATCACGGCCTTGGCTCATTGAACACTTGTAATCTCACAGTTGTTTTTTCCTAACTACCTGACGAGGGCCATTTGGTGCCTCTAACATGATCACATTCAAGGATAAGGACGGTAAATGCAGTAAGTTTTCACCTCGAAGCTCGGCGCATAAAATTCATTGCCTGGGGACTTGGTATGCGCTGGCCAGGAAGTGAAAAGCCCCCGCATCATGCGGTGGAATGGTGCATGCTAAAGTCTGGAGCACCCTGAACAACGATGTTCAACAGCGAAAGGGCCCGAGACGTCAGTCCAATCCGTGATTGGATTGTTTGGTGCGCTTCACCGCCAGCTTTCGGTGCAATCGGCGAAATGCAAGGTGGGCAGTCTGATCCTCTGTGTGTGTGCTGTCAGGACGAATAGATAGTTTGATCTTCGGCGAACCGATGACCTAATCTGGATTCGCAAATGACAGTGCCTTCCTAGGCTGCACGCAGTCAGAAAGCACACATGCGAATCCGGATGGAAGTTCGTTCTCCCAGCCTTCCACTTCACCAGACTTCCAGGTTCAAAGTTCCAACCCCTCAGTCTTCAGATATCTTGCCTGATTGGGTGCATTGGGTCCCAGAGTCTGTCTCATCCCACGGACCCCGCCCTAGACACCGGTTCCTGGGCGGGCACTATCAAGCCTGGCCAAAGACGTGAAGACAAAGAGATGAACCTCTCGCCACAATACTTTGCTTGACCTCTAGTTACATTTGCAAATACCTTGACATTCTAGGCAAACAATATCTCACCTAATTAGCAGATGCGGCTGCTCTCCCCACCGCAAGATTCCGAGCTTCGGCCCCACTGACTCGAGTTTGGGCCAAGCCAGGCAGCGGAGAGAGCCGTTGCGCCGGACGGGCCAATCGCGAAGACAATCCTGCCTGGCAAATCGTCAGCCCCCGCCGACCAGAAAGGCAGCCCCGGCCTTCCTTTGAGCCTTGTTTTCAATCCTGCGCTTGACCCTTTGCCTGGCACAGCTCGCGCGACAAATCCTAGTCGTAAAGTACGGCATCATCAAGGCAGGAATCCCAACCCCGAATCCCCCGGCGAAGCACTGCGGAATCACCGCCGATCAAGGCAGCTAGCCTCCCGCTGACGCCACGCGAAAAATGATGGCTGGCTTTTCTGCTCAGCCCGACGAAGGTTACTCGGAAGACCCGTTGAATGCGCTATCGACCCCGGCCTCGTTCTCTCTCAAGTCTCGGGAGGACGCTGTCTCAGCGTTGGCGACTAACCGACCCGACGCGTTCCCAGCATGGTTGACACAGCATATTTCCAATCTTCCCATGTTTCGCAAAACCGGTAGGTGACCCATCTCTCAGGATGCTTTGTCATCACCCTCCCATCACAGCCCTCTACTCCGCTTGTCGGGATGTTTTGTGCCACCTAGAGGTCCTACGAGTCTCGGTGCTTCTGGCTGACCGGTCTACCAACAGAACTCGCCATGGCGATCCTCAATGACCTCCCCACGACCATGATCTCCCAAATTGTTGAACAGCTGCACCCCCGACTGTATATCGACTTCATCCGTTACCTCCCTGCAGAGGTTTGCCTTAAGATTCTGGGCTACCTCGACCCCGTGTCGCTCATCAACGTCGCGAGGTCGTGCCGTGCCTGGTATGACCTCGCGCTGGACTGGAAGTTGTGGGAGCAACTATACTATATGGAAGGATGGAAGGCAAAGGAGGCGGAGATTACGGCGTGGGAGAAGAAACTCAACGCAAAGGAAAACTTTTACTTGAAACCGAGCTCCTTCAGCAGCTTGTTAGCTAACCCCGAGGCTTCCAGTTTGCGACAAGATGTCGATACATTAATGGAGGATGCTGGGACTTCTTCCAGGCAGGAGGCGCCTGACTCGGAGATGACCGGGTCGAGCATTTTCGGCCACACGTCTTCGAAGCCTGACAGAACATGGAAGTCGGACGTGCTCGAGTCGCACACCGCGGCCTCCTCTGCTACTCCCGATTCGAAAACAGAGGCCAACAAAGGGAAGGACAAGGCAACAAGCACACCGAACCCTCCAACAGCCCACTCTGCATCCTCCCAGACAGAGGGCTCATCCCGACTGCCACAAGCTGCCTTGTGGATGTGGGACCATTCAACCGAGAAATACAAGATCAACTGGCGTTATTTATACACGCTGAGGCGTCGGTTGGAATCTAACTGGGAGCTGGGGAGGTTCACCAACTTTCAACTCCCAGATCCAGAACACCCCGAAGAAGGTCACGGGGAGTGCATTTACAGCCTGCAGTACAATGAACAGTATCTTGTCAGTGGGAGCAGGGACCGCTCGCTCAAAGTTTGGGATATGGAAACACGGCGCTGCGTCCGGACCTTAACCAAACACCGAGGCTCGGTACTGTGTTTGCAGTTCGATTCAGATCCTGATGAAGACATTATCGTGTCGGGCAGCTCTGACTCGGATGTCATTATCTGGAAATTTTCGACGGGCCAAGAGATCCAGACACTGCGCCACGCACATCGAGAGTCGGTGCTCAACGTCAAGTTCGACAAGCGCATTCTTGTGACTTGCTCCAAGGACAAGACGATCAAAATCTTTAACCGCAAACCTATAAAGTATGGAGAGCTCGGATATCAGGAAGTTGACCCAGTACCGAGGAATGTCAACTATGGCTATGCCATGACTCTGAGCCCCGACGACTTGCCCAAAACGCCCGCGTGGACACAGATTGGTTGCCTTGAAGGTCACAGCGCCGCTGTGAACGCGGTGCAGATTCACGGCAGAGAGGTGGTGTCTGCCAGCGGAGATCGTCACATCAAAGTGTGGGACTGGCCTACGCAGTCATGCACCCGCACCATCGTTGGCCACACCAAGGGCATAGCCTGTGTGCAGTATGACGGCCGCCGCATCGTCAGCGGAAGCAGCGACAATGAGGTAAAGGTTTTTGATCGCCAAACCGGCTTGGAGGTTGCTAGTCTGCGTTCCCACAGCAATCTCGTTCGGACGGTTCAAGCAGGCTTCGGAGATTTACCTTATAGCGTCGAGGATGACGCTGCCGAAGCAAAGAAGGTGGACGTTGAGTATTTCAAGGCGATCGTGTCGGGTCAGCTTGCCGAGCCGGAGCGCCGGACCCGCACGAGGGGTCGTAGGGCTGGCAATGCCGGATCAAAAAGACCAGAGGATATCTGTGCATATGGCGCAAAACTGCCGCCCGGTGGTGGCGGTGGCAAATACGGACGTATTGTCAGTGGAAGTTACGACACAAGCATCATCATCTGGCGACGAGACAAAGAGGGCATATGGAAAGATCAACATCATCTAAAGCAAGAAGAGGGTGCCGCTGCCGCCGTGCGTCAATCTCAGGCAGCCAGGGCAAATTCCAACCCACAATTCCCGAGGTCAGCATGGAGGGACTCTGACAACCGACCAACATTGGCCCCACCTCACGAAGCGAATAATCACAACACGGAGCTGACCTTGCCACCACTCAGCGCGGTTCTGAACCCCGTCGAAGCACCTGCACAGCCAGCGCTCACTGCCACTGCGGTACAACAGCTCCGCCAAATTATCGACCACGCAGTCTCGCTTGGCCCGCAGGCACTCGGCCAAGCTATCACCACGCACCCGACCATCCTGACGCAACGGCAGCTTGTGGAGGATGCCATCGATCGCGTTGCTAACCCGATTACAAGGAGTCAGTTTAGGCAACTGGTGGCGACAGCGTATATCAGGTGGCAGTTTGAGCAGGCACGCCAGAGACGAGAGGGCCAAGCATCAGACCAGACTTTGCCGTTCGGAATGCCTGCAAATCCGTTCGCAGCTGCGGGACAGATGACGCCCGCTATGCAGCAGTTGGATCCGGCACAGAGAGCAGCGGCAGCAGCGCATGAGGCGCACGCCCACTTGAATGCCCCGGCGCACGGGGTGCATTTGCATCAGGTACCCGCTCTTCCTCCCCCTATCCAGACCGCCCAAGCCCCTGCCCACCGTCACGTCACGCCGGCACCCGCCGAGGGTCACGACGCCGCTAATCCCGCGCGCGTATTCAAGCTACAATTCGATGCCCGACGCATCATTTGCTGCAGCCAAACAAGCGTCATCGTCGGCTGGGATTTCTGTAACGGTAATCCGGAGCTTGAAGAAGCGAGTCGCTTCTTTGGTCCTGTGCAGTAAAGAGGGGGTTGTTTTTGTCAAGGGATCTCCTGGTCAGCATGAGTGGCGTTTTAATCTTCTTTTTTTAAATGCGAGAGTTTGCAACGGGAATCACTGACGAATAATGAAATGGGCATGTATCTGTTGTGTTGTACTGGTAAGATGCAATTCAGCCTCTGCTGTTTTTGGGGGGGAGTTGGTAGATGAAGTGTGCAGGCTTCAGGCTTCGGTAGCAAGATGTGGAAGGCATACCGCCTTTCTCAGCGTTGATTTCCAGGATCCGGGATACTGGGGCAAGATTGGCCGCCACAGCGGAAAGGCCACTGTTGAGTCCACACACTGATGTGGCTTGCTATTTCTTACTCTGGACAGCGATAGCACAGATCAAGAAGTTGCCTTTTCACTGTGGCTAGAGTGATGGCACAGATCAAAAAGCTGCCTCCGCGATGTGGTGACCCCCCTTGAACCTGGAAACCCCAACCTCGTGAGAAAAATCGGCACCTCCTTACTACCAGCCACCCTATCCAGCAGCCTCCTTCACCTTTCCAGCTGCTGTCGGGGGCTCATCAATGAACTCAGGTACCTCATCCTGCATGAAACTCGGCAGAGCCTCTGACCCTCCAAACTCCCTTTCAAGCTCCACCTCTTGTCCCAACGCCTCCAGCTCAGCGTCCAACTCAGCCTCGTCCACGTCCTCGGGTATATCGTAACTCCTCGCCAGGCTCTCTTGTATCTCATTCCCCACATCCAACAGATCCGCCATCTCATCCTGCAACCGCTCAATCTTGTCAATATCCACCTTGCCGTATTCTTTACGCAGCGCCTTGTTGGTCTGCTTGAGCGCATCAATCGTAACCATGGTGTTTTTCAGGTTATCCTGCATCGTCTGCGCCTGCTCCATATTCCACACCTGCGACTGGAGTTGATCACGCTGTGCCTCGTATTGTTTCCGTCGCTGGAGCACCTTGAGGGCTTTTTGCTTGAGCGCCGTCTTGCCCGGTCCGTCGCGCATTTTCGATAGCTTCGATTGATACCCTGAAAGCTCGGCGTTGAGCGCCGCGAGCTTTACATCGATCGACGACACGCGCGCGTCAATGTTGGCGATGGCGGAGTTGAGGGTCGGTTTGGCCGCTTTGGGCGTCGAAGTGCCGAAGAGGCGGTTCATTTTTGAAGAGAAGAGAGTCTCGTCTCTCGAGACGGGATGGGATCAGTCAGGTTTTGAGGGATAGGATGGGAGGGGACGGTTGTGTCGCTGGTTGGGAAAGGGGTGTTTTGAACGAGAGGTCGTTGTGGTTGCAGTAGGAAGTGTTCACTGACCCGACCCGAGCTGTGGGTGACGAGTGACAGGTGACGCACGCACCGCTTGGCATGCTTCGAGCATTGAATCTGGGGAAGGCTAGAAGAGGGGCAAGGCTGGCTGGAACCCACCCAGGCTTGCCAGGCTATCCTTATCAGACCAATAGACTCAAAGTATAACAGCCACAACCCTCCCCTCCGCTAATCGAGAGACTGTGATGGACATGTTTATTGGCAGGTTTGGCCCGATTGGCGTTCCATCAATGTCCCATTTCGGCTCGAGATGCATGTCGAACGAAGCAAAAAAAAAAAAGCTGCAGGCTTCGGTTTTTGGTGTTTCGCAGGTTCTTTTGGCCGGGCAGTTTTGGCAAGGTCCTCCTGCTTAGTTAATCATGCTATTGGCGAAACGTCATTTTGCCGTTCCCGAGGGAGGAGAAGAAACCTGAACGTTACTTCCAAACATCAACGACCCACTTGGTTTGGTGTTTCACACGGAGCAATCGCAGTTATCACTTATACAACTTTTTTCCCCAGGCCAATTGACCATTACCAGGGTTTATAGTCAGCAATTCCTCCACCATGGCTACCCGCAACATTAACATTCTGGTCGTCGGCGCCACAGGAAAGCAAGGTGGTGCGGTCATCAGGGCGCTGAGAGGGATGGGAAGGGACGATATCACCGTCCACGTCCTCGCACTGACACGCAATGTCGAGTCCGACGGAGCAAAAGCACTACTGGCTGAGCGCTACAAGGGCCTTGTCGACCTCGTGCAAGGCGACATCACCAAGCCAGAGCCCATCTTCGCGTCCCAGCCCCAGGGTTCCATCGATGCTGTCTTTCTCGTCACCACGCCGGGCAAGATGCCCGAGGATCAGCAAGCTATTCCCTTTATTGACGCTGCGGTCGAACATGGCGTCAAACACATTGTCTTCTCGTCGGTCGAGCGTGGCGGCGACGAGAAGAGCTGGACCAACCCCACCGACATCAAACACTTTCGCGAGAAGCACAACATTGAGATCCACATTCGTGACAAGGCCAAAAAGGAGCCTGCCAAGTTCACCTGGACCATCATCCGCCCCGTCGCCTTTATGGACAATTGGAACGGCGGCTTCTTTGGTGCTGCCTTTAGCGCTCTGCTGTCCGTCACGCTCAAGCCTGACACGAAGCTGCAGCTCGTCAGCGTTCATGATATTGGCCGTTTTGCCTCGGCGGCTCTGATTTTTCCTGGAAAGTGGGCTGGACGTGCTTTTGGTCTTGCGGGCGATGCTTTGACTCTGGACGAGGCCAAGAAGGCGTTCCAGAGTGTGGTTGGACTGGAACGTAAGTCGATGTCTCTCCCTCCCTGCCTACCTATTCTGTGGGGAGAGATGAACCGGCAAACAGCTGACATGATGAACTGCAGTGCCACAGACTTGGACATTCCTGGCTAAATCGATGCTTTGGATGGTCAAAGATGTCAATGCCATGTTCCGATGGTTCGAGACGGATGGCTATGCTGCCGACATTGATGCGCGCAGGAGTGAAATCCTCACGCAGGACTTTGAGATTTGGCTGAGGGATAGCAGCGAGTACAGGCAGCTTATGCCCTAGGTCGGAACTGTTATGGGCGGTGCTCCTCATAGTATCGATACCCTTGTTGTGGATAATACATATATGCTACAGCAATTGCGTCTCTACTCTTTTTTCTTTTTCTTTTTTTTTTGGTTCTTTTTTTTTGTGGGGGAAGGGGATAGAATATTTATTGTGCTCCTACACAAGAATTATACACGCCTGCCATTGCCCAACATCTAGAAACATGAAATGACCCTGATGTATTTTCTTCACACAATGGTGAGAAGGGTGCCTTGGGCAGAATGAGTAGAATAACTATGCAGCGAGTACAGTTCTCTAGGGATGACTAGTGTAAGCCAAGGGGTTATCGCACGTCAACAGGCCTCACCACGTAAAATCAGGCTCTCAGCCCTGTTGAGGAGAATATTCCAAACAAGTTCTGCGGATTCGAACAGCCGGTTTGTCAGTTAGTCAGTTAGTCAGTAACTTGGGTGATTCAATCGCAGTCGTAGTATAAAGACTTGGGTCTTCTTAGGTTTCCTTGGGTTTCTACAGTGCAGCCAAGACCTGCCAAAAGACCCACCCGGATTCGGATTCGGATTCATTCGAAGTTCAAGGCACGATGGGGTTATGGCTGACAATAGATGGATAGGATGGGATGGGATGGGATGGGGGAAAAAAAACACGGGGCCTGGTTCAAATTTTGAGTTTGTGTTTGAGTCTAACTTTTAAGGATTCTAAGAATCCTTCAGTCCAGTCACTCACTCGCTTGCTTGCAAGTTGGAGCGTCGGTCAGTCAAAACCGATGCTTTTATATTGGAACCGTAAGGTAAAGTAGTATATTTTTTGGTGAGTAAGTGAGTGGGGCGATGGGGGTCTGTTTCTACGTCAGAAAACGTGACAGTCCATGTGACGACATTGCAGGCCGGCATTGTACGTGATTGGAGAGTATGGACTGTGTACTGTACTGTGTCGGTTGAGCATGGAAACAAGGGTAAAGAGGTACCTAGGTAGCTGCATTATTGAGTGCACCTTGCTCGCGTCTCTGTTCTTTCTTGTATGTTTTTTTTTTTTTTTTTTTTTTTGGTTGACTTGCTGCTAAGCTTCACAGTGAGCGCACACGCACGCAGACGCACACATCCACCCAGCTCGCTGAGACTTGATGACGTGTCGTTGAAGTTGTTTATTGTTATAGCTAACATAATTCAATAGCAGCCTGATAACAGTCTGCAGATATATTATTAAATACTGCCTACCTAGGTAGGTAGATAGAATAAAGTAACCCTAACCTTCTGAGCTACATGCTCAATACCTTAGAACTAGGTAGTTGATATCTCAAATTTTGTTGCAAGCAACCAAGAAAGGGAGGGCGGATCAGCGGTTCAAAATTACCACGAAAAAAAAAGTGATCGCGAGACCACGCTGATACCGATAAGTTCTTTAGAGATGAGTTTCGAACATTGGATTGCAAGATTGAAGGGATAAGAAGAATAAATAAAGAAAGAAAGGAAGAAAAAAACAAGCATGCAAGCAAGCTCTGCAGAGCCTACGCACATACCTGGGTAGGTAGGTAGGTAGGTAGGCAGGCAAGTGGTGCTGTGGTGAGTTTACTGAGGCCAAATCAAGATTCAGCAACTACGGCTGTGCTGTGACGCATTGGTTATTCTGTTAGAGGAGCTTCCCCGCCAGTCTAGTCGTTCAACTCTAGTGTAACGATCCGTCCATCTTTCCTGTTATCTTTTGGATATATGCCGGGAGATGGGGATTGTTTCCAGGTGGGAGAACTGATGGGTGAGATGGCAGCGACATGGCCGGCTTGGGATGGGATGGAATGGAATGGGGGAAATCTTTATCATACACATCACAGGAGTAGAGTAGCACGTGGGAACCAGGACGCCCTGTAATCATTGACAGTCTTGCACGAGCGCTGTGGTCGGTCGATCGATCAACATTGTTCCTCCAGGCTACATGTGTTAGCCCAGAAACTTGAGCAAAAGTTCAAGATAGGCACCTACTTAGTGCATAGTACAACTATGGAGAATGGTTTTAAAAGGGCATCATACAAACAGGTCAACTGCATGTCTGGCAGTCTTACGATACTTTGCTTATTTAGCCTCTCTTTACTTGACAAATCCCTTTCTCTTTCCCCATTGAGAAATCCATCATGACTTAACCCAGCCGAGATACGGACACGCATAAAGCCCCTTCGGACATGTTCAAGTCCCTGCCACTGGCCCCCAACTGATCCGCTTGCTGGCCACGGCAACTAAACAGGGCAGCATTTGGAGAAACTCCGCCGGGATAAAGAGTGTGGACATCAGTGGGCAGTTTATGGGAAGGCATCCGGGGTCTCCTTCAGCCGTAAAGATTAGTGATCGATGCCTGCCTGTGACCTGTAGGGTGCGCCACAAAAACTCTCAGCCAGCAATGAATCAAAGATACAGGGATCAACCAGCCCAGCTGAACCCAGCGCCTCCCTCTGACAATCCTCATCTTCCCAGTTAAAATCGATCAATCACTTACCTCTCTGGGGCTCATCCTTCTTCACCTGGCCGACAAGACATGCACGTACGGAGTAGTGTAGAATACCTACCGGAGAACAAGGGTAAGGGAAGCGTCACTTGGCGCTCGATCTAAAAAAGAAATCAGGGCTTGTCAGGCACAAACGCGGCGAGGATCTGGCTTTTCCTGCAGAGTTCCAGGCCCCTCCTGATGTACATATACATACACTGGGGGAGTGGATATGTAACCGGTGTACACCAACTGCGGAAAAAGGGGGTTAAGAAAGCTTGCTTACATTGGCCCCCAGCCCCTGGACCGTTGTTGCAAATTATGCAGCCGCCAGCAAGTCTGCTTACCTAGGCACCTGCCGATTCAGATTTGGTATCTGCCCCGATCATCTTGTGCATGGATCTCGGGGACCTCGAAATAGCTAGGTAGGTACCTATAATCAATGTGTGTGCGTGTGTCTTTGAATTGACGTGATATTACCTTGCCCGGTGTTATGATTGATCGGAATGGTGGTCGGTAAATTGACTCGTTTTGGGTAGGGCAGGGGGGAGAACGGGCGGCCTATCAGCCTCCGGTTTGGCCATTCTTCCTTCCGGGTTCCTTGAGGAATGGGGTGGCGTTGTTTTCTGCACGACGGTCCAACGTGAGCCTCTCCGGTGGAAAATGCCGACCCCGATACCTAACTAATCAGCTACTACCTAGATGGCGTCGGCGCTGGTTCCGTGCATGGGAGCAAGCCAATGGAGATTCCTCCCCACACCACCAAGACTATCACCGGTGAGCCGCCGGGCCAGACCGAGCGCGCACGTCCCGGCTGGGCGTAAGGCCCGCCAACCAATCGGCGGTGGCAGTGACGACGGCGGCGGTGAGGGGACGGCGGGATACATGAGCATCCGGCGGGGCATTGTCGCAATAGCGGTGACCGAGTCCAGCAACAACTCTCGACCTGCTGACAAGATTCCCGAGACACTGGTTCGGCCGTCCTGCCGTCATCAACAAGCCCCCCGGCCGGGGCTGGGCCGGACACGGAAGGGGAAACAGAGGGGCCTTTGCCGACGTGGACAAAAGGTGAGGGAGGTCCACGTACGCCGGATTGATGTGCGGCGTCATGTATGCAGGGCACCCCGCAATCAGGTCGACGGGTTGGAATCGTTCCTCCGTACTGACACTAGTATTGCCCCTCTTTGAAACCCAAATCAGACCTCATTCAGCGCGCTCTGTGTGTTCTTGGTGCAGTGACCAACGGGCGGCAGCCGATCAACCGGTGTGAGGGAGACCCCTGCTGTAATTTGGCTGCGCTTCCCCAGCTTGTGTCAGCACCTTCGTTGTTGCCTGCCGGTGGCTTGCGGCCTGCAATGCGCGCGCGACCCAGGATCATCTGGGGTGCGTATCAGAGCGAATCAAAGAATGTCGAGGCGATTGGCGCATGCGAGGGCCCCCAGTGGCGTCCGGATTTTTCCAGTCCTTCTGGAACCCCGAGCTGAGTGAATGATAATAATTCCTCTCCTAGTTGGAACCGAGAACAAGCTTCCGGCATCAACACTGAAGGACTTTGTCTTGCAACTCGGCGCGGCCAAGACCAGGGGTATCACGTTGAAGGGCACTGGTTGTGTAGCGTGCATTGCATACACACTCACCGTGCTCACCGCCAAATAACGTTTGAAACGATCACCCACTGACAGGTGACGATCATTCGGTCGAGCCCGGGGTGAGTGTGCACATGATTTGTGTAGTGCGGTCCGCATAACTGTGGCCTTCAACAAGGTTGTTCTGTGGTGTTTCTAGCGTTGGTGGTGCAACGAGTCAAGCCTTCGTTGTTCACTTTAGGTGCTGCGATCAGAACATTGTCGTCCTACCCCTGTAGAGCCACCCAGCCTCCACTGCCAAGCTTTCCACATGCTTCTTCGGGAGCACAGTCGCCTCGCTCACTTGAAACATCCCGCACACGGCACCACCAGAAGAAAAACCGTGTCTCTCCACACCTCCATCTTCTATCCCCATTGAGCGCCACCTCCGACCCGAGGGGAGGCAAAATCACTCATTCCCCTACCCTTGAATCAATCGGCCCATGTGTTCAGGGTGTCAAAGTTGACCATAGCATGGTCGTGATGTTCGGGAGTTGACAGGGGGCTGCTGTACCGCAGTCTTGGGAACGGAACACCACCCAAAACGGCCTAGTGCAAAGGAGAGCCTTCGGCCCTTCCATTACAACATCTTCCTCTTGTTGCTTCGCAACTATTTCCGTAACATGGGACCAAGGAGTAAGCAGGGGGACCACCGTGCGAGACATCACTGCGCCATGGCATGTTGAGCCCATGGGTAGGGAGACAATGCCTAGCCAAGTATCGCGGCTCACCGCTGTCTCGAGCTCGATGTCTTTGCTTTTGCTCCCGTGATCTCTTGGACAGTAGGAAAGTGGAGAGACCAACTCAACTTGGCGATTGGCGGGGAAAACAAGGCGCGATTCCCCCATGATTGCGTGACCCCAAGAGTTCCGACAGTTTGGCTTTGGTACCACGATGCCAGCGGGGTGCCTCTCGCCCGGACCGTCGAGGTTTCTTGGATTCAATTTCCAGATGAATAGCGCCGAGAGGATCCTGGCAGGCCTGGCTGGAGGAAGAGGGGAAACCGTCAATCAGACCTCAACCATCGACAGAGCGGCCCAAAGAAAATGACATGTCAGCTGCCGAAATCCGGGAGAGGCCAATCATTGAGAACGGGACCGGCGGCTGTGGGGCCGGAAGCGCGCTACGCTAAGTCGGCTAGCGATGTAGCGCGGATGCGGGCATTGCTGCGGATGCCAGTGTTGTGTTCTCCTTGAGGAACCAGAGGGCAGAGGCTAAACCGGAGCCGGGTCGACTGACGGGATTGCCGTTGGCTTCGTTTCCCAGCCTGCACTCCGTTTCAAACACTCCGTGGCTTCGTGAGTGAGTGAGTGAGTGACCTGTGTTCTCGCCGGCGCACCAACGCCTCGAACCGTCCCCGCCGGGGACATTTCTCCCTGTGTTTCAATTTCCCAGCCATGTACTTTTGGCGTCATTGCCGGTGCTGCACGACGCTGAACCCTCATGCGCTTTCCTATCGTCGATCTGCAATCTTCAGATGGTGGCTGCCGGAGGCTAGCCTGCCTGGCTATTCTCATTTCGTTCAGACATACAGCACGCCATCAACGCCACAAGTCCTATTTCGTCAGGTCGTGCAGACAGGCTAGGACTCTGGCTGGCGCCAATAACTTCCGGTGAAGACTAGTGCGGCAGACGCAACGGTGAAGGAGATATCCAGCTGGGGGGTTTCCGAGTTTCGTTGACGACTGGCGTCCACCTATGTGTTCTTGGGACGGGGAGGGGCAACTTCACGTCCCCAGCCCAGGTAATGCCCCGTGAGTACGCCGTTTTTGGATTATCGTGGCTTTTGGTTACTGAGGCATCATTCCCAATACAACGGAACACCCCGTCCATCTTGCGCTAGCGATGGGCGCGGCGCTGCACCGCGAGAAAGGAACCACGTCGCGTAGCGCTGACCAGCTGCAGCAGGCAGAGATGCTTAGCCAAAGATATCGTTTCAACTTGCTTGTTCATCATATCGTGCTGACGTCCTATCAGCGCTAGCAGCAGCTTCCCCGCACTCGACGGGCCCGGACACGCCTATCATCAGCGGTGATGCGTGCTGAGTTCAAGCTAAACAGCCTTGCGACCACTGACAGGCTCCAAGAAGTCTCATCGAGTTCGACTGGGGTCATCTGGGCAGTGATTCGGCCGTTTACCAGTGGCATCCCGGATAGTGCCTTATCGTGTGGTTGATCGCAGCGGGTGTTTCTTGGCAAGTAAGATTGCTCGCTGCAGGCTGGGGTGCAGGTCGTCGAGGAGATGCTTCAAAACGATCGCTACCTGGACGCGATTACTTTGACGCAGGCTATACAATATTGTACGGTGATGCTGTTGAAGCCCAGTCTAACGGTGGCCATCTATCGTGAACCTCTGCGCGGTCCCGATAGGTATTCAGATCGGAGGCGTCTGCCACGCTGTTGCTAAGCGAAGGTATTGGGAAGTTGCGACCGCAGATTCGGGACACCCAAATCCACATTGTCGGCGCTACGGTGGCGTCACGCAAGGGCCCGCGGGATGAGATTTAATTGGCTAATATCTGGTCTCCTCGATCGACGAAACTGGCAACTATACGGAGTACCGCCAGAAAAGCTGGTGCTCATAACGGTAATTGGACGCTTGTTAACTAGTGATGTGGCTGCTGTCCTTTCTGAGAACCGAATGACAGGACGCTGAAACGGAGGAACCACTCGACGGATTGGATGGCCAGATCCTCGGGAGCATGCCATAGTGAGCTCCGCACTTTTTGCTGTGAGCTTGATGTGTTGGCCAATGATGCACGATGCATATGATTTTGTCGTCGGAGGCGTACAACGTCGAAGAGGCAAGTGAGAAATTCACACCGGCGATAGGCCTTAAAAGGCTGGTACAAACTATCTGGTAAAGCTGTGTCACGCGATGCTACTCTGTCCCACACAGTCTTGAGCTCAAACAGAGGCCGGCAGAGGCCGCCTCGCAAGCGCGAGAAGTGGTTCCTTGGCTCTCAGCTGCTGCTTTCTCTCATTAACTTCGCCTTGAAAGTTGAAACCGCGCAGTCGGCCTGTTTTGGGAAGGGTTAAGGTGAAATGGGAGACGAGATTGCGTCGGATCAGGAGAGGAAGGTAAGAAATATGACCGTGATATGGGCTTGGCGTTCCATGCCAAAGCGTCGAGACATGTACTGCGTATGTGTGGTCGAGATTGCTGAACGCTGGTGACATTCAAGACGAGATCGTGTGAGGGTGTTGGGCCACGGCATACCGCTCTACGAATATCCTATGTCCATTGAACCAATCCAGGCCAGGACGATCTGCGACCACCGCGAGTGCGAAGACGCATCAAGCTTGGGAGGATGCTGGATACCGAGTAACTCCGCAAGCCATGTGGTTTAGGTCCGTGCTGCTTGTTGGAGAAACTCTCGGCTCGGCGGGATGGCGAGACGCAGGCTTCTGGAAGGTCGCCTAGATCGCCATCTCCGACCGAACGACTCCAAAACACAGGGGATCCACGTCGAATTTCCTGCCAGGACTCGGGACCCTCAGACACCTTCAAAGGCCCAATCTTGGAGATATTGGTGCACATGCACACCGGTGCGGGCCCTCAGAGGAGTGCTACCTACCACACAGTAGTGCAGGTCCGGCGTCGGTCGGAGTCCCGACATCACTCTTGGCTTCAGCCGGATGAGAGACATTCCTGGTCCTAACAAGAGTGTTACACGGGTTTTGGGTGCAATATCTCCTCATCGGCTCGATATTCCAGACGCTAACAGTATCTGCATTGCGACTGCTGCCCACATGTCTCCTCCACTGCCTTTTCGCAGTGCCGAAATGGCAGTCCTTACTTTCGATCGCGTAACCCTCGGGCATTAGCGCATTGTGTAGGGAGAGACCCTGGCGCGCAATGGAGCAGCGCATTCAAGCACCACAAGCTACACGTGCTGGCAGTTGACTTGCCCGTTTGCGCATATCGGTCTGCTGCGTGAGTGCTGCTGGGTTTCTGTCCGTGGTCTGGCTTGTTGGGAGGTCTCGAATTGGAAGGAACAGGAATCCGCTGACTGTAGGCTTGTGGTGGGGACGGGCAGGCTGATGAGCTGAGCAGGAGGCAAACAAACTTACTGTAAACTTGGTTAGGAGCATTGACAAAGTGGATTGTCAGTAGAGAGAGGCGAATATGGCGCAGGTGGGTTGGGAGTCAAGGACTGCAGTTCTTTGGAGAGGGAGTGCTGTGGCGGAGGTTGGCCCTTGCACAGGCAGGCGCGATTGGAAGTCTTGGAGGAAGCCCGGTGGTAACGGGTACATTGGGCAGCATCCAACCGTTTCAATGCTCCGTTTTCCCACAATTCTGGGGCGAATCCCCTCCATCCGGGCATCATGATCCCTGCCAGCGCTCTGCGCGCGCAACCACAGAAAAGAGCAGTAGCGAAACGGAGGGCTCTGCCGTTGCGGCGTGCCTGGATCGATCTGTGCAGTGTGCGTCTTTTGTAGGCACAGTGAGCACTTCACCATCTTCGCAGTCGTCTGTGATTCCTTCGTACTGCGACTGACTGCGGTTTATCATATTTCCGCATGTTCACCTCTCATGCCCATCTCTCTTGTTGCGCTCTCCATCGACGGCGAGCCCTGCTAATGCCCAACTAGCGTAAGTCGCCATTGACATCGATTGGCCTTCGTGTTCCAGACGGGAATTGCGCCTCCGTTCTGGCCACTTCGCGAGTCACGACCAGCCGTTCGACAAGGCCCTGGGCACGGGAGTTGTGCTGGTGGGTTCAGCGAGCAATGGCGCGCATGGCTCTCCTTCGACACTGTTCCCAAGCAGTTGGTGGCTCGGTCGCTGGGGTTCTGGCCTTCGTCCGAGCTTTGGAACACGCTTCGTCCCCTTCTAATGCTTCCACAATCCCTGTCGCTCTTGTCTCACCCCCCTTCGGCCCGGCTCAATCAATCTCTTGGACACCCACACCCGCCCTGCCAACCATTTTGGTGGTCTGGCTCCCTGGTTCAGAACGGAGGTACATGGAGTACCTCTGCGGTACGTACCACTGCAATCGCAGGCCAGGGGACGGACGCCTTCCAGGTGCCGCGCTACTATACGTGAATTAGCTGGGCTACGTTACGGGCTAGCCTATTTCCCGACCCTAAGACCGTTCCGAGAGCATGCATGAAGTCAGGCATGGGTTCCTGTGCCTTCCACGAGGGTGACAGCTTCCTCCGTCGTCTCTGCGACGGGTCCAGGTTCTCTGGCTCACGACGCTATAAAATACATTGTCACTCCCGCCGTCTCTGCACCTCCTCCTCTCTACTCACCAAGATCCCACGCACTAGCAAGCATCGTCGACACCCAAGATTCTCAGTTGAACGAGCTCCTCGTCCATATCTAACAACATCGAACATACACAGCACACACCTTTTCTCCTCTTGACGCCGCACCTCTCTCGATACTCGGGCTCCTGCTGCAGTCACTCCCCACCTTCGCACTTATACGCATCCAACACCACCACTCCAACATGTGCGACTACACTCAAAGGGAATACTCCTGCGGACACTTCCGCTGGATTGCGTCAAAGTGGTGCAAGGATTACACCATCACCCATAAGAGATGCCAGCCCAATGTGACACACTTTGAGTACAGGTATGGTGCAGCACGTTTTTGCTCTCGGCTTGGGCTTTGCTAACTGTGCATGCAGGGCTGAGGAGCTTTGTGGTACGTGATCGGCGCGCTGTTTTACACTACAGCCGTTCTTCTCTCTGCTCCCCCACTTCTCCCCCCTCCTCCCACTCCGCCTCCCACCCTTACCCCCGTCCCGAGGGCGCCACCGAACCATAACCGTCACTGCGCCATCGCGGAAGTGTTCCTGCCCAAATTTCCCTTGTGCATCCCGGGTGGCCTGCTACCCCCGTGAATCCCACCTCCTTCTCGCTCCCGAGATTAGCGAATTGGACGAAAGCTGACTCGCCCAAACAGGAGAATGCAAGCCTAAGACGTACCCCCCGTGGGAGAACATGATCAAGCGCTCCAACAAGCAGCAGACCTTCACCTTCTAAATAAATAACCACCTCCCGTCGCGGATTGTGCCGCCTTGCCGGCTATGCGACGATGACGAAGCTTCACGCCCCCACTGAAACGAATTTTTCCCTTAATCTCAGGACGATCGGATGGATGGTGGAGACACTCCATGCCTAGAAAGAGGTGGACGCTGCATCAAGCACAGACAGAGCAACATGGCGAAGCTGGAAGTCTTGGGTTTCGTTGGCCTGGTGCCGCGATGGCTGGGCCCTCTTGACTCGCACCTTCCAACATTTTGCCTCGATCGGGGGTTGCTGAGTCCTACTACAGACGGTCTGAGCTGGGAAACCTTCATCCTGACGAAGTGAGACAACTTGAAAGTCTGCGGCACCTGAATGCAAATGTTCCTGCGCCAGCAGCATTTGTTGACAGCACCCACTGCCTGAGGGAAGTCGATCGCATCCGCCACCTATCCACTATCGTCTCAGCTGCATCCACACTGCCGACCACTACCGATCGCCTTTTATACCACTGTGATTCACTGTACCAATCTCAATCCTCCTTTGGGCGATTTTTATACTACATACAGGTGTTGGGGTTTATCGAGGATAGGCTGGGGAACTGGAGTCATTCTGGTTGCATCTATTTTCGGATTATTTGCTTTTTTTCGGTGTTCTTTATACACGGCTCATGGGATTTTGGACTGGGACAAGCCGGGCTACGACGCTCGTATGCTTTTTGTTTGATACCACACAAGTTTTGGAACAAGGCACAAAATGGGACACACTGGGAAGATCTGGCAATAACTGATCTAGGGGCCATACAGAAAAAAGATGCCCAATATATTTAGGCGTTCTTTAGCAGGTGCAAACCTGAGTGAAACAATTTAAAAAGATGTTTTCTCATCCGTCCGTGTTTGACGTTGCAGTCCTGGGATCTTTGCGTGGGGTACTTGTGAACAGGGGTGTTTTCGATAGCGAGGAGTGGTCCTTCCGTGACCTGTCGTTGGTCACTGACATGGTATCGGAGACCGGGCAAGTGCTTGGGCATACCAGGCAGCTGGTTGCGCGATTGGCCTGTGTTATCCGCACACTGCATGCAATCTAGCGGGTTTTTTCTTCCTTTTTCTTCTTGTTTGTTGCTCACCGTCTTTGTACATGTATTCCGTATCAAGTGTGCATTAACTCTCTCTTCTTTTTTTGTCTCTGCGCTAGTTGTTCTTTCCCATGTCGGTTTCCATCCATCCATCCAGTCATCAACCATTCGTCTTCTGTCCTCCATGCCCTTGCCTCTCCGCCCCCCCAGCCAAGCGGGGTCTTGTGATGTGGGATGATGGGCAACTAACGGTAATCGGCTGCTGAAAACCAGGGGGTCCTCACTAGCCTACCAAAGTTATCACTGATCTCGACCAGTCCCCAGGCCTCGTGCTCTCCTTCTCCTTCCCTGTCCGTTGTTCGACGTTGAGAGGGGGAGAGTGAGAGTGATCGGGCGGACAATTTTCTGGGTTATTTGTTTAACCCGAATCGGTATACCGAAGGTAAAAAAGAAAGTTAACTGTCCGCCGGCTGCCAATCCGCTCAGGTGTCTCCGGGTCCCCGGTTTTTTTCCCTCCTGGTGAAGGTGATGATCATCGAGGGGAATCCATGAATTCAGTCATCAAGGTCAGGCGTGCATGCAGTTGAGTGCTCCGATAGGCGGCCAGCCGCGCGACTTGCACTAAACTACGGCCGTTGGCCCCATGGCCCAAAACAACCAACGAGAGGAGGTTGACTAGACTGGCCAGATCGATGGGCCTGGGCTAGTCTAGCCACTGAAGATCAGGCAAGATGTGCCATTGGGATTACAATAGTTGCAAGCCATGCATGGGGTGTAGTTACCGGCCGGAACGCAAGACGGCAAGCTCGGCAAAACACGCAATCCCTCCAGTTGTAAACCTCGAGGCGCCGCCCGCCGGGGGAGGGGGCAGGTGGAGGGGTCATGTGCTGCCGGGCAGCGAAGGCTCACCATCACACACCCTAGGTCGGTCGGACCGGCTGCCTTCAATGTTGTGTGCGCATATTGCAGACGGAGCATGTCCAAATCGACTAGACCAAAGCTGGGGTACTAGTCGACGGGTATGTGTTGGGGGATAGTTAGCTTCCGCATGTGCTTCGTCAACTAGTTGGGAGTTGTCCGTTACCCGCGACTGACTTTGAGCGAGCGGGGGAGTCGTAGGGCGATCCGTTCTCGTGGGGGTTTTTGGTCGGTCGGTCTCCGTGCCAGTCGCAGTCCTGGTTGCACACCGTGCTGGAACAGGGAAAGCGGCATTGCGGAAGGAGGACTCCTGTTGCTGAAGAAATGGACACTCCAGCCAGGGCTCCGTCAGCGCCGGATCCGGGGGTCGCTAGACGGAAGGGTCGAAGAAATCGGGGTAAGCGCTGATGCCGGGAGCAACTCCCACCAGTGAGGCTGGCCAGTCGAGTGACCCTGTTCCTCGTCTGAATGCAATCCCACATCTCGCTCCTGAAGTGCGGACACTAACTAGTTACAGTCCAACACCTGAAAGATTGTTCGCGCGGTACTTCAAGGCTTGGCTGCAGCTTGCGGGCCAACCTCCATTTTTGAGGGCTATGATGGAAACTTGAGGCCCTAAGGAGCGAATTTCAAGGCCCTGAATGTTAGAGTCAAGGCCTAAATATTCTGGCTTGACCCCTCGCAAAATAGCTTCCCAGCTGTTTTTGTATTGCACAAACCCCTGCTGGATACTCACCCAAGTCTCACACTAATAATCTTTCAGGGGTTGGATTGTAAAACGTGCATCGTGTAGTTACATGCGCGCGTGCTCATCACCGAGACTCCGACAAAAGGGAGGTGATGAGACATGGGAAGATGCAGTGAAGTTGAGGCGATATTATCTTCAACCACCGTCACATTGAGATATTTCGCGATTGCCGCGCGCTGTTTCTGGATTCAATGCCTGGGTTTTCCGTTTGCCAACTCGGTTACCCGCGAGGTTGCCGCGCGCCGCCGACCTACGGGCCGAGTGAGGCCTGTGGTTGGACAAAACTGCAGTGGCGCGGGGCTCTGCTCGGGGCTGGATGGGGGCACATGCAAGTACCATCCGACTCGTGGGGTTTACCCCGGAGTCAACAGAGCAGCCCCAACATTAGATAAGGAAATCTCCTCGTCGCGATTCGCACTAGCTAGTTACTTCGTAGTTGCCTCCCACCTTGTTGTCGGGTGGGGTGAGTGGACATTGTCGGCCGGTGTTTGTCGGCGTTCTGGGTGGGGGGTTCGGTCACTCGAATGTACTGGTGTATTGAGGTGACGGAGGCCTTGCTGCTGCAGGGCTCCTCCGACAGCACCTCGCATCTCATCACCTCCGTTGTCAAGTCTCCAATGCAATGCATTCACAGCAGTGCGCGCTTGTCGTGGAGCGAGGGTGGAATGACGGAAAGTTGCAGGTGGCTATGTCGAGAATTGCAGAGCCAAACAGCCCTACCTGCTGTTGCCCGTCGGTGGACGTGTGAGAGGTTACCAGGTACCACATGCGTGGGTCGGAGTTCGATACAATGCGGCACTTTGGAGTTGCACCACGCCGATGGCCCATCAATCCGCTGGACATTTCATTCCGACACTTCTATGCCTACTGGCCAATGAGCTCCCCCAAAGTCGCAGCAGTGCCACATATCTCCCATTGACTCACGATGTTTTGGAGACGTCTAAGCCGCGTATATGCAGCAGGGCATGCTCGTCCACTTCGACAGGTTTTCGTCATTACCTTGCGGGTTACACAACAGAACACCGACACTAGATTTTCGGCCGTGACGTTGTGGAGCTGACAGCAACATGCGACGACATTCTAAGGTCGTCCGCTCATGTGGTCCCTGTTGGAAATTCGGAGGAGATCGTTGTTCCCTTGCTGGTGCCGTGCGACTTTGCGATTTTGGATGATTGCGAGTTGCCACATGTCACCGGCGTAGTCGACTCTGATCCCTCTCGCAGCTTTACCGGTCAATTTGTCGGGAGGTTGTGATAGGGAGACCATGGTCACGAAGACCGCGGAAAACCGTGAATGCAAACAGCCGAAGGCCGTTCCTTGTTGTCAGGCTTCGAGACACGGCAGGAAGAGCAAGCGACGTGGCGAACAGGCGGATGGGTTGTTGAGCAGGACTTGCTGGTTTCTTGCTCCTCGCTGCCGTTAGGTTTTTGGACCATAATCCTACAAAGGACCGAAGTCGTTGACGGAAAGGGAATTCAGCTTGGTTGGGCATGGAACCCCACTTCCATGATCCATCCACCACCCCGCACCCTCCCCGCACCAGCTGAGCCGCCCACAGCGGCGAAATGTTGAGGCGACGGTACCGTTGGAGCTGATTCGGAGCTTCGACAGCTGAGGTGACAAATTTCAAGGCGGTTCTTTTTTTTTTTTTTTAACCACAAAATGCTCCCGAGCGCTCAAGCTTGCCCCGCAAATAGGCAGGAGCTGAGATGATGAGCAGTTTGTCGTTCCTTCTTGGAAATGTTATTGCCTTACCGTGCTCCCCCACAGTTCGCGTGACACATCGGCGGCCCTCTGGATCCGTTTCAGCGCCACTTTCGTCCGTTCCATCGCAAAACCTGGTGTAGGCACCTGCAACCATTCATGCCTTGCCAGCGCCGACAGAGTATAGGTACAAACAAGATAGTACCTGCCGCCGATACTTCGTGCTCCCAGCTTGAATCGTCATTCCCTCGAGTCAGGTTTGCAACCTTCCAAACTGAACTGCGAGGAGTCACCACAACCCGCCCACTGGCGTACATCGGACCGGGTCCTTCTGACACTGGCGTGGGTGGTGTTCGGACGATATCCAAGCGGCAGGCAAGAAATCTTACACCGGTGAGGGGCCACGATTCTGTCACAAATGATAGAGATTTCCGCAGATCGATCGCAACGGTCCGCCTCTCCTGTCATGACCCCGCCGTTGGAGCCGTGCCAACAGACTTCATTTGCCGCACCTTCAACTGAAAGTGGCAAACATCTGTCGCATATTCACTACTTCTTTTCGGAACAGCTTCGCTCATTCGTTTCCGCCCTGTGAGTATCACCTGATTGTGAATTCTTGCAGGTCCCGCTCCTGCGTGCCGTGTGAACGGCTTGACGGTGTCACAAGCTCGCACCGATTCCCGGCACAGAATTGCGACAGACGAACGCCTCCACTTCAAAAGATTGCTGACTGCAACCTCATGGCATTAGAACGGAGAATTCTCCGAACGCACTTCTTCGAGAAGCCGGTCGCTCGCTCAATGCATTCCATCTCTGCAAGACAGTGCGCGGATCCTCGGCGCGGCCTTGCCCACCACGAGTTCGTCTGATGTACCGTCTGCTTGACTGCAACCTCCTTGTCGTCTGGGAATATTGAGCTAACATGAAAGGTACAATTTGACAGCTGCAACATGTTCGAAAACCCACTTTCCCGGATATGGGAGGCTCGGGACTTCCGGCCCCGGGTCTTCCAAGTTGTTCCACAGTTGTGGTTGCAACTTATCAACAGTTTAACCTCGCAGGGCGGTTCACCAGGAGCTCGAGCTCAGCCGTGCCGACCCGTCCATCAGCTTGAGACCCATCAAGCTTCTTGCGCCTCAGGCTGAACCCCTCGCACCAGCGAGTTCGTCGATCTTGTCGCTCGTTTGTGGAGAGTTGTATTGCCCTGCACCATGCGGTTAGACAGTCTCCAAAGTCGCTCACAGTCGGAGAAGCCATGCGTCCCGCCTCCAGATTTTCACACTCTCCCGTCCAACCCCCGAACGGTTTGTGCTGTTTTGAGAACCCACGCCCCTAGGAAATGCATAATCTGCATAGGCTAAAGTGCTGCATTCAAGCGATGTTGGACAGCATACTCTAACGCCAGTGCGTACCGACGAGCCGCAGCCAAGAGGAGGTTCCACTCGGTAACTGACGCCCATCGCGGCAGGTGTCCTGTAGCAGCTTCTCCCGAAACGGCGACTTCATACACCAAATCAGAAGTCCTCTTCCCATTTTGGCTGGCGATGGAGTGTCCTTTCCACCGGTCGCGCATCTGCCAAGCATGATTCTCGCCTTGGAGTACAGACGGGCGTCGTCAGTCCCCAGAACCAATGCCGGCAGTGGGCAATAGGCAACGCGGATGATCTGCCGCAAGGCGTTTCGGCATGCTGCCTCAAAAAAATTCTATTGCAAACCTTGAGGTACTGAATTTCCCTCAGCGCCCGGAGACAAAGAACAACAGGAGTGGAAGAAGCAATGGTCCTGATGGCCCTGCCTCCAAGCGAAGGCACGCAGTAATCTGCCCATAAAGTGGTCTTACCACCCTCTCCTTCGTTTGTGATAATTTGGCTGGCCTCTCACAAGTGTTCTTGCTCCGGCTCAGTCGTGTTGCATCGTTACACTAGATAAGAAATGTCTCGGGACAAGATTGACGAGACTCGTCGGGCAGAATCCTCTGGTCCGGTAGTTTAGATTGCGACCAAAAGCCGTCAACCACGATCAGGCAGAGCACCACTTCTGAAGCATGCGCTTTGACAGTTGAACCCTCGAGAGTTCGGGGCCCGGCTCGGTAGAGCGACCGAACTGGTCCCCAGCTAGGCTTTGTGAGCCGGTCCGGATGGCCCGTGGTTGAAACATCTGCACGGATGGCGTACATTGTCAATCCTTCCAGCGAACCTAGGCCTGTGGAACTGGGGAGCCTCGTGGGAATTAACACCGAACTGCCATCAACCAGAGGTCACGATATTCTGGTCTTAACACGGCAGACATTAATACCCCACATTCTCATCGAGCCCTCCATTTTCGGCCTACCAACTGAGCCGTCCGGCTCACCGGTGTATAATGTGAGCTTGTTAAGGCCACATCTGGGCTCCTGAAATCGCTTCGTTCCCTAGTTGAGGATGCGTAGCCCAAACCTGTGCCGCCCCGTTGCGTAACAACGCCGACAGTTAGTGGCACCTGTTTTCTCTCGCCCAAGTCAGGTACACTAAGAAGAGGACGTTGGCCGCGCCATATTCTTTTTGTGTTTCGGGCCTATTTTGGAATCCGACGGGTACCAAAACGGCGGTCAACGGAATGCCCCTGTCATAAAACGGATAGTTTTTGTTCGGTGGCTACGGATTTGCCCCGAGTAACTGGTACTTGTGGAAATCTGGTCCAGTACCTAATTGGCCTGGCGAGGGGTTATCTTGGAGATGGAAGCTCGGTGGATCTTGTTGTGCTTACCCTCTGCGCTGTCCTAAAACCCTTGATTGGAAATAAACATTGCATCCTTTGGTGTTCCCTAACAATGTCGCAGATTCTCTGGGGCATATCCGTCCACAGGTCAGTTTGAGGTCACCAAAATACCTTCTTGGAGCTCGCCCTCAACGGGGGGCGGTTGCAGGTGTGGGGAAAGAGGGGTGCGGGGTGTGGTGCTTTCTCCTCATGACCATCTCCAAGCCTCCTGTACCAGGCAGAGAGACATTGATGAGAAGCTCGACAACCACTCATTGGCGATTAACTTGACAGCAGGTTGGGCCTTGCCAAACCTCTCGCCGCGGCGAATGTGAGGGCCGTCTTCTGTCGCGACTGGCATGTCAGAGTCGCTTTGCAATGCACTGGCGACTACGTGTTCACTGGCCAGTTCTGACCAAGATTTTGTCAGGGCAATGCTTGTGACCATATCGCCCCCACGTCATCTTGCGACCATCCTTCCCCAAGCCCGTCAAAGTCGGTGTTGAAACACGTCCTCGGTCGCCGGAAGATTGTGCACATTACCAAACCCGGGACGGCCGACTGAGTGGGCTGAGAACACCCTCATCTGGAAAGGACTTCATCGATCGTATGTTTTGGTCGGACCAACGCTGTGGCGCCGTCCGACTCCCAAGCCTGTGAGCAGGCCTGCATAGGAGCAAATGAGGTAGCTCGGATCATGTCCGAGCTACGCTGTGAATGGACGCCGCTTTCTGCCCGCAGTCCCTTGGCCATGCGGCAGCGGCCAATGTCCCGGCGCGCTGTCATGAACGCCACCAAGCTGACCCCGCTGTATAAGAAGCAGCTCGTCAGACTCAGCGCTGTGCGACATTGGGAATCCCCGCCTCCCGCTCGGTGCTGACGATAGCTTCAACCTTGTCCGTGCCGCCGCCGTAAAGCACCTAACCCATAACAGATGACAAGTTGCCAGCAAACTCATTAGCAGGATGAGGATCAGGATCACCGCCTCCCCGCGCCCGGACACTCCCGCGAACTTTTTTCGTCGGCTGGTAGCAGTGTCACCTCACACTCGGCTGTGCCCCACGTGTTTCTCCCGTCCCTCCTTTTCGACAGCATGGGTCAGGCCTCGCTCTTCACAGGATGGCATTTCCAACTGCTGGAGATGAACTGGGCACGAAGCAGGTATATCAGCTCCGTTTCGTTGACGTGCCAGACAGACGACTCCTATTCTGACTATGCTCAACCAATAGCACGCTGCGCGCACAGTTATTGGTCCCCTATGCTTTGCCCGGTGCAATCTTGCGGGCTTGATAATTATCCCCGGCGGTCACGCGTCATTCCCGAAGCTGTCCCATTGCGGCGCGGCAAAACACCACACGGTGCTATCCTACTGGCGGTGGAAAGAACCTGGAAAAAGCCACGCGAGGGCGTGGGGGTCAGCGTGTCCGGGAGGAACCTTTATGGATGCCGCGGCGCCGATGCCTCCCTCTTCCCAAACACCGCTGGCCATTGATATCCGGAGTGTCGGGTCTGGTATCGGCCGCGAGCCTTGGCTGGAATCCGAGGGTGTTTTGCGAGGATGACCCATCACCGTGGGTCTGGTCTGGCGTCGGAGGCGGCCATTGTTCCACTCTGCTGCGGCGTGCGGCGCGCGCTCGGCGCTCCGCACTGTTCAATAACGCTCCCGCTGTGCACCGTTCACCAAGCCGGAGTTAGGTCCAGTGTTCACCGCTGCGCTTCGTAGCGCTTTACCTGTGTCTTGCTGCACCGGGAGGGGCGGATTGGCTTCCGATGGGTCGTGTGCCATTTCCGCAGCTTCACCCCACACTCTGGCTCTGTTTCGGATAACCAACGTCGACTACGGATATCGACTCACCGCAAGTTCTCGCCGGAGGCAGGATGGCTTAGGCCTCGGCTGGCCTGGGCAGCGCGGGGATTGGTGAGGGAATGCGATGTGGCGCGGCGCTCGTTTCATGGAGTGTGGTGAAATAGAATCCTTTCCCTGCAGAAGAGCCGCGCATCCGATGGATGGATGCAGCCCTGAGGCGTGCAAACAAGCTTGGCACTCACCTTGCGGACTATTCGAACTCGGACCTCTCAGGCTGCGAGATGGCAAGACTACAAGCTGGTACATGGAGATACCTACCTTACCGGCACAACTATTCCTCTTCCTAACGGAGCGGGTCTAACTGGGTCCAGGTCCACCATCGCCGCGGGTATTGTGTTGGCGTTCCCGGTATCCGAGACAAAATGCGCAAAAAGAAACAAAAAGAGTGAGCAGCATGGCATGAGATCTGTTGGTGGCTGCTCGAAAATCGGTAGAGGGGTCGGACATCGGAGGCGGAGTTGTGCCAGCGAAGCCCTAGACCCGGGGTTGGCTCCGACCGGAAATCGGGAACCCTGTAGTCGAGCACACACGTGCCGTTCCCGACAGCTCTAAACAAACCGCCGGCGACCTGTTGAAAGTTCCGGATTACTAGAAAATGGTCAGTCTTTGGCGGCGCCTATGCTTGCGACGAGCTATTCGTAAGGCAAGACTGCAACATTCCCAGGTTCTCATATTTGCTTCATCGGAACTCACCGTACCGAAGGGATCCCCATTTCCGCACATTCTCAAGGATTCCAACTTCACACCTGTGGGGTTCATCCCCCTCCCCCACACATTGGCAACTGCGCCGCATCATGTCGTGTCATCCAACATCATTCCGCATTTTCGGCTTTTTTCTCTGCGTTTTTATGCGATGTCATTTTTGAGCATACAAACGCGACGCAGAAGAGCGGCGAGGCAATTTGCTTCACTGCCGCGGACTTTTGTTCTCGGCTGGAAATGGGTTGGGGTTGGGAGACCCGCATCATGCATCATTCATGTGATCAGTGATCATCATGGACGTGCCGTATCGATGCAGCAGATGATGGGAATAAAGCAAATAGGAGGACGGGCTTTCTCTAAGTATGCTTTCTTTTTTTTTCTTTTTTTTCTTTGTATGTCTCATCGTCTGTCATCATGATTCCACTCCTTTGAGCCTGCGGTGTGGGAATTGGACCATGCAGTAATCCCACCAAAACCACCAAACTCAGCACACGACGCTTGTATTGATCTTGCTGAAGTTTGGGACGGTATTACGCATTTCATAATGGGCCGCCCACAACTATTTACATATTTGTACTCTTTACGCCTCTCCCATCCACGGTACGGTCAAGTGGGTCAGGTCCGGGCTTTATTACCTTCCGTCAGCTGCGGCCGAACCCGCTCGGTGCCCAGCGCCCCACACCTCAACCGGTGAGGGCCCGGAGCTCCCGGGTCTAAGCCCACTTCGACCGAAACATTTCATTTCGACACCATCCCCCCGTTTGGAAGAAACCGGGGCCAATTGCCAGATACGTACGGTAGTGGTCCGAGCAAGAGCCGCTGCTGTTGTCGTCTCCCTGCAGACAAGAGCCAACTTGAAGCCCCTGCAGGTGGACTCGTTGCATGGTGGCCTTCCTGCCTCCATCCTCTCGATTAAAATATCAAAAAA
>Ga0247765_1000150_pt1 | contig 55917 bp, 46 predicted proteins | sample UWRJL106311C6_FD_179949 | JGI IMG/M metagenome (GOLD analysis project Ga0247765, IMG submission 179949) | Plant litter microbial communities from Arlington Agricultural Research Station in Wisconsin, United States - UWRJ-L106-311C-6 | ecosystem: Environmental > Terrestrial > Plant litter >... | reverse complement strand
CAAGTCTAAAAAAAAAAAAAACCTGGAATACGGACTCCTGCCTCCTGCAATAACTGAGCCGATACTTTTGAAACGCGTTTCCTCGTATTTCCGGTGCGTCGCGCATCCATCAGTGCAAACACCCCTTGTGCTGTTCCCAAGCGGCCTGCCCATTGCAGGACGGAAGGTGGGATGGTCGGCCGATCAACCCAACCCCTCTGACCAACCAGATCACTATCCACCCCTCCTACGAGAAACCTGAAAGTGAAGGTGGCCTTCATTTCGGCCCTTCAGCTAGGTGCGTTATCCTGGCGGGCGCAGGCTTGCACCGCATGGCTTGCACCACTCGACAAGTGTAGATGAGAAAAATCAGGCTGGCGTGTTGCTTGGCTGCATTGGAGAAAGAAGGCTAGACCGAACACAGCTTCATCCGGTCTTCACCAACGGACGGAGGCGTTGTAGTTTGGAAAGCCCGTTCAGGGGGGGCGGTAGCTCGGATCGGGCTTGCGAGAGAAAATGTAGCTATGTAATGGTCGGAATCCCCTCCTTCCCTGAGATTCTTTCCTAGGTCTGGGCTAGTTAGGAAGCAATTCCACCGCAGGGACCGTCTGCAGTTCGGTCGTTGATCACGACTACCTGCCTATCCTTGAGGGTCGGTCGTTTCAACTAGACAAGCAAACAAGCAGCGGCTTTGACAACAAACGGTCGCGATCGGCAGCTCCCGTCGCCAAGCCCGGCCGCTCACATTGCCGCTACGTGATTTGCAAACATTTCATTTTCCGGGAAGTCAATTTTTTTTTTTTTGGAGGGGAGAGCTCAATTGCCTCGAGAATCACCTGGCCCGGGGGAATTACCCGTATTTTCGGCGTTGCAGACATCAATTGACCTTGGGTCGCGAGTGTATCCCCGTTCGAAGAGCCTGGGCTGCGAAGTTGACGCGACGAAGATGAAGCTTTCTTGGCTGTCCACCGCGCTGCTGGGCGCAGCAACGGCCAACGCCCTTGACACAATTACGGCGGTTGGCAATAAGTTCTTTACGAAAAGCGGAACTCAATTCTTCGCTAAGGGCGTCGCTTACCAGCTGACAGAAGGTGAGACTGACTTTCTCCCCCACGTTTTGACCTTTAAAAGTTGGCTTGTGGCTGACACAAGTGATGGAATGCTGTAGACGATCCGTTGGTGGACACTGAGCAATGCACTCGCGATGCGACTCTCATGAAGACTCTAGGCACGAATTCGCTCAGAGTTTACCATGTCGACCCCAAGGCGAACCATGATGGGTGCATGCGCGTCTTCGACAATGCCGGCATCTATCTCATGATCGATCTCGACACGTTCGACACTTACATTTTGCCGAATGATCCGTGGTGGAATCAGACACAGCATGACCGTTACTCTGAGGTGATGGATGCTTTCATCAAGTATGACAACGTTCTCGCCTTCTTCGTCGGAAACGAGATCATTGCAAAGTCGAACCAATCCACTGCTGCTCCTTATATCAAGGCCGCTGCCCGCGACATGAAGGCTCACAGAGACCGCAAGGGTTACCGGAAGGTCCCTGTCGGATATTCTGCCGCCGATATTGCGGAGCTACGGCCTATGCTGCAAGATTACCTGACCTGCGGCGGGAACGCGTCAGAGAATATCGACTTCTTCGCATTGAACTCGTACTCGTGGTGTGATCCGTCCACTTATCAGACGTCTGGCTATGTGAACCTCCAGAAGCAAGCGGCCAACTTCCCGGTACCCATTCTCTTCTCGGAAACGGGGTGCAATGTACCGGGACCGCGTCTCTTTGACGACCAAGAAGCCATCTTCGGCCCTGAAATGATCAAGGACTGGAGCGGCTCCATTGTCTACGAGTGGATTGAAGAAGCCAACCACTACGGCTTGATATCCTACGGGCCTCCGGTCCCCATCACTGCGACTGGTGCTAATGTCAAGGGCGGTTTCACTCGCGCCGGCACGCCAACTCCCGTCTCGCCCGATTTCAACAACCTCAAGACCAAATGGGCCCAAATCACCCCAACTGGCGTCGCGAGCTCCGGATACAATCCCTCTCATGTGTCCACTCGATCGTGCCCCACCGCCACCCCGGACGGCTGGCTAGTAAATGGGAACGTGGCCCTGCCCTCGCTAGGTGAGACCTTCAAGGGCACCTACACTCCGTCCCCAACGGCTACTGGCAGTGGTGCCCCTGCAGAGTCATCCAAGAACCCTGCCCCTCCCAATAAGGAAATCGCCGGCATGAGCGCAGGACTCGTCGGCGTTATGCTCTTCTTCACATTTTGGCTTTGAGAGCGTTTCAAACAGCATCACACGCAATCCACGCTGCCCATTGCCCTTATCCTAACTTTGCTTCCTTTGCTTATGAGGCCACATATGGGGCGAGAGCATCGAGTACACCATCTACCAGGCAGCTATCATCCCTCTTTTCAAAGGTCGGATCATAGGGGGCACGGAGGAGAACGAAGGCGCTGCTTATGTGATGTACTTTTAAGTGCTGCGTAGGATCGACGACGGTGACGAACAACGCTACGCAAGATTGGTTAATGCCGCGATGTTTTATGGCCACGAGCGGGGCGAACGGAGGAACACGGAGACAAAACAAAACAAAAGCCGCCGACATGTTGATTTGGGGTGTTGGCGTCGTCTAAACAGATATGGCTTCAGAGTATGGGCTTTGAAACAGCATCTTTTTTGGGGGGAGGCGGTGCGGGACAGAAAATAGGTATTCAGGGCGGCGGCGTCAAACCCTCCGCCGTTCTGGTGGAGTGACAGGCAGGCAAAGTCTGGGATCCCGGCGCGGCGCGGTCATTCATGATGGGTAAGGGGAGGACAAGATGATGGTGTAATCACTAATGTTGCCACTGTCTTTGGCCCGGTCAGGTCTGGCTTGTCTAGGGAGTAGCTGGCACGCAGGGATGTACATACCCGGCATGTAGCGCGGAGCACATAGGCATAGCATAGCATGAGATAGTACAGTATGGTATGTGCATAGACTTTGACAGTTAGAGTCCAAGCGGCAGCCTTGAACAGCACAGCGCATGCTCAGTTAATACCCACGGGGGACCAAGTGTGTCTGACAGGTCTTGATACGCCTCCTAGCCGTCACCCGTTGCCTAGCCCATGGACATGTCAAGGGCCAGGGACGCCAGTTTACCGAAACGGGCCGGCGTGACGCCCGAGTCGATATGCTATAATGAACTGCCGAGTTACGGCGATCCCATTCCGTGGGTCTAGATCGCGAAAGGTATGTCCACTTAAACTTGTTTGACGCGAGTCCCACGAAGGCTGAGGTTTCTTTCAGGTAGTCCTCAGAAGTGGCACCTCAAAAGAGACAACCAAGGCGCGACGTGGTGCAATATGAGAGAAACAAGTTTTGACTGCCCCTCAGAATGGGTGAGGTTGTTTAGACTGCAAAGCAGAGCTGAGCAGCGGTAGCTGCCTTCCATGGTGTCAAACAGCCGCTTGCCCTAACGTGACTTACCCGTTTACGGAGGTTTTGGGTTGGCAGAATGTCCAAATCGGTGGAGAAGACTGGTGACGGCAGACAATGCTGCGGCAGATCTTGGGTATGGGCTATGGGTTCAACCGACTGACGTGTTCCAACATGTCTGGTCTGTTCTGATCTGATCAGCAGTCAACGTTTCCCCAGCTTTCTTGGAGCTCACCCGAGCCCAGAGACGATCGACAAGCTGCTTGACGAAACACCCGCAAAGGGGCGCGGGCAAAATCCAGTTCTCGGCAGGCCGCGCTCTCTTGTCCCTCGGTCATGTATCGGGCAAGAGGGCGCGGTTGCGGAGGCGAGACAGCCAAGGGCGTGAATTAACTCGTGTCTACCAACAAGAAATCTGCCAGACAGCTGGTCCCGTCGTCTCGAGCAGTGCGGGGTTAGAGGGCGAGTGTTTCGTCTATGCACGAGACCTCAGTGTGTAGGTGGTTAGCTATGATCTGCGCGTTTGGGAGATTGTTCTATGCCGCGTTGCTGATGAGATCAAGTTCGCCCTGTCAATGCCTCGGAGGCGAAATCGTGACTAGATAGGGAGCTTTGTGTTGTTCAATGTTCAAACCATCCGTTTCTTTTGCCCGTTGAAAGTCGAGGAAATGAAGCCAGAACCCAGCAGCACACCTGAGGGGCGTTTTGATTTTGGTAAATGGGGCTGAGCTCGGTCAGTGACGGGTTGAGCAATCATCTATTTTAAGAGGATACGCCAAACACCGGGTAAGATAATGAGCAATTGTGCAAACCGGGAATTGCCAGCCTCGCCGCTGGTTGCACTGCCTAGTGACAGTTTACCCGACGGCGATGAATGTCGCGCATGGCGAGCGAGTAGCGCAAGGCCGGGTTGAAACCTGGACTTCTTGTCAACAGCTTCAGATAAACAGGTTTGGTCGTCTGGTCGCCTAGCTTTACATCCGAAATACTACATTCGGACACCACATCAGCATCACGTTCCTTGGGATCGTCCCGTACGTGGGGCGGGGTTTTCGGGGAGGTGACGCTGTGATTTGCATTTCTTTTCCTCGACTTGTCTCTGGAGCCGCAGTCCTGGACAGGCTCGGCATGTAAGGTGTTGTGCAGTTGGAGTGGACAAGATGGTGCGGGGTCTTGGCAGGGGCTGGACTTGGCGGCGCTGGATTATTTACAGGCTTGGTACCAGCGGCTTGGTGGGGGACAGAAAGATGATCTGAAACGGTTATCGAGGGAACTTTGGGAAACAGGCTCCCGCACTCCATAAGTTAACGGCGAGCAGTAATGTTCAGCTTGGTTTCACAGTTTCCAAGAGCAAAAAACGGCAAGAACAATGACTCGGAGACAGATGGCTGTGGTCTTCGGCTCGTGCGTCGATGATGCAACCCCGCCACTGTCCCGCCTCCCCTGCAATTGGAGACGCTGGCTATCCTCTAGGTTGGACAATGACCCGGCAGACTGTGCAGCAATAAGGCAGGAGCCGAGAGCCAAGACTTTGCTGAAGCCAGCCTCTCGGGAAGGTTAGACCAGGAGCAGCTCATTGCGAAAAAGGAAGCCAGCAGTGGAGTCGCGTACTCGGAGGGACGTCCCTCGGCCGAACTTCGTGCCTTCTTGCTTCACTGCGTGCCATCGAATTCTTTCTGAGACCAAACATCACACAGCTTTGGTCGTCTTGCGGGTCGGTTCCCGAAGAAGCGCACTGCGTGGTCCCTGGAGTTGTTCTTGTGGTGATCTGAAACGCGGCAACGCTAAAGCTTCCCACATCTCTTTCCCAAAAACTGCACAGCTGCCCTGTGATTACCGTCGGCCTTGCTTCCGCCCCCCTGTTCAGATGTAGCAACCCAGGCGTCGATGAAGCACTTGCGGCCTCGACACAAACACGATGGTGAGCCTCGATTCGCCAACCCGATATCGCATTTCCCCCCCCCCGGGATGATGCTGGTTGTCATGCAAGCTATGATCTACCTGAAGACTACAGCGTCTGTGATGGCACACAGAGCTCGCCCAACGGGCCACAGGCAGCATCGCCCGTATTGCCTTGTTCGGCAGTCACATCATACTACGTTGCTTGGGTCTGCCGGGGTTATGTCCATCCCGAATCTCAAATGGCGGGCACAACAAATGGACGATTGGTGGATAGATCTGTCCGCTGGAGCGGTCAGCTCCGAGTGTGACTCGGTCCTCAGATTTCTTAAAGCTTCAACCTTGATATATCCTCGTGCCCATCCTCCGCGAAGCTTCACCAACTCCCTTTGGGCTCAAAGCTTCTGCCTACGTCGCTCCTCGGGGTTTTAGTCCTGGGCTGTTCATGGTTCAATGCGTCCTAGGATCCTATGCTGCCCAAGCAAGACAAAATCACCATGTCACTGCCGAACCAGCAGAACCTCTCAACTGAGGACTTTGAGTCAACCCACCAGCTAGGGACAACCACCGCTTGCCCAGTCAATATTCCAAATGAGCTTGGCTTTGAAGAGGTCATAAAAAACTGCACTGCCCCAGTTAGTCCTGCTCGTGCTTTGCGTCCCATAGCGCACCCTGAGCTAACTCAACTCGTATCAGCCATGTTCGCTGAATGACTTCATGGATTATTTGGTCTACGTCGAACACAATGCCGAGTTTCTCCAGTTCTTTCTCTGGTATTATGATTACATCCAACGATGGAGCGGGTTGCTACCGAGGCAGAAGGCACTGTCTCCTGTTTGGGATCCTGAAAAGGCGCATGAGCCACGATCCCGCTTCATAACTTACAGCCACAAGCGGGCGAGAAGCCAAAAGATGAACAAGATCATATCAATCATGGAGATGGAGTCAGATAGACAACCTGGAGATTCCCTTGCTGAGGATGAGGGAAGGAAAAGCACCTCATCCTCCAGACCGAGGACGCCCCCCCCGGCGCTGTTGAGTCCGACTGAGTCCATCAAGGGCGACTTTCAGCCATGTAAGTTGGAAGTCATTCTAGCAATATCCAGAGTGGTAAAATAACCCACCACAGTTACCATACAGCCCTTCCGCGATGAAATTAGTCGAATCGTGAGACAATACATCGCCGAGTCTACTCCTCGACAGCTCAACCTGGCTCCCAAGGATAGAGAGTCATGTCTTCGGGCGGCACAGCATACCACGCATCCATCTGCCCTACTTCCTGCATTCCTTGTTGCAGAAGCCAACCTCCGCAGTCACTCCCACCCAAGGTTCATCCGGTGGGCAACAGCCAATGGCAGTCGCGCGCGGATCATATTCATCCGCGTTCTCGGAGCCTTGCTCGTTCTCCTTGGCCTCGGTCTCGATGCCTTCTTTATCTTTTCCCGAAGGAGTCACTTTTTTCGTATTATCTGCCTACTGCTTTGGTGGCCCGGTTTGACCGTACTCATTGCTGCCTGCAGAAGTCTGTGCATCTTCCTGCACTTCCACGGAGCCCGCCAGCTCCGTCCCTGGGAGCTCTTCGGTGACGATGATGAACTTGGCGATGGCAACCATTCTCCCTCGAAGGCTGAGAAGAATCACCAAGGCTTCCGTGGCCACTCGCGTAGGAACATGAGCGTCAGCTCCACCGGCAGCCGTGGAGCCGATCCCTTGCGGAAAGCCAGCCTCAAAGTCTTTGGGCCGAGCAATGTCACCCAGGAGCCCTGGGTCCAAATGGATCGACAGAGGAGCATCTTCGAGAAGATTGCTACTGAGACGGCTCCGGTGCAGAATACAACGCTGCGGCTGCTGCAGGACCGGATAGTGTTCCTGGCAGTGCTATGGGGTGGATTGATTGCGTCTATTATGACGGTGGTGTCTCTATTTGTACCGGCGGGCAATTTCTTTCTGTAGATTTCAGAGAACTAAGGAAGCGTGCATATTATACCCAGATTTGACTCTGGTTTTTCTCGACTTATTGCTGGCACCGACAAGGTGCGCGTTGAGGCAACTTGACGGGATTAGTTCTATTTCATAGGGATCACATCAGAGCTTAGAATAGCTTCGTGAGCGGATTTCTTTGGTTTGGTATGGCGGGACTTGTGATGGTCGATGATGAACTATGAACAATTGCTAAATGGCTGATGTAAATACCAACTTAGATACAGGCCACACCTGCAAGGTTCTCTGTTGCTTGTTTTTGGACAACTGTGTGGCAGATCTCCGGGCCCCCAAATGTAACATTGCACCGGCAACCTTTCGGGGGCAAGGCTGTTTTCGAGTAAGTGGTGATAGAACAAACGCGCTCACTCGATCGTTACAAGGCGAGAAGATCTCATCTTAAACAGGGTGGTATCAATAAGTATTCCGGTGCCAACTCCCTGACACTAATTTCTCATAACGCCGTCCCGATGCCTAGCAATTTCGTATGGTATCAGACAAAGAGATTATGACCAAAACTGGCTTACTGCTCCTTGGCAAGAATTGCTTTTTCCCTCTCACCCTTACGTTTCTCAAACTGTTTGGCCGAATGTTTCCGCTCATTCTCCTCTCTCCTTTTGATAGCAGTGAGCTCCTCCCTCTTGATCTCGCCGGCCTTCTTGACTACCTTGGGAAGGTGCCTGTGGCGGCGAATACGGCGAATTTCGGGAAGGTGGGAGTACCGCTCAGCCAACGCTTGGTTGTACTCGAGAGCCTGCCTTTGCTTTGCCGACTTCACTCCACTCCGTTCTGAGGCATTGGCACGCCACAGACGAATGTTGCCGTCGTCGCTGCCGCTGAGGAGATACTTGGAGTCCATGGTCCAGCAAGTCCGGAAGACCCTGATGAGGTAATCAGATATCGTTACCCAGTAAAAAAAGATCCTTACCCACCTCTGCATCCGGTTTGTGTGGTAAATATCGCGAGATTGGCCCTGGTCACGTCGCCATATCCGGATCGTTCGGTCCTAGATCGAAGTCAACATCTGCCCACTACTTAAAAGAGTAAGGGGTTGTTGAAATGGCACGTACATAGGACCCGCTGACAAGCTCCTCTCCTGTAGGTGAGAACTCAACATCCATTACGGCGGCCACATGACCTTTTTGGATGTTCTGTGCCTTGTCAAAATTTCGCGCGTCGAAGACATAACTGATATTGATGTTAGAAGAGAGCCGCAGAAAGCAATTACACGGTATTACATGTTGTGATCTGGAAGACGTGTTAGTTGCGAGTCTTGAATGTCACGAGCAGGGCACATACCTTCTGACGCGACCGCTAGGTTCATGGCCTCCATGGGATTGAAAACGATGCGGTTTGCTGCAAATCTGAGGACGGTCTTCACAATAGGCGCTATATATTGTCAGCTTATACCACCTGGAGCCTGGCGGGGATGTGACGCACTATTTGTCCGAAGATCGAAGAGAATGACGGACCGATCGGTGGCAACCGACCCTACAACTGATGTCTCAACCTGGTTGAAGCACACATCGGTGATGGTATCTGCGAAATTGGGCCACTGTATTTTTTGCGGGGCTGTGCTGTGCTCGAGATCCCAGACACTTATACACCCCACACCTGAGGATGCGGCAAAGCTATTTCCATTTCGATGGAATGACAGCGATGTGTATGGCCCGCCTTCTTGCCATGTTGCTAGGGGCTCCGAGTCACTGGGTGAGTTGTAGGGATCCCAGAGCTTGATGCCGTCTGTTCCGCAGGATAGGAGCTTATTATCGTTGGTAAAGGTCAAGCCTTTGATGATATTTGAGCTGTAGAGATCGAGCGTCAGTCACTTGCCTATGGGGTTCTGATAAAATACTCACTGTGCTGCTGCTCGCCATGTTTCGTCTCGAGATGTGAGGCTCCACACCTTCACCACGCCGTCACCAGAACCCGAGGCGACTGCGCTCAGAGAGCTGGGGTTCTAGCCACAAATCAGCATTGGCGCAGTTGCCAACCCAAGGCGGCCACGGACCTTGCACATGCTGTACACGCCCTGCACATGGCCCTTCCCAAGCTGAGCGATGAAGGGTTTGGCGAACATGCGCTCCCTTGGACAGTCAGTAAGCGAGTCTCCAAGCCAGACCGGTTCGATTCGCCTACAGTTTGACCGCATTGAGGGCTCTCTGGCTATTTCCTAGTGTCAGTTTATGCCCGCCGTAGTTTTTTTTATTTTCCTCATACTATTCTCGAGCGCGCTCGAAAGGATGGAGTTCCGGCGCGAGATTTCGCGGCGCTCGGTGAGCATCAGATCCGGGGGCTTGAGAAGCCGAAATGCTTCGGCTAAGGGCCTTGATCTAGACGTCAATTGGCGTTAGCGAATTCCTCGAATAATTCAACTAAGAAATTCATCTCGGATTTGCGCTCGCCTTCATAACTGCTTTGTGCTGTCCAAATCCAGAAAGCCACGATTGCGAGAGCCGAGCCTCAGCGCCGTCGTGAATGATGTTCGGCCGGTTAGTTGCTGATCCAGAAATTTTGGCGGGGTTGAGCGGCAGTACACCACCCGCGAAACGCCAAGACACTTTCAGCCACTAGTCTCCGCCTCCAGCACGAGTCTTGCTCCCCAGCCACAGCGTAGGTATCCAACCCATTACGTCGCGCACGCGGCAACCTGGTTCTGCTGGGGTTAAGGCGAGGCTGGAGCTCGACAAGGACGTTCACAAATCCCAACACCAACAACGTGCATCAATAAGCGCAGCTTCGTATTCGCCGCTATTTCTGAGCGCATATAACTGGAGAGTCAGCAATTCTGCTCTTAATCATCTCGAGATTCTAGCACGGACCAAGGCTCCGATTTGAGCGACGCCCTACGACAGACAAAAGCAATGGCCCAGGGTGAATCAGAGAGAGTGCGCGAGGCACAGAAGCTGGCGGCCAGCGACCCACGAAAAGCCGAGGAGATCTTCAAGGATATAATCTCCAAAGCACCCTCAGTCACGTCAGAAGCTGCCATCCGGGAGTACGAGACAGCTTTGATCAGCTTGGGGGAGCTTTACCGCAATCAGAAGTAGGCGACCAGTGTCGGCACAACCCAATAGTTTGACGCTGACAGTATGGCAGGAACGCAGAAGAGCTAGTCGGCCTGGTGACAAAGAGCCGAACGGTGCTATCCTCGTTCGCAAAGGCCAAGACTGCCAAGCTAGGTCAGTAGTTGCTTCTGCGTCCTGACAGACCAAAATGCTGACAGACAGGCTACAGTTCGCCAGCTTCTCGATCTCTTCGAAGATATCCCCAACACGACCGACATCCAGATCTCCGTCACAAAATCCTGTATAGAATGGGCTACCTCAGAGCGCCGCAGCTTCCTGCGACAGAACCTCGAGACCCGCCTCGTCACGTTGTACATGGCCAAGCAATCATACTACGAGGCCCTCACACTTATCAACGGTCTACTCCGCGAGCTCAAGCGCATGGATGACAAGCTCGTGCTTGTCGAGGTCCAACTTCTCGAGTCGAGGGTATATCACGCTCTCGGCAACATCGCAAAGGGGCGCGCCGCCCTTACGAGTGCTCGTACCAGCGCTGCCTCGGTCTACACGCCACCTCTGCTCCAGGCTAATCTGGATATGCAGTCGGGTATGCTCCACGCTGAGGATAAGGATTTCAACACAGCATACAGCTACTTTATTGAAGCCCTAGACGGCTACCACACGCAGGACGAGTCGCAGCGCGCCCAGGCTGCTCTGCAGTACATGTTGCTTTGCAAGATTATGCTCAACCTTGTCGACGATGTCAACAACCTCATGACATCCAAACAGGCCATGAAATATGCAGGCCAGTCGCTCGAGGCCATGAAGGCGATTGCGCGTGCACACGCCAACCGATCACTCGAAGAGTATGAGCGCGCGTTATCCACCTACAAATACGAGCTGGGTAGCGACACGTTCATCCGTAACCACCTTCGGCGTCTGTACGACGCTATGCTGGAGCAGAACCTTATCAAGGTGATTGAGCCATTCAGCTGCGTGGAGATCGACCACATTGCCAGGATGGTGGGGCTCGACACCCAACAGGTAGAAAGGAAGCTCTCGCAGATGATCTTGGACAAGGTGATTATCGGCGTGCTGGACCAAGGGGCCGGCTGCCTGAATATTTTTGACGAGACGCAGCGGGATGACGCTTATGACTCTGCCTTGGCGACGATTGAGAAGCTGAGCAATGTTGTTGATGTCTTGTACACCAACCAGGCTTCCATGCTGGAGTAGGAGGAAATGAAAATGGGATGTGATTGATGCTGGGAAGTGGGTTGCCAGCTGTAACGATACACATATGGTAATGGTTAGCGTTGGTGAAATAGACAGCTACAGACCAACTAGTCAGCAAGTCATTAGATATTGCGTTAAGTTTCATGTACAAAACTGCAAGCTGACGTGGTATTCGCGATGACAGTTTACCGTACCAAAACCGGCACATGTGAGAAAACACGGGGCGTGGCTCATACACTCATGGGTGTGCGACGACGATACCCCCAGAGACATAACAGGCTCTTTGTAACCATACCTTCTGATCTGACAAGCCATTCCATCTCAGCCCCAGCCCCAACGCCAATTCCGAACCTGTTGCCGCCCCAGTCCAGTAACCTCGGTACAATCCAATCTGATCAAAAGCAAAATCCACCCAATCCTCCTCATGCGAGCTAGTCCGATCCGAGGGATGCCAACCAGGAATAACTTCAGCACCAACCAACAATGTCATACCGATCCCACCCTGTAATGCTGCCCCAAATCAAGTACAGTGCCCCTAGTGCAATGTCCATCCAACTGTTGTACTGCCAATGCTATCTCAATACCAGAAACGCATTTCCGGACCGTGCGTAGACGAGGGCCGACCCTACAGCATATCAGCCTATTCCCGGCGCAATCCAGAGATGATAACGACGTCCAACTGCCCAGCCCCAGAATATCATGTTACCTCCGCCTGGGCACCAGTCCCAACCGTCTTCTCTCCTCACCAATCAACAAGCCCAACACTCGCTTTGCCAGATCGACATCGTCGGCCCAGCCGACTTCATCGCGGAACGCATCCACCACATCTAAGTGCCAATCCTCCACTGTCAACTGCCGACCCCGCGCCCGCATCCACTTGCCCAGTAGCATCTGACACTCGAGGCTACGGCCGCGAGAGCCGGGCTCACGGGCGTGCTTGAGCTGGAGCTGAAGCTGAAGAAAGCCTTGGCGGCGGGCCTGGAGGAGCTGGTCGAGGCGGACCCAGTGGTCGTAGGACCATTTGCACGAGGACAGTTTTTGGATTCCAGTGATGATAGCAGACATGCCGTGACTGACGCTGGCCGAAGGGCCAGGCTTAGAAAAAGTGGATTTGGTGGGGGAGTGTAGTGCTCCTGATGGCTGGGAGGTGAGAGCGGGCATGTTCATTTGGTACTGTCGACCCTGGTTAGGCCTTTGTTGAACGTCTGTCTCTTGCCCGCGTTCTGATTCCGACGTGTGCCCTTGGTTCTCCTTGTCCTCCTCCGGAGCGGAACTTCCAACGCTACTAGCGTTGCTTCCGGGAGAAAGCTGCTTTTCAGGTGAAGAACTAACACGGCGTTCGGCGCGGGCTTGGGCCTGAGCTAGCGGGGAGAGGGTGCTGCTGGTAAACTCAACAACCCGACCGGGCGTCTTCGGCTTCAACGGTGAGCGCATGCAAGACTTGGTGGGTGACGGGGCGCGACCCGGGAGGGCCTTCAGTTGTGGGCGTTCAAAGCTGATTTCGGGACTGGACTCCTCGTGCTGCTCCACTGTGTCCACCACAGCCTTCGCGGCAAAGACAGGCATCTGGCTGCTGGCAAAGAGCGAGTTTGCCCGCGGCTGGAACAGGTCATTTGTGGCCTGTCGCGAGCGAGGTGTGAAGTTCATCTTCTGGGGGATGTGACCAAAATCGGTCTTGTCCGGCGCAGCTGGCGATGATGGCTCCACAGGTGGGGTAACCGCATTTCGACGCGACGGTTTTAAAACCGAATCAATGTCGTCGATGATGGTTTTGGCTTGCGAGCGTGCTTCCCGTGTTGACTGCTGGGCTCCGAAACGCTTGTATGGTGAAGGTTGTGCACTTGGGCGATTCGGGTACAATCCGGTTCCCAGAACACTCGGTACAGATGTCGATACTAATTCGGCATCCGGCAGGGTATCTATATTTTTTGGTCGGGGTGCATCCAGCGCTTTGAAGAGCCCGAAGCCACTGTCGGGTTGAGCTCCCGGCAGAGGGGCGGGAGACGAGAAAAAGGCTGAAAGATCAACATTCTTGGGAGCGACCTGGTCCTGAGCTGCCGCGTCTTGTGTATTCCGGCTTTGTTGGGATAGCATGCTCATGTCTTCCCAGTCGGTTTGTTGAACATTCGTCTTGGAGACGGGGTGTGTCCCAGTCTCGTCGGTTTGACTATCACCAGATCCTCTCCACGGACTCGGTATTTTGCTCCTCCTGGGAGGCTCGACTTCCTCAGTCCTTGATGGTACAGCTGTTGTGGAGGCAGGCATAGAACGTTCGGCCTCAAACGCCCAGAGGTCATCATCGTCATCCATCTCCTGGTCTTCGTAATCAGATAGCGGGTTAGAGTGATCTTGAGGATTCTGCTCGTTCTGTGTTGGGTCATCATTCGAATCGACCTCCTCTCCGTGGCCTACTTCATGCATGCTGAGCTCGGGGGAGAGCGATCTCTCCTTGGTGGGTTTCTGAACAATGACATCGTTACCTTGCCAACTCATCGCGTCCTCAATATCTACAGCAGCTGCTGAGGCGTTGGCAGTTTCCTGGACATATGCACTTGACCGTCTACCTCTGAGGCTTGACACAAAGTTACGGACTGACTGAGGTACCGGAGATGCTGTGGGGTTCGGGCCGAAAGGATCTTCCATGTCCGGAACCGGGACATTACGGGGAGAGAGAGCTCGGGCACTCGCCGCGACCAGGTTTTTGAACTGACCCATAGGGTTGAGCCATGACAGTTCTGGCTTTCTCACGGTGACAGGCTCCTGGACCGCTGGAGATTCGGCTTTCCGAGTGACTGAAGGAGGGGCAGGTGACTGACTCGACCGTGCTGAGCCTCGGAAGGGACTCCTCAGGACGCTACCCCTTCCAGGGGGCGAGGGAGGATCTGACGTCACGAGTTGCAGCGCCCGACCCGCGCGTACAATGGGAGACAGAGTAGGTCGCTGATGAAGTTCTGGAGGTGCCAAAACAACCGAATCCGTCTTCAGCGCAAAGGCTGAGACCTGCTCTGCCGGTGTTTCGGTCGAGTTCATTCGAGCGTGGCGCGGCACAGCGGCATCAAGTCCTCCTCTTGTCATAGCGTCGGGGATCGGAGGTGACGAGTGTATCTCTTGACCAGGCCCAGGTCCTGGCGACTTTGTATCATCGTTCTTCTCCTCGTCCTCGGATGGAACCGGGGATGGTGTCTCATCAGGAGTCAACAGCCTATTCGTTTCAGATTGGGGGTTGGAGTGATTCACTGTTGAGGGCCGTTCTATTGACGGCTGAACATCTGACTTTGCTGTATCATCCCGAGTCTCGGCTGAATGTTTGCGTAATCGACGAGGCGTGGCCGCTAGTAGTACCTCTTCGGGAATCTCTGAGAAGGAATCATCGTATGCGCTCGTGTCATGGGCTTCGATAGGTTCTGAGGCTGTCAGGCGCTCTGGTGAGTTTCGGCCGAGTCCCTGAAGAGACTTAAGAGCCAGCTGACGGCCTAAAGAGGGCGGGGGTTTCGCCGTGCGGCGCGGACTTCGCTCTGTGATCTGCGGTGACGTCGGCTGCGCTTGCGTGTCGGGTTTCAAGTCATGCTCATTGGGGCTCGGGACCTCGCGCGGTCGTTCTTCCTTCGTGGCGCCCTCAGGTCTCATGTGGCTCTGTCTCAATGATTCCAAGGTCCTGTTGATAATGAGACTCGTCTCTTCACCCAATCCTTCCTGTTCGACCGCCATGACGCTAGATGCCAGCATGCTTTGCTGCATCGAGGGCAATGACCCTATTGAAATCATAGTAAACTCTTCGCTTGCCATTACTGTGTCTTGTCTCTCTTCTGCTCCTTGCTTATCACTAATCGTCGACTCGACGTCGCTCTGTTGGTCTATGGCGCCCCAGTCCTCATAGCGACCATATGAGGCATCAGGCTGAGATGCTTCCAATTGTGCGCGTTCTGGAAGAGAATCTGTCCCGGTGCTTCGACGGGCGATCGGCGTTGGCTGGTCCGACAGTGTTGCCAGCCAAATGTCGTCCTCCATATCATGGACTGGACGCTCGCCGACTCGGCTGCTTGCAACCGAGATGGTGTCCCCTATGTGCTCTACTGACGCGTTGTCCTCAACCTCGGCATCCATGGCCATCTCCTGCCTCGAGAACATGCCCAAGTCCGGAGATAATGCCGCCTGCTTTCTTGGCCGTCCTCGCTTTCTGGCGGATCCTGCGACACTAGAGTCTTCTTTAATTGGGGATGATGCCTTTCGCTTTGTGTTCGCTCTCGGTCTAGCAGTTTGTCTTGGGGTAGGTTGGTCGTCAGCGCCTGTCTCTGACTCGGAAGCCAGAACGCTGCTGCGCGAGGAGGCTTTCGTGCGTGTCTTGGGGGCTGCTTTAGGCGTGCCAGGTCTCTTGCGCTGGGTCCTCGCCGGTGTGCCTGTTCGCTTCTGTCGGCCTCTCCGTCGCGGTGTCGCGTCTGTCGTAACGCTCATCTCGTCGTCTGTAAGACCGCGCAGGGGCACAATTGTGGTTGTGGCTGTTGGGGGTGCATCAGCGGCTCTGCGATGTGCCGATCGCTTCACGCTCGGGGATTGGAAAAGACGGCGATTCACACCGGGCCCGTCCAGTTCGGCAGCATCCTCAGCCTCCACAGTTACAAGAATCTTCTGGGGCGATATTTGGTTGCCGATTTCGAGTTCAAATGTCTGCTTTTTGGGTGAACTCGCCAAAGAATAGTGGCGCGCTGATGCCTGACTGCGGGTGATGCGACGCGCCGAAGACATGATGTGTTGCGTCGAATCCGACTCGTTGATGGGATCGGGCGAAGACATAATATCAACAATTGAAATTTCCCTTGTCGCGACCATATCACGCTGTTGGCTAGCAGGCCGACGCGTTGCCCGTTGAGAAGCCTGTTCCAAGAATTGGCGCGTGCTTGTATCGACATCGAATTTCATCCTCAGAGTCCTGCAAACAAAAATTCGGAGTCATTGTGTTTACAGGTTTCTCAACTGGGACTAGCTTCCTGGATTCCGGCTACGGTCTAATCCAATCACAGGCCTTCCCCATTTCTGCCACATCGGGGAAACTTTGGCCCTGACCTGTCCTCCAAGGAACCCTGGCTTTAGTCAGACCCCGACTACCGACAACAGCCCGTGATCAAAGGCCCGACGTCATTGGCTCGGGACTTCCCAGACCTGCAATGCCTCCGGTGAGTGTTCTCCAACTGAAGAGATGGTGTGCAAAACTTGTAAGACTGGATCTCCAGGAACTCAATTCATGTTTGATTGCTTCATGCATAGGCTCCGCACCGCGCTTTCCTCTTTCTCCGCGCCCCGTTGAAATGGAAATGACGTGATCGAAGCTAGGGACTGATTCCGATGCTTGCGACAATGTGATTGCCACTGGCAACGCTTTTCTGGGCTCATTGCTTTGAAATGCCCAAGCCGTTGAGGCGATACTCCTTATTCCGGCCCGGAGAAGGAGCTTGTATATATGCTAACTTGATCCCTGTCACTTGAAGAATTCTCGTCAAACTCTTGACTACCTCCCAAGCTCGCAAGGTGTTGCAAACAAATCAACCACTTTCTTCTCGCATATATACTGAAAGCCAACACCCCCACGCTATGGATGTCAGGAATACCGTCCCACGCGGCCCCGTGGCTGCCAGCCTTAACTTCTTCCAGCCCCCCTCGGATGGGTCCCCCCCCTTCAACTATGTTGACACGCCTCCGACTGGTGTTCCCCAGCGCAACTTTGGCGACGCCACTCACGTGGTCACCATCACCGACATCCGCGGCTCCGAGTCCCTCTACAACCTAGACCAGGACGCTTTCCAAGTGATCTCCTCCGTCCTTCCCTCCTTCGAAGTCTCCTTCGCCGAGGACATTTCGATCCAAACCAACTACTACCCCGAAGTCGAGCAACTCCTGCTCACCCACATCCCTGGCGCACACAAAGTTGTGATCTTCGATCACACCATCCGCCGCGCCTTCCCCTCAGCGCCACGCGCCCCTGTCCAACGTGTACACATTGACCAAACCCCCTTCTCCGCTGAGAAGCGGGTGCACCGACACCTGGACCCCGGAGAAGTCTCCCGTCTCCTCCAAGGCCGCTATCGCATCGTCAATGTGTGGCGCCCCCTAAACAAATCCCCCGTAGAGTCCTTCCCCCTCGCATTCGCATCGTCGTCCACTCTCGCCGACGACGACGTCGTGCCCATTGAGCATCGCTACAATAGCGGGTACACGGGACAGACGGCAGCCATAAAGTACAACCCGGAACACAAGTGGTATTACCTTAGCGGTATGATGGGTAACGAGAGGCTGCTTCTCGAGTGTTTTGATAGCGAGGCTGCAACCGAGGGATCTCCTGTCAAGGGAGGTAGGGTCGCGCATACGGCATTTGCGGACCCAAGGACGAGGGAGAGCGCCGAGGGGCGGGAGAGCATTGAGGTGCGGGCTTTGGTGTTTGGGCCATGAGACAGACTCAAGCTTGTTGAGTTTGATGAGCAAGGATAATGATGCATGGTCAGGAGACTATTGTGTTATGTCGTTCTGTAATGTTATCTGATGATAAATGAGACGTGGGATCCATCTAGCTGATATTATTTTTGTGTTCTCTCTCTACGTAAGCGCTCAAAAGTCATACATACCTCGTTGGCTCAACATAAAGTGCCAAAGTTCTGATAACCCTCGCCTTCCCGATCACAAAGATTTCCTCGCCATGACCTGAACACAACAATTCCAATAAGCTCAAAAGCGACGAAACATCAGTTATGCTCCGCAGCAGGGTATAGAGCGAATCTAAGCTTGAAAATTCAATATCAATGCCCCGTTACCTCGCTGGCAATCCCTCTGGTCCCAAATATTCACACTGCTGCGCCGCAAATAGAAACTAAATACAGCCGGTAAACCCATCCTTGTATGTGCATGATTGTCATAAACTTGGCCACATCTCGCAGACCGTTTTTCTCTCCCTTCCCCTCCGAGTCGCTCAACCTCCCCGAGTAGCTCGGCCTTTCCTGCTGCTACTTCGAGACATGGCTGCACCATTGGCGCTAGATTGTCGGCTCATCGGTATGCCGCCAAGTGCTGGCCCGCCCACCGAAGTCCCGGTGGTGAGGGCTTTGGCAGGAGACTGTGCTGGTGTCCCTGATCGTTTTGAAGGCGTGCCAGCGCTGTCGTGCGATCCTGGTTGCTGCTCCGTCTGGTGATTTGGTGGTAGCACTTCAGGCAATCCCAGCCGCTTTCTGACCTCGTTCTCGGCTGGTCTCTCTCCCTGAAGAAATGAGACATATCGCGACGTCTGAGCGGGCTGCGCCACGGTTTCGAGTAGCCTTCGGGCCCCACTGTCCGACGCGAAATTAGAGCCGACGCCATTCGCCTGGTCGTATTGTCGTAGAGCGTGAATGCACATCAGATCTGCATTCACATCATCCTGGTTCAGGGTAGCAGGCGTGTTGAAATCGGACTGCTTGGCGTGTCCCTTGACATAGGTCGAGGGGAAAGCTGACAGTGGTGGGAGCTTCGGATCCGCACTGAGCATCCGTTCAAAGTTACCGGGGAAGTTGAAGCTCGCAAGGGCCTCTAGGCCCATCAATTTGTCATCGGAGAAGTTGATGTGATTTGCGCCACCTCGGGCACTGCGGGTCGCGTGCGACACATTTCGCTCCATCATGGGCGCCGATGGGACGGAGTCCGACCCGTCCTCATCGTGATCACCACTGCCCGAATCACTGCCTTCTGGCGAGGAAACGAGACGTCCATTCTCGTCTAGCTTTGGTTTGTGAGTGAGCATGTACTTGTGGGCATTGATCGCGGCTGTCTGGTACGTCATGGCCAGTTCCCTGTCAGTGAATAGCTTATCGATGCTATAAATCGGCCCTGTAGTCTTGCGCCCCGCCAAGCGATCGGTTTGCCAAAGAGCGGTGGTGTTCGACGAGTCAAGCGCACGGCGCTGTGGTGCTGGTGATCCGTCGTCATCGTTGTTATTCCGCTTTCGCTTCTTGCTATCGACTCCCGGAACCTCATCCATCTCCCTCCTCAACCGAGTTGCTCGTTTGCTGTGAGTTCCTCCAGGGCTGGCAGGATTGGTGATGCTGAATTGGTTCGGGTGAAGTAGTAGTGCTGACGCATCGGAGATTTCAAATGCCTCCTTTTCCTTATTCAATCGGAATTTCTTGGAGGTGATGGCATTTATGAGACGATCGCGGAGGGTCTGGGACAGGGCTTTGTATTCTCGATTTGCCGTCTCCACCTTGTAGGCATGGGTATTGATGTGCTCGGCTGTCTTCTTCTCATAATCGAACTGGGGACACTCAGGTTAGTAGCTGCGGTATAGGAGCAGAGGCTCTGCTTGAAGATTCATACTTTATATTTGGTGAGGGCGTAATCTCGTTGCTCGACGAGGTCCTGGATCTTCTCCATCCACTGCGAGAACTTGGGACGAGCCATTTCAAGAAGCGACTTGGGCCGGGAGGAATCACCATCGCCATTCTGTTGCAGCTGTTGCAGCTTTTGCTGGTCCTCCTCGAAACCGTCCAGTGGTCGATCAGCGTAAGGGTCGACTCGCATAACAAGACTAATGTCGATTTGAATCTTCTGGAGTTGTTCGCGGTAAGCCTGGTCGCGGCCGTTGCCAAACTTTTCAGACAGCGTAGCGAGCCGTTCCGAGAGCATTTGGCGTCGCTTGTCTCGCTTCGACTGTGACTGCGCCGGGGGGGAACCGTTGACACGGCGGTCAGCACGGTGAGCTTGAGGATCAGACATGGCCGCTTCCGTAGTTGCCATAGCGGGAAGCACTCGTGGTTGTAACTGTAAAAGGAGATTCGACTGTCGCTGCAAACGCGGGGCCGATCGTCAGGATTGCTCTCTCAGCAACTACAAGAGGGAAGGAGGATTGTTTGTTCAAGGAAGAAAGAATGTGACAGCTGGGTTGGGGAATAAGATACTCATCTCTGAGGGACTGGTGCTGCAACGGAAGAATCCCAATCAAGAGACGAAAGATGCAATTCTGTTGAAGGCAGATGGAACAATAGCCTGGCACTTGAAAAGCGCCGCGCGCATTGACTGGTGCGACAACTGGCTGCTTGCTCTGGCTCCATCCTACTGCGTACCGGTCCACCGCTGCCCCTGTTTGTGGCTGAAGCAGGGGCTTTCCGTTGAATGGTGGCGCCAAGTGTGGCTGATAGACTCGACATCTGGCTCCCACCAGCGCTTAGGCCAGTGTGCGGGGCCCAACGTTGAACCATTCAGGACGGCTTCTGTGTGGGCCAAACCGCAACGGAGTTCCCCCCTCAGGCACTTGGAAGGGAAGTACATCGACAACACTCTGGGCGTGAGCTGCAGCAGAATCTTTACGGATTATAGGCTGGGTTTGTCAATTCAAACACGCCGGCCACACTTTTTTCTTCTTCATATTTTAATCTTCGATTCAATGGACCAGGGCAGAACATCGAAGCACCACTCATGATGGAGAACCTTTCGATCTCAGACCCCCCGCCGTTGCATAGCCATGGCCCGCCACCACCCCTTGGTCGGCCCCCGCAGCCGCAGCAGCTGCCGGCGCAGATGTTCACAACGGCTGCCCAGCTGCTGGATCTCACAGACAGTGAGTGTTTGATCTCTACTCTACCCCTGGCCCAGCGTAAGGTTAACAGGGTTTAGAGAAACTCATGGTTGCACTTCGTGATGGACGGAAGCTGACGGGCATCCTGCGGAGCTGGGACCAGTTTGGTACGAGATGAGAATACTTTCTGTTCTTTTCTTCTTTAGACTGTACAGGGAGCCCAATGCTGACCTCACATCTCAGCCAACTTGGTGCTTCAGTCGACGAAGGAGAGGATGTTCGTCCCGCCCGGTGCAGATCCCAACGCCGCCCGCGGTCTGTACGCCGATATTGACCGCGGTATCTTCCTTGTTCGAGGTGAAAATGTCCTCCTCCTAGGCGAGATCGACCTCGACAAGGATGACGACCCGCCGCCGGGTTACGACCTGGCTGATTTCGAGCTGGTACAGTCCTTAGCGAAGCAGCGGAAAGCCGAGGACAAGGCAAGGGAGAAATCCAAGGTCAAGAAGCTGTCGACGATTGGGTTTGAGGGCGAGAACTCAGGGGAGGTTCTTCTTTAGCTGGAGTGAAGGGGCGATGCAACTGGGGCAGCGTGGCTTTGCAATTGGCTTGTGGTGATGCCTTATGGTCATCACACCGGGGTCGTGGCTAGGAAGCAGAATATTGTGAAATGCTATCCTGCCACATATGTGATCACGAGACGGCGAAGACTCGCGGCGCATCTGTAATAGCGGGGTTGGGACCGAGGGAACCACTGGGGTTTACAATTTACATGGTTATGCTATGTTTCTCCAATGATCACGCAGAATATCACACAATACTATGCTGTATGAATACTGCTGTGCAGAGATACGAACTGAACGTGGTAATCTTGAGGAGAAGAGAGAAGTGAATACAACCTCTTGTCTTACTAATATACACACAGTGGTAGTGCCTAGTACACGATATTGACTGCTTGAGGCAAGGGTAAAGGCCCATGCCAAGCACGGGTCCCCCACGGCTGTGGCGATTTAGGGCAGCGAGGCACGCTAGTGTAAACCCAGAAGGCGGTGTGCACATATGTCCAACCCACAAACAACTAATTTTCCCAGCCCACAACTTTCTTCTCGAATTCCTTCTCCCCGAGATCACGGCGATCCCAAACTCGACAACCACCCCGTCCACACAACCACGCAATCGAGATGGCCAAAGTTAACAAGTGCAAGTACTGTCCATTTGTGATTTTTTTACTGCGGTTATGCTAACAGTGAACGTCCAGTCCTTCATTCCTCGAGGCGCAAGTCGCGCAAGGCGCACTTCAGTGCTCCTTCGAGTGTCCGTCGCACCATTATGAGCGCCCCCCTCAGTAAGGAGCTGCGTGAGAAGTACAACGTAATATTTTCTCCATATTCTGCTTGTAATGAGGCTACATCTCAGCTGACAACAATTCACAGGTCCGTAGCATCCCTGTCCGCAAGGACGACGAGGTCACCATCGTGCGTGGTTCCAACAAGGAGAAGGAAGGCAAGGTCACCTCTGTCTACCGTCTAAAATACGTCATTCACGTCGAGCGCGTCACCCGCGAGAAGGCTAGTGGCCAGAGTGTCCCGATTGGCATCCACCCCAGCAACGTTGTGATCACGAAGCTCAAGCTAGATAAGGACCGCGAGGCTATTCTCGAGCGCAGCAGGCTTGGCCGTGAACAGGCCGCCAAGACCAAGGGGAAGGCGAAGGCATAAGCGGGCCGATTTGCTTACTGGCGGTTGCAAAACGAAAAATTACGGAAACGAAAGTTGGGGTTTGGCCATTGTCCACGACGAGGAATACCCGGCTTCTGATTTTGGAACGATCTCGTCACGGTTTGCATCGGTCCTGGCGTCTCGGCGGTTATTCGGTTGCATGATGAGTGCCACTTTCAGTGGTTGCCCTTTTCCGCCAGATGATTACGGTATGAGAACGGACTAGACTCGGCTCTAGATGCAGAGAATGACGAACACGAGACTTGTTCTCAATGGCCATTTCACAATGCTTGATGTTGCTATGCAACTAGCTGTGAAATGCTCCATGGGAGGTTTTCCCGAAGCCGGCATCGCGCCCATCGCTCAGAGGCTGTGTTTGCCTTGACTTACAGTGACGGGAATGCTAACCTACAGCCGTACAGCTCCCGTTGTGATATGCTCTTGGTGAATCCCCGCCAGATTATCTACGCGTTAACCACTAGACTGATGGTTCTCGAGTTATACGACTGGCGAAGATAAACCAAGCAGAGAGATCTCACCAGACTCTCTTGCTCTTGCCTGCAGACTTCCGTGGAGAGCACTCTTTCGATGAGATTGGGAGTTTGATGGCGAGGGACATGACCGCACTGATCATGGCGTAGGGGTGCAGTAGCTGCCGTCAGCATACATCGTAATTTTGACTTTTTGCTATGCCCTCCTCCTGTACCGCGCCGCGCCATAAGCGAAGGTAGGAGGGTCAATTCTGGGCCTGACGAGCACCCCGACCTCCCATCATCGTGTAAGCAGTCACCGCTAGTCAGCTACAACACCAACACTCTAGCATTCTCTTCATGAGATTCTCCCTGATGTATCTACAAACCAGAAGTGTACCATATGTCGCTCAGCATCTCTTGCTATGGTCCCCCTCCACTTTGATTTGCGGACGACGGGGTTTACAAACGCTTTTGTTCCTACGATGATGAGCAATAGATCATTGTTATCAGCCTAGAGCTTTGCAGCAAGAACACAATATCCAGTGCGACTTAATGCTGGAATCTAAAAGAGAAGTTTGGACCAAGCCGGAGATGGTCCCACTACAGCTGTGTTCTGCCCCAACAAGTTTTGGACTTTGGAAGAGGACATGGATGCCCCAGGTCGCGATATGCTGTGGTTTCCTCAACCCGCTAAACCCGTCACGATGAGAAATAGTGTAGTCAGTGCTGTACCTGGACAGTTGTTTCCATCACACAATATGGGTTGTGCGATTGTCATCTTACCTAGTCTTGGGATTTGTTTTCGGAATTACAGGCTCACTTCCATCGTCACTACAAAGGACACACATGGCCATTTGGCATCATATCAAATCAGCCTGTAAACACATACATCTATCACCATAATTAGTTTCCACAGATAGACAAATATCAAACCATCCAGCTTGCTAGTCAATACCCCAACCCGAATGGCAAAGCTGCAGAGCTATAGCAAAGGTATCTAACAAAGGAACAGGCAGAAGGAAAAATGACAATCCCACTTCTTCCATATCTGGGTATCCCTTTGCAACTTGTAGTCCCCATTCATGAGTTACGTCAGTCCGTCAAAGTCATCATATACGAACAGTGAACCAAATCAATCATCCCATCCATCCCACCCAGATAACCCGATGAAGCATACCAACAAGATGAAAAGGAAATCAGGCATGTCAACACCCAAAAAGAAGTGGGATATCAACTTTATGCTGGTCATCGTTCGCATATCGAACGGGATTGGAAATGAGGAGAGGAACAGAATCAGGACACCAGGTCCGCGAGCCGTCCATCCATTTCCCCTCATCTCACCCAGCCCTCTCACCGGATCTAGTTGATTCGCGGCCTTATTAGTCGTAATTCCAAGGCAAGTCCCTATCACTACATGTCGTGCAAGTGAGATAGGCAATCCCTGCGGCGTCCCTCCCGCCTGGTCCCATTTCCAGCTCCAGCCCACTTCCCATGAGCGGTCTGACCACCTCGCGCGCCATGGACTTGAGCTCTTCGATGCGCTTTTCGAATCTGCGCAGGTTGTCGCGACTATATAGATCGGGTGTGAGTTTTAGGAACCGTTTACACTCGTCGTGGCTAAGATAGCCCTTGTCAGCCGAGGGACCAGCCCCTAGCATTCGATAGGTTCGCCCAAGTGATGCCAGCGGCGGGACGGAGACAAGAGCGTGCCCGCCCGGGCGACCGTTGGATAAGAGCCCACCAGCAGCGCTAGCATTGCTGCTGCTGCTCCCACCGCGGGCGCGTGAAGCTGCTGTGTCGCGCTGTCCTCTGCGCTCAGGTATTGGCGGCATGGGCGGTGTGGTGTTGTCGGCGAGCCATTGCCGGAAGAGACTGACTGCGAGCCAGTCGAGGTAGTTGGTGGCTGGCGTAACACGCTCGCCGGAGCGGTTTGTAAGTGTGAGGCGGAAAAGCCTAGCCTCAATACGGCTGACAGTCTCTTCCAGCTCGTCCACCTTGTCTTCGATGATGTCGAGTACCGACTCGGGAAGGGCGGCGCGAATTGACCTCTCGCCGGCTGGCCACTGGCCGACTACGTGAATAAGCGACTCCTGGAAGATGATCCTGGAGCGGGCAAGATAGCCTAGCCTTAAGTAACTGATCGGGTACTTGGCGATCTGCTTCCATAATCGGGACTGGAATTGCAGAAGGTGGTGGTCAACACGAGGTCCAACAACCGCAAGAGCATCGTACTGGTCTGCCAGCGTTAAGAGTGATTTGCATTGCACATAAGCATCGGCAATGTTAATGCCGTCCAGATAGGGGGGGTAGTTGTACATGATGCGGAACAGGTTGTCGTAGTCCCGCAGAAGGTCTTGTTCGGCGTGGCTTGGTGGTGACAGTGCCGGGGTGTGCATAGCCGACAGGCTCAGGTTGGCGACAGAGCGGAAGAAAGAGTTCGATCCGGATTTGCTGTGGTGGTGTCTGCTCGCCGAGGAGTTTACGGAGGAGTTTGCGCCGCCGAATATTGATCCCGGTTTTGGAGCCGGACTGCTCTCTTCTTTCTGCACCAACATCGGTATGTCGTCGTCCCCCGTTCCTGTATCCAGTTCATATCTCCATCTCTTCTTGAACGGCATTATAGCTGTGGAGGAGGGTTTGCCCCCATTGCTGTTGCCAGTCCTGTCATCGATCCTTGCAAGTTCGCCGCCATTTGACCCCGAGTTCTGGGCGCTCTCGATTGCGCCCGCAGTGCCTGGTAGCGGATGGTCTGGTACTGTCTGAGCCCGGGACCATTCGACACTGGTGCTGGCCTCGAAGAAACCTGAGCATCTCGTCAATGTGTGACGATGCAGAAGGTAGCGGTTCTCGTGGCCGCTGGAGACGCGCACAACGATCTCGACATCACCGCTCTGGCTAAAGACGGGAAACTCGTTTTGCGGTACGAATGCGCTGCCACCGGCGTGGGATCTATTGTATCGCCGGGCACGCGAAGAGACGTGGGAACCCGTTGTTCTCGGGACGTTGCCGTTGCCGTTGCCGCTGCCGTTGCCGCTGCCACCTCCGCTGGTCCCGATGACGGACGAGGGTCCCCGCAGCGCCAGCGAGGTTGACACGTCCCCGTGCTGCGACACCATGAATGCGGGGAATCGGGGTAGTCGGGTGTCGCTTTCTCTGTGTCTCGTTCTGTGTCTCTTCACTCAGCGTCGACGTTTCGACGTCTTTCACGGGAGTTGGTTGCCTCTTTTCCTTGCAAAACCACCTCACTGGCTCGCTGCGTCGCGTTTGGCCCGCACCTGACGACGGGCCAGTAGTTAAAGCTTATTAGCGTTGCGCCGTGAGGGGTCACCAACCAAGTATCAGATCAAAACCGTTGCCCCACGACTCCAGCAATTAGGTGCAATGATTATGGGCACAAAGCAAGGGCGCCAAAGTCGACAGAAACAAGTCAATTATTTAAAGAAAAAATGTCAGCGCTCAAGTAGAGACTTCGTTTCCGGCATAACCTTGGGAGGAAGAGGAAGGAAAAGCTTGTCAAAGGCTCTCTCATGTGTTGGCTTTCACAAGAAAATTGCGAGAGGGCTTCCGGTCTAGTCCACCCTAGACTCTAGGGACTTGTGACTCGGAGAGGCTGTGTCGCTACCGGTTGTCGACGGCGAACCGACCGCTATGGGTTCGCCACCCTCGGTATAGGTAAAGGTGTGGTGGGAATGATTGGTAACGGTTGGCTGGCTGTTTGTCGCAAGACTGGCGACGCTTTGGATTTGTCTCGGCAACGACACGACAAGCGCCAAAAAGATTGAGCATTCAAGCAACGGGAATGTTAGGGCGATGTGGAATGGATGGATCCTAAATGAGAAAGGGCGGGGAAAGGGAGCTCAGCAATAATTGTTGATAAAAGACCGCCTCGACACGCATTGCCTCGCATCTGCACGCATCGCGACTTACCTAGTTGCGGCGTCCTGCACGCGCTCCGGTCGCGTCGCTCGATTGTCGGAATCTAACCCGCTTGCTTGATGTTGGACCTGCACGCCGGAAATTCGATCGGATTGGATGTCGCTAGCCATGGGATGCCAAATTTTCGATCCCGACCCGCGAACTTAGTTTGCAGTTGACATCAACTTATCTAACGTTTAAACAGATAATCTCGTACTCCACCCGAGAAACAGGTCCCTAACTCCGCCAAGTGTGTTGTAAGATGACTGGTTGGGTGATGATGGTAGAGAGACGACTAAACATATAAATATGAACAAAGAACAACTGATTCAAGGTGTCATATCATCAGGAACCTGTTGCACAATGGCCAATTTGAGATTGCGATCAAGACGCTGTGGAGATTCCAAGAAATCCATACGTTGAACGTATCAAGTGGTGGGAAACACCCAACACCCTTGACATGAAGAATCAATCTCAATTCTAGTGGTACATTTACCTAAACGTGCAGGAAATCCTGCCATCTTAAAATCCTCGTTATATGCGCCAGGTTAGCTTTTTGCCAGCCAGATGGAAACCATTTCCTAGAGAACCCAGGACCAGACGAAATGCTCGTGCCTCGCATTTATCGCCCAGTTCAAACCAAATCAACCACGAAACCATTGCCAAGACCGCTCAAAAGCAAACCCTACCCTAACGCCAGAAAGAAACCATCGCTCAACATTCAGCTCATGTCCACGTCAACTGAAGCGGTAAGCTCCGGGGCGGAAGCGGAAGCGGCCCTGGTGTCACAATGTCGAGGTGATTCGGCCGCGTTCATGGTCTCAGGGCCGTCAAAGACGGGAGGCGAGCACTTGAGGTTTTCGATAGCACGCTCCGCAGTCTTGCTGACCAGCCGACACTGGCGAAGGTTTTCGGCGAATAAGAAATACCCTTCGCATGATTCGACAAGGTACGATTCAAGGCCCCGGCTCTCCAATCGGATCTTGGCGTTGGTGACAGGGTAGTGATTCTCGATGAAGCGGGCCCAACCGCGAGCTGCTGCTTGGATATGTTCGTCATCGCTGATGCGGCTCCAGCCAATGCCGAGGTGAAATGTGAAGTCGTCCACGATTGGTTGTGCAATCGAGTCCGACGAAACGGTCATTGCGTTGATGGCCTCGCGTGTGGGACTAGAGCGTCGGCTTGAACTACACGCTACGGTACTAAGAGTTGTCGTCATTTCGAGCCTCTGTGACTTGTGGCTCCTGAGTGATGGTCGTTCTTGTGAGAGCTGTTCTTGGAGAATGAGCGCTTGCTCTGTCTTGCGGGCATCTTCTGTGGCGGCCCTTTCCTCAACCCATGTGCCAGATTGGCTGCTGGCATCGGCGACATAACCTGAGCTCTTTTTGATGAGAGTCATGCCAGGTCCGTATATCCACTCGTCTTCCGACTCCTTGATCATTGGAGGGTCGACGAGCTTCTCGGGGGGGTCGAGATTGATGGCCGCCTCATCCCGTGAGCGTTTGCGGCCGGCAAAAGATGAGCCGCGTGTCAGTGGAGGGGGCAGTGAGACTGGATGGTTGAGTGTGGAATTCTGGCGCGATAGGAAGGGGTCGCCAAAGGGCATCTGGTGAACAGCTTGTGGCGGCATGGCGAGAACTGGAGACGAAGCGTAGATGCGATCGAAAGACGGCATGGTGCCCTGCTCTGTGCTAGATAACTGTGAGAAGTAGGGTTAGGTCAAGTGAAATGGCGCTGCTTAGGCCAGGTGCTGGGCAAGAGTCAACGTGGTAAGATATGTTCAGAAAGAGAGGATGGGGAGGTGAAGAGCGAGTAGTTAGGGCTTGGCCGGGTCGGTAACGCAATTGGCCAGGAAGAAGGGCAACCACAACAAAAGGTGATTGTGATGAGGTTCAAGTGATGATAGCGAGGACGATTGAGGTAGAACTGAGGGAGGTGAGGGCGAAATGTACGAGAGAGCGCGCCGGTTGTCAGCAAGGGGCACGCGACTGGCAAGCTGCAGATGAGAACAACCAAGTGGGCGTGTGTGGTTGATGGAGGTGTTGACGGTGATGAGGGTGTCGAAGAGAGGAGGGCGAAGCGATGACGGTGGAGCTGGAGGTGTGAGAGAAAAAATGGACGGGGGAGAAAAGAAGCAGAGTGGGAAGAAGGGATGGGAAGGGAGAACGGGTGCAGGCGGCGAAACTGTGTGAGGAGGCAGCGGCCGGAAGTGCGAGACAAGACCCAAAAGGGCCCGTGAGAGGCAGACAAAAGGCATCGGCGAGCTGATGCTGTGGATGCTGCAGCACAGGAAGCATTGCCGCTGCTCATTGGTTACGGTTAGAGAGTGGATCGAAACCTTTCCGTGGCATTCTGATTGGATGGTTGGATCACTGCAAGAAGGCTGACCGGCGGCGGAACCTCCCAGCCCTCCGTATCTGGTTAGATCGGCCTCTGCCCACTTTTCTGGCCTCGCTTTTCTTGCCAAGACCCTGCAAGCCCGCCCCCGCTCGCACCCCTTGCCTCGCCCGGCCTGTCCGGCAGATTCATCTGCGTCCTCGAGCCTAGGCCCCACCCGACCGACTCTCCGAGCACCGTGCGGACTTTCCATTCGCCTGCCTGTCTCCGCACCCCCCTCTTTCTAACGCCTTCCGCGTCCGAATGGCAATTTGTCCAATTAGCTCTGCTACACATACCTCCCCCAAGGGTTTTACTGCGGCACCCCCGGCAAGCGCTGCTCGCCGTCGCTGACATAATCGCGCTGTGCTGGACCGAGTACAGACAATTGCATAACTGAGCCACCTATTATGCATGCATTGCCTCGCTGGTTGCCCACTCTCTCACGTGCCGTTTAAGACCAAATGGTGTGTTACGGATGTTTCTAGACGCCTTCGATCACCCAACACATCACTTGTCAGTGGCATCCACACACATCAAGAATTGCCGTAGCTTTTCTCCACTGGCGTCGAGGGACTACGGGTAATAAGATGCATATTTACAGCGCCATCCCTGTGTTAAAAACTGTCTCCAGCATGCCAGACCTAGCCCCATACTCCATTGAGCTCTCATGTCCCTCGCTCAAACAAGCCCGAGTCGTCTGTGTTCTCAATTCCACCGTACAATCCCATGAACCCCAGCTCCCGCAGTCCGACCGGGCTCACATTACGCCTTGATCGTCTTATTTGACCCGCTGTTGGCGTTGTCGTAGAATGTACCGACGACTGCATTGTCGGGACAGTGTACGCGCCCTGGATCCGGCTTTGGTGGCGCGCCTCTGGCAGGTTGTTCGGCGTTCGAGGTTGTATTGAGGCAGGGAGAGAATCATTGTATATCTGAAATCGGCCTGGTGTCCTCGGATCTGAAACTGGAGGTCCGTCTATCGACTGTGGTTCTGCATTCGAACTTCGTAGTTGCTGTTCTCTCATGAGAGATGGTAATTCACTCGCTCTGTGTGCGGGTGTTCTTGCTCCCTGGGAGGAGCCAGGAACTACAAGGTATGAAGACTGCATGGATCTCACGGTTTGCGTAGTAGCTGTGGCAGCTTCATCACCTATGAGAGATCGACGGTGAAACGAGCGCACCTGGCCATCGTGAGGACTTCTCAGTCCATCCGAGGGTACACGCACAGGCGTTTCCCGGCCTATGAGCGAAGCCTAGTCTCAGCCGTCAGTCAATCTATCGTGCCCGCAGTCCGAAGACATCTATGTGTGACCTACCCTACGAGAAGATCGCGGATCAGGAATGTTTCGTTCTTGTATCTCTACTGTCCGCGGATTCTGAATATCTGGGAATTGTTTATCTCCGCCTTCCGAGTCAGTCGGGTCGTCGTCCAGATTAAGGCCCCGTTCGAACTTGAGCATCAATGCGTCAACACCAACCGCTGTGTCAAACCTCGCCTTTTGCATTGCCCTCTCCCAACGTGACCTTGCCGGGTGCCGTGGAGGTTCGGCGGGACGCGGCATGCCTGCGACCCCGGGGTCAGGAGGAGGCCAGAACTGCTCGCGCTCTGCTGCGGTATGCCCCTCGAGGCCAGCCAGGCCTGGGAGGTCTCTGCCACGACGTGCTTCGACTGACAGAGGGACTACATCTTCGTGTCTCTGCCCTATGGGTGATTGACCTCGAACGATTGACGTCAGCGACGTTGCCTGACTACTGGTGATGTGTGCTTGTGTCCGGCCATCATCATCGATGGGAGACTGTTGAGCAGGTGACATCATCGGAAAGTCCACCCGGATCGGAACTTCCCGCCGAGCAATATCTGTTTCAAAAGACCGACATTTTGTATCCTCGACTCGTAGATATCTCTGGAATCGGCGGCGACACTCGTGCTCCTTAACTTCGCCTATTGTCAAGGAGATAACGCTGAGTTTAGGGCGTAACATAGAAAGATGATGGCCCAGATGAGAATGTTGCTGTGGTTTCGGGCTCTGGAATTGATTGTGCAGTTGCCTGAAGATCTTGATATACAATGAAAAGTTCATACATAGATTTGCTAGAGTAAGAAGATAGCAAGCTTTGTTGGGCGCGCAGGTTTTGGGTCGTTCTGATCTGCCTAGCGCAGTCCCTCTAGGGAAGCTGCGACGCAATGCGAATAGAAGTCACAAAGCCCTGGAGAGGCAAGCATGCTGTGCAGAGCGCCGCTCCGTATCTGATCTCGAAGATGCGACCATTCCAAGTCATTGAAAGGTGCGGGATACTTCTGGTATCCTAGAAACACGGAGATTGTCAATACGACCGAGAACTAGGGCAGTCCAGTTTAAGACTTCTCGTGGGTTCTGCCCCTTTGCTGCACGTGCAGCAGGTGGCATGTTGGCTGCCCGGTGAATCCGTCATGACCGAGGCGGTCCTAACGTCGTGGTAGTATAGACACGCGGTAGCCAAGATCTAGGCTTGCCAGGGAACCCCGAGGACAGCCCTAGAGGCGGCACAGTTGTTGGTTCGTCGAACCTTATGGCTAGACGAGAGCAGAATACGAAGTCTCTTGCCAGGATTTTGTTAATCCACTCATCTGCCTCGATGCAGACCCAGCATTCAGCGGTTCCATGACGTGGATTGGAAGATTGGAGCGGTGTGAAGTTCGCCCCATCTGAGACTCAAACCGCGTTTTGCATTTTTTGTTGTGCAACAGACCACCAATAATGGGACGGACCGTCGAGCGGTTCGTGCTGCAAGCATCCGAGCTTTTTGTGACGGCACGCCAAATTTCTAGGCGTAATGGTAGAGTAACAATTTCTACCGAGATAGCTCCCATCGCTAGCTGCTGGGCACCTCTACATTCAAGTTGGACCCAAGCCACTTTGAGCTTGAGACATTGATTTTGAGCCTCCAACGTCAGCTGTAGGGCTCCTGAGCACCTGCACGCAACGCTCATTGTGCCAGACTACCAACACACCCTTCATTTGCAGTATCTTTTGCAATCTTGGTTCACCACACGCCCCCCACGTGAAAAAGGTCTGGAGCTCAATGGCATGCTAACACACTACGATGTGAGACTCGAGTCGACGGCTCAACGAACCCCATTGACGGAGACTGCAACTGCACCATCGCGACATCCCTAATCCCTCTCTCCTCTCGCCCTGAGGGCAGGTAGCCGCCTTTGACCCGCGGCCGGCTCTCGCCACCCCGAACTCGGTGTGTTTTGTGGGTGGAGGATAGTGATTTCCCGGCAGGCTGGCGCTGTGGCCGCCGTGGGTGCAACCCCATTCGAGACAGGACACCGCGAACTCTCATCGAGGCCGCATCGACACACGACCCCGGCCGTTCAACGCGCCGCTATACGAATAACCGAATACGCCCTAGGAAAGCCAGTGTTCGAAGCCAGATCGTATGCCTGTCGCCGACGGAACCTAGCTTCTCGATTGTTCTCTCACCCCTTTCCCACTTTTCAGCCCGCGGTCTCGACTGGAACCACCATGAGTGGTGATCTCAGCCTGTCTCAAGCCCTGGGCGGCTTGCGGATCGCCAACCCCGACGATGCCTCATCGAGTCCCTCAAACGACCGTTCTGCCAGTATCGGCAGCTTTCCGGCTAATCCATCCAACGCAGAACAACAAAACCTTGGGGCCGCGCCTGATCCCTCTGTCCAACCCCTGCGAGGTGCCGGCGCGGATCCCTGGCCCCCGAACCAAGATTCACCTGCCCGACAAGCGAACACCTACGGGACTGCCGTGGCAATACTAAAATCTGCACAAAACAACCTGAGTGCCGCCCATGGGCTTTCGAGCGATCAGCAATATGCGTCGCGACAAACACCAGGCGGAGGCAAGTCACCAGGTTTAATACCACCATCCGGGTCTGCCCCGACGATGGATCATACTGGGAACTACTCGGGTCCCAGGAATGAACCGTCCCGTTCGTCCATGTACGGGATGCCTCAAAGGACCGACCCCAGGTACGATGTCAGTGCTGCATCCCAGCCGCCAACAAGAGAGCCGAGTCGGTCCTATCATACCGGCCGACCAGGCCCGGCACAGTCTGGAGGAGGTCCGAACGGTCCGCTACCTCCAAGAAGAAGTTCAAAGGGAATGGGAGTGGGGTACGCCTCTATCCCTGGTGTTCCTCAAGCGCCCAACGGCTCTTACGGCCCAGATGTGCCACCCTCAACCAGCAGCGAAGAGTGGAAAGATCGCGGAGCGGCAGTGGGTATCAGAAAAGAAGTAGATGCTGAGGGGCGGATGGTGATTAAATCAGTCAAGAAATCAGTGCGCGATTTTTCATTCGGCAGGATACTCGGAGAAGGCTCCTACAGCACTGTTTACCTTGCTACGGATCGACAAACATTACGGGAATATGCTGTCAAGGTGTTGGAGAAAAAGCACATTATCAAGGAAAAAAAGATTAAATATGTCAACATCGAGAAGAACACGCTTAACCGACTCACAGAGCATCCCGGTATCGTTCGGCTCTATTACACCTTCCAAGACGAGACGTCTCTCTACTACGTCCTAGACCTTTGCAACGGCGGAGAGTTGCTGGGGGTTTTGAAAAAGACGGGCAGCTTCGACGTCGAATGTACGAGGTTTTATGGTGCTCAGATACTAGACGCAATCGATTACATGCACTCAAGAGGTGTCATTCATCGGGATCTGAAGCCCGAGAATGTACTTCTGGATGATCAGATGCATGTCAAGATCACAGACTTTGGTACCGCCAAGCTGTTGCCGGATCCACGAGACCCAAGACCACCAACAGATGGCGGAATGGCAGGTTCTCAAGACGACAAGAAAAATGCATCATTTGTCGGAACGGCCGAGTATGTGAGTCCCGAGCTCCTCACGGATAAATCTGCTGGGAAGCCCAGTGATCTCTGGGCATTTGGGTGCATCATCTACCAGCTGCTTGTCGGCCGGCCGCCCTTCAAGGCGGGTACGGAATATCTCACATTTCAGAAGATTGTGAATCTGGAATATGAGTTCCCCCCCGGCTTCCCTCCGGCTGCACGGGACTTGGTCGAGCGATGTTTGGTGCTGGATCCATCCCGGCGACTTACTATTGAGCATATCAAGAATCACGAATTCTTCGATGGGCAAATCTTTGGTAGGGAGCTGTGGAGAATGAAGGCGCCACGGCTGCGTCCATACGTACCGCCTACCCAAGAACCCCAGATCATTCAGTTGAACGGCACATCGTCGAGCTCTCCGAGGCCGATCTCAACATCTCGGGCGCCACAGTCACAAGGATACAACTCAAGGCCGGCGCGAATCATCACAGAACTACCGCCTCCAACTCAACTGGATATTGAGTGGTCTCCGGTGCTGACCAGGAATAATGAGAGGATTTTGAAACTAGGCGATTTGATGGTGATCTCGTCGCCCATCCCAAATAGCCCTCATGGAAAGGGCGAAGGTGATGGACATAAGAAGCTGTCCCGTTTCTTTGGTGGTAGCACGACCAAGAAGAGGCAACGTCTTGTCATGATCACGTCGAGCGGGCGCATCGTCCTCGCTCCGGCGGGTGGCGAGGAAAAGAGAGCCAAGCAAGAAATCTCCCTCTTAGCACTAGATTGTGTTTGGAGGAGCCAGATTGATGCGAAAGGGCAAGCGGTTTGGTGTGTTGACACGGTAAGGCTCATTCTCAACATCTTGACCCAAGTTCCGGTCTAACCAGATTTCCAGGGTGGCATCCACTACACATTTGAGGAACCCAAGTCATCACAAAATGAAACTGCCAAATTCTCGGTAGATGACTGGATCGAATCCCTGGAGCGAGCGAAGGATCTCGCCATTTCCCAGAACCTAGTCGGGTCGTACAACAGCGATAACGGCTTTGGTGACATGTCATCATCCATGTCCAGCCCGGCCAGCACCATGGGTGGGAGATCTAATTTTCCCGAAGGTTTCAGCATCAGTGATCGGTCCGGCCGCAATCAGCTCACCAAGAGCCAGGCAAGCCTGGAGGAGACGAATGTGAAACGGAACCGCTTCAGCAAACGACAGTCCAAGAATGGACTCGGTGCTGCGTTTTGAGACGTTTTGGATTTTTAGACCACCACCGTCGTCGATCGGTCATCGATAGGTCGGTTTAAGTCACGCGGAGATTTATCCCATGCTTTACAGGCTCCAATAGCTGATTCATGTTTTTCATTGCTATGGAGCATTGTCACGACACTAGTTTCCCTTACAGGCAGAAGGCAGGATCACCCCCTCACCCCCTTTCAAGATTTGGGGAGAAGCGGGGAGATGCTGTCTGTTTTTGTCCGATCACAACCAGAGGTGGAGTTATGGAGGGTATCGTTTTTTCCAAGTAACTACAACGTTTTAATAGGCATTTTGGTAGCGTGGCGCCGGGTTGAAATACCTACGAGGTGTAGCCGCTCGGCTCGTTTCTCTTTGAAATGGGGAGCCTCATCTAGAAGATAACTCGGAAGGCAATGCATTGGATACCAGAAGTTGGGTTGTTTGCCAGTTTTTTTTCGTCTCCGGCCTACGTGAGATGACAAGTGGAATACTTATTGGTCTGGATGGCCTCACGGAGGTACTTTATACAGAGATTGGCCCTCAGCTGGCACACCGTAAACTTCTTCTATTTCCGGCTCATGTACACAGGGTTCCCGTTGAAGGGTGGACGGACCACGCAACTGGATGGACAATTCCACTATCGGGCAACCCCTACCACACTTAACGCGATTGATGTAGTTTTCGGAGAAAAATGAAACAAGGGAAATAGTTTACAGAGTGTCAGTGAGCAGCTTGTTCATCTTAGCCATCTTGGAAGACACGCTCAGGTCGATTGTCCTGTCACCAATCTCAACAACCAGCCCGCCAATGATCTCGGGATTGACCTGGCAACATCGTGTTAGCATTTTCTCTCTGTTGTGGTGTGGGTTGTATCGGAGCGTACCGAGTTGGTGACCTTGAGCTTCTTGCCCTGGCCGACGTACGGTGACTTGGAAACGGCAGTCTCAAGCCGCGAGAGGGTCTTGTTATCCAGCGGCTATTATTATTCCCACGTGTCAGCGAATCTTTTCCCAAAAAATTCTCGTCCGTATATCCCGACGACTCAATCAATCTCCGTACCTGAGCGCTGGTCACCACAACCTCCACCTCACCGCGAGCAGCGCTCATCAGCTCGGCAAACTTGGAGACAACACCAGGCAGAAGGCCCAGACGGTTGTTCTCGGCGAGGGTGCTGAGGAAATTTTTGACCGTCTCGCCCTGGACGCCCGAAGTCTTGACGAGCTCAGCAACAATGGCGCTTTTGTCGGCGGCGCTCAGCGTCGGGGCATTAAGGATGCTGACAAGCTTCTGGTCCTTCTCGACGAGGCTGCCGAGCGAGGCGATGGCCTTGGCCGTGGGTTCGAGGCTCGAAGTCTTGACGGCTGCCGTGTACTGCACCAGGGTAAATCACGCACGGCGTAACTGGTTAGCTTGGTTCTTTGGTTATTGAATGTAGATAGGAGTAGATATGGTGGGGATAAGGTGATGCAGAGCTGGAAAAGGGCCAATTAAGGGCAGGAGACGCGTGTGCCAGCCGTGCCAGAGGTCAATTGGGCCGGGCATACCAGAGCGGTTGCATAAGTTCCATCAAGGCCAAAGAGAGAGACCGGGGGCTTGACCTTCTCGCTAGAGGCCGGGGCGGCAAACGATCGGGTCTGGGTGATGACGGCTCTCTGGGGGACCGCGGTCCGCGCGGAGCGGAGCAATGCCTGTCGCGACAGCATGGTTGGGTGTGGGATGGGGTGTGAAGATGGGGTCTCGAGGTCGTGGTAGAGCTTCAGTTTTCGAACGAGGTTTGGTTCGCTCGCTCGGCAATTTGGCCGGTGCCTGAGGCAACGACCGCTCGGATTGTTCCGGGACCCGCAGCAACCAAGCATCCCTTTCTGGCAAAAAGCTCTCAAAACAGCAGGTTGCAAATTCTAAATGCTGGGGGAAGTTCTACGACAGATTCATTCATGTTCTCTACCAGGGAAGTTCCGGAGCTGTTCTCACAATCTGTTGACTATTGGAACCCAAGTTGTTCCACGCAGGCTTTTCTCTGCAGAGGCCATGCTAACAAATGCAGTCATCAAGTTGTATTTATAGGATCCAGCGCCGCATGAGGAAAATATCAACTATAGGTGGGCGGCAGAGATTTACAGGGGCAACAACAAGACATGTCTCGTAGGATACCGATCACTTCACAAATGGAACGAAGAATGGCCTCGCAGCCTACATTTCAGGCCCAGTAGCGCCTAATCCACCTTAGTCATGAATCCATCTATTCGCCAACCCATCAACGCCAACGCCACCACGCCTATGCCCATCAAGCTTCCCGCGGCATCTAAAACAACCAGTTTTATCAATTTGTCCTAGTCGCTTCGCAGCATACTGTCAACCAGGTCGCCCAAAGGACCCCAATAATCTTTGCCACTCGCAAGGTTGTGCTCGTCGATGAAGAGCACGTATTGCTTAAAGCTGGTATTGAGGTGCGGCTCCAGACCAAGTTCGCGGATCACTGGGTAATGGTGGCAGTAGATGTGGGCATAGACGCGATACATGCGCTTGAAGATTTGGCGGACCAGCGCCGGAAACGACTTAGGGAACGGAACGCCAATGCGGCTGGGGAGAACTGATTCATTGTCAATGTTGCTTTGAACCCATGTCATCAGTTGTTCGATGTACGCTGGCGCAGGCATCTTGGTAGGTCGCTTGTAGTTCTCTGAATCTTGCCACAGATACTCAAACCTGGTAATCTCATCAGCCAGCTATCCTCATCTCCTAACATGCTCACGTGCTCGCATACTCATCTGTCGCCTTCATCTCTGGGCATGATTGCGGGGAGCAAAACTCGGTGATGGAGCCGTAGAGGAGGTTGATCTGGTTGTAGAAATCCACCACTGTGTGATATCAGTATATATATATCCAGGCGTCGTCAAGTGCAGGGTCGTAAGGTATTGCGTACTGTTGACCGCTAGCCATTCGTTTTCGTCTTCGCCCTCGGGAAGCTTCACAACTTTCCTGAGACTGCCTCCCCCCAGTGTCGCCTCCGCATACTGCCGAAGTTGGTAGCTAGTAGCACCTCCTTTCCCGGGTGCGCGGGGCCGGAATTGGTTTCTCGTCCGCTGGTTGCTGAGCAGCGAGCTGTGTAAGCCAAGGAAGCTCATGTTGGGCCAGTTGGGCGTTGCAAGATGAAGCGCCCTCATGTCGCAGACCAGAGGGGCGCTCGGAGTAATCTTAAAAGGGCCGTGTCCACTTACACGGTCGTAAGAAATGAACTCATGACGAAAGTTCAATTATTGTCCAGAAAATATGCTGGGGAACTGTGACGCTCATGATCAGCAGGGTACATTTCGGGTCGCAAAGCTTGAGGTGCTCGCCGCCGAAAAGATGGGATCATACGCACCTATGCAAACAGGCTTGTTGCGTAGAAAATGTTTGCTTCGTCCGTTTACCCAAAATCCCGTCAAGTGGAAGCTTGGTACAAATGCGAAGGCGTCACTGGGAGGGTCCGCAAAGACGTCACCGAAGCAATGGAGATGGTGGGGTTGCCGATGTTTACCACCAACATCAAACTAGACTTGCTCGGGCAACAGCGCCTGCCGCGCCCAGCAAACACCATGGTGGGGCATGACTTGACCCACTTCACTGAAGCACAAACCCCTGTCGCTTCTGTGTCTCAACGGCCAATTCGCTTCTTCTCATTGTCCAATCTGCCTGCCTCTTGTTCAAACGCGCCTCCATCAAAGGACACAGATATGTAAATAGGCTTAATTGATCAGGGAACCCTCTCGATCGTGGTTTCCTAGTTGCTAGGCCTCAGTCCTGCTGGGCTTTCTTTTTAACTCCGAGAGCCGGTTCCATGTCCTTGAGATTGCGCAACCTGGTTGAAATGGCCGGGACATTGTTGACCGACCGGCTGCCAGGAACCACATTCAACCCCGCAAACCTGCTGGGTAGTCCCGTTGTTCTGCAACGGATAATGATGTTCATTCGGGACGATATAAATGGGTTTCTACCGGAAGACGGCGACCAAAGTTGAGCTCACCCAGAGAACGGGTTGCAATATAACCTGGCACACGCTTCCAGGTCCTTGGTAGTTGGAGATGGCATGAGTAAGTAGGTCTCTGGTGTACGAGGCAACGCTCCCACAATGCATGTTTTAACTGTTGTTCTGTTGCTATGGTCTTTCGCAGGGGCTGTCTCGGTGCCACAGCGGCGAAAGGTAGTACAGTCATACAACGTACGCCGGAACGCGAGCTCCGACTCAACGCCGTTGCAGGTGGGCAACGGCAACTTTGCCTTTGGCGCCGATGTTACCGGTCTACAGACCTTCAAGCCCTTTGGAATTCTCTCAACCTGGTGTTGGCACAACTTCACCCTCCCAGCCACGCAGGGCCAGACCTCTATCAACGGTAAGCCGCGACACGACGGTGAGAAGTCCGACAAGACTTGACTGACGCTCCTGTCTAGATTTTATTGGCCTGCAGTGGTGGACTCACGGCAGGCTGGTCACCTACAACCAACCCAACCCGGCCCAGGATGACATATCGCAATGGCTGATCCGAAACCCTCAGCGAGTTAACCTGGGACGCATCGGTTTCAACTTTGGTGAAGGTGTGACGGAGGCTGATCTCCAGCAGAAGAACCAAGTACTCGATATGTGGTCAGGCGAACTGACGTCGTCTTTCGTCTACAACAGCTCTCGGGCCGAGGTGAAGACTTGGGCCGACCCCAACTCGGATACTGTTGCCTTCTTGATCGAGTCGGAGCTCCTGAGGTTAGGCTTGGGTCTTTTTTTTGACTTTCCGCTCCCGGACAGGAACAAGTTCAATGCCCCCTTTGTCGGCGTCTTCAATGATACGAGTAAGCATACGACCTCGCTGGAACACACATCCGCTCAGTCGGCAACCATCAAACACACCTTGGACCAGACCACCTACTACACCACGATTACCTGGGAAGGCAATGCAACCGTATCAGGCCCCGCCCCTGGAAGCCATCGTTATTTCCTGACCACCACCAGCACAAAGTTGCGGTTGATGGCAGCGTTCTCTTCAACTCCAATGCCAAACGTGCCAACCAGCCAAGATGTTACCACGAGGTCGCGGGACTGGTGGGACTCGTACTGGTCTCAGGGAGCGTTTATTGATCTCTCGGCCACCAAGTCCGAGAATGCCGCTGAACTCCAACGACGGATCGTCATTTCAAAATACCTTCTTGCCGTGAACTCGGCCTCGGACAACCCTCCCCAAGAGTCCGGTCTCGTAAACAACGGATGGTACGGCAAGTTCCACCTCGAGATGAACCTGTGGAACAGCTTACCCCTAGCCCGCTGGGGACATTTTCCCTTGCTATGGCGAAGTGTCCCCAACATGTACCATCGCTGGCTCAAGTCATCCTACGACCGCGCGCGTGCCCAAGGGTACGAGGGCGCACGCTGGAGCAAGATGACCGACCCAACAGGCCGCAGTGCCCCTGGAGAGATCAACTCCCTTCTTATCTGGCAGCAGCCGCATCCCATGTACTTTGCCGAGATGGAATACCGCTCCTTCCCCAACGCGACGACCCTCGCAAACTGGGACGACGTCCTCGCCGCCACAGCCGATTTCATGGCATCCTTTGCTTACTTCAACCAGTCGACGGGCGTCTACGATCTCGGCCCGCCCATGTATCCCGTCTCGGAGAACACCAACCCCAACGCTACTATCAACTCGGCCTTTGAGCTGGCCTACTGGCGTTTCGGACTAGACATTGCCGCGCAGTGGAAACGCCGCCAGAACCTGGCCGTGCCAGAAAAGTGGCTCACCGTCCGTGACAAGCTCGCGCCCCTCCCTGTTGTTAACGGTACCTATGCGGTCTACCAAGGCATCCCGGGCATGTGGACCGACAAGGCCACGACGAACGACCATCCCGCCATGGCGGGTATTTTCGGCCTACTTCCCCCGCCAACCAGCGGACCGCCGCTCTCCACTGACGTGCTGCGGAAGACGGCGGCAAAGATCAAAGAGACGTGGTCACTTGGTGAGTCATATGGATGGGATTTTTCTATGTTGGCTATGAACTCGCTGCGTCTGGGGGATGTGGACCAGGCCGTGGAGTATTTGCTGCATCCTATATTTCAATTTGATGATGCGGGATACCCTGTGGGTGGGTCGAGGGTGCCGACGCCGTATTTTCCGAATTCCAACTCGCTGTTGATTGCGACGGCGATGATGGCGGGGGGATGGGATGGGTCGGAGGGACCGCACTTCCCGAAGGGGTGGGTGGTTGACGTTGAGGGGTTCACGCCTGCCATGTAGAGCCAGGTTGCGAGTTAGCTACGAGAAAAGACGTGTTGGATTGGGTTGAACACTCTGGACTGTTATTTCAAAAAGCAGCGACAACAACAACCAAAACTTTATCATCGCGATCCTAGTTACAGTCCCAGCTCCAGCCTGACCTATAACCAAGCAAAGTATGACAAGAACACCAAACACGAACCAGACTTGCCAGACAATCAAGTTCGAGACCCCAAGTCCAAACTGCCAACCCAAACCTCGAAACCCAAACTCCTTGCTGTGATGTCATGTTTTTCCGTCCGCCCAAAACGCCAATACTCTTGATGCAATGCATGAAAAGTCCTGACAAAGTCCCTGGGGTATATTCAAAACAGCGATACACGTTCAGAAAATCCCATCCACCAAACTCAATATCCAAAAAAAAAAAAATTACGCCGACCAATGTTTTCTTCCCTCATCTCGCCTGAGTGAGTAGTAACAAGACCGGCTTGCATTTCCAGCCATGCCATGCCATCCAACTCCAACGCCGTCGCCCCCAAAGGTATCTTCTCTGGAACCCTATCTGACGGACACCAACCAACGTGCCTCCGAATTACTCTTCTTCAAGCGACTCCTCTTGTATATCAGAAAACCCGACCCTCCTTGTCGTCGACCGCCCATACTCGCGTCTCAGCTCGCGCTCAAACGGCGATGGCAACACCGCTGAGGGCGTCGTCGTTGGGACATAATTTAGAGGCCTTGCGCTGCCCGTCCACCGTGTGGGTGTGCTCATGAAGGCGGGGTCATTTGCCTCTGTCCCCGGCAGCAGGCTTTCTTCCTCGTCGAACTCAGGCATGGCACCGAGGGCGCCGATGCTGGTGCCGAAACGGGATGCTCCCAGACCTAGACCGCCAGTGCGGGTCGCGCTTTCTTGGCCACGAGTGCCAGCGGTGCTAGCGGCGCGACTGAATCGGAGTTGCGAGAGGGGTACTCTTGGTGTCTGCGGCGCGCCAGAGAACTGTGGCCTTGTTCTGTCCGGCCGTGAGCTAGAAGCCAAGGTTATGAGGGGACTTTCGGTTTGCTCAGCTGTCCTCAGGAACCCTGGTTGACGCATGGGAGCTTGCAGTGGATGACGGACGCTGCGTCGTGATCTTGTGCTAAACTGCAGGAGGTCAAAGTGCGTCGAATTGGGATTGGTTCGTTGAAGCCAGTCGTCAAGAACTTCACGACACAGCCGGTTCTCATTCCTGTTCAACACGGCTGCAACTACCCGCCGCTGGCTTTCCATCTGAAACGCCGGGAATTCCCACTTCCTAAAACACTCCCCTAGGACGTGGTTTGCGTCGAACTGCACAGCAAACTCCTGCAGCTCTTGCAAGTCGTATACTCGGTCTTGCCACATTGAGAAGAATGTCTCAATCTCACCATCCGCGGCACCTTGGGACAGAGCTCGCGCTGTTGCGGCGGTCTCTTGCCAATGCTGCAGGTAGCCGTGGATTTCATCCCGCACATGTTGTATTTGCAGGGCGACTGCCCTTTCGGTGGAATCCATTGCCACGAATGTGGACGACAGCCACTTGTCGATACAGGACTGCGCAAGGCTGACTTTGTACTCTCGCCTGAAGCGTCGAAGTGCGGTCATCATCCTCTCTCTCCGGGCTGCCTCGGCGGCCAAAGGCCAGTGGTCGAGCACATTCAATACCCTACATCTCCTCGCTTGTCGGTCGGCCTCTCTGCCGTAGTAGGCGTCGCGTACCAACCTCAAGTGGTGGTTTTCTCGCCAGGATTCCAAAACCGGCCTCGTTGTGCGGTAGATATTAACAAGACTAGCATTTTGCTGATGTCGCCACATTATCTCAGTCTGATCGACCCACCTGTGAACCGTGTCTGCGTGCGTATAATATTCCACGACATAGTCCGCATTGTGTTCCGATCGCATTCGCATTTCTCGAAAATGCTGAGACTCGGCCAGATACTGGCAAAGGGCATCTCTCATGAACTTGGTCTCCGAATATCTCAGATACCAAGCGAGCCGTTCCTCCCGAGCCCAATGCATTAAGGCTGTTTGTTTCTCCTGTACCTCGACCTTGGCCCTAAACGACCTAACTTTGGCTTCGTTTCTCCAAAACTGAAAGGGGTCATCCAGGAACAGGACGTCGGCAAGCTCAGTTTCGCTCCTTGTATCCACGGATGCGGTGCGCCATGTATCCAAGGCCCGGCGAATAAGGTTGTTGCAATCTCCCGTCTTGTAGTGCCGCAGCAACCTTGTGAGTCGAGCCTGTTCGTACCAGTGTTGAAGCTTCCTCCGACAATCTTGAACCCAGAGTTCGACAGTTGCGTGGTGAGCCACAATTTGGAGGTCCTCTGTCTCTTCTCCCCAGATAGTCAAGACTTCATCCAAGACTAGCCTCTCGTCTAGAGTAACAGCCACTTCGTTTTCAGCTTGGACCCGGTGCATTTTTGCAAGCCAGGTATTCAAGCAATCGTCAATATCCTTGAAGATACGGAAATCACCGGCTACATTCTCCCCCCGCACACGGTACATGGTGGATAAGGCATCTGCAGCGAGACCAACTTCATACCGTTGAACTGCAACTTGGCTGCGAACTTGATGGTGGAGTGTGCGCTGAGACCATTTCTGCAGGGCATGGATGAGGACGAAGTTCTTGACCTTGGCTTCATCTTCGACATGCTGAGCTCGCCAACCATCGAACGCCCGTTTCCGGACAAGATGTCTCCGCGCGACTGCGGTTCGTTCGGCTTCCTCGTGAGCGCAGTCCTGCCACTGGATAAAGACACTTTGAAGCGTGACGAGCTGGTATACACGGTTGGCGCGTCTCTCCATCGTCTCCACCCATTCTGCGTGCTCTTTCTCAGCAGCATCCCTGAGTCGTCCGTCACGCTTCGAGACTGCTGCTTCATGCCAGATATCGAGTGCCTCTGCTCTCATATCATCGTGGTCGAATTCGACCGCCCAACGCTGAAGTGTCGCATTCGTTTTGGTTTCCAACCTTGCGGCAAGTCCCCAGTCAAAAAGCATCAACTTTATCAGGTGGCCGTCGGACAGATTCCGAAAGTGATCCATCTTCACCTCCAGCTCTTCAATATCGTCATCGGGGGGGTCGTAGGGAGATGCACGTATGTCTTGCTCGTCTTCCGTCTGAACCGTGGCATCGTTGGCCCCACGAAAACCATCTGACCCTTCACTTCGCGGGGCGCGTCGATTCAGATGCACGTTCGGGATAATCAAGGGTGACTCACGAAGCCCTTTGTTCTCGACGCCATCCCTCGACTCACGGAAATTACCGAGTCCAGAGAGGAAGCCAGTTGCGTTTCCCACCAAGGGGGCCCGAGGCCGAAAACGTTGTATGTGTAAACCCTCGTTATCATCCAAATCGTCGCCTTCTTCATCGGCTTGGGTTTGCGCAGTTGTGGCACGACGGGAGCTATGCTGAACTTGCGAGAGCGGAAGTCGCACTCCAGCAGGCCGCCGCTGTGGGATCGCGTTCATCTCATTATTCTGTTGCTGGACATGCGCATCACGATTGTGCTGTTGTGTGTCCCCCGGGCTCGCGAACAGTTCTTCAAAGGAAGCCGATCGAGGGCGAGTTCGAGATCGACTCGGGAGATCATAGTCGCCATTGCTAGGGCCCAAAGGTGATTCGACCGTCCTCGAAACCGAGCTATATCGGCCGTGGGAAATCCGGCGTGGACCGAAGTCGAAACCACCTGTCTCGTCGTCACTCTGGAGTAATGCTCGTCTGGATGTCGGTCTGCCTGCAGGAGATTCGTGGTATGGGCTGGAAGGGATGTATTCAAGATTGATATTCATTCCGGTCAGGACGGCATGAAACTTGTCTGTAAGCGTCTCGCCCGTCCGCTGCCCCCCAATTTTAAAGATAAAGCGCGCGATATGGGACGGCGCATTTTCGGGATCGTAGCCATACTGTGGGAGGACCTGCTCGGCGGCCTGGAAGAGCGCGTTGGTGGGAAGTCGGTCTCGTTCGGGAAGAGTTGGGTAGAGAGATTCTCCCAGTCTAACGATTTCATAGAGGAGAATGATATCTGTCGAAGGCAATTAGCTGACCACGGTTCCCCGATACCTCTGGGCGGTCGCGCTCTACCATCGTCCGAGTATTCTGCGTCTTGGCTCTGGCTGCCGACGTGTGATGGCGAAGAAAGAGGAGGCCCGACCCTGCCGTCTCGGAGGGGCAGCGAGGATTGATGCGGCATGTGAGACGGCGACACCTCGAAGGCATGATAGAATTCGAGAGTGCGCAAACCCGGTGCAAATTGATCGTGCAATGGAAATGTTGTATAAGCCTATCCAAGGACCAAGCGGCGCCAAAACACGGCGTCCTTGCACAGACTCGGGCGCTGGTAGCGCTAGAAGCGAGGTATCGCGATTGCCAGGGCTGGCGACGCAAAATATAATTAAAAAAAAAAAAAAAAAACAGCAGCGTCCAAATTGGCGACAATGTGTTGTGTGAAAAAAAAGACAGCATCTTGACGCGGGGCGCGTCTAGGCGCGTTCACCGGGTGGTGGATAAGACGTTCCTGCGCATGATGATAAGTGGGCCTGACCCCTACCAAGGCCGTTTGCATGACCCACGCAGAACCAACCGTGGCGACGCCAAGCGGCAGCTTGCACCGTCCATCATCACCCATCAGCCATTGTTGTGCATCATCAGACAAGATGCAGCCCAAGGCCAGACCAATCCAGCGCTTTGCTGCAGCTACTGCAAAATGCTCGACGCAGGTGGGTTTATACCTCCATTCTTTTTTGTCAGTGACTGCAAACTTGGCTATATCGATCCAATCAATGTATTGTGCAAACTAAAAATTACATGTAGGCCACCCTCTACGGCAAGTGCATCGTTGAGGATTACAACTCGGTTCACAAGGACAAGTGCGCAAAAGAGTTCATGAAGTTGAAGGACTGCTATTTAGTACGAACTACCGCGTTCATGCTATTATACTCGATTACTGACACTTACAGGCGGCAGCAAAAAGTCAGAAATAAACTGTTGGGAAGTCGTGTCATTCAGATTTATAGACCTCTGGTCTATCTCGTCTAGTCATATGCCTGCTCCCGACTCTCCAATACTACGGCAGACTTGTAATAGTGAGACAGTCAATAGCTTTTTCCATGTTGATCTGCCACCATCACAGATTGAGAAGCCGCAGCAAGAAGGTCGCTTTCTGCACCTCTTGTTCCTCCTCCGCAATGATACCTCCCTCTTTTTGCTCCGGGATTTCGCCTTCAACGTTTGTCACCTCGTGCTTATCCAAGGGCCGCCGCAGCGCCTTCTCGATCATCTGGGTATGGGTTTCAAACACCTTTTCGAGGCCGGCGTCTTCTGGGTCTGACAACACCTTGTACTCCATCTTGATATCGTCTGTCGGCTGCAGGCCGGCCTTCTTGCGAAGACGCTGCACGCGGTTGATAATCTCACGCGCCAGTCCTTCTTCAGCAAGACCCGGATAAATCTCAACATCCAGGATAGTGAGGACATCCTGGTCAGTATTAGTCTCGAGATTCTTGGAGGCATCATCCTCCTTGAGTCCGCGCTTAACAACGAGGTCCCCTTCCTCGAGCTTTATGCCGTCAACTACAATGGACTTGTTGATGACGTATCCATGAGCCTGCTCGCTCGTGAGGCTAGGAAGCGCCTTCTTGACCTTGGCCATGTCCTTCTTGAGCTTCTTTCCAAGAACTGGCCAGTCGGCTGTGACTCTATACTGCACGTTGTGGGCTGCCTCATCCGAAGTCAGAACCAAATCCCGGATGTTCAACTCCTCGGTGATATAACCCTCAAGGGACTTGATGTCGTCCAAATATTCCTGGCTGTGGTGAATGACCACGAGTGTCTTCAGAGGAAACTTCAAACCAATGGTGCGCTTCTCGCGTGAGTACCTGGCGAGTTCAATAACCTTCTGCATTCGCTGCACCTGCCTTTCAATGACTGGGTTGAAAAGTTCTTCCCGAACTTCTGGGAACGGCAAAAAGTGCACACTCCGAGGATCAGCACCCTGGAGCTCAGCTGGAATGTGTGGCAACAGTTTCAAGTAGATGGTGTCGGTGAGGAAAGGTGTGAAAGGGGCCAATCCGCGGCAAAGTGTAAAGAGGACCTCGAACAGAGTGTTCAGAGCATGTGTCGTATCCTTCAGACCGTTTTCACCCTTGAGGCGCTTCCTGTTGAATCGAATGTACCAGTTTGTAGTGTTCTCGAGAAGCCCCAGCATCTTGGGCACCACGGTATACAAGCGATAGCCTTGCACAAGTTAGCGTGACCCAGTTCCGTGATGGATGGTTTCACTTGCCCTTCATTTCCTCATCAACAAACTTGAGCAAGCTTTGGCAGCTGGCAAGAATCCACTTGTCCATGACGTTGGTGTTCTCCGACTCCATATTAGGATTCCATTTGTAGTCAATACCCTCCAGCTTTTTAAGGAGTGCAACCTGCCCTTCGAAGAATTTGTAACTGTTCCAGAGCGGAAGGAGAACCTTGGAAACAACCTCCTTGACACCAGATTCCTTGAAACGCAGCGGCTCAGCTCGGACGACGGGCGAGTTGATCAGGTAAAGGCGAAGAGCATCCGAGCCGTATTTTGTCATGATGGAAGTGGGGTCTGGATAATTCTTGAGACGCTTCGACATCTTCTTTCCGTCTTCCGCCAACACCATGCCGTTGACGACACAGTTCTTGAACGGCGAGACACCAAAGAGGTGTGTACCAAGGACCAGAAGAGTGTAGAACCAACCCCTGGTTTGATCCAGGCCTTCTGCAATAAAGTCGCCGGGGAACGACTTCTCGAACTCTTCGACATTTTCGAAAGGATAGTGCTTGCTGGCGTACGGCATGCTTCCGGATTCGAACCAGCAGTCAAACACCTCTTCGACTCGTTTTAGGACGCCTTTACCCTGCTTGCTGGGGATGGTGATGTGGTCGATCTTGTCACGGTGTAGGTCAGTGATCTCCCCTTGGTAACCGCTTAACCCCTTCAGCTCTGCGATACTGCCGATGCACACCAGCTCCTCAAAGTCTTCGCTTGCCCAGAGTGGAATGGGGGTACCCCAATACCGGTTGCGAGATACATTCCAATCGCGCGCATTAGAGATCCAGCTCGCAAACCGCTTTTCCTTCACAAAAGAAGGAACCCAGTGAGAATCTTCGATGTTTTGGAGCATCTGAGGGATGATCTCGGGGATGCGAACGAACCACGATGGCACGGCCTTGTAAATGAGTGGCGTGTCAGAGCGGTAGCAGAGAGGGTACTGATGCTTGAACTGCGAGTCTACCACAAGTCGCCCAGTGCCCTTCAGATACTTGATGATATGCTTGTCGGCCTCCTTCACGTGCATGCCCGCGAAGTCGGAAATCCTGTTGGTAAAGTGGCCACTTTCGTCGACTGGGTCAGGCGGGGGACGTTTCTCCGTGACTACGCCATACTCGATAGCAATGTTGTAATCGTCTTCACCAAACGCGGGTGCTTGGTGGACAATACCAGTACCACTGTCGTCGGTGACATAGGCTGCACTGAGGACACGGAAACCAGTATCCTTATATTCCTCGTAAAAGTAGTTGAAGAGTGGCTCATATTGCCAGCCAAGCATGTCCTTGCCCTTGATCTTCTCGAGGATCTTGAACTTGGCTTTCTTGGGGTCCTTGTAGAGGGTACCTAGCAGCTTCTCGAGCAGGATGTAGTTTTTCCCAGACTTCTCGTCATGAATTTTGACGTACTCGAAATCAGGGTTCGCCGCCAGTCCGGTGTGAGAAGGCAGCGTCCACGGTGTGGTTGTCCATGCAAGGAGGGCCGTGTCTGGGTCTTTGAGCAATGGAAACGAGACAACCACTGCCGGGTCTGTAACGTCTTGGTAGTTCTGATTGGCCTCGAAGTTGCTCAATGGGGTGGTAAGCGCTGTGGAATACGGCATGACACGGTGACCTCGGTAGACTTGGCCCTTGTCGAAGAGTTGCTTGAACACCCACCATTCTGACTCCATGAAGGTTGGGTCCATGGTCTGCTATTGTTAGTATTGCTTTAGCCGAAGAAAGCCGCGCATCTGCGAACCTTGTAATCATTATCAAAGTCGATCCAGCGACCAAGGCGCTCAATGGTGTGCCGCCATTCCTCACGGAATCTCATGACGATAGCACGACATTCAGCGTTATAATTCTCTAGTCCGAGCTGCATGACGGCCGCCTTGCCAGAAATACCCAGCTTCTTGTCGATTTCATGCTCAATAGGCAAGCCGTGGGTATCCCATCCGAATCTACGCTCGACATGGAAGCCCTTCATAGACCAATACCTCGGGATGATGTCCTTGATGGTGGAGGCGAGTAGATGGCCGTAATGCGGTAGGCCAGTCGCAAACGGCGGGCCATCGTAGAAAGTATATCGAGGGTTGCTGGCTGACAGCTCAACCTGACCATGCAGTTAGAAATATTGCTGTTGAGGCCTTCTTGGCTCGCGCACCTGTCGCTCGAACGCCCTGATCTCACGCCATCTCTCGATGGTGGCCACCTCTTCCTTGGGAAAATCAATCGACATTCTGGCAAAGGATTCGACGTGCCGTTGGTAGTGTTGTTGCAAGAAAACCCTTGTCGTGACCGGCCAAGTAAGGATCCAAGTCTTCACGATGCTGGCACTGACTCACAGCACTGACGAAGAGGTGTAAACAATTTTCCGTGTGAGTCGAATCTACGTCCCGAAGGCCTGGAGGGGTAGCGGGATTGCGGGGTCAATTGCTGGCCAGCTAAGTTGACGGTACAGGCTGTGCCCCTGCTGAAACGGTTTAGGGGACCGAATTCAGCCCAACTGAAAGTTGTTAGGCAGCAACTTATGAGCTCTGGAAGCTTTGCCGGGGACGGTTGTATCGTCCTAACGGCTGCGGGGCATACCCAGGTGGTACATGGAAACAGGCGCTCCCGGGACAAATTGTGGGACGCTCTGATTTGCCCTTTAAGTTAACGTTGACTAGCGCCCGTGCTCACCCTGCAGCCTGCCGTAGCAGCGGCAACACACCCTGGACTGACATCAAGCGGCAGCTTCTTGTCCAATTTCATAACAAACACCCCTTGACAACCTGGAGCAGTACTTGCTGCACAGAAGTTGAACTTCTTACGACGAGAATGCCGATATTGCTGCCGCGGGGCAACGTTAGTTTATTGTGACACTTCCCACAGCAAGCAAGCCACATCACTCGCTCGGTGCTTGTTCCAGGCCTCGGGCTGCCAAGGACGATCTGCATCCTCCAACTCTCGTTGCGCCGTCTCTACCAGCAGTGTGCCAGTCACAAATCTTCACGCCATAGACACGGGCGACAATGTCCTTCCTCTTTGGAAGAGGACGGGCCAGGACGAATGCCACAGATTTGCCCAAGCAAGCGAGAGAGCATGTCTTGAAACTGGACAGCCCCGCCGCTGCGTCGGCAAAGGTAAACACGCCGCGCACCTGTACACAGTTTACATCAGCTAATCATCCTCAAGCCAGAAGAGCTCGCAAAGACACTATCACAGATGAAACAAATTCTTCAGGGAACAACTGGTTTGTCTTTGTCGCGGGAGGAGTGTGATTGATCTCTGACAGCCAGCAGAAGCTGAAGCAAGCCCGGAACAAGTCTTCCAGCTGGTGACGGGAATAATCGAAGAGGACCTCCTTTACCTATTGGCGACAAACCTATATAGACTCCCGTTTGAGTCAAGAAAGGACACACAAGTCATCTTTTCCTACGTCTTCCGATTCCGACCACCAACTGCGTCTCCCGATTCCCTCCCCCCTGCCCTTGCTTATGTTGTCGAGAAGAGGCCACAAGTTTTGGTGGAGCTATGCAGAGGCTACGACCACAAAGAGAGTGCAACGCCTGCCGGTACGGTACTGCGCGAGGTGCTCAAAAATGAAGCAGCGGCAGCTATAATCCTTTACCACGACGGGGAGGCGCAGGGTTCCAGCGCTAGGGGGGTGGCGGCAATCGACAGGGAGCGCCCGCAAAATGGGACTGGAGTTTTCTGGTCATTCTTCGACTGGATAGACAAGAGCTCTTTTGAAGTGGCGGCTGATGCTTTTACCACTTTTAGGGTAAGCCCAAAGCTTGATAGAGGACGAGGAGGGTGCTGACGTGGATGAAAGGAGCTCCTAACGAAACACAAGGACATTGTTCCTAAGTACCTGGCGGTAAACTTTGAGTTGTTTTTTGACAAGTACCACACCATTTTGGTACAGTCGAACAGCTATGTCACGAAGCGGCAGTCAATTAAGTTGTTGGGGGAGATCCTCCTGGACCGGTCCAATTACAACGTAATGACTGCCTACGTTGACCGGGGCGAGCACCTCAAGATATGTATGAACCTGCTCAGGGACGACAGAAAGATGGTACAGTACGAAGGGTTCCACGTTTTCAAGGTGTTTGTGGCCAACCCGCACAAATCGTTGCCTGTGCAGAAGATTCTGCTGATGAACCGGGAAAAACTCTTGCACTTCCTGTCGCACTTTTTAGAAGACAGGACAGATGATGAGCAGTTTATAGATGAGAGAGAGTTTCTCATCAAGCAGATTAGGACCATGTCTTCGACTCCCGTACCACCCCAGCGATAGAGGATGTGGGGTTGGTGGTAGGCGTTGCAGCAATGATGTGGATAGGCACTCGCAAGCCATGAAGATGACTGGCACCAGATGCCACTAACTTGTTCGTCTGGTTGCATGTACTGTTGATCAATCATTCCCGAGCTGAGTTTGGTACGTATTGGTGATTATGTTGATCATGAATCATGCTTCCAATCTCATCGCTGTCCTATCTATTATGATCCTTGCCGTCGAATTTCATCTCCCAAGCATCCATTGTGCCTGGTAACCTCAACTTCCGAGGGTATTCTCTGAGAACTGGAATCGTTGAAACCCTGTCATGTCAGAGATCTTAGCCTCTGAAATATCACACCCCATCGCTACCAAGACTCATCCTTGTCATGGTTTCCCTTCTTGGCTTCATGGGTCAGGTGAAGGCGGATAGTCGCTCCACTTGCGAAGACCAAGCTGCGGTCCGTCGGTCTTGTGGCCAGTAATCTTGACGGCTGCATATCACTGTTAGCTGTTCTGATTGTGCGAGCAAGGGAAAGAAAGAATATAGACCTTGCATCACGGGCAAGTCGATCTTTCCAGAGAACCCATCACCCTGAAATGCGAGCCATCCCCCATACGATTTACGCGTGATCTTTCCAATCACCATATCCCGTCCGCGAATCACCGCGTACACACGCTTCGGCAAGGGTACCTCCTTCTCCGTGTCCATCTCCAGATTCGGCTTGGGCGTCTCTGAGCCCTCTGTCTTTTTATCTTCCGTATCCGAGTCCTCCGTCCTAACTGCTACTTCCGCTTTTCCTCCCAAATAGGACCCTCCTTTCCCGTAAGTCGGCTGCGTGTTTTCCGAGGTCTTTATTTTCTTGCGGGATCCGGTGTCGGCGTCGGTCTCTGCAACGGCGGCCTCACGTTTACTGGACTGAAAGTTAGATCTCGATGGGAGATCAGACCCGGCTCCTCCTTCTCCAGAAACGGGCGAGACGGGGGGCACAGGCGGTTTTCTCTCCTTATCAAACGCCAGAAGTTCCATCTTGCCCGCAAACAGGCGCATCGTGCCCTCAACCACGCCAAAATCAAACGACACGGCGAGGAGACCCTCCCCCTCTGGGGCGAGGGATATGTCCATGACCATGTTGGGGACTGTTTTGACCAGAGGGAATGACGCCAATTTTGGGGCGCAGAGGGTGTATCGGCCTTGGACAGTGAGTGTGGTTTGGTTTTCCTTGGTCTCGGGCAGGGAACAGAGCTCAGTTTCAGTGGGTGCGATGTTCTCGAGATCTCGCTTCGGCAAAGAGGACGAGAAAAGAGAACCGGCAGGTCCGGCTTTTCCTTCCGTCAACTGCTCCGACTTGAGTTCGAGAGGTGACACGGATGAGGTCGGTGTTCTGCTGGCCACGCGGCGAGCCGCGCCTGGGGGGGTGCGATGCTTCAAGTTGGCCTGCCATTTCGGAGTTCTAGGGGGAGTAGGTTCAGCAAGTTCGTCAGCATCGGAAGAATCTTCCTTCTCAGCGTCGTCGGCGTCCAGAGACGAGGGTGAACTGTCTTTGGGTGCACATGCAATTTTGTAATTGGGTTGCGCTTTCCTGGGACGAAGCACGCGTCTCGGAGGTGAAGCAGGCTCGGGTGACTCTTTCGCGGATTCCGGAGCCGGAGCCCGATTCTTCCTCGGCCGTCCTCGACCGCGGCTGAGAGTTGACTTGGGTCGACCACGGGGCGGCATCTTGCTGATGGGTGGTGCGGTGTGGTGCTTCAAAGAGAAGAGCAACAGAATACCGCGAACAAAGTAAGCGGAAAGATTGAGAGTAGAAATCCGAACGGTGGCGCGATTGTGGACGCAAACGCTCCGCCTTCACGACGGCGGGTCTTTAGCAAACATCACAAGGGCGAGGAAAGAGGGTTGGTGCTAACCAACCTCTCGGCGGTGATAGCCTCGAGCGCGCAATCCAACCTCTGAAAGACTGTTCGATCACTACCCCGGATAGCCTAAAGGCGGACCTACTAAGGTGTCTTCTCTACTACCAAGGGCTTGGTAAGGAAAACTCAAGGCCTCGACGATGAAGATCAAGCCTTGGATGTTGAAAACATGACCTAAATAGCTTGGCTTAACCCTTCGCAAACAGCTTCTCATCTGTTCAAACGTTACAAAACCCCTAGCTGAATAGCCACCAAGTCGCACGATAACAATCTTTTAGGGGTTGGATTGTTTGTCCGGCCCGAGACGGGAATGTGCAACGGCTGGGGGTTCAATAACATGAGATGAAGGGCCTTAGGATAAACTGCAGTGTTGGCATGAAAGTGACCCACGCCCTGGACTTGGACACCTCAGCTTGCGAGACAAAGTGTCACTTCAGTTGATATTACATCCAGTGCCTATTGATGGGGCAGGTCTGGATTCCATCCCCACCCGAAGCTATCGTCCATTGTATAACACCGGACTACCTCATCGCCCCGAAAGCGGGGGAACGGTAGTGACTTTTTCCTGCCATCCACCTCACACGACTCAGTCAGAGCGTCCCACCTGTGAACTTCACCCGTCTCGCTAATGTGAATCAGTTGTGCTTGGCTGCGGTCTGGCATCCTCGCAGCCAGAGCCCGAAGTTGTCGACACAAAACCAGTGCTGGGCAACTCCAGGATGCCCACTTGACAAGGTCTAGTGTGTGGCAGCGCCTGGTTGCATTCAACTTTGTGTTGTCTTCCGATACGTCTCCCAGGTTCAGATTGACCGTGATACGTTGGAGAGTAACAGCCTGACCTTCCAAAGGTCGTAATGCAGCCTGGCAGAGGCTCTGTGCTCGGAGCTGAATGGTGTGGAGCCTGGAAAGGAGAGGGCGGATGAAAGGGCAAAGGTGTTCACACTCCCCGTTTTCTTTTGTCACTGACGTCCCACAAAGGTCGAGGTCGAGATTGGTGATGTGTGTCAGGTTCTCAAGGAAGGGCTTTATGCTCCTGAGGGGGAGGTAATTTGCGCGGAAAGGATCGCCCTTCCATTGTCGGTTTGGCCAGCTAGCCACGAAGCGTAGTGTTCTGAGGGACGAGAATCGCTCAAGGTACTGACAGAAGCGGATCAGGTTCGATGGTGTGTTGTAGAGCGTGGCCCAGTCTTCACCCATGCCGTGTAGAGCGATCGTGATGCCATGTGCCCTTTTCTGCAACAAGTCCCTTGCCCTTCCCACTGCCTTCGACTTGCGATTAACGAGCCTGCTTAGGACGCGAGGTGTGCACTCAAGCTGTGAGAAAAAAACGGGGAAGGCAAGGCTGTAGAAGTTTTTGCTGAGCGTTAACCGCCCGATGTCCTCTTGGAAGAACGACGGCGGCAGGTATTCAAGGACAGTGATCCAAATTTCTGGCGGCAAATACGGTGAGGATGCCATGGTTGGAAGGATAAAGCAAGAATTACCTATGCAATTGAAGTTGCGCGTGAAGGTCTGCTTATCACAAAAATAGCCAAGCGCTCAACTTCAAAAAAAAAAAAAAAAAAGGGGGGGGGGGAGGCCACAACACCAGACCAC
>Ga0247765_1000149_pt1 | contig 56096 bp, 40 predicted proteins | sample UWRJL106311C6_FD_179949 | JGI IMG/M metagenome (GOLD analysis project Ga0247765, IMG submission 179949) | Plant litter microbial communities from Arlington Agricultural Research Station in Wisconsin, United States - UWRJ-L106-311C-6 | ecosystem: Environmental > Terrestrial > Plant litter >... | reverse complement strand
ACGAGTTTTTTCCTGAACGGGAAAAAAAAAAAACTCGCAGACCTTTACAAGGGGAGAAAAAAAAACGGAGATGTTCCGGTTTTAAAAGTCAAGGGACCATCTATCCAGTCCGGCTGGTCGGTGGTCGGTCGCACTGCATTTCATATAAGCGCACATACGCAGACGAGACGCAAACAATATCCGGCCGGCTCTGTACGAATGTACGAATAGAATAGAATACCCATGAACCCGAACGACCGACCCCGATCCTGGCCCCGAATCCCTGTTCAGGTTTTGCTGGTTTCCCGCACGTGGGCCACAGTGCTATCTACCTATCTTAGGTATCTATCTAATGAGTGCAGCACCTTCCGGCCCGTTTTCAACCATCCCGTACCATTGTGCCCCTGTGCCTCTGTCTTGCAGGCTAGCTTCTACTCGGTGCTTGATCTGACCGTTGAGACTCTGGGTCAAGTCTGGTTTGGTGGGGCCGCCCGCCATTTTTCCACGAACCGTTGCCCAAGGATCGGCCTTTAACTTGACCTCTAGTAGTAACTAGTCCGCCGTGAGGCGTTTGAGTTTTGGGGTTCATGGTTCACGGTTGGGGTTAGGGGAACGGCCCCTTGTCGGGGGAATCGAATGCGGGGGCACGCGGGGGACACCATCCATTGTAACGTGTTAACCCCACACCCCAGCTCTCCACAGTAAGGCTCCCCAGATCATCGGTGTGCGACGTACAGAGTACGGAGTACGAGTACGAGTATCCCGGTTTGCTTCGGGAGAAGGAAACATGAACTAACTTGGTGCGTTGGCTCGAGACCGGGACTGGGACTGGGACTGGGACTGGACTGGGTGGCGCTGGATTTTAAAGCCTACCTACCTGCCTGTTTGTGCAAAAAGGGAAAACATTAGCCGGTTCCTCACTGTGGAGGAGGGGTTGGAACATGGGATGCAAGCAAGACACGGAGAGGGGGAAGCTCCCCGACTGGAAAGCACGGAAAGCTAGGTAGACACGCACTCACCACACGTCACGACACTGCAATCTTACCTCAAATTTTGGTTGATTAAAGCGGTGATTCTTGTCAACAATGGCGTGCCATGACTAAGGGAATTGGCTAGAATTTCCAAGAAATGCCAGGCGGGCGCTACCGGCAGTGCCTACCTTACCTAGGGACCGATTAATTAGCCTGGGCATGCTGCAGTTAATAATTTTCTTATCTACCTTGGTATTCCCGTTCAGCGGTTGCGTGGACACGGGCGGCGCGGCTCCGGCACTCATGGCATTTAGCCAAGGTGGTCCAGGTGGTCCACAGAGCGAGGTCTAGAAGTTCGGGTGGAAAATAGTGACTGCTTCCAGAACACTTTGCATTCCGTAGTGGACGCTAACTAGACTAAACCAAATTTCGGCCCAGTGGAAATGAACTGCATATGCTGGTGTTTGCAGATATCTTGATGCCAGCAGCACACCTCTATCATACCCATCCGATACGATACAGTAATCACCCTTGTTCTCCCCGCAATGACAATGCCAAGACTGAACCCTCCCGGTCTCAATTATCCACAAATCAGGATTCCGCGTGGGCCTGTTCTTGCTTACAAAAATGCGGCGCGGACCAAGATGTGTTGGGGGTGAGCATGTGTCTGATGTGAGGCTGATGGTCTGCATCTCCACCTTTACACCCACTGAAACCCCGTTCGTGATAGTTGATCATGCTTCCCGAACCCACCATTACGGTTCTCGGTCCCGACCCCGCCCACCGACGATGCGTACTCAATGGAAATGCTTTCCAGCAGGATGTCATTGTGTCTTTTCATGGGTGGCAGTATGCTGCCTTTTACAGCTTCCTTGACAAGAATACTCCAGAGCCTCTATATGTCCATCTTGCAAGGAGGCAACTCCCACATGGCAAATGGGATGTGTTAGTCTTTACCGACTATCCGCAGACAGTTGATGATGGACATAATACCGTCCAGATGGGTATCTGTCCTGGGGACGGCACCATCCACCTGTCGTATGACCACCACTGCGATGTGTAAGGCCCTCTTTATCTTCTCAACAGTACCTATCTAGCCAGATTCTAATATGCGAAAATAGCCTCCGCTACCGCCACTCCATCCCCAACCTTGCACTCACCCCGGAATCCTTCACCTGGACCCCTTCCCACTTCACACCCACACTTGACCACCTTCCGGGAATTTCTTCGTCTCATTCACCCTTTCAATACCTCACCTATCCCCGGTTTGTGTCTCTCCCTCCTTTTTCTCTCCTCTTCACCCACCGCGATGGCAAAGCCGGTTTGGGGAATGACCACCTTTATCGCTATGACTCGTTGTTGTCTCGGTATACGGTAATAGGCGCCTATCTCGTGGGGATTTCTTCGAATCCGTATATTCATGGTCTTTCTGTCTCTCAAATCTCTCAATATTCTCGGAGTCAGGATTTTCGGGGTCAGAGTTCTCAGGTTCAGATTCCTTCTTCCTCCTCTGAGGACACAAGTAGAATAAGAAGGATACATACAACGTGGGTCTACCGATCCTTCGTCCCCTACCCAGGCTGGGACGACCCGCTCGACACCCAACATAAACAGCAAGCCGGGCCGAACGGGGCGGAGAATAACCACGATATATGCTATAGTTATAGCGACGACGGGGGTGTCACTTGGTTTAATTCCGAGGGGAAAAAAATCGGGTATATGAACATAACCAGAGCAAACCCCGAGGTAAAAGCAGTAAGCAATGATAGTGAGGGCATAGTGGTTTTTGAGATCCCCCCCGGACGAGGCCTCACAAACCAGGAGAGTCAAACAGTGGATTTCAGTGGAGGGGTCCATGTTTTGAATCGTGATGATATGGGCATGGATGAGGGAGAAGTTTGGTGGAAGCATTATTATCGGAATGTTGACGGTAAGCTATCTTCTTCTTCTTCTTCTTCTTCTTCTTCTTCTTCTTCTTCTTCTTCTTTTTCTTCTTCTCCCTTATATCTCTCTTTTTATCTCTTTTTTATCTCTTCTTATCTTCTCTTGTCTCTCTTCTTATTCTTTTTAACAATCTCTCACCCCTCTTCATCGTTCTTCAACTTCATTTCATAAGAACAAACTAACTCACATATACCCACAGGGAAGTGGACACAACATCCGATTCGACCAGTCAACGGCGGCAAACGCGGAAGGTTAGCAGTCAGCAAAGACAACGACTTATATATCCTCTTACCAGACTCACAAGAGCCGGTGATACGAATCCTCAAAGCGAAACCAACAGACAACTACTCAACCTATGAGCAGGTTTGGGAGGGAAACAGGCTCACTGGAGAGCCACTGGTCGACTCGGCGAGACTCGAGCACGACAATGTATTATCGGTCTTCATACGCAGAGATGTCACACCCAGAGAAAGGGAGGTGGTTGTCCTAAACTTTCAGCTTGATTCCCCCTAACCTAGAACAAATTGACGATAATGAGCTGTACATCATGTATGGTACGATATGTAAAACCAAATTCAATGCTTAAAACGCCCCCTTTAAACCCATGCTAATCCAACTCCATGCCCTGATCATCATGTCGTAAGCCCAATCGGGTCATAATCCCCAGTTGGGATATAAATCTTGAATCAAACCGCTCAGACAAAAAACCGTACATCATTAACTTGTCTCCCCCCTCGCACCCGCGCATGCACATTGACCTCGCCCTGCTCTGGCCCAGTATCATAGGGTCGAACAAGCCACATTGTGCGTCGCCTCGTCTCGTTGCCCTCGCCATAGTGAGATGGAATATCCCGTCGCAACAAAGGTTCCGTAAAAGCCCGTGGTTGGTCGTTCCTCCACTCCCTAGTTGATGTTGATGGCGTGTAATAGTCCTCCGGCTCGTCAGTCATCTCCAGGTACGACTTCGGATTCTCGGCCCAGTGATCCACTGCAGATGGGTGGAACTGGGCAACTTCCGGACAAGAAACCGGAACGAGGTAATCGGTCGATTGGTGAGGTGGCGATGGCTCTTCGAAGAATGGCGGGTTCCCGTCGTACATTGGGGAAGGGTTCATTTCCTTTTTCAGGTGGGCCGGGGTAAATGCCTCATAGCCTTCCTTTTCCTGGGATGTCCTCATGGCGCTTGTCCATACAAACGACTCCATCTTGTTCCATCGGTTTACCGCAGTTTCGATGATGCGCTGCTCCAGGCCCGTCTCAAGCTTGATCCCTAGCATCGATCCAAGAAAGATGAGGTGGTGAGCCAGCATCTGGCAGAGGTGCTCCTTCATGGCAAGCCATAATGTTGGGCTGTGTTGAAATTCCTCACCCAGCAGCTGCGGTGAGGTTGACGGTGCTTCTGTTGGAAACGAAGAAGAGTACCCAATCCCGAGAACGGCACCGAGAACAAGAAGAAACAAAACTTGGCACGACTCGCGGTCGCACTTGGCCAGGAACTGTGGTGTGAGTGTGCGGTCAAGTCTTTTGATCAGACGATAACCTGACACGTGGCCAACGGTAGAGAGATCCGAGTTCCTCAACTCCCCCCTATTCCCCCTCCACCCGCTGTGTGCAAGCGACGAGGCGAGGAGAAAGCGGCGGAGTTCGGTGACAAGTCCGTCATCGCCCAGTGTGTCCTCCTGGAACTGAAGAGACAGTAAACTTGAGCAACATAACCCTACGATGCTGCCGTCGGGAAGAACAAAGTTGGGGTCGGAAAGCCAGGATGTGACTGTGTCGTTGAAGGTGTTGGGATCTGATGTGAGGTGGAAGTTGGCGGGGACGGCAATCCTGGCGAGCAATAAGCCCATGCGGGACATGAGCGTTTCGATCTGCATGTTCTTGGCTGACGTTTCCGTCTGTGGGGACTGATAAATGTTGATGTCTGCAAAGCGCGTGCGCACGCAGTAGCAAAAAGAGAGAACCTTCCTCTCGGAGCCCTTGACGGCGGACTGGAGACAGGATTGGCAGGGATTGTCGTTGGAGCACTGCGACGTGTGAGTGATTCCCCCGAAAAAAGCTTGGCACCGTGACAGGGAGATAGCTGCTCACCTGGATTTTGAGCATCCGACAGCGCAAACATGCGCCTTGGCGACGGACTTCGCGCACCTTCTCCTTTTCTTGATCGGAAAGTCGGGCTCGGGATCGCGGGGATGGTCGGAGACGATCGGTGCCCCGGAAGCAATGGATAGATCGTGCAAAGGGTGGTAAACGGCTCACTCCATTCGGGTTCGGATCGGCCATGTGAGCGGCTCTCGCTTGCTACTTATGCGACAGTCAGACGGTCGATGGCGAAACCGACAGTCTGGGTCATACTTTTGACACGGTCATGTGTCTCACTCGGTTCAGGCGGGGTCCCGGCCTAGGCACACCAGGCAGGCTGAAAAGTCGAGAAATAGCTCCATCGTAGCCCCTTCTTGTAGGGGCTAGTGGTTGAGGCTGGCTGAGCGATCCAGATTGCGGGCAGATGAGCAGGGCCATGCCATGAAACAAGCAACACCGAGCTTTCCGCAACCGGCTAGCCGCTGTACCACTTTTGCGACGCCAGCTTTGGTCAGGAATCGAAGAACCCTGCGTCAGCAAAAACGCAACCTGGTTGCACTGAGCCATGGCACTCGGGACCTAGCGGGAAGCACCGCGGGTTGTCTCTTCTTTCTTTTCGGCGGCGAATCTGGCCGAAAATCTAGTGCAAAAAAATTCTTGGGCCGAATGACCGCATGCATGCCAAATGCAGACCGGTCTCGACCGCATCGTTAGCGCGACAGATTTGCTGCCAGATTATTATTACGACGTAATGCGCCCGAGGAAAAGAGTGGCCAAAACTGTGTGATGAATATGCAATGCCAAAAAAAAAAAAAGTGAGCAGTCCTGTGGCTTTCACCGAAACATCTGCAGGTGGGCCTTGGCATCTTGTGGTGTTCCTTGGTGGTCGCACTATCCCCTACAGGGCATGGTGCGCAGCTTCCCTTGCTGCAGTGTTGATCCCCAATCCCTGATATGGACCTATCGCAGGCCAATCAGTGCGCCTCAAGTGGAAATGGCGAGCTGAACCGTTTTGCGGCGGCACCAGACAAGCTGAAAATGCGGCACTGACCAAGCTTCCACATTTGGCATCGTCGTCTCTTGCCGACAACGGGCAAACTAACTAACTAAGCTGCAAGATCTTGCCAGCTGGCCCGGTCATCTTTTCCATCATCGCGCTTTGAATCTTTTGCTTCTTGCGCCAGTTTGAGCCTCAAAGGATATCAGCTTTACAAGCATTCCGGGAGGAATCCTTCCGTCCACACACACACGGTGGCGTTTGCCGCCAGCTGCCATAACGTTTGAGGTGTCACAGGCCAGCCAACCCTTGACCCCCCTTTTTCTTGTTTCCCCACGGCAGATGCCGAAATTCCTCGCATGGGTTTCCTAGTGCGTCGGATACGCTTCCCTTTGGTTTCCTGCCCTGCTTAAAGTCCCACAATGGGACAAATACGGTCTCGTAGCTCAAAATTCGATAAAAGCACGGTGCAGCGATTCTGCGAAATGGCGTCACCAATCACATTATGGGCATGACTAAACCCACCCCTGGACGACCCAACCCGACCTAAGCCAACTGCAAAAACCGAAAATGGCACAACCTTCGACTCTGTGTGTGTCGGGTCGTCGGGTGTAAAATGGGCAGAAGGGGCGGCGGCACAGTTCGCCACGAACAGTGTGTGCTGAATAGATTTATCCCAGCCAGCCAGCTAGGCCAGTACAGCACAGCGTGCACTTGTCAGCGCCGTAGGTAAACTATTGGACCCGGTTCGGTCCGGGTGTGAGACATGCAGCACAGCAGCAGTAAAACAACCGAGGTACACTACAAAGTACCTACGGAACAAGTCCGCCCATCGATCCGCCCAGACAGACCTTACGGAAGCTCGGATGACCCCACAAATATAGCGTGCGCTCGTTCGTTCCGGGCGGGGGCCCATTGCCGCGCTGAAGTGAACACACGAAATGCATATTACGAGTCATTTTTTTGTTTTTCAGCATCTCCCTCTCTCCCTCTCTCTCTCTCAAAAACGCGGGACGCTGCGGTGGGTGGGTGCTTACCGGCTTTTGGTTTTCTCTGTGGAGAAAATATTGGTCTAAAAAAAAGCTCCGCAGTCTGGTGACTCTGGTCAAGCTCAGCTCCCGTCTCCTCGCTAATATAGCGCGTGTGTGATTATTTTACTCCACACATGTAAGGTAATGAACCCAGCCCGCTGTGGGTTAACCGTGGTTTAGCTAGCCGTGGGTGTTGGGGCCTGGAACGTCAGAAACGTCAGAAACGCGACCTACGTCTCACTGGACGGTGGATATTTTCCCCGCTTCCCCAGGTGCCCAGGTGGCAGGTACTCACTCACTTACTTAGTGGGTCGCTGACATTGTGATGTGGATTGATGGGTGTGTATGTGGTGGAGGACACTTGACAAGACTGGTGGGTCGATGGTCTCGAAGAAGTTAAAGAATACAGATCCAGCGTATTCTCGAGCTTTCTTTCTTAAAACATGGTCTTCCTGGTTGGGCTGCTAGTGACCAGTGGAGCACCGTTCAGAAAACAGCTCTTTCTCTTGGGATCGCCAAGCTCCAGGCCCTTTGGTTGTGAAGGGTAATCCGTAATGGTACCGCCAAAATCTTTCTTCCCCTCTGGCAAGTTGGACACAATGCTCACACGACAAGTGGAGGGCATCGGTGCTTAATGTCCACAATGGAAGACGCAAGGGACACAAGTCACGTTGCATTTGGACTCGGGAGAGCACAACGGAATGATTCAAGACGTCTATTTCCAGATAAAAGGTCGAAATTTCCTTGGTAAACGCCCCTGCCTGTCATTATAATACACCACGTGAGGGCATTCGCACGTCAGTGCTTCTGTCACTGCGTTCAGCTCCTGATCCCCGAGTCTCCAACCAAAGACGGCGCTCGCTACAGTTCAACTTCATCTGAGTCAGAACCAGTATCTGCCTCAGCAAAGAATTTCTTCATCCGTTCTTGCAGTAGCTGGGCAGTTTCCCCAAACCCTTTCTCCGCAGCAACACCCAGGGGAGTACGACCCTTTTTATCCCTCTTCAGCATACCACTATCGATCCGCACCGCAAGGAGACGACATATCTGCGAGTAGCCTTTCCCGGCGGCTATGTGCAGAGGCGTTTCGAAATTCTTGTTTTGCTGGCCGGCATCGATTACTTCGCAGGCTAGCAGCAACTTGACTATATCGGTGGCGTCGTCTTCATCGTTAATCTCGGTAGCTATGTGGAGCGCTTGATAACCAGCGTGATCCACAAGGTTGATGATTTCGGCGCATTCTGGCAACAATGCTTCGACTCCTTCAACAAATACCACTTGAACAGCCACATGGAGCGCAGTTTCCTCGAGTTTGTTAACTAAATCGAGTTTGACATCTGGGTGTGCGATAAGGAGTTTGTATGCATCACTCTCATTCTCGTATCGTATAGCAGACATCAATGGGGTGTAGCCCAAGCGCGTCTGGAAGTTGACATCGATACCGGCCGTGGCAAGGAAGAGATTGACTACTTCCACGCGACCCATCTGGGCGGCAAAAGCCAGTGGCGTATTGTAATCTTTGTCAGCCGCATTTATATTGGCTTGGTTCTGAAGAAGAACTCGGCAAACTTTGACATGCCCTTGAGAACTCGCATAGTGCAGCGGTGTTCTTCCAGCAATGTCTCTCCCGTCCACCTCCATCCCTGCGGAAATCAAAGCGACAAGAATATCAGGGAGGTTGCGTTGCGCCGCCAAATGTAGTACGGAACGATTAAGAATGTCCTTGGGGAAGGTTTTGTTGAAGGCTCTCCTTTCAATGTGTTGAACGAACTGAGCTCGTAGCTGCTGATTAGGTATTGTCGCGGTACCGAAATATTCAACAGCACAGTGAAGCTAGATTTACATAATGAGCAGCAAATCACCGTGGCAGCTGAGGGGTTGGATGCTCACCAATGTAGATTGGAGGAGGTTACACTCTTCCCAATGCTCAGGATCGTTCCAAAACCTCGACCAATGGGGGCCGTCAAAGATGAAACATGATAAACCAAGTGGTTTATCTAGATTCAATTCCAGACCAAGGTCAAGTTCATGGTTGATCTTTTCAGCGGCTATTGCAAAGTCCTCGTGAACCGCCCGAATTCTTGCAAAGATCTCAGGGCACTCGAAAATAGACCAAGGGTCCTCGGTGAGCCGATCGAGAATAAGCAGAGCTGTTCCAGCCTCCCCCGTGTCCCTCAAGTCCTGGGCGACACACAGGTAATCCTTTAGAAGGTGCATATGTAAGCCACCTTGAAGCCCAGATAGTAGCGGGCTTATCCCCATCACGTCACAAAATAGCGATCTCAACATGATAGCATCGCCAGTTGCGGAACTTGGATTTTGAGACAAACGAGATTCAGCGAGACGCGAAGAAAACAAATCGGTCAGTTTGTCAGTAAACGATGACAGCTGGAAGTTGAGCTGATTCCCTTTCGTGTAAACTTCACCGCCGTCACCTGGGAAAACAAGATCCAGCTCCTTTTCCCATCTTTCGACCTTGCTACAAGCACGTCGGAGAATTTTTGAGAGACTGACAGCATTTGACCTGTGTAGGTGAAGGGTAAGTAACATAGAAGAATAGCTGAGAGAGGAAGATTGTTTACCAAATGATCAGTTGATCGCGCGTAATCGGCCCTGTCTTAGCCCAGGGATTTGAGGGGGTAGTAGTGGGGATTGACTGATCGACTTCGACTGAGGCACCCGACTGGTTGGCAGAAGTATCCCACTGGTTGGAAAAGATAATCGACTGGGCGCTGACGCTCATGTCAAGTGTCTCTCGCAGTCTGGGGGGTGGTTTTGCGGTGAGGGATTCGAGAGTACGGTTCTTTCTCTTTCGCGTATTGGGGGAGCAGGAATAGCCTTTGCTGATGCATCGGGCGCATTTCTCTGGCCACTCACGGCCTACTGGTTCACACTTTGTAGTCTGGTTGTCAGCGTGAAATCTGTATAGGTACAGACAGACACCAAGATGTGCGGTTGGACTGGTGATGTACATTGCTGAAGTAGCTCCTAAGTACTGTGGAAGTTGAGGCTGGAAAAATGCAGGCGGGCCTGGCTGGGGAGGCAGAGGGCCAGACGTGCTACAGTGCACGATGGTCTAGGGGGAAACATACCCGCTGCTTGTCTTTTCGGCAGAATTCACACTTGCTCAAGTTCAGCTTCGCTCCTTGCCTGCCGGACCGCGCGGGGATGGATACATGTAGGGTGTCCATGTCGTCGCACGTCGTTCGTTCTGAAAGAACGATGTTTTGCGAGGAATTCTTGCAGAGGAATGAGCCTGGTCGTCCCAGAGCCTTGGACCGGCCAGCCATGGGCGTCGGTAATGGGGAACAGGCTCTGCACAGCCAACGCCCCACACCACCACAAGCCAGGAGCAACACCAATCACGCACGTCACGCACTTGATCGCACTCTGGTTTGCCACGTACGTCGGCTGTCCCTGGGGTTTGATCCCTCCTTGTTTGAAAGGCGACCCGAAAAACGGCCCCGAGCGAGTGGATGCATGGTTCGCAAGCCCTGGGCGGTGGTGTCAGGGGCGAGGAAGTGCGCTCTTGGTGGAGACTTGACAAGCCTATCTGACTGGACCTCACCGGACATAACTAACTACCTTATACAGGTGCCAAACTGAGAGCTGCCTCCCATGTAGGCTTTGGATGGAATTCAAGGACCAATATCACCTACAGTGATTCCCCGAGTGAAGTCTCACTCTTGCAATCATCAGATATACAGCGGCGACACAGCCCCAAGAGATGTGTGTGGATTGTGGAGAGGAAAAGGCAGCCCAGACCTGCCCGGTGCAAGAATCTTGGCGGGGCAACTCACTGTCCCTTCAGTAAAGCAATTGATCGCAATTCATCGCACTGGCACGAGATTGTCCGATTGCCCCGCTGTCAATCACTGACCAATGACAAGGGCTTGGCACCTCATTTCTCGAGGGCTCTCGGCGACACACAAGCAGCGCACTTCATCGCGCTTCGTCCCGGGTCGCGCTTTCAGACGCCCACGAGCTGCGGCCAAACTGCGATGAAAATCTGCGATGAGAATGTTTTAAAATGTCCTAAACCCACCCAGCTTTGCAACTTTCTAATCTTAACTTCTTATTTCCTTACTCCATCACAATCCTTCATGTCACCCAGCGCCAAACCTAGAAGCTGTCTTGTCAAATACTGTCTTTGTCACCCACCTACCTACCTACGAATACTCTCAACCACATCCTGACCCCCACCCAACCCCGTCACCACAAGTCCCGTCGACCCTGATCGGACCCCCACCCATCTCGACCCAATCATGCCATCAACCGACCTATCCCCAACTGAAGTCACGTTTGGCATCGCTACCTCCGTCTCTGCTGTCTTTGCTCTCTACCTTTCGTTTCTTCAGCTCCGTGTTATGCGCCGACGCGCTGGGCCTGTGGAGACCTGGGAGCTCGAGGCGTGATCTCAATCCCCAGTCACAAACAACATTTAAGTTGGTGCCCGTCAAGTCATTTCATGTTCAGTGTCCAGTCCGGCGCTAACGGGATATTTTTGTGTGAATAGTTTACAGGTGTATATACCTATTTTTCCTATTCGTCGGCCTAGCGTAGCTCGCGGGAAAGACATTGGAACTAAAGGTTCATACACCTACCTAAGCCCTCAGGCCTGGCACGGTACTGGACATTGAGCACAAGATACCAGGCAGGCAGGTATACACTCTGGCCGGGGTAAAAGGAGTTGGATATGTTTTATCAGGAGTATGTCATTTGAGCTACACGTGGGCAAAGTTTCAAATGTCTGTTTACACCATAGAGCAATGCTCCCAACATAACCGTGTCATTTAATATTAGTGGTGGGTTTAAAGAGCTTGAGATAAACGAGCTTCAGTAAGACGTGGCTGGAAGAATACAGTTGGTCAAACCTGCTATGTAGCGCTGGAATACGCAAGCGTAGCTATTGAGTTACATGTGTTTACGGGTAAGCCTGTTTGGAATCTATGATCTAACCCATTGTCCCTTTGTTGATCCTGCAACAAGCACGTCGTACATGGCAAGAATCTTGAAGAGGCTGAGTTGACATGACGGCATTGGACCTGCTCTGGTCAGAGGGTGGATAAGTCAAACGGAAGAGCAGCCCTATATGTAGAGGATCGTTTACCAAATAGGTATGTAGAGGATCGTTTACCAAATAGGTAGTGAGTTGATGTCACAGAGCAAGCCCCGTCTTTTTCCAGGGTTTGGAGGACAGGCCCCCCACAACGACCGAGGATGGACCTGCCCAGCCCGTTGTTTTTCTGGTATTTACTACAGACTTTTACACTTGCTCAAGGTCAACTAGCTGAGACTTATCTGTATTGCGCCATTGGGTGTGACTCAACTTCGGTCTCGATATCACCGTCCTGTGCTGCATGTGGAAGTGCATGTGATACGGAGAGTCTCGGAATGTGTGATAAGAAGCACAAAGAAGTGCTACAAAGAAACCCGCGACCCCTTTTCATTCCAGGGAGGCTCGGCAATGACGTGCGATGTCGGGTCCCATAGTTTGTCCAGCCACGCCCCACTGCGGCAGTCGGCAGGCCAGGGGTCAAGCCGCCGACATGGAACCCAACTTTTTATCGCCCTAGGGATCTACCACGTGCCTGCCTTAGTCGCGGAACTGGGAACATGAATTTCGGACGAGGGTTGATACTTGCACTTGACAGCTCTGGTGCGCGTCGGCTTACCCACCTACCTACCTAGGTACCTACCTACCTTACGTGTGAACTTCCTCAATGTATACCGGGCGGCGTGCCTTCGTCTGCGACCAATAGCATTACAGCGCCGACTGGTGTCGGGTCCGACACTCTCTGGCTTCTTATCATGGTAGACACACTTGACTTCATGTTCGGGGGTTCTGACTGGACCAGACCTGGGCCAATCTGCGACGAGATTCCCCACATGGACCAGACAGTTAAAGAGGATCCGGAGTCCTATGTGCCTCGGGAGAGCAGTGGAGCTCTTGACGGTGCCTTTCGCAACAAAAAAAAAGAAAGAAAGATAAAAAAAAAAAAAACTTGGATACATCCTGTTCCTTGTTCCCAAAAACCACACATGCATGAAAGGAAGGGGCTACTACCTATGCTTCTGATGTGCACATGTACCCATTCAACTTGCTCCTTCTACGCGCGTTAAAGACGTGATTGTTAACGAGTGGGATGGGATGGGGGAAGAAGCGCTGGGATTGATTGCAAATGCTTGACCGAGTTCCAATACGATTAAGTCCCCTGCTTCTTCCTCCCGGGAAGCTTCCTCGGGCGTTTCTCGCCCGGCTTCTTTGAAGCCACCTTCTTCTTCTCCACCTTCTTCCCTTCCCCTTTTCTCGATTCCATCTCCGCTTTTTTGGCCGCTTCCCTCATTGCCCACGCCTTCTTGAGAATATCCCACGCTTTCGTTCCTTCCTTCCCCCCATCTCTCCCTAGACAGATCTGGAAGCGGTGGAAGTGGTTGTAATCCCCACCACCCTCGCCGTCGTCATCATTCGGATCATGCCGGCGCTGCTCTCTGAATCTCTTGAGGTACGAGGCACGGAGATCATCCGCGTCCGCATATTCGTCGAAATCGCTGCTGTCGTCTGGGTTCGCTGCTGATGCCGCTGCCGCGTAGCGACCAAAGCGCCGGTCGGGCTCGAACTTGCTGATGTTGATGATGCCCCGCTCCCCCGGGCGCGAGTCGCGCACGGCGCCGACGTAGCGGCAGTCTACGATGGGCTCGGTTCTCCCCTCGACCCCGCGCACGCCCACAGCGGTAACTAGGAGCGCCGGTCCGGTCGACTCGAGGCTCTGGTACAGGAGCAGGCAGCTACCCCAGTCGGCGAGGGCGGCTTGGATGCGGACTACGACCGAGATGTCGCTACCGTGCGGCTGGATCCTCTCGTGCGCCATATCACCCTTACTCACCGGCCGGGCGACCCAGAAGCCGACGACAGAGCCATCGGCGCCGATCACGGTCATCTCGTCGTTGAGGTTGCCCGTGTTGGTGTTGGGGCGCTGACGCACGTCGATGGGCATGTCGTCGAGCGTGGCCGGGCACCAGGAGAAGCCGCCCGAGCCCGACATGGTGGGATGGCCGTGGGCAAGCATGGCGTGGGAGACAGAGCCCAGGTGCCGGAGCAGAGACTGGACCATGCGGCCCTCGGTCACGGAAAAGTCCGGGTCGGGGACGTCGGCCAGCAGGTTGGCGATGACGGTGCGATCGCGGACCCACGACGTGCTCCGCGGCCGCAGGATGGCCATGATGCTCTCGAGGGTGCGGGCGGGGCCGCGGAGGCGGCGGATGGTCTGGGAGGCGATCCAGTGCGCGCGGGAGCATGTCGCCGGCTCCCGCGCGAGAATATCCGTCTCGAGATCCCTTACATCTGGCGTCAGGGGATCGGGACCCTGGAATAGCACCTTGACGCTGCGAGACATGGCGAGCTCGAGGGCCGTCCACCCCCGCGTAAACCACGGGGAGAAGACCAGGGCCAGGCACGCCGTCTCGGGGTCCGTCCACGGCATGCCGACGAGGAAGCTGTCGTGCACCACCGTGTGCTCGGCGTTGCGGTAGTTGATGTGCATCTTGGCTAGCGCCAGCGCCCGCACCTTGGGCTCGATGGGATTCGACAGCGTATCCCACCAGATCCCACCGCATCCCAGCAGCCGGGCGAGGTCAGCGAAGTAGCGATGGAGACAGCTGTGGACCACCCCGTGTCCCCTCGTGCCAACCCCCGTCCCGTCGGACCAGACGTGGGAGATGGCAACGTAGGATTCACCTGGGCGTAGCAGCCGAGGGGGGTCGATATCAACCACCGACCAAGCCGTCGGTTCCCCTCCCATGACTGCGGCCGGAAGGAGGCCGACAGGGAACATGATAGAGGGACAGTCCTCGGGCTTGTTGTGCTCGTCGCCCGAAATCTTGTGGAGCTGGTGGACCCTGGTACTGTCCACGTGGGCGCCGTGGCACCGGGTCTGAGAGCAGAGCTGGTGGTGCTCGCCGGTCCGGATCGACGGGCACCTGTGCAGCGCACTGACGACATCGGCGAGGTCGGCCTGCTGGCGGTCCGACACGTTGATCATGTTCCACAGGCGGTTTTTGCACACGGCCAAGCCCTCGGCTTCCTTGAGCGCTGCCGACGTGGCGGCTCCCACGAGGAACGCGGGCAAGGGCTGGCCGAGGTCGTACCCGCCGCGCGGGGCCAGACCCATGTGCCTCTGGATCGACGCCATCCACGAGACAACGTTGCATGCCCCAACCATCATCATAGTGGTTGAGCCCACCTTAGCTATGGGCGTGCGTCGCGGGAAGCGGTCGAGGCTACCGACGAGCTCGAGGCAGCAGAAGACAGCGTTGACCAGGTGCGTGTGCGCCGCAGACTGCTTCTCGTCCAGAGCCATGGCGTGCTGGCACGACATGGCGATCATGGCCCAGTCCCGGAATTCCTGCCAGCCGCACGTTGGAGCGGTGACTTCCATGGCCGCCCTGATTTCGAGGCATTTCTTGCTCTGGCAGTCCCTAATCTTTGCTCCGGCGCACGCATGGCCCAGCAGCGTAAAGAAGTTGTACCCGTCGCGATAGGGGTGGGGTGTTGCTAACCAAGCGTCTTCTCTGGCGTCGGAATTGGCACACCCCTCAGTCGCCTGGGAGGGGGGCACGGTAAGCTTGTTGTCCAACTCCAGCTCCAGGTCAGGAGTTCCGGGGACGCCATAATTGAGATGATCTCGGAAGGAAATAGTGTCGCAGTGGACTTGGTAGGCCTTGACGATATTTTCGTAGTGAGAATCCATGTGTGGGTTTTGAGCGCGGTACCACACGCGCAGTAGGAAGGGAAGGGTTCGAACCAAGTGGAGGCGAATTTGGGTGGTGGTTGTTGTTCAAAGACGCTGCGGGGGGAGGGTAAGAAGAGCATAAGATGCACCCAATTATTGCATTTTCTCGCCCCTCCAATCCTATACTGCAGTGTGACAGCGGCTCTGTCAGCCAATATCGTTAGGCCTGTTATTCTCATTTTCTCATTCGCCGGATCAGTGGTCTGTCCACCACACCGCCGCATTGGTGGAGTTTCCCCTTTCACACTAGATCTTCCACACCACATGATATCCGGTCACAATTCCCGCTTGCCCCAGCACCCTGTAGCCTTCCTCCATGGACTCGACGACACGGTCAGCTCCCTCCTTAGTGGCCGCGGCGAGCTTCCGCGCCTCCTTTCCCTCTCCCCTGTTCGCCGCAGCGCACGCCTTGGCCGCAAGCCGCGCCACCTCATGGGCGCCCTTGGTTACCACGAAGACTTGGTCCACTGAGGCCCAGTCTCCCTGCGTCTCCTTAATTTTCCCAAGCAACCTGGCTACGGCTCCCCCCGTCTGGCCCCGAGCAGGTGGCCCTCCCCATGAGCTCGGCTTCTCCCATCCGCCATGGGGGCCGTGGGCAGCACAGTGCCAAGAAGGCGCTCTCCGTAGCCCCTCGCGACAGCGGCGTGCTCGGCTGCTACCACTAGGTTGGCCATCGAGACATACTCGGTGACTTGGTCGGCCACGGCCCGGCGCTGGGCATGGTATGCGCAGCACACATACGCCACGGCGGCAACCGCGGCCCACGTCGTACATGTACTGATGACGGAACAAGGACGACCCGAGGTAGACGAGGAAGCCAACTGTGTGTTTCCCACTCGCTCCCCCCTTAGCATAGCTAGGTAACCTTGGAAGTGGTTGGTAGATAAACTCAACTCATCCTTGATGTAAGACGTGAGGTTTTTGTAGCTAGCCAGAATCCCCTGGATACTCTCGTCCGGAGCCAGTTTGAACCATGGCCAGGGGCCGGGGCCGGCGAGTCCGCCGAACACGAGTGCTGCAGCACCAAGCAGTGCCGGTACCGGCAGCAGCAGCACAGAAGGCGAGAATGGCACCAAGCCGGCCAGGCCGGGCACGACGCGGAGCGGGTTGTAGAGCAGGCTCAAGAAGACGAGCGTCTTGAGGTGTGGCTCAGCGACCTTGGACAGCAGCTGGACTGCGGGAAGCAGATCACGCCCAGCCTTGTCTAGCCAGGATTGAGATGCCATTTTGCCTTTTCAGGTTGGTCTGGTTGGTATCAATCAATCAGACACGGCAAAGTTGCAATAATGTCACTGATTTCTTCGACCAGGCCTCGCAGCGGGCCAAGGAAGCGCACCGGCACGCCGTCGACCTCGGCGACGTGGCTGAGTATGACGACGAAGACAGCGACAAGGAGGAGGAGGAGTTGGGCAATTCGTTTGCCGAGATGCTCGTCGAGAGCGCAAAGGGCGCCGTGGCGGCCGCCGAGGACATTGAACGGAAGCTCGAGATGGCCAAAGCCCTCGATCCACCAGTCCCGAGTTGCCGTGGCCCAGGCCAAGGCGGCGAGAGATGCCGAGGCCGACCACGCCAGCCAGCCGCGCCAGGAGTGCTCTCCAGGGGCTCGTGTCCACTAGGGGAGCGTCCCCAGGCCTCGCAGCCGTGGAGCATGGTTTCGAGAGGGTTCAGTACCTCGCTAACCAGGCCAAGACCAGAGCGGTTCGCGGAGAGATGGACGAGGCTTCGGAGCTGCTCTCAAGTGGTGACACAGAGCTGGCAAAGGTGACCAGCCAAGCGTCGTCCCTCGCTAGCATGGAGAGCAGCGCCCGGGATATGGTGCTAGGGTTTATTTGAGAGCTGGTAGACTGTGTGTGTGTGTGTGCGCCCACAACTCCTGGGCAGTACGTCTGATACCTACCTACCTAGGTACATAGGTAGTAAAGCCATGTTCTTGCAAGGGACAATATAACCAAGGTACTAGAAGAGGCTGGAGCTGGGGCCATACTCAGACACAGAAGGCATCAGCAGGAAAGAGATGTCGCGACTGGTGGCACACAGGACAGGGCACGGGAGGTTCGCATCTCACTATACTAGGTTTATACTTACCGAGGTACTGAAAATTGGGCACAAGAGACCAGGAGGTCCACACTTTTAGTCTTGATAAATGGAGTTAGGATCTGGATCTGGATACACCACCTTGGAAGCAATTTCATTCCATTTTATGATCACTCACCCAAGATACACAAGATACCTACACACATTAATATCTACGCCTTCGCCATCGGCGTCCTCAGCGCCAAACACTCCAAACTCACCACCCTCCCATCCTTGTCCTCCTCGACAATCCACTGATCCAGAGCATGGGTTCCATAAGTGACACTGGTGAAAGACACCCAAGTTCCACAATCGGTACTGAACATGGAATCCGGTTTCGCCGGAACATTTAAATCCTCATAAACCGCTTTGAACGCAACTTTTTTGGTCCCATTGGCCCGTCGCGTTTCCAGACCTGTCGGGTACAGCCGGATGCTCGGCGCCACCGGCTGGTATCCCGCGGCCAACACTACCGAGATAAGCTGCATGTCGGTGCCGTTACTGATCCAATTTTCAATTCCCAAACCAGGTCGGTCCGGTTGCGTAGTGAGCGTTAACGAGGAATTGGTTTTGGTATCAACATATCGACCGCCGAGTTTTGCAGCAGCTTCTTCCCGACCGGCGGCTTCCAATGCCGGAAGCAATTGCGGACCGAGAATATCTGCGAGATTAAAGTTGGTGTTTCCAGGAATGTTGGGTCCGGCGATGAGAATCGAAAACCCAATGTTATAATCGGGAATCAACGTCATCAGCGAGGAATAGTACCCGATCCGCCCGGCTTTGTTGAAGGAATCGACCATGCGTTTACCGTTGGCAATAGGAAGACGGATACGCCGTACCCCCCACGGAGAGCCGACGCCGGCGTTGGGTTCTGAAGAAAGAGCGGCTGGCTTAAGCCATCGGCGAGTAAGCGAGGCAGGCGTGAGAGTGGATTTGAGAATGGCGCGCCCGAGGGCGGAAATGTCCGCCACGGAGGAATACAGGTTTCCAGCAGGGTTCTCATCTCCGAGTTGGAAATCCCAGCCGGCATCTTCGCGTTTTCCAGGGATGATGCCTTCGCTTGCGGGTGCTTTGGAGAGATATGTGTGCTTGAGACCGAGAGGGGTGAGGACTTGATCTTGCATGATGGACTCAAAGCTTTTGCCTTTGATAGCCTCGAGTGCGTAAGCGAGGATTTGGTAGCCGGTGTTGGTGTAAGCCGGGGTGGTGAACGGAGCGTATTGCGGGTAGGCCTGGAGGAGGCCGTTGAAGAATTCTACAAGTGAATTAATTACCAGAAACTCAGAAGAGGTCAAATGGTCAACGTACCAGTTCTGTTACAGAGAGGCAAGATTCCACATTTTGGCAGAGTAGGATCTGAGCGGTTTAGCGGCGGGAATCCCAAGCCTGTCATGACGGTTTGGTTGTATTGCTGGGTTGTTTCGCCGAGGACGCCATCTAAAAACCATCCAGTCAGCTTTGTGAAACAATTTCCCATCTGAAAAGAGGCCCCAACTTACAATCACGGATAGCCCCCGATATCTGCGACGCCAACGACCCAATCGTCACCTCATCCCACGCCACATGCGCAACCGGATCCTCCTTGGCTTTCTTCGCTGCCTCGGCCAATTCCGGAACATACTTGGTAATAGGCTCGTTCCACTTCGCATCGCCGTCCGCCACCAGCCAAGTGAAGACCGTGTGGACCTTGGTAAGACTGCCCAACCGGTAGACGGTATTGACGTCGGTTTTCCTCACCCCCGTCGTGTTGGGCTCTAGTGACTGCGCCGTGTGATGCCAGCTGAAAATCACCGGCGAGTTCTCATTGATGCTGAACACCTCAATGCTGTAGCTCGTCTCGTTGGCGCGCACAGAAGGGCCATTGTCTAGATCGCGGAGCGTAAATGTCTCGGTCAGATTGGCAATGGCGGCCTTGATGGCAGGACTGTTGAGGAGATTCCGTGCAGGCTCAAAGACGGGTCCGAGAGGTGGGCAGTTTGGCGCGGCGAGAGTCAAGACAGCTGCTGCCAGCCACAGCGGGACATGGAGCTTGGTTGCCCACATTTTGTCCAGTCCGGTCCACGATCCGCGATCACAAAGTGAAAAAAAGCCAAACCGGGAGGGCGGATGTTATAACTCTCCCCATAGCTAGCTAATAACCCATAATTATTGATGGACCGATGCAACCACCACCGGATGCAAGGTACGGCACTGGAACTCGGAACCCAGAACCGGACAGGTTATGATCGAGGACCCAGTCCTCCGGACGCATGTCGAATCTAGCGAGTGCATATATCGCTTCCCGGAACGGGGCGACATTGTATAGTATAGTATTGCCTAGGTATTTATAGCCGACCTTCCGCCTCTGCTTTTTTTGTCACCCAAGTTTATTGCTTGATGAAAAGCGCAGGGACATCCGAATAGCCGCAACAAACCTTATCTTGGATTGGCATTCACCGGCTGAATTGTCCAGATTGACCAGACCCGTCCGGAGATGCGACTTGTATGTGGGTTGACCAAGTGGCGGATAAAGTCGTTCGGTGCAAAGACTCCGGGACTTTTTCGAGTTTCGTTGTGTCGTTTTGTCGTTTTCTAGTCTCTGGCCAATGTGACTCAACTTTTCATTCAAGTTCTGTGATCAACTTATGCCAAGATTTGACAACTGATTTCTTTGACAGCCTGACTTTTTTTTGCCTTTTTTGTGCCTGAGGAACTCACGCTTATCTTGACCATCTCGCGTGTCGACCATATGCAGTCTCGCGCGTCGATAAGTCCCAACATGATAGGACTACAGGGCCTCAAACCAAGTTGAGTCACTCGCCGCGATTGGTTGACCAGACATGGATTGATGCAGGTTGCCCGTTTTCGATGGTGAACCGGGGTAAGCTGTCCGCAGCCTGACCAGGCTGGACCGCCAACGCAATAGCGTAGGACTCCGCCTCTTGCAGTCCCTGGAAATGGCGCTTGGGTTCAGAACAAAATGCGCGAGCCAGACAAGGCTGCAAGCTAAACACATGCAATTCTGGTCACCGAAGCGGGGAAAGCTGAGTGTCCTGCCTCTCTCTTTGATCCACAAGAGCACCGACACGTCTCCAGCGCCTGCTCGGCCGAACCAGTCAGGTTTGAGGAACGCCGCAAAGCCAAACACCGACTGCAGGCCAAATACCGACCGCAGCCGTCGCTGGACGAGTGCGAGAACGCCCAGAACCCCGCAGGGCACAATTGGTGTCCTGGCAGCCTGCCTAGCACCAACCTTCCTGCCTTTCCTAGGCACCCCACACCTCTTTCCCTCCTTCTTTTGAACCCTTCGTGCCTTCCCCTCCTTCTTTAAATCCTTCGTGTCTTCTCAGTTTGCTCTTCCCAGTTTGCCATCCCGACCAGATCTCTGCACTCTTTTGAGAGAGACAAAATGGCCCCCGAAATGGGACAGCTTCCTTCTGTGAGCCCGGTGGCCGCTGCCATCGTCCCCACACCCGTGCCCGCACCCGCGCCCGGTCGAACTGAGTCATCGGAAGCGGAGTCGGGTGAGCCCCACCACGGCGGCTCTTCCTCCCGAGCATCGTCCATCACGCTGGCATCGCTCAATGAGAAATGGTCGCGTCGCTCATCGTCTTCGTCATTTACCATTGTCCGCTCGACAGTTTCAGCTCAAGTTGACAATGGAAGACCAGTGGTGCGTCTTAGCCTCCGGGCCCGACTGGCGGCCCTGTTGCACCGTCGCAGCTCGAGACCTGAGGAGCCACTTCCGGCTCCGATCTTGGCTTCTTCGCTGCCGCCATTGAATATCACCCCGGCCCAGGAAGCCGAGATGCAGCGTCTTGCGATGCGCATCAAGGAGGCCAATGCCGAGGGTGGTGATGTGCGTGTCCTGCAGCTCAAGTACGACGCCATTCTCGCGAACGCATCCACCAAACCCCGAGCCACAGATAGTCTCTTCAAGGAAGCCTGCTCCACCGACTTGCTTTTCCTGATCGACACCACCGGATCCATGATGTCGTACATTGAGGCAGCCAAGACCCAGGTCAAGAGCATCGTCAGCGACATTAAGGAGGCCTTTTTCAACGAGGCCGACGTGCGCATCGCCGTGGTTAGCTACAAGGATCACGGGGATAACAACGCTCTCCAATTTCTCGACTTTACTCCCTCAGCCGACACGGTGCGTTCTTTTATCGACGAACTTACCGCCCACGGGGGAGGCGATGCACCTGAAAATGTCCTCGGCGGTATTCAACAGGCCCTGAATGCTTCATGGCAACAGCAAACCCGATGCATCATCCATATAGCCGACGCCCCGCCCCACGGCCACAACCTCAACAGCTGTGCCCAAGCCAACGACCGCTGGCATTCACCGGGTACTGAACCACACCGCCTTACCTACGAGCCGCTTCTCAAAAAGATGGTTGGCCTCAACATCAACTACGCTCTGCTTCGCATCAACCAGACGACCGACAAGATGGCGCATGCTTTCCTGGGGGTTTACGCTCCATTTGCGCCGGAATGTAAACTGCATGAGAAGAATGCGTATTACCGACAGGCGTGCGAACTTGCGGAAACGGCTCGCGAAAAAGGCGGGGGCATCCGTCGACGCGGTCGTAACTTACAGTTTGAAGAGCAGGAACTCGGTACTACCTATAGTGCGCTGCGCCATCTTGTTGTTCGGAATGTTACTACCTCGGCTTCCCGAACGGCTTCGCGTATTTCGGGGGCTTCTACGGCGAGGGAGAGTAACAGTCTCGATCGATCATCTAGTGGTGGAGGGCGATCGCGTCGGGACGGCTCCAAGTCGAGTGGGTTTAAGAAATGGGGTTCAATGCAGATGAAGTCTATTCAAGAGGATGATGCCGGCGATGAGAAGGCGTCTCCCCTTAAAGAGGAGGAGGAGGAAGATGAGGGCGTTACCGTCTCGGTGGAGACATCTCCTCCTCGCTGGTCAAGCCCCCGCTGGCTGGACAAGACTCTGCACGTCGAGGCGTACTCCACTACTACGACCGCCAACTCTCTCGATGAGCTTCTTGACGACGACACCTCCATCCACATTACCGTCGCGGACCTGACTGTGCGCAAACGCTCTCGACCATTTGCGCAGGGTGCACAGCGCGTAGCGTCGTACGCCCTCACCGCAGCGTCTACCCGTCCGCTTGTCGTCAAGTCCTTTAAGAAGCGCGACAGCGGGAAATACCTCGCCCATCTGGCCGACGATATGCGTTGCCAAGCGCTCTGCAAAGCTTTCGCTCTCGAGTTTAACTCGCTTTTGCTCCCGGATACGGAACACGCCATTGATTTTGTGGTGACCACCTGTTTGCGACCTAAACAGAACCCCTTTCTCACTTCTGCCGGGAAGGACGAGTGTCTATCTCTGGAACCGTTCTTGGATGGGAAATATATCAAGTATAACTCCAACTCCGGCTACGTCAACGAATCTGTCACTGGTCCGTCGAGCGAAGCTGCACAGGCGTTTTCACATTTCACGTTTGAGCGATCACGCGGAAGGTTCTTGGTAAGTGACCTGCAAGGAGTCGGCGGAATCCTCACCGATCCCGCAATCCATTCGAGAGATCCCGAAAGGTTTAAACTCTTGGATACGAACCTGGGAGAAGCGGGTTTCAAGTTCTTCTTTGCAACGCATAGATGTAATTCCCTCTGTGAGAAGCTGGGGCTGAAATCTCGTGCGAATATGTTGGGCGTCGGAGCGAAGTTGGAGTTTCGCGAGACTTGGGAACTACAGGAGAAGGGGAAGACTACGTGTTGTACGAACAGGATGTGTCGACGCATTATCCTCGGAGACTCGGCAAGTTCTGATGAGGGAGAGTGGGAAGGAAGTTGGTGCGCCACATGTCGGCCACAGTTGGAGTCGACAAGATCAAAAATAACCTGTCGAGGCGGTTTGGGGGTGGAGCATGAGTTTCTAGCATCGAGGTTTTATTATGAAGCGCGTGGTGAGGCCTTGCCGGCTTTGTGTGGGCTGCATGGGGGGTATACTCGACTGGGGTCTGGGAGCAAGGCTAGCCAGACGGAGGTTGTGGAGGAGAAGATTGTCGAGACTGCAGAAGTGGAGAAGGGAGAGGTGGAGAAGGGAGAAGTTGAGAAGGGAGAGGTCGCTGAGAAGAATTCGGAGGACTCGGAGGAGTCGGAGGAGAAGAAGTAACGGACGAGCCAGAATAAAAGTGGAGAGTGGCAACAGATCAAGTGTGACGGATCTCAGTGTGGCAGCTCTGGGTATAACGGCCAATGTTCTGGAACAATCAGATTGTTGGTTTTTTTTTTTTTGTTACTGGGTTTACCAAGTATGGGCTTGCAATTTGTAACGAGTTATGAGTACACTTCTCTGCCTACCTACCTGCTCACCTTACTACCTGCCTACAGGCAGCTTACGCAATTTAATTTCTGTTTGTTGCAAGAGGTCTCTCTACTTTGAACTGGGAGTGAGTAAGTGCTTGGCGTCGTTGTTTTCTTTAGTCGCTTTGATACACGGATTTTACTTTCTCTCGTTCATTTTTAACACGGCACTTTAACTCCCAGCCTTTTTTCCCCCCAGAAGAAAAAAAAAAATGAGAAACGCAATGCCCACAGAATGTCCACAGAATGGCTCAGAATGACCGAAGAACCCTTAGCCTTGTAGAATGTTAATCATACCAAACAACATTTGCACAGCATCTCCCCGCGGGAATGGCCTGTTCCGCCACCACCACCGCATCATTTTTTTCGTCGGTTAGTCTCCAAATCTGCACGAACCCTTTTTCCGTATCTGTCAGCGCCACAAACTCTTCGCCTACTTTCCCCGGTAACGGAGTCACAATATTACTCCCTCCTCCAGACGTGGTCGTTTCCTTGAGGAATAATTGCTTCTCAATCTTCCCTGATTCGGAAACTGAAAATGCAGAGATATATCCCTTTGTTCCAGAAACTCGAGCTCGGTTCGTCGCCCAGAGATATTTTCCCGATTCAGTGAGAGACACTTCATCAGGCCAGTACGCGGATATATTAAGGCCTCGTTTTTCAGGAAGAAGCGGGTACGAAGTCCATTCTCGCAGGGGGATTCCGGATGTCTCATTGAGAGCATACTGCGCGAGGGCGTTGGCGCCTTCGAGAACTGTATATAAATGCCTCCCTCCTTTGGGGTGAATGGCAACATGGCGCGGGTTACTCCCTGGGACCGGGCCGGGAAGGACATCAAGCAGCGTGATTTCCCCTGTGCGATTCGAAACGGACCACGTCCAGAGGGAATTCCGTGCATCTGCACCGTAGAGAAATTTGCCGTTCGGCGACAAGGCTAGGCCGTGCATTAACTCTGCAGAAATCCCTTTTTCTCCTCCCGGGGGATATGGTCCGGGATAAAACGAGGCCATGTCGGTGGTATAAGTCAGATTCTGGATTATCCTGGTAAATTCGCCGGTAGCAGAATCTGTAGCGAGGATATTCCCACAATGCGGCGCCGTAGCATACACGACATGAGGAGGGAACGGAGAAGCAACGTTATGTTGTCCCGTAAGCAGTCCGCATGATGCATCTCCTACGACAGGAACAGACGCCGACAGAGATAACGAGGTGGCGTTGTGAATCGTATAGGAATGCCAGGTTGTAGAGTTTATTCCACTTCCGTAGAGAGCGCGTTTGTTATGCGATAGAGATATCCACGTGTGCGGAGCGGCAGCAGAAAGGTTCGCGGAGAGAGTGAGAGACGGAGGGGACGTCGTGAAGGTGAGTCCGTACAGGCGGGGTTCGGAAAACGTGCCGACAAAGAGGTGGTGGGTGGAAGCGGCGACGAGGGGGAGGTAAAGTAGGGGTTTCATTTTGTATTTTTCGTCTGCCTTGACTTGGGTCGTACAGAATTGACTTTTACTACTAGTTAAAGTCATCACCAGCTCTGGGACTGTGGGTCGTCTTATAAAGACACAAATCCATCCAGTCGGGTAACAGCCGAGGGGTAAATAAAAGCTCCGTACAGACACTGGCAGCAATCTGGCTTGGCGGCTCACCTCGTATAATTTAGGTAAGGTATATATCAGAGGGGAATGCATTTCAGGCTTTGGCGGTACTGCGGCGTGTAACCAACGGTCTGTAACTGTGCCGCATTTTGGGATCGGCAATTTATGGCAGAACTCACCTAACCTTCAGGAAGAAAGGGGCACGAGCATCTCGCTCGCATCAAATTGAAGGGTACGCTTTGGCCGTTTAATCTTGTTGGCGACTGACCTGACTGATACCTGTCATTCTGGGTGACACTGGGAACCTGGGGTAGACATCCGGGACATTCTGGGTAGGGAAATTCAGGGAAAGAAGTAAAAGACAATTTAAAAGTTGTCATCCTTGCAACTTCCAGATTTGCAGCAGGGTAGACCATGTCCCATGTCTCACTACTTGGTCACGCAGCTGAAATCGGAAATGCACAATTACACAAATGAGACTACGAGAAAATAAACACAAGGGACAGCACAAAGAGACACAGAAAAGACAGGGAAATATTTAGATTTATCTCAATTTTTGTTTTGTTTTTGTTACGTATGAAGTACTTGGGGAAATGCTAGAATGCTAGAACCCGAGCTGTTTAATTCGTCGGGTCCAGTCCAGTCCAGTCTAAGCTGGTGTAAAAAGAAATTCTAGAGTGGGAAAGGTCATGAAGTCATACCATGCCACGTTGACATGTCCTGAAATACAATGATGAAGAGCAGTCTGGTGAAGGAAAGAAATGTACACCAATCCTTTTTGATGTATTGTAGGTAGGAGGTAAGTAAAGGAGGTTCTTTTTTTTCTTTTTCTTCTTCACTTTTCTAGCCCTTTACTCCTTTTACTTCTCTTACTCCTTCTTCTCCTTCTCATATGTAGGCAGCTTTGGCGGTGTCAAGTCGAGATAGACGTCCCGTTCCGGCTCTGGTTTCGATTTTGAGGGTGGAGAACCCCCTACTTGAGGAGACGGAGACGAAACCTGAGATCCAGGAGAATTCTCTACTGCCGGAGAAGCCCGAGGTCGCGGCCTAGGTTTAGGTTCAGATTGAGGTTCAGGTCCAGGCCCAGGTCCCGGTCCCGGTCCCGGTCCCGGTCCAGATTCGGACCCAAGTCTGGGCGTGGGTTCTGACCTGTGGCTAGGGCTAGGTCGCGGTCGAGGCCTGGATCGAGGTGCTGACCTAAGAAGATCCGCAATAGCAATACGATCCGGGAAACCAAGCTCAAGCTGTCTCTCTGCACCTACACGCCGCGAGGACGTTCCCATTTCCAAGATCATGCCATCGTAGTTTGACATGTAGTCGTTGTCGAGGTCGACGTCGAGATCGCAGTCCGGAAAGGCAGCCCAGAACTTTTCTACCTCTTCACGGGTGGGTGAATGCCCTGGAGAAGGAGAAGAAGTAGGAGAAGGAGAAGTGACGGTGGGGGGGAGATATCGCGTAGAGGATTGGACTCCTTGAGCGAAAGCCGAGAGGGGCGGAGCAGCCGGGGAAGAAGAATCGACTTGAGTCGGAGACACTCGAGACGATGACGTTGACGGCACCTCGGGAACCTCAGTAGACGTAGACACCTTCTTTACCGGCGAGGGTGTCGGAAACACAGGGCCAGAACCGGAGGCAGATGGAGAAGTGCGCGGCCACAATTGCCTCGGAACGGGATCTTTTTCGTTCTGTCCCTGACCCTTGAAAGGAAATCGTGGCCGAGGCTTGCCAAAGATGTTGGCGCGCATCTCCTCTGGCGGTGAAGGGGTCCAGAGTTTTGAATAGGGGTGGTCCTGTTGCGGTAGACTCTCGTCATCATGGTCGGTCAGTGCTGCATCCGCAGGGGGTGTGGGTGTCAATGTCTCTCTGCCTGAGCGGACGGCTGTCCGGATGGGGGATTCAAATAGAGAAGCAGCAGTAGTAGTAGTAGCCTTGTCAGACGACCGCGAAGAAGAACTGGCCCTAGCAGCAGCAGCCGAGTCAAGATTTCGGGACGACGCCGAAGCCGTAACCCAGGGACCGCGACGGGGTCGACGAGAACTATCATTGTCACTGTCACTCTCCCTCTCAGAATCGGAAGAGTCATCGAACTCGCCCGTGTTGTATTCTTCCTCAGCATCCTCCTCTTTGTCCTCTTCGACAAGCGGCTTCCAGCGGGGGAAAGTGCCGTAATTATCGGGATAGCGGGGAGGGAGATCATATTTAGGGATACGATCAGCGGGGATGAGCCCAAAGGGGCGGATGTCGTTCTCAGGGGTGTGGGGTTCGGCCTGAGCGGTCTGAGCCTTGGTCGGAGCCTCGGTCTGAGTCGTAGTCTTGTCAGTCTTGGCCTCAGTCTTGGCCTCAGTCTTGTCCTGAGGAGTCTCGGTCTCGCCCTGAGGAGCCGGAGCCGGACCCTCCTCGAGATAGCCAATATCCACAAACAGCGGACGGAACTCCTCAATCAGCGCCCTAGCTGATCCCGCCGACGGCGGAGGACCAGCTGCAGTTTGAGTTTGGCGGCGGTAGAGGTCAAGAAATTCCGTGGACGGTTGAGCGGGCAGATCTCCCGTCAGAGACTCGTCATCCCTCATGATAGTCGCGGCCAGAGTATGCACGGTCTGGAGATTGCTGGCGACAGTGGCGGACTGGATAGGGATGTTCTGGGCCTGGCGGAGACGAGAGATTAATGTCTGCGAATCCCGCTGGAGATGCTGGTTGACACGCTGGATGTTTTGACGTTCCTGGATGACTTGGGGAATCAACTCGCGGACCAGTTCGTCAATCGCGGCGGTTTGGGGAAGCAGGGCGGCGAGAACGACCTGGTTGTGTTGGCGAAGTTGAGCGACCGCTCGGCTCAACGAGGCGACCGTCTGAGCCTGGTTATTCATATTGACGGAACTGGGCTCAGAAGAGAAGAACTGCGAAGAAAAACCAGACAAAGGGGAAGCAACAAAGGGGTTGTTGGGACCCGTTGGTGTCTGGTTGGTGAAAGGATCCATGTCGTTCGCCCTACCGTCGTGGGGGTTGGCGGAATCCAAAGGAACACCACCGGCCGTAGCAGCAGCAGCAGCAGCAGCACGCGGAGCACGGGGGCTACGAATACCCAAACCGTTGCCAAGGACATTCTCACTATCATTGCTGTCATGATCGTTGTCATTGTCATCTCGTTGTTGACCCGCCAAGGGAAGGTCTCGACCACCCCAGGAGCAAGCCCAAAAGGTGAACAAGGAGAGCAACTTGATAAAGCTGTGAAAATATCCATACAAGATGTAAAATGGAACCATCCAGATATTCTCCGGGTTCCGCACAAAGTACGGCACCACCTTGGTCATCTTGACGACGAAAAACCAAGCCAACAAAGGACCAACCGCCCTCCACGGATGCGCCGGGTCATACCACGAAGAGTGCGTCAACAGGTAGACAAGACCGCCGTCGGTAAAGAGAGCAAAGTTGGTAAACGAAGTGAGGTACACGGCGTACACACTCCACGGTTGGCGAGCCCAAACCGTCCGCTCGGTGAACAGAGTAGCCGAGTTGGATCGCCAGGTGGTGCGCGCCCAGCGCAGGCACTGGTGCAGAAACTTGCGGGGAACAGGCTCGACATCACCAACGGTGGTCTCGATACATGAATTCTCCGTCTGCTGGATCTTGATATCCCAACCGGCATTCACCACGTAGCGGGTGATAAAGTTGTCGTCGTCCGGGTTGAGAGGGCCAAACCAGCCAAAGAAGAAGCGCTCATTCGTAAAATGCGGGATAAAATCCGGCTTCTTCAGAATCTTGGTCCGGATCGCCAACGTGCGCGCTGAAACACAAAACACGCCGCCGTCAATAGTGTTGGTGGCGCGCGTCTCAAAGTTGTGCCGCTCCAGGTACAGCGCACCCAGCATTCCCCAGAGACGGTACCACAACTTATCCTGGTTCTCTTCTGTCGGACGACCCCGCTTGTCTGTACCGACGAGACCAACCGCCGGCGAGTCAAACGGACAGACTAGCGCCTCCAAGAAAGTGTTGGGGGACGTAGCCGTCGGCCAGAAAACATGATCGTCCACACAGACAGTCAAGGCAGTCTTGATCTGGGCAACCGCCGCCGAGATTTGCAACCGCTTGTTGGCCTCGGCCGAGACCAGCCGGGTGAAGGCCACGGATGGGAACTCGGCCCGGAACTGGGCAAACAGGGTTTCCACGACAGCCAACCGGTTTCCACCCTGGGGGACGACGACAAAGACTTCCCGAGGGTTATTCATAGCGACTGTGCGGAGACATTCGGCGAATTCCTTGGTTTCGGGAGCAACGGTGGGGATGATACATGAGACATCCCGCGGACCAAACTTTTGGCCCTTGCCGCCGAGAAGGGAAGGCCGGGCAGGCTGGTAGGCCAGAGCGCTACCGCAATGGACCACGAACCGGAGATAACGCCAGGCAAAGAGAACAAGAAATCCATAGAGGGCTTGGTCGTCTTCTCCGGCGACATGAGAGGCCATGGCATGGACTCCGTGGATAACAGCCAAGAATCCGGCACCGTTCCGGACGGTGTGGAAGACCCGGCGGGGGGTAGAGTACGAAGCGTATGTGGGAGCCATGACGATTTCCGAAAGCGAAAAAGGGGGGTGAGTGATACTGACTGAGGGAAGCGAAGCTTAAACTTCTCAAACTTTGAGGCTGAAAGCTGCGAATCTGCAGAAGACCTGAGAGGAGTAGTGGGAGTAGTAGTAGTAGTAGTAGTATCACGAAGAGTGTGTGTGTGATGATGAGAAAAAAAAAGGCATATCCAACGCAGAATACAGAGAGATTTTATACAGAGTTGACACCTCCGATTTCTCCAGCTATTCACCATTTTCACAATACCAATTGAGACGACACAAGAGAGGAGAGAAGAAAACAGTCCACTTGCCTGGCGTGTGCACATGTTGTTTCCAGAGCAGTGAATTTGCCTTGGTATACACACAGTATATGATCTAATGTAGGGTATCTGTGTGAGTTTGCAAATGCTGTTCCCGATATAGGACACCTGTCTGCACATGCCGTCCCCCATATAGGGTATCTGTCGGCCTGGGGAATCCACATGCTGTCCCGATATAGGGTCTCTGCCTTGGGTATTCACGCATAATTACCAACACACACAGAGTGTTCATCCCAGAGAGCATGGCTTGTTCATACAACAGTTGTTAGTCTGTCGCATATAACGACCACATTGTAAATGACACTTGTCAGGGGGGCTGAATAGGAAACAGAACACTGGTGAATAGAATAGTTGCTGGTATAAAACATTCATCCAAGACGCACTGGCTTGTTCATTTCACAGCGGGCTCATCTCCGCACGGCCATTGCAGGAACAGGACAGCTTCTATGTCTGTCTAACTGCGGGGAGTGCCGCCCTCTCTATACCCCATGTGGTGTAAATGGACACGTGATTTTTTCTAGGTATCAAAGGTTCTCTCTGTGGGAATTACAAAGAACATCGGGTCTATCCGCTATTCTTCTTCTTGAACAATAGGCTAACTAGACAATGTAGAGGATATGTGGCGAGGCTATCAATACAGCTAGAGAGGAAAGGTATAAGGCACGTATGACGTCGCCACTTCCCGTGTCCAGTCCCGTGTCGTGTCCCGTGTTCCTATCCCGCTTCTTTGAGTTTTCAGGGAGGTGATTCTTTTGGTCTGGCACGGGTGAATTGTATTGGAATTGTTCTTCTGGATGACATTTCGCTTGGTAGAGGGGGAGTCGTTCCAGTTTCGGGAGCGAGAGGTGGAAGGTTCAGTTAAGTTTATTTCACAGGTAGATGGACCTAAACTGAATTCACCCACATACTTATTTAGTGATACAGGAGATATTTCACAGACTGCTTTGCAAATTATTTGAAAGTGTAGCCTGGTTGACATCAATTCAATTCAATTCAATTCAATTCATTTTAGGGTGGCCCGCCCTGGCCGTAGGCCAGGGTTAGCAGTGCTACCACCTGAGTGATTACGTAACACCCCCCCGCTAGTTCGGGTCTCGCTTCCTCCGCTGCCTACCTACCACCCCAGGTGGTAAAACGTACTAAGCCAACCTTTCTCGCGCCAGTAGGGCTCGTAGACCAACCTTGGCCTCTACTTAGGGAAGAACCGTAACGCCTGCCTTCCGACCATTGCCTCATATAGTTCCTTGGTACCTAGAACTGTTCCTTTCCTTTGCTTCCCCGCCCGGCACGCCTCCCTTACCGCCGTCCGATGGGCCGCCAGCTCCTGGCAGTACGATAGGTGCTGTGGTTCCTGTAGTACGCTGCAGCTATATACCGGAGTCCCTTCTTTACCGAACCTTCTCAAGTAGCTTATATACGGGCTATACCCCGTTCGGTACTATACGATCTTACCTATCCTGGGCTTTATGGTATTAAGGGCGTCCGGGTACGGGCCCAGCCCCAAGGTGCTGTACCTGGTGGGTTTTACCTTGTCCTACCACTCCTGGACTCTTTGCTCGTGCCGCTTCCGGGCGGCTGCTTTGGCGTAGGCGTGTGTGGGCAGGCCCCTTGGCTCCACTTCCGGGCTTGTGGCGAGTTTGGCTAGTTGGTTCGCTCTTTTGTTGCCTTTGACGCTAGCGTAAGCTGGGTATTAGTTAAATTTTACGCCGGGGTATTGTAAGCTTTTATACGTTTTTTTTACCGCGGGTTAGTATAAGGGGGAGAACCCTTTACTAATTGTATTTACTGCTGCCTAAGAGTCCGAGAGGACCAGGGCCCTGCTTCCTGCTGTGGCTATATTTAACGCTACGGTTAAAGCGACTACTTTAGCGTTAAAAACCTCCGTACAGCTTAATTTTCCGCTAATAGCTTCTACCTCCGTACCGTCTTTCCATACTAATATTACTTAACTGGCTTTATCGTACCCTTTGGTTTTGGATTTATTTATATACAAAACCGTTACCCCCAGTAGGATTTCGGCCTTTAGCTTTTTTACTACCCGGAGTTATTTTTCCTTACTTAATTATAAAAGCCCGGCTAGTAGTAGCCGGTTCGGGGCAAAGAGGCTACGTCGTTGGGTTTTTATCGCCCCTACCTATAGCTTTTGCAGGTTCGTACGCTTAGGGGTAGTATTTTTCCTAACTTTAACCGGTTATTACAGTTATCCGTAAGCATAGTACGAAGAGTGCGCGGGGGCAGCTGTTAACCTAAATTGCCAACACTCCTGCCTTTTAGCTATTTTTAGGGTTACTGGGAGGACGCCGCTCTCCTAGTACAGTACCGCCACCTACGAGGTACAGTACGCCGGTACTACTATTTTGGCCGCTTACTTTAGCGCCTTACCTATTGTAGCTAAGTATTAGGTTTAGGATTTGCGTAGTCTCCTCCAAACTTCTGCCCCGTACAAAACTACCTTGCCTACGTAAGCTCTTGCAACTACTACCACTTACGCTAGGGGGATTCCCCTAACCGTTTTGCTCAATCCCCGCAGGTATACCACCATAACGCCTACTTTACCAGCCCAATACTTAATATACGCCTTGAACCTTAGCTAGTTATTAAGCTAAAAATCCAGCTACCAAGCCTTAACCTTTAGGTGTAGTACTAATAGGCCTGCTACTAGTAGCGGCTCCGAGGGTGTCGTTGCGCCTGGGGTTACCATAAGGTACTCCATCTTATCAGGGGCTACTAGGTAGTATAGTGACTTTAGCGTCTCCAGTACCTTAGAGACTTTAGTAGCTAACCCTACCTTTATAACCATTGACGTTTTTACGTTATATTTAATAAATACGTCATTTATATACCCAAAGGAATCCCGCCCGTATACCGCGTTTACTAGATATAATATAAAGAGAACTAGGGATAAAGGTAAGCCTTAAGGGAGCCTTTTATTTTATAACCGCTGGTTTAGAAACGATTAAACCTAGTATACTAAACTAGTACCAAACCCTAGGTTTTCTAACTACCTGGTAAGTAGGTAGTATTATACGTTGTTAAAGCCTCCTTCTACATTTAATAGGCAGATTTTCGTATAAAGCTTTTTCGCCCAGGCCTTTTTTAAGTCGTATATTAACACGTAAGCTAAATCCAGGATCCCAACCGCCAGGACCACCTTTATATATTAGGGCGAGAGTAATTTTTTAGTAACTATAACGTATATAAGTCTTTTAACCATTAGCCGTTCCAGCCTTTTACTAATTACTAATAATAAGAAGATGGGCCGGTAATTAGTTAGATTCGTTAGGTTTTTACAACCGGATTTTGGGATAAAGACTACTTTAGTTACTTATAAGTACCTTAAATAGTACTTAAGCTTTAGGGAGTTTTCGTAAATATAGTAGATTTTCGGGCCTACAAAGTCCTACGCTACAGCTAATATCCTACCTATAATTCCGTCCTCCCCAGGCGTTTTATCAGGTACTTATAACGTGTAATAATCCGTTTTTTACTTTATGACCTTATACAATACGGGTACGTACTCTACTAACCTTACCAGTAGAGCTTCCAAACGTAGCTCCTTTACCTGCTTCCCTAGGTAATATTGTAAAAGGTAATCTTTAGATTTCTTACCGGATAATATTACCCTTTTAACTATAATTAAGAAAGGTTTAACTTGTAGCCTTATTAACTTTTACACAGCTAACCGAAAAGCTTCCTAGCTACTATTCGCTTTATTAATTAGGGTAGCCTAATACTTTCTTTTGGCTTTTTACAAAATTACGTAATATTACTACTAGGTTATAGTACCGTTTCTAAACGTAGCCCTAGCTTTAGCGCAATCTAGAGTATACTACCTAAACGGCCGCCTACCTTTAACCTTAACCCCTACGGCCCTAGTGGTTAGTATTAGGTCTTTTTATAAGCTCCTAATTGTTTTATTAAGCTTTGTAATTATACACGCAGGGGGGCTCCCTTAGCTTAGAGTACGTAACGCTTGCGTAAAGTCCTCGTAGCAGCGTTCCGGCACTACCTACCTAACGTACGGGTCAGTATTACCCGTTACAGTTTTAATCCAAACTACTTTATAATCTAATCCGTATTTAAACTCCCTGGTTACTCGTATTATAATAGCTTATTCCCCTTAGAAGACTAAGTCCAATACGCTACTTTAATTATACGTAGCTTCGCCTTATAATATTAGCCGTAAGCCCCGTTCTGCCGCTTACTCCGCTACTTTATAACCCCTAGGGTTTATATATATATCTACCCCCTAGCTGGGGTATTTAACGTTAAAATCCCTTACTACTAACTACCTGGGGCGTAATAGCTTAGTTAAGAACTTTTCGGTAACGGTTCTCTTTACAGGGGGGAAATATACATTTGTAATAATTTTTAAGCGGATTTTAATATCCGTTTAATAGGGGCCTAGGGGGGCTACGCTTAAGCTAGCGAGTACCTAATTAACGTAAGTAGCGTATTGTGGCCTAACGTTAATTACCGTATATAGTTTATACAAAGGGTATGTTTTAAGTAATTAGTAATTATCTCTTTCGCAAGTTTATGGCTTTTATAATGCTATTATTTATATATTTTACTTGAAGGTGGTTTATAAGGCCTTATCCGTAACTGGTTCTAAGTTTTAATAATTAAGTTAAAATATAGTAAGTAGCTTTGTTATTTTAAAATTAGCCTCCTTAGGGCTTTCGTACGCCTTCGTTCCTAATATAGCGAAGTAAAATAACGGGGCCCGGGCTAAGCGAGTTGCGTTTAATTAAGGTTAGGAGGGCGGTGAGCTCTTTAGTTGTTAGGGGGTATAAGTCCTGCGTACTAGCCTCTAGGGAGGGCCTAATTGCTGGGACGGAGGCGTTGCGCTTTTTTATTATATATATTGCTGCTTATAGGGTTAATAAAGTGGTTAGGGAAGGGTTTAGTAGAATTAAGACTAGTTTTTACTAATCCTTAGTATCTATTTTCCTTTTTACTTCGCTTAATAATTTATTATCTGATAATATAAGTTATTTCTCGTTATCCTTTATATTTATAAGGAGGTACTAGTAATGGGCAAAGCCTTTGTTCGCGTAGGTGTCGTAGGGTCCTTCTTCCTAGGTCGGGGGCCGTACTTTTAGTACGGGAAGGGTTTCCGTTATTTCCAGATCTAGGCGATTTGTAACTTATACTGGGATCTTGCTTCAGATTACGCTTATTATAGGGGAGGGGGGGGGTGGGTTATTTTCCGGGTTAGGGGTTAGGCTAGCCGTTACTCTAGCCGTTACCATAGCTCGGGTACCGAGAGCGCGAACTGTTTTAAATTATTCCTTATTAGGTCTAACCACCTAGCTGTTTATAATTAATAGGTGTATTACGTACGCGGCGTAATTGGCCTAGTGCGGGCCTTAGTAGTTAGCGTAGGTGGGGAAGGGGTCTTTGGCGTACCTGTAGTTTAGCATTAGCAAGCTATAATTCTTACATCTAATTGGTTTTTTATAGGGTTTTGGGCTATAGAACTCCTAGTAGTTGGTATATTATTAAACCGCGGCTTTTTATTTTATTAATCTTACCGGTTTAAAGTTGAATAGTTTAAAACCGGGCTAGATTTTCTCTTCTAGGGAGATTAGTTATATTAAGTAGTAGGGATTAGATCCCGTATGTTTAAAGGAGGCTAATCAAAATGCTTTTTATTTGGTTACTATTAATACTTCATTTACTAGTAAATCTTTAAATAGGTAGGTGCCGTTTATGGTCTAAAGTTTGTTAGGAACCTTTAATATTACGTAGGTATACTATACCGTACTTGATACGATAATAAAACCGGTAACGTTTAGGAGGGCGGATTTCGCTTTATTTATTATAATTATTCCCTAGCTACTTACTACCTTAAAGATGGAAGTGAAATTAGTATTATTAATTTTGGCCTTATTATATAGGAGGAGCTTGACCTTAAAGGCCCGGAAATCGCGGATTTAATCGTTTTAGTCCAGTTTTAGAAAAAGCCGGCGGTTGGGTAAAAGGGCGACGGCTTTAATTAAAGGGTTATTAATTTTAATAAGCGGGGGTATTAGGGATTTGGTACTCGCGGGTTGGTTCCGCTAGTATAGTAGGTTGCGTTAGAACCACCCTTTTAACGAGGTTAGTATTAATTTAAAAAGCTAGCTTTAGCCGGATTTAGTTACGTTAACGTAAATAAAAGGTGGCGAAAAGGGTATTAGTAACGGTATTAGGCTTAGGGACATAGTAGCGGTGGTAACTTAGGTTGGTTTCCTGGTGCCTAACCTATTTAGGGTTTAGCCCGTTTCCGGTAATAGGAAGGGGGTTAAGTATTGTTTCCGGAGGTTAATTGCTTTTTTAATGGTGATAAGGATTTCTTAATTGAACCAAAGGGTTTAATGCTTCTTTTGGCCTCTTTTAAATTGCAAAAGGGCCGAATCGAGGTAGAGGGAGAGGGTTAAAATGATTTTTCCTATTACTTATTTATTTTCCTTTATTTTGGCTAGGAGGGTATTAGTAAAGGCGTAGATTGGGCCGGGCTCCGGCTATTATTGGGCGGAGGGGGGGGTTCCCTATACTGTTTGTTACGTAGCGGGTGCTATGGTAGGTGTGGAGGTAGTCGGTGAAGACCGTATTTCAGCGGGAAAAGAGGGGAGTAAGTGAGGCAGGTTGCCGGAACCACTAGGCCGGCGCGCGGTAGAGAAGAGGGGGTTGAGGTTTTCCGTTGTCTGAAAGAGATGTTGAGAGCCTACTGCCCGCGGTTTCTGATTGGTCAGAACAAGAAGTCGTGGGTTGTAGGAGGAGAAGGTGGTCCCTGGTTGACATCACTCGATGACAATGTTGGTGATGGCTTCAGCCAGGGTTAGGGTTCCCCTTTCTTGTAACAAATACCTGGGCAGTCACACAGCATTCACGGTCCCAGGAAGAAATGAGACAGTCAGCACCCTCTTTTTTTTCTTTTTCTTTTTCCTTTTCTTTTCTTTTTTTTCCCCACTGATCCCAACCACCTCGCTCACTCACTCTACCGACGACGTCATTCTTACTTTCTTTTTTCTTTTCAATTTTCGACTTTTACCCACCCCGGTACCTCGTACGCCCGGGTAACATGCCCAGCCATGCCCAGCCAAGCTGACGCCTGGCGACTCGGCGACTCAGATCCATGCTCCGCAGGCTTAGGTTGCCGACGTCCCCGAGCAGGCCTGGGGGCCCCGGAAAATCGATTCTCGGGAATTGCTAATGCCGAGGGCTCAGTATCCGTGGGATTCGGGGGGTCCCACCAAAATTGACTTGGTGATTGATGATCATATACGCGTTGGACTAGCGTGTTTTGCGAGTTTGCGAGGGCTGAGATCAGGTGGGGGAATCACTCTGCTCCCAAAGTTGTGTGCTTGCGGGGGTGGTGAATTCTCTCCCAGTAAAAGAAGAAGAAAAAAGAATTTGTGGAATGAAATGTACCTACACAGTAGGAGGTATTTACCTTATGCAACCTTATGCATGTCGACGGCGTGAAAAAGAAGATGGAGAGTTCCATTCCCAGGATCTCCATCAATGGCACGGGGAACTAATCCCTGCTGCATGGAAATCATCGGGATGGGAATCCAATCCCTCAAAAACAAAACAGAAACAGTTAGCACGGGAGTGAACGGCAACATCCGAGGCCCCCCCTCCCTTTGACCCCCACCAAAAAGCAATTATATAATGATCGACAACCGCCACGGAACCGGGAATGGTGCAAACCGCTCAGTCGCGGCTCAACACCATTGCTCATTCGTTGGATGGATATCTTGGCAGCCTACCTAGGTATATTATTTTCTCACTATCACACAGATACAGACTTGGCTCTTTACCTTTGTGGAGAAGTTGAGGTGAGAGGTGAGGAGAGAGAGGCAAGAAGAGGCGTGTGTGTGTGTGTGTGCCCGGCCGGTCACATCTTGCATCTTTTTCATCTGTCGTCACTTACCCCTTGCATCTTGTCTCGTCTTGTCTTGTCTTGCGTCTTATTCTACACGTTCACATGCAGCAAAGTGATAATCACCCATGATCCATACATCTTGGCGGGCACCGTGAATTCAAGTATTCTTGTCAACGGTGACAGTGAGCGGGAAAAAAGTGGCGCGTGACTGTGATGAGAATGCAGAAATCTATTTGGCCGTTCGGCCCGTTGTATATCCTGAAGGGGAACCCTGAATTGACGGCAAACATGTTGTAACAATGTCAAGGGAGCCACGCTGCTTTTCGCAAAAACACGCGTGGTCGCCGGCCATCAAAGTCCGACCATCGCATCCCGCTGACTTTTTGACCTGCTCGGTTACGGCTAATCGGTAAGTTAAACCCCAGCGATGCACACACCCCGGCGAACATCCCCCGGCAAACATCCGGGTGATCGACAGACTGCCTGCAGTTCATGTCTGCACATCAAATTGACCAGGGCTTGGGAATCGTGAATGCCATGTTTTACTCAGTATGCCTGGGGACAGACCAAGTCATCCCGTCTGTCTTTCGGTCGGTATAGAAAAGCCGTCTTCCCCCCGAGTAGACTCTCTTTCAAACCTCCCGATACACGGCCCGGTTCAACCACTTGACTACCTTAGCTCTTTACTTGGCTAGGTAGACACACACACTCCTTCACGTCTGTTCTCCTCAAGCCACTGGGTGGGTGGGCTCACCACTCTTTTTTTTTGACTTTACCATGTATCTCCCTTGGGACATTTTCGTCCGAGATGTCGTCTCCCGAGATGTCCTCGATATCCCCCGAAATGTCCCCCGAGCCGAAACTCTCGGCTCCGAATTCGGCACCACGCCCTCGACGGCCCCACAAGCACGCCTCAATACCATTGGAATTGCGTGGATCTGTTTCGGCGCCGTGTGGACGCTCCTGCTCATCTTCGGAATGACCTTTCTCTATCGCAAACGCCATACACCCACGCTTCGGATCCGCGGGCGTGGCCTCCCTTTGACGTTTGCAGGACTGGTTCTCCTCCATTTATATTGGATTACCGTACAGCTCGGTTATTCCGTCGGACCTTTGGCCCCCGAAGTCGCGGAATTTTGGATCATGAGCATCTGGTACCCCTTTGGGATCGCGCTGTTTCAGGCGGGGAACAGTCAGTTTTTACACATTGCGAGAGCGCAGAGCCGGTTTGCTACCTCGAAGCCAAAATGTCGGTTTATGGAAGAGAACAAAGGGACGAAAAAAATGGGGTGGTGGAAGAGGGTGGGCAGAATGGATTATTCGGCGAGAATGACCGTCATGGTCTCGGTGGGCATGGCGGTTCAGGTGAGTTCCTCCTCAACTACTCTCTGCTCTGTTCTGTTCTGTGAAGAGGCGTTGTTGACTAATATTCTGACAGCTCTTCGTCGTCGTTCTCATCTTTTTAATCTCCCGCAAGTTCCATCCCGAGTTTGGCATTCCCGGCACCGAGGTTCACGGCGACACCCCCATGGAGATTGCCATGAAACAGGGTCGAGGATGGGAGTGGTATGTATCCCTTACAGGGATTCTGGCTGGCTTTTGCTAAGAAGTGGTTAGGTGGCCTTCACTATTTTGGCAGTTCTTGTGGGCATGGGTTTTTGCTCCGATTATTCTCTGGCGGTCTCGAAGGATTCGCGATACCCATGGATGGCAGCTTCAGACCATGGCGTGTTGTATTGCTGGGTATGAACCCTTGGATTTAGTGTTTCATGTTGTGAATCTCACTGACTTTACAGACTCCCCGCTGCGCCAATGTGGCTTGTCGCTCTCTATGTTCCGGCCATGGCGCCTGTCAACGCCGTCTTTGTTCCTCCTCAATGGTACACCTCCCTCCCTCCCTTTCAGATCTAGAACACAGAGAAATATTAACTTTTTGTACCCTGCAGGATCGCCTTGTCCATCTTTGTCATTGAGATATTCACCGTCTTTGTCCCCTGTTGGCAAGTCCGCAAACACCAGAACCTCCGCCAGGAAACCCTTGACAGCATCGCCAGTTGGGAATCCAAGAAACTGGGCCGGTCCACCACCGAAACCCAAAGCGACGACAACAGCAGCAGCAACATCCCTCCTGTCAGTCCAACGTCCACCAAAGTTGGCGGCGAGTCTCTCAGGAGAAGCAGCCTCCACGACCCGTGGAAGAAACTCCCCAGCCTCAACGATAATAATACTTCCTCCGCGTCTGACCCGGAGAAACTCGTCCTCCCCACAGGAGAGAGCGTGCTCACCATGGCGGCTCTGGAACACGTACTTCTCAAAAACCCCGAGCCGCTCCGTAAATTCTCTGCAACGCGGGATTTTTCTGGAGAGAACATCGCGTTTCTCACGGCGGTCGCGGAATGGAAATCTTCTTTGCCGCCACCATTCCTGCGGAATCGCCATGACACATCCCCGGAACTGGTTCGGAGCCAGTTCACGCAGGCACTGCGTATCTACGTTGACTTTATCAGTCCGCGCGATGCGGAATTTCCGATAAATATCGCCTGGCATGAGCTGCGCAAGCTAGAGGGGGTTTTTGAACGAGCGGCGAGGACGGTTCTTTTTTCCAGAGAAAAAGGGGGGGCAACTCCGTTTGCAGAAGTGGATTGGAATCCTTCTTCCCTAGAAGTAGGAGGCGCGCCGAGTTCTCGGGGAAGTCAAATTCCCATGGTTACCACCACGCCGCCGCGTCCTCCAACTTCGTCTTATTCCACTCACCTCCATCCGGGGTCAACATCTGCATCTGGATCGCGGACACCAGGGTCAGAAAGCACCGAAACCCTCCCCCTCCCCTTCTCAGGGTCCGACTCAGAGTTTCTCTACAAAGGGGATATCCCCCCCTCCTTTGACTCTTCCATATTCGACGCCGCCCAAGCCAGCATCAAATATTTGGTGCTAACAAACACGTGGCCGAAATATGTGCGGGAACGACGTGCTTCGGAAAGCAGCGAGGAGACCACCACCACTACCGCCACAACAGGCACAGGGGCGACCATGGGCACGGGAATGACGGGGACTACAACACTGTCGGTGACGGCGTCGCTGAAGAAAGTGTTGGGGTGGGTTAGGCCTTTTGTGAGGTGAGGAATTTGTCTCCACCTCACTCTGTATGACTTGACTTGTTCAGCTCGTTGTTCTGTTCTGAGGCACGGGTTTTGTGATGTGGGTGAAGGGGTCTATTTGGGATGTTCTCTTTTTTATTTTTTTATTTGTTTTCAACTGTCTTTCCTTCTACAAGAGTGCACAACACAACCAGCGGGGCCATACCAGGTAGCTGCTGGTAGAGTGCATTTGATGGCGCAAAAGGAGTCAAGTCGACGGCGAGGTCGGGATGGGGGACAGGAACGGCGATGACTTTGACATCACAGTATGGGACCATGTGAGACAGTCAGGAAGAGGACGGACGGACGGACGGACGGCAGGATAGGATGGGAAGTTTACTATACCCAAACACACACATACACACACAGAGTATTCTTAATAGCTAGTATCAATATCCAACTCCAATGCAAGCAATATTGCATTCACCCTAAACAAATCTGTCAATTCGCACATTCTTAAATCCTCTCCAAAAGACGGGCACATGGTGGAGTAGCAGTGCAGGCCTCAACAAAAAAGTTGGAGTGATAGCTTCCACCACGCAAGGGGAATCTGTGAGCGACGAGCGACAGTCCCAGAAAATGCAGGGATACGTCAGCGTCAGGCGAACACTGCCGTGATGGTATCTCGTACCTGCAGCTGCAAAGCGCAAAAGGACCGAAGCACGTCCGGATCTCGGTGTCAAGGGCAAAGGAACAAGGTCAGGGGTCTTCGGCACGGAGTAAGATACCCCTACGATTACCAAAACTCACTGCCGAGACGCGTGACTCAACCCCAGCAGGCTGATCAACGCCAAGACAAATATCACCTCCCTGTCTTCTCTACCAAGTCATGATCGTCCTTTTTTTCCCTAACACCTCCCCCCCCCCACAGGAACACCGGCCTTGGCTTCCCAACCACCTCTTGATCGGCACTCACTCAAACTCGCTGATCAACCCGTGGGGTGAACTCGGATCGACACCGAGACAAGGCCACAACGCCCAGCTCACCTCTAGCTCACCCTTAACCCTACACCCCACTGGTACTGGTACGACCACCTCACATGACGAAGAGGACTTCGACATCTGCGACAATCAGATCAGTATTTCCCCCACAACTATGACAACAAGAAACATACCAAGAGGATGACTGCACGACAACTGCGGCTTCTGCGAGTAGTTCGTCTCGAGCAGGTCGCGAATGCTGTTCAACAGCTGCAGGTAACTCTGCTTGGGGTTGGCATTGAGCGCTGTAATGAACGCCCACGACATGGCACCTGTGGCCTGCGAGGCAATCGTGGCATCGGCACTGCCGAAATGTCAGCAATTTCTCCCCCCAAAAAGAAAAAGGTCACCAACGATGTCTGATCATCCTTGCTACCCGACCACATCACCACATCAGCCGGCGAAGTCTTGGTCCGCTTCGTGTGCTCGTACGCCTCATTGCCACCGCTGAGCGCCGCCTTGCCCAATGACAACAAAGAGCTTGCCACGCCGCCCATATCACCGCGAGCATAAGCTCCCACAGCTGACAACAGGCCGGTACCGGCTTCCTTGGCAAGATTGGGCTCCTTGAGTACGCCCTTGGTGCTGTAAAGGTACGGCAAATCCATGACTGAGCCCGAGTGGCAACTGTCAAAGATGGCCGTAAGCCGCACACCGGCCTGCAGCGGCTTGACGACGGTAAAATGAATCTCATCATCCACAATGGCGCCCGCCGTCTTGAAGTCGACGGGGTAAATAACCTCGTCATGTCCGTCCTCCTCATCACCATCCTTATCCGCCTGCTGGCCGCCGTGGCCCGAGTAGTGCAGGAACAGGGCATCGTTGGGCTGGGCGTCACGCACCAGCCATTGCATGGCGCGGATAATGTTGGCGTGTGTGGGCTGGTAGTTGGGGTCCTGCTGGTCGTCGGTGAGGAAGATCATGTCCTCGCGCTTGTACCCGTGCTTCTCAATCAAGAAACTGGATAGGTTCTTGGTGTCATTGATACACCCACGTAGCTCGCCGTCCTGTCGAAAGTAGTTGATACCGATCAACAGCGCACGTCGCCTGCCTGAGCAGTTGGAGTACTGGAACGTGTAGCCCTCGGGCGCGCCATGGCCAAACTGTTGGGGAGCCGTCGGCAGGGCATGGACATCGCGCGTTCCCCCGCCGAAGCCGCGCGTTCCCCCGGACGACGCAATCGGGTATCCGTAGGTGTCGAGGTGCTGCGGCGGCGGATAAGGGGGAGCTTGGTATTGCTGCTGTTGAGGCGGCGGATATTGGCCGTAACCACCCTGTTGCTGTTGCGGAGGAGGGTACTGACCATAACCACCACCTCCGCCGTGTTGAGGGGGCGGGGCTCCTGACCCGTAGTGGCCTTGACCTGGGTATCCGTATGACATTGTGACTGCAAAGACAAAAATGTGACTACCCTGGAAGTTGCTGCGAGGTCAAGGAGAGATTCGAGCGTTTTAAAATCTCACTAGGTCCCTTGGAAAACGCGTGCGCCGCGATGGTTGCCTCCCTGTGCGCGAGTTCGAGGGCGGGGTATCACAGCTTGAACAAGGAGGGGCAATGGTGGGGCAGCAGCTGTTACAGCGCCGACTCAAACGCACCTCGGGGCGCAGCAATCTCCACAATTGTGCAAGCGTGCTGATGAATTGGCACAATCTTGACGAATCAGCGAATTTCTTTGGATGAGATGGAGTGAGATTGGGGGTGGTTATCTTGCGCCAAGCGGCAAAGAACCCAAAGGGTCCCCCCTTACGGTTACAGCGGCAGTCCGATCGGGCATGCTCGGGGTCCAGCTGAGATCCGGGTTTGGAGGCAGCCAACAACAGTCCAGTGGAACGGCCCGCTGCCCTTGAGCTCCATTCATAAAATCCAACGGTACGAAGTAAAACACCCCACCAACAACGGGAGCCGATCAACTGCCTACCAACAACAAAAAAAAAAAAACCCGCCGGCTCGCTCAACGGGTTATTTTGGCCGTCAAGATGTCTTTTTTCAAGAAGCTCGAAAAGTTTGCTGATAACCTCCTTGACAACAAGGATAATAAGCAGCAGCAGCCGCAGCAGCATCAGCAGCAGCAACACTATGCGGGGTCGGGACAGCACCGAGGTAGGATGCGCAACCGGTCAAACAAGCTTCCAATGAAAGTCACGGCTGACAAGACTCTCGACAGACTACCCGCCTCCCCAACAGTACCCTCCTCAGGGGCAATACCCTCCTCAGCAATACCCGCCGCCGCAACAGCAGTATCCTCCCCCGCAGCAGCAGTACGGTGGCCACAGCCCTCAGCCGCAGCAGCAGTATGGGGGTTATTCCGCCCCGCTTCCCGCGCAATCCGCGCCGCCCTATCAACCCCCGCCTGGCAAGCCACCGATCCCTGCCGGTTGGATCCCCCAATGGGACTCGAGATACCAGCGCTGGTACTACGTAGAGCAAGCCTCTGGTCGCTCGCAGTGGGAGGCCCCTGGCTTTGACCACTCTGGCGCTGCCCACGGGAGCGATACACGCGGCCACGGATCTTCTTCGACTGGCGGCCACGGCTTCCTCGGCGGTGGTCATGGTTTCCCTGGCGGCGGTCACGGTCTCCCCGGCGGCGGACATGGTGGATCCTTCTTTGGCGGCGGACATGGTAGTGGCCATGGTAGTGGCCATGGCGGTAGCCACGGCGAGCCACACAAGGAGAAGAAGAAGAGCAACAAGGGCGCCATCATTGGCGGCGTTGCAGCTGGCGCTGTTGGTGGTGCTGTGCTAGCTAGCGCGCTACGTAAGTTTGACTTTTGACTTTGGAGCTTGTTTAGCTCAGAGGCTGACGGGGACATTTAGATGACTCCGATTCCGACTCTGATCACGGTGGACGCCACGGTAGATATCCCGCGTATGCCGCGCCACCTCCCACCAACTATTACCAGCATCAGCCGGCCGCGCCTGCTGCCGCGTACGACTCGGATAACTCGTCGCTGCATGAGGCGCGTAAGAATTATGAAGAGGCACTGAAAGATGCTCATTCCTCGAGCGCCAGCAGCAGTGACCGGGAAGAGCTGGAAGAGGCGAGACAAGAGTATGAGGAGGAGCAGCAGGAGTATTATGAGGAGGAGTATGATTAGATGCGAGCTTCGTTAGACAAGGGGGGTTATGTCTGTTCATAGGTCGCAGCTGGACGTACAACAAAAGTTGATATATCCCTGGGAGACGTTTACATGGTTATGTTCTAGCCTGATTAGCTGCCTTGGGATTACTCTGATGGTTTCAATGAGTCTAAGCTATGCGAGTGCAACTGCTAGTTAGATTGGGGATATGAAGCAAAGTCTGCTGACTTTAGAGTCTTTCCGCTCACCAAGACCCGCAATGTTTACAGCTCTAGGGGGGTGATCGGTCCATTCAGACTTTACTACCACGGTTTGGGAGAGTGCAATCTGGAAAGTTGCCAGCCGGCTGTCACTCGAGAGAGATCTCACACCATGCAAGTTGTTTCAGATGCACCGCTGACAACTCATGGCCTGCCACTACGCATGCGTCCAACGAAACATCCCTCATCCGCTCAACAGTCCCAGAAGTGTGCTACGTGACACTTGGTCTCTGACCTTCAGTTCAGGTACTCAGATGATAAAATAGTCCCATTTGCCGGATAAACACACCCAGCGGGATATATCTCAAATATGGCTAATCAGGACTGGACATTGTGGAAACGTCGCCCGTTTGACATTTACATTTCTATGATTCATGTCTCCGTCTCCGTCTCCCTGGATGTCACTATCTAGGTTGGTACCTAGGCACCATTTCACATCCAAACTCATTCGAACTCTTCCGACGTACCGTACGACAGGACATGACCATCCATACCCGCTGACAAACATAACCGTGTGCTACAGCGCTGAAAGTATCGAATCATATCATATCTTTGCTGGCATTGTACTTTGGGGCATTATCGGTGGGAATTTCTTCAAATCATCTCCACGGGACTGGAATATCTCACCACAAGTTCACAACTCGATCGCGACCAATTTATTGAGCTTCAGTGTGGTGGTCACCGTGCTCTTAGCCTCAACGTCGACCAGACATACACTCAGGCTACCTGACCTTGTCTACCTACGAATATACAAACCGTGCTGTAACCTGGCCTGGAACGAGAACATAGGAAGGAAAGAGAAAATGCCCATCCATATTCACGAAAACTGCCTCAAAATGGCCCGCCAACCCGACGGCACCCCGTGGTGGAGCGTTTTTCCCCTTCCGGAATCTACTCCCGAAAACATATCCGTTTCCGAAGTATACCACCTCTTATCAGAACTCTCAGAACTCTCAAACCACTCAGAGCACTCAGAACTCTCAGAACTCTCAGAACACGACAAATCTACAGGTGAAAAGCCTCGCGAGTTCTTACTAGTAGATGTCCGACGAACAGATTGTGTAGGCGGCACGGTAACCTCAGCGCTGAACTTGCCGGCGCATAGTTTCTTTCATACGAGAAAGAGCCTGTATCAGCTTTGTAGGCAGGCGGGGGTTAAGAGGGTTATTTTTTACTGCGGTAAGTCAAAGTGTTTCACATGCACTTTACCAGACCCCGGCCTCGGGTTGTTGTCAAGTGTTAGTGACTACCAAGTCAGAGACCAGACTAGACTAATGTGCAGACTAGGACAATCGAATGGACGAGGTCCCAGGTGTGCTGCGTGGTTCAAGGACTACATTGATGAAGTTGGTGGAGATATCCAATCTCAGGTCATGACAGGTGGGATTCGGGGATGGGTGGCGGCATATGGTGGACAGATGATGGATGGGTTTGATGAGAAGGCCTGGGAGGCGGAGAAGGAGTAGTGGCAACAAAATTGCTGCAATGTTGCCTTGTGAGGAACAGGATCCGAGGAACAGCGCGGTTTACTATATGTATCTATCATGTATCAGATTACCATGGTTCCATGGCACTCCAACTGCTTCAGGACTCAGCTACATCGCTAAGCCTGAGCCTTCACTGACGCAACGCTGCCTGAACACAAGGACCTCGGCTCTCCTTACGGCCTGTAAGCCGTGTCCTGGATGCTTGGAACCCTGGCAATGTTTCGGGTATCATTTTCATCCCCCGACTGTTCTCATGCCTGTCCTGTCTTCTCTGACCTCAAATCTCATCGACAGTAACGCCGTAACTAACCAAGCTTGCCTAAACATAACTTAACGCGGAGTCTGTGAGACTTCTGAGTCATTGGTTGCCGTTTCCACCCGCGCCGCGCGTGACGATATGCAAGGGAATCGTAGTGGGTGCGGGCGCTATCCACGATGCCTGTCATCGCCACCGATTCTCTCGAGCGCTTCCAGCATGACAACCGAGTTACCGCGGATTACCTATGCAAAATATCCGTCAGAATAGCCAAGAATCCGCAACGAAGTGTAACATACCACCATGCCCAGCTTCACCTTCTCGCCTCCATCCTTCTCCTCGACCGCATCGTCCAGGACAACGTTCAAAAAGACCTAGCCCACTTGTCAACATCGATCCGAAAACCCAGTAGAAGGGCGACCGACATCGTATCCACGGAGGACACCAATGACCTTGCGGCTGCCATTGAGTTGGACGAACAACCTCTTGTCGAGGTACTGTTGCAACGGGTCAGCCAAGCTCGATTGCCGTCAAAGACATACTGAAAGAAAAAAGAAAAAAAGAGCCTAGCAGCTCCGGATTCTGTGACCATAGCTATATGGAGACCTACTTTCTTGAGTTCTGGCTGTGCGGGCGCCATTGTGATATTGTCAAGCAAGGGCGTTGGTGTCTTGCGTTGCAGCACAGATGCACCCAAAGTCGCCGCGAAATTTGGTGGGGGACCGCCGTGGTCAGTGGCGTCACGTGTGGAGCCTTCCGATAAGATAAGCATTTGTGCCTTGCATCTCCAAGCTGGAGGAAGCCCAGGAATTTTTGGCGACAAACAAAGCTACCATCAACAATCACCGCGCCGACACTCCAGCTCCTTGTGCCGCTCTCCGGAACCTAATGGCGTCATTTACAGCTAAGCGCAAGGCGCGTATTATTCAAGCCTTCGACGACGATGAAGGAGACGACGGCCCGACGTTGATCGGGGGCGAAGACAACAAGAAAGACAGTGAGTTCACCAAGTCGCATGCGCCTTTAGCCCTCGTTGCTGATACGGACGGCCACACCAAGAATAACCAAGCTGATGCGCTGCCGATAGACGCGGTAACCCAAGTCCCCATCAAATTCGGGCGAAGTAAACCCGCCAAATCCTCATCGCTGCGAAAGAGCATCAATTTCAACGACGAGGATGAGAACCGAACAGGTGACGGCGGTGCGTTGCTGGGAAAGGACGCTAGTGGAACATCAGCCGGCGATGGCGAAGGAGATGACGAGCCAAGCATACCAGTAGTGATTCGTCCGGCGCTGAGCCGCTCCGGCTCGACCAAGCAGAAGAAGCGCCAATCCACATCCTCTCGGCTGTCCTTCGGCCCGGGGGATATTGCTAACGACGGGGACGATGAAAAGACCGAGGTTATCACGCCCAAGAAATCACTCGGCCATCGAGCCCTCCAGAATAATGCTCTGCGGCGATCCTCGTCACTCCAGAACCTCGCCAATCTACCTACTCGATTCGGCGCCTTTGGTGGCGATGAAGACAGGCCGCGGTATAGCAGGGAATATCTCGAAGAGCTACAGAGCTCAACACCAAATACGCCGAAAAACATATCTTCGCTGCCCGTTGACGATGGTGATGCCATGGATCTCGATCCATCAGAGCTGGATGGCGCCTTGATAGTACAGTCTCAGGAAGTGAGCCGGAGGTCGCCCTCTGGGCAAGAAATGGCTATTCACGGCCCACCAGCTGCGGCGCACGTTCTCACCGAAGCGGAGATTCGAGAACGCAAGGAGCGAAGGGCACGGTTAGCCCGGGAAACCGACTTTATCTCTTTGGAGGACGACTCGGATGAGGAAGCCAGCACAGCCCGCGTGACGTTGCAATTCAAGAAGAAAAAGACCGAGTCACGCCTCATAGCCGAGGATGAAGATCTCGGTGAGGGGTATGACGAGTTTGTCACCGATGGCGGGTTAGCCGTGGGTCGTAAAGCCGAGCGGGAAGCCCAACGACGACATCGCCAAGAGATGGCAGACCTGATTAAGGCTGCCGAGGAGGGATCTGACGCTGAGAGCGACGATAGCGAAGCGGAAAGGAGGGCTGCATATGAGGCCGCCCAACGGCGAGCCGGTATGGATGGCCTACGACGGCCTGATGATGACGATGTCGACATGGAGGACGGCGGCGTGAGCGTCATACCCAAGATGAAGCCGCTCCCAGATCTGAATGAGGTGCTGCGGCGGATGCGGAATCTCGTTCAGGGGCTAGAAGACGAAGTTGTCAATAAGCGCGCGAGGATAGCAGATCTAGAAAAGGAGAAGGAGGAAATATCCTCGCGGGAAGCCGAGGTTCAGGAAATTCTCAACCAAGCGGGCGCAAAATACCAGGCACTGGTTGGGAATACCGCGGCATCTGGTGATGTGGCCAAGCTGGTAACCCAGTCACCACTTCGGCCACTGCCACCAGGTATCGCGGGCGATCTTCCAGTTGAAAGAGGCCTGGAGAGCTTTGGGACAACGCCGACAAAACGTTTAGACCTGGAGGGCATGATATGATCCTCTTCTGTGTAGCTTGATGCTGTCGGGTTACACCATGTTAATTGCAATGATACCCGCCTTGACGAGTGATAATTTGAAAAGAGACAGGACAGATAGAAATGACATCCTATTATCCGAGAGAATATGGTCCTGTCCATGCCGACGCCATTAAGCAATACAAAAACCGGTATGGTACAATACGACACGACACGGCCTTGCCGAACCTTCTCGGCTACGGCTGGCTCGTCCTCTAAGGCTATCCTCAGGATATGTGTCCCCGTTCCTTGCACATTTGAGTAAAACCAATATTCTAATCCCTTCGGCATGTCTCTCACTTGGTCCGGCTAACACCAGCACCAATAACACCAGGCAGCGTCTCCTCACCAACACTGTAGAGTAACCCGATCGCAAAAGTAACCGCCCCAATAATAGTAACCGTAAATAGGGTAATCAACCAGAACTCAACGCTGATGTCCTCCTTCTGGCAGATGTTCCCGCCCCAATGAACGGTCCTGTCGTAGGTATTGCCCTTGCCGTCCTTGCGGTGCTCAGCAGATGCCTTACATTTGCAGCTGAAGCAAGCCGTCTTGTCGGTGGGCAGGTACTTGTTGGCGCAGTCGCCGTGACCGGAGCAGTTCTTAGTTGCCTTGTTGCACGACTCCTCCGTCAAGAAACACTGGGGGACGGGCTTCGAGCGCTTGGTGTCGGCGCGCGAGCTAGGGGCTGCGGCAGCTGGCCGCTTGGTCGACTTTGTGATGGTGTCGTCGGTGATGACAGTCTCGGCGTCGTTGGCTCGGCGCTGGGCATTTGAGCCGGCCGCGGCGCTGCTCCAGTGGTTGAGCTTGGAGGAGCGGCTAGACTCGGGCATAAGGACCAGGACAACCTCGAGATCGCGAGCTGCAACAAATTTGTTTAGGCGGGGCATGTTGTCGACAAGAGCTTGGATAGTCTCGGGGTGCTGTCATGCGGGGTTAGCTGTAATATTTGCAGTGGGAGGCGGATGCGCAAACCTTCGCGACGTCGTACTTGACGACGGAGGACGCGCCGGCCCAGCAGCTGTGCTCGAAAGGGTTGATGGCCCTCGCAATATCACATTGCGACTCGGGCGCAATGCCCATACTCCGGAACAGCGACATTAACCGGTTGTTTGCAGTTGCAGAAGGGGGATCGGATATCGAAAAGGCAGCCTGCTGACCCAGTGTATCCTTCAGATGCCCGGCTCGTGCAGCGTTGAGGCCCTCGAGGATGACCACAAGCTGCGCGGACTCGGAGGACTCGGATTGGGTGAAGAGGGGTGCTGGGCTCTTGCCATATTTTGCAATGTATTCGACGGTGGATTCGATGTCGATCGTGTTGGGGATATCGCGCAGGTCGCTACCATACCGTGACCTTGATGTCTGGTCGTCGGAGTGTTAGCAAGGCAAATACAGTAACCAGAGTCCTTCTCATAACCCACCCTTTGCAAGAGAATGTGACGAGCGACTTCTCTGGGAAGCCGCGGCTGGCTGACTGCTCCTTGGGGGGTTGATGTGAGAATGAAGACGTCTGCGCTCTGCTGACTCGCCTCGACAGCCAGCCCTGAGAGGGCGGCCAAGGCAATGGGGAGGAACTTCATCTCGAATGACAGCACAAGGTACCGAGACGGTGCTGTCACGAGATGCTACGGGTTGCCTAGATGGACATCAAAACCAAACCCGCTTTTGTTGTCAACTCGATGATGAAGCTGCGTATGCCCTTGGCACCCTGTGGTCCGGGCGCCAGTGCGCTGCCAAGCGGCCACGGCACCTGCCGACAAGTAGCACAGTGCGGCTTCCTCAGGCCACCAAGACACAACTGCCAAGTGCGCACTGTGCCCCTCCAAGTCCTGATCTGGGCATTTGCTGTTCGCGGCGAAATCGGGCAGTCGACGATAATTTGATCATCGACATTCTGCAGCGTCCCGCCATATTCTTTTCCTATCCACGCCGGCGATTCCCCGCTCCCTTTGGGCTTGTCTGCGTTCTCCGGAGCAATATCGACGCCCGCCCCGCTGAATCGAACCGTCTCCGCATCTGCAGGCTGCGGCCTGGCACGCCGCAACTTTCGCTGCTGGTCGCGGCGGTCTCCCGTCGGCCATGTCGCGCCTCCCTCGACCGCTGAAATGGCTGTTTGACTCTCCCAGGATATCCAGGAGGCTACCGAGCGGGACGTCGACGGTACATATGCCCGGGGGTCAGACAGTCATTTTGCACAGAGTCAAGTTTGGCAAGCCAAGAAGCGTTGCCAGGAAACTCAAGTCTGTGATTCCAGCCCAAGTGTCCCCTAGCCTCGTTATTGCTAACATTTTGTCGACCTAACAGTCGCCTATTGTTCGGTGGAGTCTCGCTGTTCATCGTCGGTTCGATCCTCCTCGATGCCGACATAATCAAAGATGCTTTCATCCCTTTCCCCTTCACGACCAAGAGACTCGACCCTCAACCCTATGCTGGCAAAGATCCGGAGTGGATAGCATTCGTCCGAATTGCTAAGGACAAGGCGCTACAGTCCAATATAAGAAGTATGGTTCTATCTCGGGAAGCTCTTGCTGCTACTCGCTGACATTTGCATCAGATGATCTCGTCAACTTGGTACTGCAACACGCGAAGACATCTCGCGTCCTGACTATGCGCTGCGGGAGCGACATGCAGGTTAGGAGATACTGGATGGACTTGGACTACCCATATGTCGCCCCCCCGGAATACGAAATCTCTGGGTAAGTAGGGGTAGGGTATCGCTGCAAGGTACGCTTCACTGACACGGGTGCAGCCTATTGTTCACAGAGGATGTGATCGAGTGGACGTCGAGGCCGATCCAATCCGTTACGGCTAAGACACTAGAACGGGTTTTGTGGCCAAGTCCCATGGCCTTGTCATTCTGGACTCTCGGAAAAGCTGTTGTGAGGCAAAAGACGGAAGAAATCTCACGCTACTTTGGTATAGAAACCAACGGGACGGCCCAACCGGGCACACCAGGTTCTCAATCTCCTCTGGCAACGAGCCCCAGTCTTCAGATGCAGAAGGCATTGGAAAGGATGCGACAACAAGCTACGAAACGACCAGATGCCGAGGATCCATCTTCCATGGCGCGAAACACTGCCCCTTCGCCCGCGGGAAAGCCTCCCGGAGCAGCAGAGAAGGTGCCCACTGGCAGCGAGAACACCCAAGCGTCGAGCCAGAGGTTCTGGGGCGAAGACAAGGTTCGCGCGGCCGTCAGTCTCAGCCCATGGCAGGTGCTCATGAAGAAGTATACCCAGTCGTGGAGGCCGATTCGTCCGGATCCCCCTCGCGGGTGTATTTCCGTATCGGGTCTAGTGGAGCTCGAGACCTCCAAGGCCTGGATTGTCATTGATGTGTTTGCGTGGTACAACCCAAAGACGAGGAGCTATGACCCCAAGAGTCTGTGGATGGGGGTAAGGAGGCTTCAACACAGGCAGCAGTCACCTATGCGGTGATGATTGTTTTATCATGCTTCACACTGTTAGCGAATAGTTTTCTTTTTTGGTTGGCACTGTGGGATGTGCTTCTTTGGCAACTCGGTTTTGCATGTTCGGCGTAAGGCCGGCAATGGCATTAGACAGGGCCCAAGGTTGGGCGCGGCAACGATTTTGTTTTCCTTTAGAATGGACTGGACTGGTGAGTGATTCACATGGGCACATGATGCCTTGGAGCGTTTGTACGGCCAGCATAGGCAGCGGATACTACACGATGAGTTGTTTAGCTAGATTGCCTTGGGGACATGGCTGCTATGGTCAGATTTCACTGGTCCGTATGAAAATACATAATATAAGCTTTTATACACTGTGAGCTATACCATGATGTCTGTGCTACAAGTTCCGCCGGGAGGCAGTGAAAGGGGCCAGGGTCACATTGGAATAGGGGGCCTGTCTTGGCCATCCCAGACATATGCAGGGTCCCAGACATATGTGGGAACCATCACGAGAGACGGTCCAAATATCTCGATATATTTGGTTGTCGGCTGCAGCACTCGGTATCATCATGTCCTCATCATGACTCAATCCCCCCTGTCGAGTAAGCTTCGCCCCCCCCCCCCCCCGAACTGTGCTGCGGTTTTTGTTCTACAGCGCAGCGGTGTGCAGTGAGGTGAAGTGTACTACGCACGGGAGCTCAACTTGAGCTGAATTACGTGCATTTGGTAAGGTCGGTCTAACGTAAGTTATAGTTTATTTGCGATGTGGCTGGCTGGCTTCACAGTGGTGATCGATACCTACCTAAGCACGTAGTTAGCAGCTGTTAGGAGTCTATGCAGTTCTCCAGTCAGGTTAACATGCCATGTGCATGCTCCTTTCTTATTGACTGCCGCCACCGCAGTACCTAACTACCTAGGTACCTACACTGTGCTGGAGATGTCAACGTTGACGGGTTCGAGTAGATAGATACCTAGACTAGATACCCAGTGAGAAAGATAGATAAAGGTACCATACGTAGTGTATTGAGTGTAATGTAGAAACCTCCGTAGATCCGGCCGGGTTCCAAAAAAAAAGGAAAACAAGGACTTCCCGGTGTCGTCGCCGTATCATGTTACAGGTCCATTACACATTGCCGGCGGGCGCAGCATAACACAGCATAGCCATGGGTGGCAACATCACGTTGTTTTGTTTCATCCTGTTTCCCCGCCTGGGTCTGGTGGAGAGCGTCTTCGGGGATGTGATGTGTGTGTGGTGTTTGAGAAGAGGGTATGTCGCCGACCTGATTTCCAGTTCCTCGTGGTGTTTGTAGTGTGGGATGGTTGGACCACGGTGTTGGGTTTCTTCCCCTGCCGATCTTCTACGTTCAATATTCTTAGTAGTCTCCCCCTCCCCCTTTCATGTCCGTAATACCGAGCCTTCACTATAAACACACGCACGGCCAGTCCATCCGCTTCATCCCATGTTTTTTATCCCCTTCCTTGCAGGTGACATGGAACCGGCATTCAAATATTGCAGCCTGCCGCAGGGAGCTAGTGTAAAGCATACTTCCTGCACGTCACAGCAATGCCTTTTTTTTTTGGAGAGGGAGTCATGGAACGGCCATCCTAGCATATCGGGGTCCTCGGGAACCCCGTTTCATCCCGTCTGGCAACCAATCCAGCCCGGTCCACCGACCGACTGGACCTGACCAAGTCAGTGAACAGTGGACTTTGCCGTCGAGTTGAGGCGTTCTCCAGCTCTCTCTCGGCCGTGAGGACCGCGAAAAACAAAGGGGAAAGGAAGAAGCAGCAAACCCTGCCTGCCACAGCAAACATCCATTTTTGCCCTGCCCCCCCTTTTTTTCCTTTTCTCCTTCAGATTAGCCCGAGGTATTTTTGTTTCTCATTTACACCTCCATGATTGCTTTACTTTCCTTTAACTCCGTCAATGCCGGCCGGCCGTACGTGTCTGGTGTCTCTGTTGTCTTGCCTTCCAGTCACGAACTGGACCAAACACGACGAACATCTCCATCAGTCCACTCTCTAGCCTCCCCGTTCATTGGCTAAGCCCTGTCTTGTCTTTTTCTATCTTGAACCTGGCACGGCTGGACTGGAGCTGGAGCTAGCGCCCGCTGAGCCTTCATGTTGTTTTGTACGACTGGAGTTGAACATTAGCTCACATCGCTCGTTGCTCTGCCCAGTCAGGGGTATTACTTTCGTATCCGTTTTTGTCTCTCACACATACGCATATTTATAACATCCCACGGGATACTCATACTCATGGTTGTCGATTAATCATTCTATCCCACAGCAAATGTGCTTCACTTTTATGAGCTGACCTGGTCGTCATTCGCTCGAATCTTTTTTTCTTCTCTTCATCATCATCACGTCAATCCTGGAGATTATTTTTTTTTTTTTTTTCAC
>Ga0247765_1000148_pt1 | contig 56121 bp, 42 predicted proteins | sample UWRJL106311C6_FD_179949 | JGI IMG/M metagenome (GOLD analysis project Ga0247765, IMG submission 179949) | Plant litter microbial communities from Arlington Agricultural Research Station in Wisconsin, United States - UWRJ-L106-311C-6 | ecosystem: Environmental > Terrestrial > Plant litter >... | reverse complement strand
CCCCCACATACCAAAACAAAACAAAACAAAACAAGTGTCAAATTCGAAAAGCAAAAACTCTTCCGAACCGGTTCCACGGACCCGGGACAAAAACGAACCACCTCTGCGGAAAATGCAGAAAGAGCAGAAATGACATATCACAAAAAAAAAACAGGCCATCAGATTTTGGGGCGTAATTGTGCAGGTTTACGCCGCATTTGCGGTGGCACATACTCTGATGAGTGAACACACACGAACACGCACACGTTGACTGCACTGTGCTGAACATGGGTTGGGAACATGAACTGGATTGTGGGATTATTGGATGAACCTGAACCTGACAAGATAAGAAAGTCTTTGCCACATGGATACGCAAAAAAACACAAGTTTGTTCCGGCGTTCCGGTGCGTTTTTATGTTGGGCCTGTTGGGTTGGGTTGGATTTCAGGAACCAGCTGGCAAGGTTGGCAGACAGACAGGCTCTAATAACAACAAGAATTTGGACTTTTTGCTCTCTCGGGGAGTCGGGGCTCTCGGGGGGTACACGTATGTTCGGATTCAAAAAGAGGAGGCCCAGGTGCAGCACAGGTTGGTGTAGCTCATCCGATTGATCCCAATCCCACCGATATTGTTTCAAGCAGGACAGGTTACACAAACTGCAGTGCTGACAAAAAAGAAGTTTTGGTTCCGGTTTGGTTGGTCTGGTTCATGTCAGGTTGGTTTAGTCACTTTCCCCCTGTTCTCCGTTGCTTCATCTTCATCTCACAAAACACAAAACACAGATAAGAAATGACAAACACTTCATGGACAAGACCAAAATCTTATCAATGCTTTTCCAAGAGCAAGCAAAGCAAAAGACCCCCACACAAAACGGCCTGGTGGCAAATCCCCAAATAAAAACCAGCGGCAAGATCCGCTACAGGTCTGCCACTGCCACAGACCAACCCCCCCTCCCAGCCTTGTCTGGTGCATCGCCGCTCCGTGCCGTGCCTTGCCTACTGCCATCCCTACCTAATTATACGCGGCACTGAACTGGAACCGGGAGTCTTGGGCAGTCTGGAGTTTGCCCATGACAATACCGTGAATACCCAAGACCCCCAGCCGCCCACATGACCCTGAAACTCGTCGGGGCTTCTTTCCACGATGGCGGTGCCTGGGCTTGTTCTGCATCAAGACCAATGGGCTGAAGCAGGTTGACCAGGGCTCAAATGTCACAACAATCCGATATTGGGGAAAGGAAAGTTGTGATGCCGTCGCCGGAGGAACTAGAAGCATGAGCTCGTAATTAGAAGGTATATTGTTCTATATGAGCCCCAGCGGGAGCTGGGGCGAGTTGTGGTTTTTATATACAAAGGAAATAGCTCAGCCACAGCTGAGAGCAAGCTCTTGGTCATAGGTGGCTCAGGTGGCTTGGACTAGCTCCTTGGCACGACAAAAGTCACGGGGCAGTTGATGCCTGGGCTGTGGGTGTCTCGAATATGACATGATGTCGTAATCTTTTCCCTCAGAGTGATCACCTTGAGCTGCGTGAAGTGACTACCTCGAGCTGCTGTCTCCATCTTTGGAATACCACAAATTGTCAAGCTTGCACTTCACTTCGCTGAGAACGCTAGACTCTAATTATCTGCCGTCTAAAGTCTATAGTTCCATGCAATTTGAGAGGGGATGCAATGTACTCATTCCTTGACTTCGGCTTCGGCTTCTTCAGCCTTGGCCTCCTCCTTTCGCAGGCCTATCTCTTGCGCAGTCCACAACTCTTTGTAAAGCCCATTGTTCTCCATCAACTCCTGGTGTGTCCCCGTTTCCGCCACGTTGCCTTCTTTCAGGACAATGATCAGGTCCGCATCGTAGATAGTTCTCAGCCTGTGTGCCACGAACACACTGGTCCGCGCCTTGCCCCTTAGGATCTCGTTGATGTTGGCCATGAGGGCCTGCTCAGTATGGGTGTCCAGCGCGCTTGTAGCTTCGTCGAAGAAAAGCAGCGGCGGGTCCTTCAAGATCAGCCGACTGACAGCCAGTCGCTGTTTCTCACCACCAGAGATCATCAAACCCCGTTCACCAACCTTGGTCTCATACCCATGAGGCCAGCTGGCAATCTTGTCGTGGATATGGGCCCGTCTGGCCGCCTCGTGCACCGCCTCGATGCTCGCCGACATGTTGCCGTAGTGGATGTTGTGCTCAACCGTGTCATTAAAGAGCGGCGTGTCTTGGGGCACAACACCAATTGCCTTCCGAAGGGAATCGAGCGTAACGTCACGCAGGTCCTGGTCATCGATAAAGATGCGGCCCGACTGAACGTCATATGAGCGGAAGAGCAGGCGGAGCAGGGTCGACTTTCCACAGCCGCTCGGACCGACAACGGCTACCTTCTTGCCGGCTGGAATGGTCACACTGAGGTTGCGCAAGATCGGGCGATCCTCATAGTAGCCAAATGTGACGTTGTCGAAGCGGATCTCGCCGCCCTTGGTCAGCTGCAGTGGCTTGGCATCAGGCTTCTCCTGGATGGAGACATTGACCTTTTGCAGGTTGAAAAGTGTCTCCATGTCCAGAAGAGATTGCCTCAGTTCTCGGTAGACCGACCCGAGAAAGTTAAGCGGCACCGACAGTTGGAAGACGAGCTGGTTGATGAGAACGAGATCGCCAACCGTCAGTGAGCCGTCAACAATACCTCTGGCGCCCAGGTACATCATGACAGTGAGAGCTGATGAGAAGATGATGTTCTGACCGCTGTTGAGGAACGCCAGTGACGTCGCAACCTTGATGGAGCTCTTTTCATACTGCTGCAGAGCTTTATCATACCGTCCAACCTCAAATCTCTCGTTGTTGAAGTACTTGACAGCCTCGTAGTTAATCAGCGAGTCCACGGCGACGGTCGATGCCCTGTTGTCAGCCGCATTGGCCTGGCGTCGGAACTTGGTCCTCCAAGCCGTCGTCCAGATGGTGAAAGCCGTATACCCAGCCATGGTGAGCGCCGTGATAGCAGCAAACTCCCAGCCAAAGTTGTACGTCAGGATACCACACACCATGGTGATCTCCAGTGCCGTCGGTACAATGTGGAATACCATGCTTGTGAGCAAAAAGCTGATGCCTTTGGTTCCGCGATCGATGGCGCGTGTCAAGCCGCCCGTCTGCTTCGAGAGGTGGAAGCTGAGATCCAGATTGAGGAGGTGTCCGAAAGTGGCTTTGGCGACGCGTCGGATCGCCTTCTGAGCTACGGACGAGAAGACGGCGTTCCTGAGCTCTTGGGAGATCACCGCACCGATGCGAGCGGCACCGTATGCGAGAATCATGGCGCCCGCGGTGGTGGCCACAGTACCGCCAGTTGTAGCGAAGTCGATGTTGAGCGAGTCGACGATCTCGCGAAAGTAGAACGGCACTTGGACGTTCAAGACTTTGGCGCCGACCAGCAGACCAACTGACAAGAGCACGCGCACTTTATCACCCCACCTGTCTTTGGGCCACAGGTATCGCGACATCTCTTTCATGATTGCCCAGTCGGCCTTGCGCTGCTCCTGCGCAGTCTTGTCGAGGGTGGCGAGGGGATCGACGGCGGCGGGACGGCCAGACTTGGCCTTCGTCTGAGGGATTTCGACCTCGGCGCGTGTTCCAGGGCCATAGTGACGGAGCGGAGAGGTCGAGAAGAAGTTTCGCGGCGAGGTGTGGAATCGGACCCTGGCGAGTTGCAGAGGGCGGCACCGGGCGCTTGCGGTTTGAGAGAGGAGAAATGAGGCTCTCCGAGCCTGGGCTAAGGTAGTCGCCATCATGAGTCTGGATGTGGATGCCATTGTGTTGAGGACAGGAGCGGCATCTTCGGGGGAGGGTATTGGAAGCCGATGCGATTCACGCACAAATTGCGCAAGAGCAGGGGCGGATCACTCGGGTGTGGGGTTAAGAATGGAAAGAATTAATTGATTTCCAGGACTCGGCGCGGCTCGACTTCTATATCATGTCCGATCCATTGCGGTCGCCGGCGCCGAGTCGACACGGGGCGCGTTCCTGGTGAGGTCCGGAATCGACGGTTAGTGAAGAAAGACGTTGAAACGTTGGAGCTCAGCTCGAGCAGAGCTCGACAGAGTGGAGCCCCTGATGATGCAATGGGGGGCAGCTGCATCGTAAGCGCGGCACGGGACTTTACTAAGCAGGCCAAGCTTCAACGACCCTTGGCCTGTGCTGCCATGAGGAGGACGCTGTGATGGACGCGAATGGCACAAACAATGATGTAGTTGCACGAGAGGGCAATGTGAATCAACATGGAACAGGCCACAGGAATGACAAAACCCGGGTCCGCTGAAGTGCAACAACATCAAAAAGAACATTGAACAGACGCGCGCATGGGTATCTCGATTGTCAACTAACCAGATGCATCGAGACCATCCAAAGGCTCCTGATAAACCCATATGTACACCATAGATCCTACACAAAACGCCATGCAATGCAATGCTGCGCTCAAGTCACGCGACACCTGCCAGAACATGAAACCAACATGTCCGAGGTGCAAAGTACGCCTGCTATGCTACCAGCCCCTCGTAAGCCTTTTCAACAGTTCGGCTACCCATTCCAGGGAGCCTCTTCAACTGGGAGAGATTCATGACTTGCGCCTCCTCATCATGGCCTTGCAAGCTTAGATGATCAACCAGGTCCTGAGCCTTCTTGGCCCCAAAACCGTGAAGCCCGCGGATCAACCTGAGGTCACGAGAGTTGACGATATCTAAGAGCTGTTTCGTCCGGGGCGTCGCAGCACATTCGTCCTCCCAGACTTTCGACTTGGAGGACGCCACCTTGTGCGCCTTGGAAGACTTTGACCGACCTGGCTTGTGATCAACATAGCTCTCGTCGTCAACATCTGCCTCCGTCCCATCATACTCTTCATCATCATTGAACGGTTTGACCTTCCGTGCCTGACTCTTCCTCTGCGGCTTTTCTTCCGCAGGGGCATTTTCAGATCCAATCTTGCCCGAAAGCTTAGCTCTGAGTCTGTCAATCTTCGCCTTCAGCTTCTCCTGGCCTGGGAAATACTGCTGCGCACGCTCGTATAGGCTAAGTGCTGCCTCGTCATCGCCACGCTCCTTGGCTTGCTTAGCTTGAAGAAGAAGACGCAGACCCTCAGATCGAGAATCCTGTCCATCGTTCTCAATGCGCCGTTCCAGCGCGTCGAGTCTCCGTCGTACCTCGTCTGTGAGCTGATGCTCAGCCGGTGCGACCTGCGCCGGAGCAGGGACCGGGACAACCTCGACTGCCACTCGAGATGCAAGTATCTCAGCGACCTTCTTCTCTACCATTGCCTCAATTTGTTCCGCGGATATAGAAATCTGCTTCGACGCAGGCTGGGTTGACGACGGGGCCGCGGGTCGAGCGAGTGATGTCAGGGCGGGGCGAGCCAGCTTGGACGGGCGCGTTGAGAGGTCAGACTCCGACGGACGTTTGGTAGAGTTGGTCCTGCGAAGCTGGGATGAGTTGGTTATCGGCGCTGTAGCGCGCGAAGGGGGAGCACTGGGCTTGGTAGCCTTGTCGGTGTAGACGTTGAATGCCTTGACAGGCTTGTCAGTGGCCCCGGCCTTAGCCGCAATAACAGCACCACTATGGACATTGTGGGCGTTCGCTAACGGCCGTAGAGGCTGGCGCTGGATGTTAGCGCCGCCTAGTCCGGAGGCAGCCCGGGGTGGCTGCTTGAACACAATCTCGTTCTCGATTTCACGGACTTCGATGCGCTTGGCGCGAGAGCTGACATTGAGGCTGCTCAGAGTATCCAGGTGGTAGCTGCGAAGGGGTGCCAGATTGAGAATCATGACGGTAGTGCCGTTGTTTTGGCCAAGCGACAGGATGCGAGTCATCTTAGACTCCCGATAGGGAATCCGCTTGTCACCACGAGAGATTGCATCGATGCATTGGCTCAAAACAAACAGGCTCTTGTTGATTGCCGCCGACTCAATCAGTCGCTCCTTGCCATTGTCAGTTCGCCGGTTATCCTCAGATCCTGCCAAGTCAATGGCAGAAGCCGTACTCTCCCGGACCATATCCCCACAAATCTGTGTGACTTTGACGCGTAAGATTGCGTGGCTGCGGCTGCTGTGAGCGTTGAGTTTCGTAGCGGCGGTGACACGATTGTTGTTAGCTTCGATGTAGAGCCGCTCAAAGTCTTTGAGATCTTCGCAGGACCTCTCTGACAGTCCAACAACAACTGTCTTGCCGTCCTTCTCACGGAGTGGCAACCCGGAGGGTGTCCGCTTCTCTGGGGCTTCGAGGAGATCGAAGACCTTGTCGTTGTAAATCTCGTAGTATGACAGAGCCACCTGGACTGTCGTCTCGCCGCTCGAGTCTTTGGCAATCTTCTTCCCCCTACGGAAGACGTTGCTGAGCAGCCTGGGGATCACCCCTCGCTCTGCCAGCTTGAGGCCGCCTCTCATCGTGTGTGTCTTGCCTGTGCCTGTAACACCATATGCAAAGATCGTGACATCGAAGCCTTGGAAGAGTGCCTTGACATGTGGAGCGACTGCTAGCGGTCAGTACTTGGGTTTTTCAGTTGCCGTCCACAGTGTGTCGCGTCGGTTGGGCTTGCCTTCAGCAGTGAACAGCTCCTCCTGTGTGGTGAACTGGTCGTATACGCCATTGAAGGCAAAGGAGAACTCCTCAGCTTCATTTTTGGGGCTAGGGATTTTGACGGTTGTTAGTGGTTTCCCCTCTTCGACGCGGTCGGCGCGGACGATGATGTCTTTGTCGATTTCTTTTTCGAGAAGCGGCCGTATCCTGGCGACGACGCGAACAGACATGGTGCCAATTGACACGGTGGAGGAGGGATGAGTCACAGGAAGGCGGGAGGGGGGGAATGAGTGGCGATGGGACTCCGTCTCGTCATGCAATCGGCCGTGGCTTCCGCACCGTCGAAATGCTACCGGGAGGAAAATGCAATTGGCCTCAGCCTGTGTTTGGCAGGAGACGTGCCGGCGCCAACGTCGCTGCAGCAACGCCCTGTGGCCCCCATGCCCCGCCGCCGGACCTCGCCCTGGCGGACATGGTCTGTGCTCTTAGCGGCCGATGCAAGCGTCGCACCGTCTGAACTTTGGGTGCATGGAATTTCTTGGTGTTTGAATTGCGTCGACCAGCAGAATCGAACAACTTCGACGACCCCCGCAGACCACAATGCGCGGCCAAATACCGCTGGCCCGGGCATCACGGAACGCCCGATTGACGGCGGCGACAAGGCTGGGCTTTGTCTGCAGACAGTGCCGGACAATCCAAATTAGCGCATCCCCCACTACCGAATCCAAGCCCACCGATGCATTCGGGACCTACTCGGGAACTTCACGCGATTCGGCTGGTAGGCATTGGAAGTCCGGCATGGCTCCAACTGTAGCTGACTGTAGCTAGATGCCCGTTTTGAGATCCTCGGTTCACCATATTCGCTCCTCTCGGTTTCTCTCTCAGCATCGCAGAGGCTCTACACTCGGAGGGGAACACTCGTGTCGGTTGCGGGCAAGGTGGAAAATGTACGGCCGCCAGCCAGGAGCTACAGAGACCCGTTCCTAACTTGTTCACTAGGCCCAGTCAACTCTTTCCATTCTTTCTCCCCTCAGTCGTGCGTTTCTCGGCATCCCATTCCTCTACCAACGAATATCCTCGACGACACCGATCACCGCGTTGATAGGCACCAAGTCCCCCTCCTCCACGTTCTCTGTCCTCCATCTCGATGGCACCACGGACTGGATGGTGTCCCAGCGTAATTCCCTGCTAGCCTGGACCGGACACACGCTCACGGTGTCACCCCGCATCCAGCGAGGGTTATCCCTAGCACACTGGGGTAACTCCCATCTCACCGGCCGAGGTTTGGCGGCGCTGTCAGCACCAGGGCATATCTACGAGTTGACGCTCGGCGAGGGAGAGGAGATCGTCCTGCACCCGTCACATGTCGTTGCGTACTCTATCAACAAGAACCCACCACTTCCCTTCCGACTGAAGAGTCTACGCCTTCAAATACCAGCGGTTCCCGAGTCCGTCCGTTCAGCAGCCGGTAGACTTGTGCCAGAGCGGGCATCTCGCTTCTGGGCGGCCATGCGAGACACTGAGACGTACAAGATGATTGCTCGGCTTCTCTTTGGGCTGAGGACGGCAACAAGAAGAACGATTTGGGGCGATAGGCTGTTCCTCCAGTTTCATGGACCAGCTACGATATTGATGTCGAGCCGGGGTGTGCGGGTGCGGGACGCGTTGACGAGGGATGATGTGAACGAGATTGCCGACACAGAAGCAGGCGTTGTGCCAAAGGCCGTGGAACTAGTAGGGAAACCGAGGGTAGTTGAGAATCAGGTTGAGGATGTGCCAGTTGCGATCCATGTTGCCAGTGTTGGGAAGGACGGCAAGGTTACTTTTGAAGAGAAGAAGGACCTCAACGACTTTGTGCGGTAATCAGAGGCGATGCAGGCCTGTACTTACTCCTTTGTATTAGATATCCGCAGCTCAGCCATGCGGGTTACTGTGTAAAAACTTAGATGGCATATTGTTTGGGTGTTCACATGTCTTTATCCTGCGTCTATCCTTGACTCGCCGTGGGGTACCGCGTTTACCTATCCATCCACGCCTGTCTTAACCAAAGCCCAGCATTTCTTCATTCCAGTTCCCATTGACTCCTGGTCAACATCATCCTCGGATGCCCATTTACTACGTGACCCTTCTGTCGACGTAATATCTCCTTCAATCTCAAACAGGTGGACATGCATGGTCAGCTTCAGGTGCGAAAATAACCAAGGCACACTGCCCAATTCCCCAACATGCTTGAGCACAGCTTCAGCTCGTTTGCGTTTGCGACCAACTGCCTTCCCAGGCCCAGCAATCCCAGTCAACCCTGCAACATATTTCAACGCTGCTGCTGTCCGGGTCCCCGCGGCGCTGTCATTTGTCGATGGCAGTGTATAGCTAGGAAACTCCCACAATCCTGCTAGCAGCCCCTTTTCCGGTCGGCGGTGAATCAGATAAGCGCCGTTCGGCCGGCGAATAGCGCAAACCAACGTCTCCTCCTCGCGGACTTTCTTCTTGGGTTTCCGGAGGGGGAATTTGCGGGCGTGTTTGACGATGACCTCTAACGTGCGGGTATCCGGTATTGCTCTCCTGCTGGATTTGCTTTTGGACTTGCCGTTTGTCTCGGAGAAAAATGATGAAGTTACCGTTTGGCCCTTCTTTTTTGTCTTGCCGTTCTCTTGGTTCGGTTCGTCTTCGTCTGCACACACTGCGTCTTCCAACGGCGCGCACAGAGAGCAGAGGTCCTCGATATCTTCCAGCTTCGCGATGGCATCGGCCCCCGTCGCAAGCGAAAGCCCCTCTTGATACACCCGACAGGTTTCCGTAATAGGACACGCCGCGCAGTTTGGCTTTGGCGTGCAAACCGTACTCCCCAGCTCCATGAGCGCTTGGCCCCACCTCCCAGGTCGGTCACTCAACCCACCCCCTTCAGCCACCGCCTTCACCAACTCATCCGCCGTCCGCCATAGCGCCTCCACCACGGCCTTCTCCTTCACATCCGCCAGCAGTCCCGTCTGCCGGCTCAACACCCTTAACACATTCCCATCCACCATGGCTTCCGTCTTCCCAAACACAATCGCCGCAATGGCCCCGGCCGTGTACCTCCCTACCCCGGGAACCCTATCCACCAACACGGCCACATCACTGGGCATCAACCCTCGCATCTCTTCATCCCCCACCACCAACTTTGCTGCCTCCAATACCCGCCGCGCCCGCGAATAGTACCCCAACCCCTGCCATGCTGCCACCACATCGTCGGCTTCTGCCCTAGCTAGATCCGCAATGGTAGGCCATCGCGCCATCCACCGCGTCCAGTATCCAATCACGGAAGCGACCCGTGTTTGCTGCAGCATGATCTCGGAGATCCATACCTCGTAAGCGCGTTGGGCGACGGCATCCCGGAGGGCAGAAGTGGATGGGAAAGAGGACGGGTCAATCCAGGGTTTGCGCCATGGCATTGACCGCAAATCGTGTACGGTGGAAAACCATGATAGTAGCGCGGCGCGGGATGAAGGAGAGGAGAGGGCGAGGGGGTGGTGGTATTGAGAGGAGTGGATGCGGGGGAGGATTGAGGTGGGGAGAGGGCTTGCAGTTGAAGTGGGTTTGGGTTTGGAAGTTGAGATTACCCTACGCCGTTTGGAGTGTCGTGGTGACGGTGAAAGGGAGGGTGAAAGGGAGGGTGAAGGTGAAGGTGAGGGTGAACGTGATGCGGAAGGTGCATATGCAGGCGCGGTGTCCGAATCCGACGCGTTGGCTGGTGGGGAGAGGTCGCGGAGCTTGGTGGCGGCTTTGCGCGCCGCTGCACGCTGAGAGACGCGCATTGGTGCTTATTAGATATCTTTCCTGATATAATTTGGGAGATTTGGGAAGATATTGCGTGTTGAGAACTGGGAACTTGGATAACTCTGTCTCAGGGATGCCTTCTTGGCCGGTGAAAGTTTCACAAGTTTTCATGAAATACATCGTGTGGTGCCACCCGTCCCCGCTATTGGCTGTTTCTCGGGTGGGTGGGACTCGATTGCAGTGCGAATCACTGCGATTTTGACCCTCAAGGGGGCCTTGCGTGCATCTTGATCTGGGAAGAAACGTGTTTTCCATCACGATAGAAAGTAAATGCCACCCAAGTTACTGATCGCTAGCCAGGCTGCTCGCACCCCCCTTCATCTTCAGCGGCAATTTAAGCAGCCGCATTCCCGCCTCATTCTCTTTGGGCAGTCTTCCTCCCCGGACATTTACCTGCAAACTCTCGTGCAACAATCTTGGCGCGGCGAGATGCGCATCGCGTTCGCTTCTCATCGCCACAAACTGGTCCTCGCTAACCCCATCCCGCATATGCCGATTCTTCTCCCGGTGTTCCTTCACCGACACTGATGGTACCGGCTCCCGCTCGCCTTCGGGTGGGTAGTCATGGCCTGTCCAGATTCTGACCTCATCTGGGAGGGAGAGCAGCTTCTTAGCTGATTGGTATAGTGCATGGGCACTTCCTCCAGGGAAATCGCATCTGGCAGTGCCGATGTCGACATGGAATAGCGAGTCACCAACAAATACATTGTCTGCTTCGTTAGTCTTGCGTTCTTGTACCGCGACAGGCAAACTTACCGCCAATCTTGTACCCCATGTGGTCCGGCGTGTGGCCTGGCAGATGGATCGCCTTGACCTTGAGCTTGCCAATGTCGAACTCGGCATCATCCCCCAACAGCTCGTCAAACACACCCTCGTACTCATCTGCATCAATGCCGTAGCGCTGTCCGAACAGGGTCTGCACCCGCCCGATTCGAGCACCGATGCATACCAGTGGTTTTGAGCCCTGCTGCTCGGCTAGACGCCTTTGCAAGTAGAATGACGCCGTCAAGTGGTCGGCATGGGCGTGGGTCTCAAGAATTCGGGAGATGGTGTAGCCCTTTTCACGGATGAGCGACAGCAGGGCGTCAGCTGTGGTGGTGGTGATGGTGTGTGCGCATTTGTCGTAGTCGAGCACCGGGTCAATGATGATGGCCGTCTTGGAGTCTAGATCGGCTACCAGGTATTGGAATGTCCCCGTCCTAGGCTCAAAGACGGGGTGGATGGTAGGTTGGGGCACCGCTGCTGTGGCGTATGTCCGGAGCCGGGGCGCGATGGATGCGGATGGGGATGAGAACCGAGGGAGTCCCAAGTGAGGACGTACGGGTGTGAGTTGACGGAGTGTCCTTGCCGGGGCCTGCCTGATATGCTGGTGGAGAGTGCGGGTTTGGACGCTCAAGTTCCGCTTGGGAATGTGAACGCTGGCAATAGAGAGCACCAGCGGAGCAAGGAAGGTGTGTGCGGTGGCCTGGCATTGCAGAGCACCGAGGCACTGCTGAGCTTGAAGTGCGTTCATGTTGGATCTAGGTTGGTCTTCGACGATGTGACAGAAAAGAATCCCTCCCAGTCAGGCGAAGATATCTGGTGATGGGACGGGTTGGTATAAGCTTTCTGCGGAAATGCACGTCCAGAATGCCCAGTCTTGAGCCACGTTCAAGTTTCCGAAATGTTCCATTGCCGCTTCCCCGGCGACCACCCGGCGACCATGCCCGGCGTTCATGACCCCTGTTTCCCGGATCAGTCCACAGTGGCACCATCCACTTCCCCCGGAATGGAGCCCGTTGCCGCAAGCCGCCCACACCGAGAGCCGCCGACAACCGCTAAAATCCGGCGCTGAGGACCATTTGCTCGGTGAAAGCCCCTGCAAAGGGCGGCAATGGCATTGTGTCATCCTCCGCCAAACCGATATTTCATCGCAAACCTGCTCAAACCTCAGATCATGATGTTTTACGCGAGTCGACCCATCGTTACATCCCATTTGGGTCGATTGCTCCGACTCCGGGCCGCAGCTGTCAGCGACCCGCAGGTGGTTCCCCGACCCACTTTAGGTTAGCCGCTCTGTCGCCATTTGCATTTGAGCTCTTTCGTTGAACCTTTTTTCTTGTTGCATCTCGCTCGACAGCCGGAAAACGTCCAAGAAATCTTGAGGGGAAGTCAGGATGGCCAGCAACCAGCTTTTAGTCACATCAGCAGCCTGTGCAGCTACTGCTGCACGGCATTCGCTCGTCACGCAGATTGCTCCTGCAGTTCGGAGCTTCGCGACAGCTTCATCCTCAGCTCAACCAGCCATTTCCCCCGCCCGCAACCACAAGGTCGTTGTTGTCGGGGGCGGATCCGCCGGTCTTACCATCAGCCACCAGCTTCTTAGGAAAGGAAAGTTTTCTCAGGATGACATCGCCGTTGTCGACCCGGCCGAGTGGCACCATTACCAGCCCGGTTGGACCCTTGTGGGTGGTGGTCTGAAGGACAAGACGGCACTTCGTCGCCCACTCTCCAGCCTTATCGACCCGAAGCTGAGGTTCTACAACACTTCTCTCTCGAAATTCTCCCCTGACGCCAACACGGTTACACTTGGCGATGGCACTACGCTCACTTACGACCAGCTCATCGTCGCCCCCGGTATCGCCATCAACTATGACGGCATCAAGGGATTAAAGGCAGCATTGGAAGATTCCCACGCTCCAGTATCTACCATCTATAGCTACGCCACATGCGACAAGACATTTGACAATATCAAGACGTTAACTGGCGGCCAAGCCCTGTTTACCCAACCAGTTGGTGTCGTCAAGTGCGCCGGCGCTCCCCAGAAAATCATGTGGCTGGCCCTCGATCACTGGAAGCGCACCGGTCTGTACAACCCATCTGACCCACCCGGGTCCGCTATCAACATCTCTTTTGCCACTGGGCTACCCACCATGTTCGGCGTCCCCAAGTACAGCGCTGCCCTGGAGAAGCTTCGTGTCGCCCGTGGTGTCGAGGGCCTCTTCTCACACGACCTCGTTGAGGTTGACGGTAACAATGCCACCTTCGTTCACGCCCCCTCTGGCGACCGCGTTACCCGCCGTTTTGACTTCCTTCACGCTACACCGAAAATGGGCCCCCACGCCTTTGTCAAGAACAGCCCGCTCGCCAACGAGGCTGGCTTCGTAGACGTCGATGACGCCACACTCCGCCACAAGAAGTGGAAGAATGTATGGAGCGCCGGCGATGCGTCTAGTCTGCCCACGAGCAAGACGGCTGCTGCCATCACAGCGCAGGCGCCGGTGCTGGTGGAGAATATGCTACGGGATATGGAGGGCAAGTCAGCTGGAGAGGAGGCCCGCTATGACGGGTACACGTCGTGTCCACTGTTGACGCAGTATGGAAAGGTTTTGTTGGCGGAATTTAAGTATGCGGGAGAGCCGAAGGAGACGTTTGCGGGTATTTTGGGTGACCAGGCGACCCCAAGGAGGGTGTTTTATCACCTGAAGAAGGATTTCTTTCCCTGGGTTTATTACAAGTATATGGTCAAGGGGCAGTGGGCTGGTCCGAAGGGGCTGATTCGTTAATAACTCTGTGGGTTGCGCTTCATGATGTGTCCACGTTGAAGTGACGATCCAGTATACTCCAAGGTTTCAAACTAGGAATCAGCTCCCGGCACCCAATAACAGCCTTTACACCACCCTAAAATCGACAATACGAGTTTCCCTTTCCTTCTTCGGAACTTAACACTTGCCGCCTTAGGCTGAGCTACACTGAGCCAAACTGAGCGAGGTGGCCACTATCCTCGGCTACCTCGACTATAGTTGCCACGGTCCAAAATGAGTGTGGAGTTGTGAGGACCCAAAACTAGGTCCTTATGACAAGGGTTAACTACAAAGCGCTGGAAGAAACGCATCCAGCATCGCTGTTTCAGTACAGCGCATTCCCAACCTGCAGATTTCACTCATGCGGTCAGCCCCTCTGTCTAGAATTGGCTCAGCAATCGGGAGCTAACGTCAGTTCACAATGTAGATCATTGGCGCAGGCGTCGTCGGACTCGCGTTACGAAGCGGAAGCTCCGTGGTCCTGTTAGAACGGAATCACGCAGTGGGAACCGAGATTTCCTCCCGCAACAGCGAGGTCATACACGCCGGCATTTACTACGGAGCGGCACTCGCTGAAGACTAGGCTCTGTATCAGGGGCGAGCATCTTCTATAAGACTACTACTGCCAGATGAACAGCATCCCCCACAAGCGGATTGGGAAGTGGATTGTAGCCCAGAACACAGCGCAGCGGCAGACGCTCGAAAATCTGCACGCTATGTGTCGGGATATCCTCGACGTGCCGGCAAATTGGATTTCCGAAGTTGAAGCCAGGGTGCAGGAGCACTCGAGAGTCCGATCACCGGCATCATTGACTCTCATAGCTTGATGATGAGTCTTCTCGCAGACTTTGAGAGCGCTGTGGCACTTTGGGTTTGAGATCAAGGGTGTCAGACGCCCGTCGGCTCCATAATACAGGTTGGGAGATCTTTAGGAGTGACGACAGCAATCAAGAATTTAGGGTCAAATTGGACACGGTCATCAACGTGGCCGGGCTGGGCGCGACATTTGTCCACAACCTGGTGCTGCCGACTGAACGTCACATCCAGCTCTATTACGCCAAGGGGAATTACTTCTCCTACAATGCGTCAAGACCCAAAGTCACTTGGCTTATTCACCCTGCACCAGAACCTGGCCACGGTAGACTCAGTACTCATCTTACCCTAGATCTAACCCGAAAGGATTCGATTTGGCCCAGATGTTAAATGGTCTGATACGCCCGAGAGCCTGGATGTCAACTGTGCGAAGCTACTTCACAAGTATTTGCCCGGTATCGATGACATGGCACTTAACCCAGACTACGCGGGAATGCATTGAGCCGAAGCTGGCAAGACATTCGGCCATGAATGATCCAGGGACAGGGGTTCACTGACTTTGTTGTTCGCAAGGAGGAAGGACTTCAGGATTGGGTCAACTTTGTTGGGGATTGAGAGCCCCGGTCTAACAAGCAGTCTCGCCATTTCCGAAATGGCCGAAGGCTTATTGTACAACTAAGAGCCGGGGGTATCGTGTTGCCGATGCTTGGAGAAAGAGGGTGGTGACGACAGCGATGTTGTTCATGACTGAGGTCACGGTGTCACTCTAGGCTTCCTGAGCTACATCAGATGCAAGAGTGGCGTTGGCAAGTGAGGCTTCTAACCGCATCTATTGGGAAAATGAGGCTGGACTGGACATTCGATGTGGAAGGACATGCGGACTTGCTATGAATGTCCCAGTTCTGCTGACGAAAGATTTTGATCTGACACGGATGGAGTCAGCGGGCCCCAGTCGACTGGTATGTGCCTGATATGGGAGTCCCACGACGCTCCGGCGAGGATCCGGGCACATCCAACGTGGCCCAGTATCGAGTCGACATTGCGTGTGACGCCAACATGAACGAGCTCGCCACCTCCGAGAGTCCAGATGTCCAGCCCATTTCGCACTCCTCGCAGTGCGGCGCGATACCGCTTGGGGTCCGGGACCAGGCCGTCGTGGAGATGATCAACCAGCTCGCGGTAAAAAGTCCTTGCGCTCAGTCTGAGGGGTTATCGTAAACGCCAATAAAGTCACTCTCCACACTCCAGGGGTGCTGCCCGCTTTTATCTCCGGTGCTCCTCTCGCAGATGAGGGCGACGAAGAACGGAGTCATGGTTGGGTCTCTGCCGTCAAAGGCGAGGACGGCGCCCTCGGGTGTCATGTTTGCGACGGGGCTTATGGCGATGGTTCTGGGAGAATCTTCGGACAAGAAGCCGCCCTTGTCGGCGAGAAAATATCCCGACTCTTGGCTGGGCTCACGCACGATGATCAAGTAGTGAAGGTGGTTCTCGTCTTCGAATCTGTACGTGCTCATCAAGTCGGTTCGCAAAGTAAGCGTGATGTCGTCTGTAAACTCGCCAAGGCCCTCGGGCGAGATGTCCTCAGCCACAGCAGCAGCAGACTGCCTCACAAAGTCGTTCTGGCCGGTGCGGAGGCGCGTGACCGAGAGGGCGCAGAGCCCATATGTCCCAGATCGGCGGCATTTCAGGAGGATTCGGGTCTGTGGGCGGTTTGATCTCGTCCGCAGCGTGACGCCCTGGCCTGATATCGAATACCCGTACATGTCGTTTAGAGATCTGGCAACCTCGTAGCTTGTGTGCGAGTTGAAACATGACGGCGACGATGCCAGCGCGTTGTCTATGGAGCTGTCCAAGCCGCCGCCGCCGCCGGCGGAGAGATGATTTGACCACACAAATATCGTCTGGTCGCTGGACGTGCGCAGGATTTCTTGCTGGAGCCGATAAAAGGCCCGCTCTTGGCCCTCGCCGTAAAGCAAGGGCATGTTGACATCAAAGATGCCGAGAAGGCAGTAGGCGATATCCTCGGGCCTGGTCGTGCTTCTTCGAGAAGCCCATGACATGCGATCCGCGATGCTGTAGCTCCTGATGCCGCACTCTCCATTGATGCAACCGACACTGATTTCCGTCGCTGTGCTAATCTGCTCGACGAGGTCGCGTTTGGTGCCGATAGAATCCCACGTCGAGTTGAAGAAGGTCATGGACCTAGAACTAGGCGCGAGGAGCTCTTGCAGTGTCCACCCGCGCGTGAACCAGCGGCACCCCTGCAGGTCGTCTCCCGAGGTCGACTCGAGGTCTTGGAGGTAGACGTAGCAGACCTGTGCGCCGGCATACCAGTTGTACATTGAGTTCATGGCCTCGGAGAGCTCCGCACTGCTGGTCTTGTCGATGCAAACGGTATCGACCCAGACGTGGAAGAGATCGTCTCTCAGCGCCTGCGCGCACGCTTCCCGTATTTTCTTGAAGCCCTCCCGGTTCCCGCAGCGCGCGGTGGAATCGGCGATTTCCTGGAGAGACATCTCGTCATCGCCCCATGTATGCGATAAAATAGCGTAGGGGGGCGCCCGGTAATCCGTGAACGGACCTTCCAGTTCCATGGTAGTGGCATTGATAAGTCGCATGGCTAGGTACCTAGGTGGTATTTGGTACTCAATCGACCGTGTTGAGACAGGGCGAAAAAAAGTTGGGGGACATTGAACATTGAAGGAGCTGGAGTTGAGGGGTCGGAACACACACGGGACGGCCCGACCAATCCACGATGCTGCAGTCCAGACAGAGAGCCTTGCTGCCTGAAGACTAGAGCCGGGACCGCATGTTACACGACATCACCTTAGATAGGTTCTTGACAGATTGGTCGGTCGCAGTCTTTCAATTTCCATCATGGAACCACCCATCAGTTTCAAACAATTGACTGCTGTCAGAAGAACGAGGCCCTCACTGTCTGACCAGCTTGATGCTAATTTGGGCCCATGCGAATATGCCTCATCTCGTGGATTATGTTGGCGATTGCAGCTCTCGGGGTGAAATCATATAATAGGTACCTTACCTATTCCATATCTCCACCCCCCTACATACTGGCTGTTTTATGTCGCCCATCAATTCAGTTTCCAATCGTCAGCCTAACAAGAGTCTCCCCTATTGAAATATGATTGCAAATGGCCCATTTCTCACAACATATAGGTGGTTTAGGACCAATTCCGGAGCAGTACTGGCGGTTATGCTCTGGGCGGTCTAGCTCTAATGATGACGCGTCTTTCCTGTCTGGTGCTCAGCACAAGCAATGAGATTTCGTCCCTGACTTGGCCGTGAAAGCGCTGTGTTTACAACACTATCTACTAGACCTTGGTAGGTAGGTAGGTAGCTAGGTAAGATATGTATAAAGGCTTGAACTTCACTTGTCTGTCTTTCTTTTCTCTTTCTTTTCCTTTTATTTCTTCTATCTCCCATATCTCCTATGCTTCCTATGCACTTTATATCTCCTACATCTGCTTCTTGACAGTGGAGACTAACAACACTGTTTGCAACAGCCTAGGTGCTTATAGAGCAAAATACTCACCAAGTATATTCAGTGCAGTGTAGTGTAGTCTAGTCTACCTGGGTAGTCTATTAGAGAAAATGACCAACGTAGATCAATAGATAGGTACCTAAACCTCTGGCTACAAAATGATTACCCATGTCATGTGCCATGTGCTACGACCTCCTAGAGAGTTGCGTTGACCAAGGGATCAAGCTCAAATGGATGATGTCGTGCCAAGGAGCTAGTCAAGCCACTTGAGCTATATATGACCACGAGCTTGCTCTTAGCCGTGGGCTGAGCTCTTTTCTTTTGTATATAAAAATAACAACTCGTCCCAGTTCCCGCTAAGGCTTATATATAAAATAATAACGTTACACCTTTTAAAATCTAGCTCTTGCTTCTAGTTTCTTTGGTGACAGTATTATAGTTATGAGCCTGGCGTTTTATAAGTTGTAGTATTATTTAAGAGCGTATAAGTTAGTCGTTGCTATATAGGCTTTAAAGCATTTGTATTTTTTTATTTTAAAAAATACCCTTAATAATCTTTTATTATCAACTTTACCCTTTTTAACACAGTTATTGCTTTGTGTGTCCCTGGAGGAACTTTTGTGACGACCCTCCGCTAAACGTCATTCGTCCCTGATACGCTAAGAGAAATATCCCGTCATACGTCACCCGAATCACCTAATCCCCTTTCCCCGAATCTTGTGACACTAGCACAAAATCCGACTAGCTATTACATATATCCCCATTTGGTTAACCTAAAGCGGCACCTACGTCGCGTCTCAGACTTGGAAATCCCGAGTCGCTCCAGAGGGAGCCGTCTTTATTATCGACTTCGGCTACCTGGACCGATTCCGGTACAGTAGAGACCGAAATGAGTGTCCAGGATTTTGGATGTTCAAACATTCTCCGCACGGGCCCCTTCATCCGTGGCTCCGCTCCACAGTGCGCTTCTGCTCGCTCCGTACCGAGTACAAATTAGCCCAAACTGGGCTGCAGTTGCGGCTCTAAATTAGCTGCAGCGGGGACGACGGCAAGCAGCCGCACTAGCCCCTTTAGGCAGCACATGTGGTTGCATTGCAGAGAGATCGGCCAGACCAGATGATGACAACCCGATAGGTGCATAATCATGCACCCATCTCTTGGTGACAGAATCTATGATGGGGTACCAACTTTCCGTTGCTGAAGTGCTTGGCTCTTCCAGGCTGGACTTGGCATTTCTCTTTCCCGATTCAACATACCCTCTACGGATGCTCCTACCAAAAGAATCCGCTCACCGCTTTTAACCCTAACCCTAATACACGTCAAGGGGTTCCCTATACTTTTAGTGGGCTCGCTCGCTAAGCATTTCGCTTAGCGACTCGCCCTAGCGGTGTTAGTGATTACATGTACTGAAGTTCCAGCAGCGTTTTAATGCCGGTTTTATTATCTTGGCAATCTCAGCAAAAGCGGTCAGCGGATTCTTTTGGTAGGAGCATCCGTACTGGCCCATCACCCCGCGCACTTGTCCTAAATTTACACCTTACCGTCAGCAAGGCAATTTCTGCGTGTCGCGCGACTACTCTCCAGCGTGACGTGATTCTGATGCACACTAGTGGAAACACCTCCAATGAGGATGCCTCGAATTATGCGCGGTTGCCGCCTGGCGCCTGGCGCAGACAAAACGCCCAACGTGCAACGCCCAACGTGCAACGCCCAACGTGCAACGTGCGGGGTTGGGCGGAGACCTCTTGACGACGACGACGACGACGACAACAGCAGCCTCCGACGCCCTCAATCAGACCGACCGAGAATCACGCTGCGCATCTCGACAGCTGCTTACGGTAGATACATCTCGTTTGTCTGGCAGATGCCCCAGTTTCAGCTGCTGATTAGTTGTACCGACAGTTCCGCGCACATTAGTCGTCCGTTCGGGCGCCTGCCCGCCATTTCCCACCGCCGAACATTCGTTTGGATAGCTGCCGATAGAGCTGAGCCTGGTGGTTTTATGCAATGCGACTGCTGGAACGGGATGATACCGGCGAGGTCCGGTTGACGGAGGATCTCCCCAACGACAAGATTCCGCCGTATGCGATACTTTCACACACATGGGGCAACGGGGAGATCCTCTTCAGGGACCTGATGGACGGTACATGTAAGAATAAAGTAGGCTACGCTAAGATTCTATTTTGCGGAGATCAGGCCCGGCGCGATGGGTTGAGATTCTTCTGGGTCGACACATGCTGCATCGACAAGTCAAACAGCGTTGAGCTTCAGGAGGCGATTAACTCAATGTTTCGTTGGTACCGCAATGCAACTAAATGCTACACCTATCTCGTGGACGTCTCAATCTTTTCGTCCGACGCTGACGATAAGTCCATCTGGGAGCCGGCCTTCCGAGCGAGCAGGTGGTTCACCCGGGGGTGGACTCTTCAAGAGCTCATTGCTCCAACATCAGTCGAATTCTTCTCTAGGGAGGGAGAGCGACTTGGGGACAGGATTACTCTGGAGCGAGTTATTCACGACGTGACGGGGATCCCCCTCAAGATCCTCCAAGGTGGTTCTCTCTCTGATTTCAGTGTTAATGACCGAATGGCATGGATCGAGAAGCGTAAGACAACACGCGAAGAAGACATGGCATACTCGCTCTTCGGTATCTTCGACGTCCAGTTGCCTCTTCTCTACAGCGAGGGAAAACAAAAGGCATTTAGACGGCTACGAGAGGAAATCAATAAAGTATCAAAGGGTGAGTAACACTTCGATGGGTCAAAGTTCTCCTAGCTGGTTATGTGCAATCGCTTGCTTACTCACTGGTGCAACCATCAGACTACAGCCCGTACCGAATATCATTTAGCCTGCAAGGCGTGCCCGTATCGAATCACTTCGTAGCCCGACCTTCAGTTACCGCAGAGCTCGAGGAGTGCCTTCTCCCGCGACGTCAGTCGCGAGAGACCCAGCGACGAATATTTGTCCTCTATGGACTCGGTGGGATCGGGAAGACACAACTGGCGGCCGACTTCGCGCGACGGCACCAAGCCGTTTTCAGCTCAGTCTTCTGGCTGGATGGCCGATCGGAGGACCGGCTGAGGCAGAGCCTTGCTAGCTGTGCAGCCAGAATACCGGAAGGCCAGGTTTCCGAAAGGAATAGGAACGCTGTGTTGCATAGCGAGGAGGACCTCAAGACTGTGGTGACCGACGTGTTGGGCTGGCTGGCGCAACCGGGCAACAGCGACTGGCTCCTTATCTTCGACAACGTGGACCAAGACGTCAATCAGGACAGCGAGACGGGCGCCTACGATGTCCGGCGGTATCTGCCCGGCGACCATGGATCGGTGCTGATCACGACACGACTGTCACGGCTGGCGCAGTTAGGTAAGTCGACGCGGCTGAGAGGGGTCGACGAACAACTGGCCAAGGCTATTTTCCAGCAATGCCGCGGGGCAGAAGGAGGTGAGGTTTCCGCTGCATATGAGTTCGGCCTGGTGCTGATAGACCATAGCTATGGACGAGGCTGGCAGAGAGCTGCTCGGTCTGCTCGACGGCCTTCCGCTCGCGCTGGCACAGGCGGCCTCATATATCCGCGAGACCGGGCTCGATACCGCGTCATATCTACGGCTTTACAAGCAGCAGTGGGGCGATCTGATGGGATCGGACGGAGAGTCGGGCTCGCCGCTGGTGGATTACGAACAAGGAAGCGTCGCGACAACGTGGACCGTATCGTTCAAGGCGGTTGAGGCACAAAACAAGAACGCCGCGAACCTGCTCCGTCTCTGGGCCTTTGTCGATGGCAGAGACCTTTGGCACGGCCTGCTGCAGGCGGCTGCGGAGGGCGGAGAACAGTGGCCTGGATGGCTATGTGACGTCGCAGGCAACGAGGTCCGGTACCTGGACGCGGTTCGACTGCTGCTCCGGTACTCGATGATCGAGTCTCAGGAATCAGTGCAGGGGAGCCATATGATGCATCCGGTGGTGCACAGATGGGCGTCGCACATACAGGATGGCGCTGAGAAAAGAGAGATCCTGCGGCTGGCGGTGATGGTAGTTGGGTTATCGGTGCCCAGCAGTACGATCAAGGACTACTGGGTGGCCCAGCGGCGGCTCCTCCCGCATGCGGAAAGGTGCTCATGGTGGATCGCAGAGATATACAAGGCGCTACGCAGCTTTGACGACACAAGGGCGATAGACGCAATGCATATGTTGGGCATCCTCTACGCGGATCAAGGCCGGCTGACGGAGGCCGAGTCGATGTATCAGCGGGCGCTAAAAGGCAAGGAGAAGGCGCTCGGACAGGACCACATATCAACTCTCGGTACAGTCAACAATTTAGGCAGCCTCTACTACAAGGATCAAGGCCGGCTGATGGAGGCCGAGTCGATGTATCAGCGGGCGTTAGAAGGCTACGAGAAGGCGCTCGGACAGGACCACATATCAACTCTCGGTACAGTCAACAATTTAGGCAGCCTCTACGCGGATCAAGGCCGGCTGACGGAGGCCGAGTCGATGTATCAGCGGGCGCTAAAAGGCAAGGAGAAGGCGCTCGGACAGGACCACACATCGACTCTCAATACGGTCAATAACTTGGGCCTCCTCTACGCGGATCAAGGCCGGCTGATAGAAGCCGAATTGATATATCAGCGGGCGCTGGAAGGATTCCGGGTCGCCTTAGGGCCATCTCATCGGAAAACTCAAGTTGTTATGCAGAATTTGGATTTGTTGCCGCATGCCAAAGGTATGTCTAAGAGGCTGTAACTGCTTATTTCATCCACTAAATGTTCGTATGCAGATTCTTCGGCTATAACCAAGCCACCGCCGCCGAAAGCAAAGGTGAAAATACTGGAGAAGTTGCAGGTTAAATTGCGCGGGTTCCCTAAGGAGCGAAGGTAATTATCTAAGGAGATATAGCGACAATCATTCGTCTTTTACTGCAGTAAGGTTAATCTTAATTATTGTATTCTATGAATATTTTAAGTTCCTTCTATTTATGGTTCAACTAACGACATGTCTCCACGATGGGGCATGGTTATGCAACTATCGGGTTGTCATCATCTAATCCGGCCGATCTATGTGCAGTGCCAAGCCGAGCAACTACAAGTGCTGCCCAAAGGGGCTAGTGCGGCAGCTCGCCGTCATCCCCACTGTAGCTAACTTTGGAGCCGCAACTGCAGCCCAGGTTTGGGCTGATTTGTACTCGGTACGGAGCGAGCAGAAGCGCACTGTGGAGCCGGAGCCACGGATCAAGTAGCCCGTGCGGAGAATGTTTGAACATCCAAAATCCTGGACACTCATTTCGGTCTCTACTGTATGACATATCAATTATGAAACCAGCTCTTATGGCTCTGGTTTCGCTTAAAGCGCCGCCTTGTCTCGTCCCCCAGCTTCTCCAGCCTGACGACCGCTCGCCTTATATCGCTGTCTAGCGCGTTTTTCGGCTCGATAAAGTCGCTATGTGCTGGTTTCCGGAAGAGATATAGGCCTTCCCACCTTTCCGCCCTCGATAGCTGTATATATATAGGCTTATAAAGCTCGGCCTCGTCGCTGCGCTACTACCGTGAACAGCCTTTGACGTTGAGGAGGACCTCGGAAAACTGCTTTCCCTGGCTCTTCTGATCCGAAGGCGAACGGATCGGTGCCAAGTCGCTGCCCGTTACTGGACCATCGAAAACCCGACGCTATCTGCAATGCCTGCTGTCGCACACGAGTCCGGCATCTCTCATGTCGGCGAGGTGGGTCTACTAGAACCAACACACTACCCCCCAGCTTGTGGAAGAAGGGTAGAGGAAGCTGAGCGGTGTTGACGGCCGGTGAGCCGTAGGCGCAAGTGCGAGACGAATGTGCTAGGCAGTCTGCTTCGCTCTCTGCCAGGATACCTCTTGTTGTCGTGGGCCACAGTTCACGGTACTCGTTGCTGATGACTGCATCGTCGGCTATGTCAACCAAGCTCTTTGGAAGTATTGTGAAAGCGATTGAACTCCACAGTTCCGCCTTGACAAACAAATTGAAACCGAACTTGAATATTTGCCATGGAAGTAGCCCAAAAAAAAAGAAGAAGAGATAATGATGAGAGATAAGCACATAGAAACAAGATTTAGAGCTTCACTCTGTCGCCAAGTCTGTCGAGCCATAGCGAGGTATTGTAGAGGCGGCTGGAAGCGTACCACCGACATGGCTTCGCAGCCGCTGTACGACGGCCTCGCGGCCGTTCGCAGCAGCCAACGATAGCGGCGTCTGGCCCCCCTTATCCGTCGCCTCTATAGCAGCACCCTTCTCGAGCAGCCGTTGTACGACGGCCTCGTGGCCGTTCCTAGCAGCCCACGATAGCGGCGTCTGGCTGCCCTTATCCGTTGTATCTATAGCAGCACCCTTCTCGAGCAGCCGTTGTACGACGGCCTCGTGGCCCTTTTCGGCAGCCTACGATAGCGGCGTCCGGCTATATTGGTCCATTGCCTCTATAGCGGCACCCTTCTCGAGTAGCCGTTGTACGACGGCCTCGTGGCCCTTCTCGGCAGCCTACGATAGCGGCGTCCGGTTATACTGGTCTATTGCCTTTATAGCGGCACCCTTTTCGAGCAGCCGTTGTATGACGGCCTTGTGGCCGTTCGCGGCAGCCTACGATAGCGGCGTCTGTTTATGTGACTTATCCGTCGCCTCTATAGCGGCACCCTTCTCGAGCAGCCGTTGTACGACGGCCTCATGACCCTTCTCGGTAGCCTACGATAGCGCCGTCCGGCCTTTCTTATCCGTAGTCTCGGTGTAGCTACCTTTCTCGAGCAGCTGCTGTATCACGGCCTCGTAGCCGTTCGCGGCAGCCTATAATAGCGGCGTCCGGCCGTTCTTACACTCTGCCTCGATGGCGGCACCTTTATCTTCGATGAGTAGAAAATGCATTACCCTCAGCGCCTCCTCATCCGCCTCTCTCCAAGGGCCGTGAGTATTGCCCATTGCCTTTCCATACAAACTCACGGCCTCCCGCAGATTCTTTCCTGCCTCTTCATATCTTTCTGCCGCATCTAATAACAGTCCGAAATTCCATACTCTGATGGCTTTGTCCAGTTTTTGGCAATTGCACACTGTCCTTGCACATTCGGGTCCATATTGGCTACTTATGAGCCCTTCATAGCGGTCTCCATCTGGCGACTGGGTTTGAGATACTCTCCAGTCCCAGACAAGCAGTATATCAGTTGGAAATGTTGTGACCCTAGGCTGTGAGTCGTCACTAGGGCTAACTGCAATCATTATGATAGTCGAATAGCCATTGCATGGCCTGACGATTGTAGGTTTCGATGCTCCTTGTAGAAGACAGACGAGATCGCCTACCTCGACGGGTTTCGCTGAGGTCGATGGTATGAAGAGAGAGCTCTGTTTCCCTTTCGTGTCGAGATGACTCTTCAAAGTAATCTCCCAACAGTCGTCTCGGGCGTGTTTGGATACTTTGCCAAAAACGCAGGCCTTGGTCTTGATTATTGCCATTTCCTCTTCGCCATCTTTTTCATCCCCTGTCGTCACAGTCGCTTGTTCACCCACAAGAGACTTGACAAGGTGAAAAAAGAGTTTTTCCCATGATATGTTGTAGTCAGGTGTTATGCCATCTGGAAAGTCGGGTGTTTTGCCAACTGGGAGGTCGGAGCTCATGCCGAGCAATGCATAGACTTTGTCCCGGAGGTCACTAGCCTTGCGGTCGTGGTACATATCCATCAGCTCCCCGAGAGATCGTATCTGGAGTGAGAACCTATCTGAGCGATTCGTCATGTATTTAGGCCGGAGAACTGCACCCTTTATAAGGTAGGCTGTCGAACGAATTCGACTCTCCGTGCCTGGCTCTTTGGGGGGGAGCTTCAACGCATTCCAACCCAAACAAAACGCATATCCGTCCATCTCTGCGGTACGAGAAATGATCACCACATGCCGGGCCGCAGCAACCTCCTGAAGCACCTAAAAGCAAATTTTGTGTCAACAAACGCCCAACCCGATTCTATTGGTCATCAGGTAGGTGATGCCTTACCCAGATGCGCTGAAACCACGACCGCTGAAGCAGCGTGAGAACGGCATCCTGGTCGTTGCGCGGGAATTCGGTAGGCCGGCCGTGTACAGCCGCATTGCCTATTACTTCGAGGGCGCGGTCGCCATTGGTTATGGCTTCTCTGTCCGCTTGATCGCCACCGGCCGCCACCTCTTCCAGCCAAACGATTACACGGCTCGCTCTAACATAGATCTTCGCCATAAGCTGAACTTGGCGATTCCGCTCTCCTTTGTCGCCCTGGTCGATGCAAATAGCATCGATCCATAGGATTCGTGGAAGAAAGGGATCTCGGAGACGTAATAACGCCGCATGGAGATTCTCCGTGACGCGCAGGCAACCCTCATCTATGAAAATGGACCGACGCTTGTCTGGAGAACCCCAGAAATAGGATAGAGCCTCGTAGAGATGAGTCATTTTTCTTACATCCGTGAGCGAGTGGTCGAGGGAATAGTCGAAGAGTTCGCATTGTATCGGGGCGTGTTGGTTGCGATCCGGCATCAGGCGAAGCAATCGAATATAGCCATCTCGCAAACGTGAAAAACGGTATGCAGACACGGCGTAGAACGTTGGCGGCACAGAGGACCTACGTTTGCCGGGCCCTCTCAATCTGGTTGCATCCAACCTCGGCGGGTCGGCGGTCGTCTGGTTCTCCCGGAGACCTGGTTCTCTCTCCTCGTACTGTCCAGCATGATGGGTCGGCATGTTCTCTGAAGCCATGGCTTTGATCGATGGTAAGCGGCAGCTTGCTCCAGCTGAATTGAAGCTTCGGCGATGGTTATTGCAGGCCAAATGCGTGAATTTCGAAATAGGCTCCGCAACCGAATGCCTGGAGAAAGTTCTAAAGCGTAGGAATTCCGAAAGGTACCTATCTAAAGGAGCGGGGAAACGGGGAAAACCAAAGCTGAAAATCTCGAGTAGCGCCAGGTAAAAAATAGGGCAACCCGATGCTCACGTGAGCTGTCGCACAGAGTACCTAGTGAGTCAGAAGGGATACACACAGGCGTCGCCCAAGTACACGGCTTTTCGAGCGGGCTGGCTAGGTATTTCTCGTTCCTTCGTCCGAGATTCCCATTTAGCCTTCCGCGAGGACATTTCCTTAACCTTCGCGACTTATGTTTCTGAGGGACACTGTTGTACCAGATACCCAACGTACGGGTGTCACACGGACACCCACGTGACCACCACTTCTCATGGCCTCAGGCCTCCAGATCCTCCCTGTTCTCAGGATTCCAAAGGATTCCACGCCAAGACCTTGCGAGGTTTGACGTCAACCAGCCATCACATCGACTACCACAGTAATCGCTATTGGGCTGGCTATCACCAACCACAGCGCTTACTCTCGTGATAGGAAGTCAGCCGGCCACGATGGCAACCACCTCGTGCCCGAGATTGCAGTATTTAGATAGCACCCTCCCTCGAAGGCAGATCCTCTGTTTTCCCTCTGCTTTCCTCCGCAAGGACCTTCGAAGCCATGGACAAATTATTATTGAATAGACCAGTTAACGGCCACAGGTCCACTTTTCTGCTCCACGCTTGCACCGTGTCACAACGGGGCTGTAGTTCGGGCGTCGACACTTCCCAAACCTACAGCGATGTCACAACCCAGGAAGAGGCCGGCCCAAGTAGGCTTCCCAGGGACAGCCAATCAAAAAGGACCCGAACCGACAGACCCAAGATTCGGGTCTAGTGGGACGGCCGAGGATACGGACCCGGCGACCGGGTCCGCTCGCTCGGGTCCACCAAGATATATACACCGGACAGGCCCGGTACTGCAGATAGTTCTTTTGTTCTCAAGTAGTAACGATAATAACACTGCTTTGCACTTGTCTGCACTGAAGCATCTTTCGACTGCTTACGATCTACGTGACCCACCACCTTTCTCACACTCTTTGTTTGCACGCCTACTACTTGTGTGCACGTACCTTTCTTGTGTCAGCCATAGTCAGGAACCTTAGGGTTCGGGTTGCATAGGTCAAGACAATACACCTTCTACAATCTAGCTCTTGCTTCTAGTTCCTTTGGTGACGGCATTACAGATGACGTCGTCGCCTCGGAGCCGGCACCACCTCTTCCTCCTCTCCGAGAAAATCCCTGGCTCGGGGAACAAAGGATTCTTCAGGCGCGTTTTGGCCCGCTGTCGAGTGGAAGTCTATCATCTCTTGCACGTGTGTGGCGTTTCTCCGAGTTCCTCCCTGGGTTTTTCCCTGGGTTTCTTGTGACCCCTGGGTTCCTCCTTGCGGGGTTCCTCCTTGTGGTTGGCTCTGACTCTGGATCAGCCTCTGGATCTGGCCCCGGCCCCGGCCCCGGCCCCAGCCTCGACCCCGACCTTGACCCCAACCCCGACTCCAACCTTGACCCTGGCCCTGGCCTCGGTCTTGGCGCTGGCCCGCTCTCGCTCTCGCTCCCACTCCCGCTTGTGCTTGTGCTTGTGCTTCTTGTGGTTGTCGTTGTGCCTCCTCCCGCTGCGTAGCGTGGATCCAATCTCGACGAATCTGTCCCGGAGGACAAGTTTTGTCGTTTTGTCGCGGATTCGGAATTTCCTCGGATTTATGAAAAAAGTTGAACCATTCCGGGCTTTCCGGGTCATGGCACTTTCCCAGTTTCATCCCATCGTATAATAACAACCGCCCAGAGTCGTTGTAGGGGTCTTGACGGCGATGACGACGATAATACATGTACACCGGCATGTGCATTCATGTTCATGTTCATGCTCATGTTGGGGTTGGGGTTGCGGTTGCGGTTTATATGGATTTTAATTATCCGGTAGTCGGTGAAACAGATTGGGCAGGAAGATATCTTGATTCTGCTTTTCGTCGACGTTTCTTCAAAAGATCTGCGAGTGTACCGGTGTATCGGATCGACGGTGGAGAGCTCGGGGATAACATACTCCCTATCCCGATGGGGCTTGTACAGTGAAAACTTGTCGACAATGCGCATGTGTCCGCAGATGAGTTGGGCGTGGTTACTGTCGAGGAAACGCTTAATCGTCCATTCGCCCTGCCTCTCAGAAAAAGAGTTTTGCACAATGGTCAAGGTGCGGATATACAGGGTTTTGTTGATAATGCTGAAACGTAACGAGATCATATCGTAATCTCCCCAATAGTTTCGGTTGTTTTGGTGGCTCTCCATTTTGAACCCGTGAGGAAAGTATAGGTTGTCTACATATCGAGATAATCCTTCTCCGTAGGGATAGCATTTTAGCATCAGTCGCGCGGTAAGGAAGCTGACGGGATGGGCAAGTCTGGTAGACCCCATAGATTCGGGAGTTGGAGGTTTTCGTCGTACCGGTTGTCTCTGTTCAGTATGCACAAGAATACTTCTGCGTCCGGGCTTAGGTTGCTGCTGTGATTGTCCATCGTCCGGTACCTGTACGTGTGGGAGTGGAGATGCTTGTGAAAGTAGCAATAATATACCTCGGGGATATCCTGCTCGAGGAATTGCATATACTTTCGGCGGGACTCGGGTGAAAGGTGCGTCATCGACATCCTCCCCGCCGTCGCCGTCGTCCTGTAAAAGGATTTGAACTAGATGAAAAATGTCCGACAGGTCAGCCCGGAAGTTACCTAGGCACCTCCCTGGGATTCCCCGGAGGGGGGAGTAATTCCACAATGTTGGAAAGACTTCCGTGCGAGAGCTGTCGGATTAGACACTTAGATCGATGACCCAACCGTCCTTTTCGTGCCCGTGTTCCGCCGCAAGTAATTTATTTTATCTTTCTACGTTTGCGTTAGAATTCGTCACAGCAAGGTTCGAGATGTTTCGGGACATAACCTCCTAAAAACTAGGTATTTAATCTCCGGCGATAAAAGACCATGGTCGAGCAAGCTGGGCAACACGCTTAGATGAAGACTGGAGGGTGTGATGTCGCTGTTGCAGAAATTGAGTTCAAGAGGCTTTTTTTTTTTCGTCCGGCGCTGCTTCAGTTTAATACGAGAATCGTAAAGCCCTAATCATCTGCAAAAGCCGTCATGGGTTCATCTAGGTAGCTTCGTATGTTGAACCGAGGCACCGAGTGGCGTGCGTGTAATGCGTTCGTGGCTCGGCGTACGCGAAACCTTCCAAGCAGCCATCATCACCCCCCACAGAGAGTGGGCGGCGGGTTTGTTCCGTCGGGCCTGCACGGTGGGCGTCGTATCACAAGGGAGTATTCGGGCACAAACTCTACTGGATGATGAAAAGAGGCCTGCGGGGAAATCCACAGGAACAGAGTTTGAACATGTGTTTATCAACTCCAAGTGACCACGGCGAGAGCAACATACTGCAGACAGAATATTCTCAGCTAAAAGAAAGGAAAACCACATGCAGGTCTGGATACCAGACATAGAAGTTGTATGTTATTCTTGTGTCCTCTCTTCGTTCGTATTTTAAACAAAAAGAACGGAAGGAAAAAAAAAATCTACCCCACCGCTCAGCATGAGATACCTAAGAAATCCGTATCCACACCTTCCCCAAAGGTACAACCAATCGAACATTCCTTGCTCTTCTCCCCATCTAACCCCAACACCCCATCCAATCCCAGTATCCACTCTGAAAAGGGTGGACAAAGTATACTGCAGATAGGCTAAACACAACACCCTCTGCTCTACGCGCATCACCCGGGAGGAGGAGAGAAGGAAGGGTGCACGCCAAGCGGGACAAGCCGCCACGGGAGGGATACCCAGATGGATAAATATCGAATAGCGTGGCAATCCAATTTTTGGCATGATAATTTAGTCTTAGTCTCCGGAGTGTGGAGGAGGGGGATAAAACGTACGTGTACATTTTTGGGAAAAAAAGTGATAAATCATCGAATTCCAGCATCCGGGTTCTCGTCTCCGTTCTCGTTCTCATCCTTGTGTCCTTGTGTTCTTGCTACCTACTTTCAAGTTACTAAAAATTACAGAAAGGAGGTCACCATGCGCACAACGGCTTTCTTTTCGCTAACGCTAGCAACACTAGCGCTCGCCCGGCCGCAAGCTCAGCGAATCGACTACGGACCATGCGATTATAACGGAAACGACAATTGTCGCGACGTCATGGACAACACGGCGTGTTTTCTTAACCCGCGGAATGCGGAGCAGATTTTTGGGTGTATACCTGGAGGAAAGGAGGGTGTACGCACCCAAATCGAGTCTGCATTGACTTGACTTTCTATACAGTTATATGACATGACGCTGACATAATATGTGGCGGATAGGTTTGCGCATGCTATGGCTGTTTGGGATATACCCCCGTCGGCGAAGTCATTGCGAGGTCGAGCGCTTGCGTGTAAGTTTTGGGGGTGACATATGACATATGTGAGTGAGAGAGAAATACTAAATTATATAACCACCCAGGGGCGTAAACACAGCGGCACCAACACCTACCCCGGCGGTAACCAATGCCCCCGCGCTGATTACAGAAGCACCGGAGCGGCGATAAACAGTATAGATTTTTGTATCATACACAGAAGGAACTCGGCGGAAGGTTCGGTATCCATAAGAAAAAAAAGACAGAGGGCGTTACAAAGAGAGAATTAAAGCATCTAGTCGTCAAACTCATAATATCATCCTTTCCCAACAGACCCAAAACAGAGCGCCAAAAAGCGAGAGGGTCCATTTTATGTCCATCATAGGTAGGTGGTGTTCATCCACTTTCTGACCGCTCCAGCCGCTCCTTCCCCTCCCGATACAACGGACGCAACTTTGCATTCTTTTGCCGAAAAACATGTCGACGGAACCACCAGGGCAGAGCCTCCGTGACCTGATACTTTGCAAAGCGCGAAGTCGGCACTGCAAAGACATAGTCGAGTTCCTCCAGCGTCTTTTGCTTCGTCTCGGGCACGAGGAAAAAGATGAGAATCAACGCCACAAAGTTAAATGCTGCGTAGCAGGCAAATGTGCCGACCGTTCCCGTGGAGCGCAGCAAAAAGGGAAAAGTCATGCCCAAAACTGCAGCCCAAAAGAGACAGGTGGCGACGGCAAAACCCATGCCCACCTCGCGATGCGAAAGGGGGAATACCTCGGCGCTGTAGGCATAAGGGACGGGACCCTCGCCGGGAGAGTAGAATGCCGCAAAGAGGTAGACGAATAGAGCCACCAGCACGGTTCGGGTCGTTCCCGCTTCCAAGAGCGTACATAGGCCAGCGGCGAGTAAGGTCCATGTCGTCTGCGGGAAGGTGAAGAGAAGAAGCGAGCGACGGCCGAAGGTGTCGATGGTCCAGAAAGCAGGGAATGCAAAGAGCCAGTTCACGAGACCGAACCCAAAGGAGGCGAGCAGAGCGGTGAAGTCGCTGGAGCCAGACTCCTTAAAGACTGTGGTTGAGTAGAAGGCTGTATTGTATGATCTGTGTCAGTGCGCCACCTCTCTCCCAAGGGGTACCGGGGAGACATACCGATAATGTTGATACCGCACATTTGCTGTGCAATCATGACAGTAAAAGCAGCAATGGTGGCGCGGCGGACACGCGGGATGGTGAACAGCCCAGCGAAGCGTTTAGCGTAGTTTGTATTACTCAGCAATTGGTGTTCGATCTCAAGCTGCGAGTGGATGTAGAAGATATCACGGGCTACCTGGATCGGGTAGTTACGTAACCGGGTCATAGAATTCCATGCCTTGGCGTAGCGGTTCTTCTTCATGTACCATCGTGGCGACTCGGGACAGAAGTAAATGAGTACCAGAAGAGGAACGGCGGGGATGAATGGGGCACCGAGCATCAGCCTCCAGTTGTTCGGCCCCGCGTTCCAGACAGCCAGGTTGAAGGCAGTGCCGAGGAAGATACCAAACGCAGTCCACATTTCTGCAGCCTGTTAGCTCCTGGACATTTTCCCCCTGTGTGTTCTGTACTCACGCCAAGACATGACAAGGGCTCCCCTGATTGCGGCGGGCGAGTTCTCAGCTGCGTATATCGGTACTAGCTCGGACAATCAATTAGGGCCAAGTTGATACCTTCCTTGCGAACGCAGCGTACCCGTTGAAGCCTTCACTCCCATGCCAATCCCCATCAACAACCTGTTCACCAGCTGCTGTTCCCATGTGTGCGAAAAAGCCGAGCCAATGACGGGCCAGATACAAAAGTGGGCTGAAATAAAAATGACGCCTGCTCATGTCATTAGTCTCGGCTGCTTAGTCCAACACTCAGTTTGTCAAACACACACCTCTTCTCCCGAACCAGTTATTGAGGGGATCTGACAGCCAGCACCCTATCAGAGCACTCCCGATGTAAGGACCTGCATTGACCAGGCCGACTAGAATGTTGTCGCGAGTGCTATCGCTTCCGATGCCATAGATCTTGGGGAAGAAAATATTGGCCCCGTTGGTGCCCGTCTGGTCCCAGCCCTGGACGGCAGCACCAATGGAGCATGTCGCAATGGTCAGGAACAAACGCGCAGGTAGTCGCCATTTGTGTGCAACTTCGTCCCGCAACACCTGCTTCTCGGTCTCGTCGAGGGCCTCGAGTCCGGCGATACCACAGGCATCTTCTGGATTCTGCGCGACCAGCGCCCCCTTGCGGAGAAGCGGGATATGCTCGGCCAGCTCTTTCTCTCGAGCAAAACCCTCGACGCGCGACATGAGTTCATCGTAGGGAATGCCCTCGAGAGGATTACGAATCCTTATTAGCCGAGTTTTCATTAGTTTTCTTCTAGTAATGATGGGATGGAGGTGGCGGCGGCGAACAAACAAACCTCGCCTCAAGATTGGTGTTGATGTCAACCGGAGTCGCCTTCTCCACGTGTGCGCCATCCCTAAAGTCGCGTCAGCGCACCTTTCTGGTCCCATCTGAGACATTGGTTCGCACCGAGATTCGCTGCTGCCTTTATCTGCCATGGTCGTGCCAACAGAGATCGTGAAGATCAGGGTTTAGGAGGTCGACTGGAGATTGAGATGCGAGCCAGTGAAACCCTGGGGAAAAAAAGTCCAGGACCTGGGTTTTAAACTGGCACGTGTGAATCTAGTGTAGCCCCTCTCACGTTCCTCTCGAACTGTCTGGCTCTGTAATGTAGTGCCACCGCGATCAGTATGTGGCTGAACCGGGAAAGCGATCGACGTGGGTATCTGTCACCTTGTGTCTCTCGAGGTGGAGACACGGAGTTTTACGCCAAATTAGGGAAATCCAGACATTTTACAACCACCTTCTGGACCAAAAGACAACCGAACAGAACAGACTGGTACACTAGGAACATAGCGATGTGCTTTCGGGCACAACTTGAACTATCCGGCATGCCACTGACTCGGACCGGCCAACGGCAATGCAAATTTGTTTTGTTTCGATCTTTTTTATTTCCGCGATTTTTTCTCTCTGTTAAAATCGCGGGTAGCTTTACCGATGCCGATTTTCCAATTCCCGGCGAGAAAGTAGCTTCGGGGGGGTGATGATGCACGTCATGGTGAACATGCTTTACATGGCAGGTGTGTGCGTGACGGCATTTGTGGGGAACTGGCTGATCAGCGTTCAGAGCGGTGACGTCAAAACGGGTTTTGGTGAAATCTGGGGGTCCTCAGACGCGGGGAGGTCGGACCGATGGAGACAACCCGGGGACAAGAAATGTGCTAAGAACCCAAAATCTCTTGGGGGGAACGAACAGTTCAACAAGGATTGACGAGGTGTAGAAAAACGAGTGTGTTGAGGCTGGCAGCTGGCATTGTCTAGCCTGTTCGGCCCCGAAAAACGGGTCAACTTAGGCAGCTCTGGAGCTGGGCTAGCGGCCCCACCAGTGAAGACCCCCTGCATTCAGCTGGCCGTGGCGTAGTCAATTCCTTCCAAAATCCGAAGCGTCAAGATGCACGAATACTCTCCCCCGCGTCAGCAATTGTCGATGGGCAGCCAGTCCCGCAACGTCAATGATAGTTTCACAATCCTTTCCATGCGAAAGCGTCTTATCTGGTCGCGGTCTAATGACCACAGTTGCAGCGCAGTATGCCAAGACGACGAGATTGCACGACCAAACCCCACAACTCCTGTTTGTTGGCCTTTCAACTGGTCCGTTACAGCTAGATCTTGAGCGCAGCGAGCCATTCAGAGTTCAAGTTTTTTTTTAAACCCCCTCCCAGGATTAGACTCCTAGATCTACTAACTGCTTACCTCACAACCTTTGCAGCTGTCTCCCTTGTGCGAGCTGGGGAAGAGACCCAGGCTGCCCAACATCATGCCGACCTAATACTAGGAAGCGAAATGCAGTTGGCAACAGCATGGGGATGGCTGTCTTGGCGGTTGTTATCTCTCCTTGCGTTGGTCAGCTTTGGTTTGTCATATATCTCCAGCCACCATCCAAAATGGGACGACGCTCAGAAGTTTTCTCATCAGTCATCACTCTGCTTGGTCACCAGTTACAGACTCCTCTGTCTTGTTTGCAATGTCCGCACCAACCCGCCGCCTCACCCACCCCGATGAGGCGGATAGGCTGCCGCTCTTTTGTAGCCCTGTCGTAGCCGAGAAGTCCCCGTCGACAGGGCCGACTCCCGCGTCCACCCTCCAGCATTCCCCCGAGCAACCGACAGACCCAAACCTCACTGATCTGGGCTTCCGCGATGGATTCCAGAGCTACCCAGAGTTTGAGAAGCACACGGAAGCTACCAACATCGAGGTCTTCTATGACCTGTTCTTTGCCGCCAATCTGAGTGTCTTTGGAGATGCCCAGGATATCAATGACCAGTACAAACTCTTGTCATTCATCGCCTACTTCTCCTTGATGTGGTTCAACTGGGCTCTGCTGGGCATGTATGATGTTCGCTTTGTCACCGATAGCATCTTTGAGCGCACGATTCGGGCCGTTCACTTTGGAGTCATGGTTGGCTTCGCCGTCATCGTCCCGAATTTCAATGTCAACGAACAAAAACCCGACACTCTCAAGACAATGTCTCTCGTCCTCATGGTTTCACGCCTTGCCCTCAGCATACAGTACGCGAGCATATGGTGGCACATCAGAAAGTTCAAGAACACTCGGCTCCCTCTCGGCCTCATGGTTGGAACCAATCTGGTTGGGGGCGTGGTGTACCTCGGCATGGCCTTTGGCTTCTCTGGCGGGAACAGAGCCATGTATGCCACTTGGTTTGTCCTTATGGTTCTCGAAGCTGCCGTGGCAGTGGGCGCGTCGTACATGTGGAGGGTCCTCAGCTTTGCCGGCACGCACTTGAGCAACCGCGTCTTGCTCCTGACCTTCATCTTCATCGGCGAGGGAGTTGTGTCTGTATGCCTGGCTGTCGTGCGCATCGTCGGCAACAACAGCCCATGGACGCCTGCCACCATTGGAAATGTTACCGTCGGCATCGCAAATCTCTACATCCTCTACATGATCTACTTTGACTGGTCGCGCAACCTCTCGCTCGGCAAGTACCGACTGCTCATCTGGAGCTTCTTGCATTTTCCCTTCCACCTCGTGGTGCGAATGTTTATCGAGGGTTCTTCGCAGTTTGTCAACTGGTGGAAGGTGGTTGAAACGGTTGCCACTGCTGCGGTTGACATTGGGGTTTCTGCCAACCAGCTCCTCAGCGACCCTCCTGCCAACACGACAACCGAGGCTTTTATCCAACAGATTAACAGCACAATATCTGGCATCTTTGAGACATACAAGCCGATCTACTCATACACGGACGAACACTTGAACTTTGCATTTGAGGGTTTGCGCGAGGAGATTCCCGACAGTTTCTGGGTTCGCGGGCAAAAGGATTCGGCCGCTTTCGACATGCTCCTACAAATCCTGAGATTCGTGGCCAATACGGTCCAGAACTCAATCTTTGTAAATTTCAAGATTGACGGATATGGCGCCCTTGTGGAGAAATACGGAGAGATGAACCAGATTCAGTTTGAAAACACGGTCTCGAACTACAACTGGGGAAAGTTCCGCCTCGTCTTTTCTTACGCCCACATCGCCGCAGGTCTCAGCGTGATCCTGATGAGCACTCTTTTCATCATCAAGGGCCCAGCTCCCCGCCACTGGACCATGTTCAACTTTGCCCGAAAAGCGATCAACTATGCTGCAGGCATCGCATTGTGTCTCATGTCATTGCACACGCGCGGCGACAAACTCGACCCACTCACCAACTACATGTTCAAACCTTGGCCGTTGCCCACCATCACATTGATCCTCTTTTTCGTTCTGGTGCTAAATCATCTGCCGTCCCCGCCGCCCATCTTCTTCCGCCGCCGGTTGACAGGACTCAACAAGACGGGTGATGGTTGGAATGCTGTGAGCTCCATGGGGTTCCGGAAGCAAGTCAAGGTGGAAAATGGTGATTCATCAGATGCAAACAGGTCTCGGGAAGACAGCAAGTGATGAAGAGGCGATTGACGCGAGGCCGACCGTAGTGTAACGGCGGTGGAAGCTAGCGATGGTGGGTTAAGGAGGATGAGCACTGAGGTAGCACAGAGCGAGGAACAATGCAAAGATTATTCTGAGCCCACGAGTTCGTCAGTTGAACTTGACTGGTCAGTTGTCAAATCTTTGATAGTCGAATAAACGGCACAGGGCTTGACTGTTCAGCCCTTGGCAAACGAAAGCTGTTAGTGTACAACTTCGGAGAGAAACCAAGCGAGGCATGTAAGGAGACAGAGACGACTGCAAGCAAATGTATCTCGCTAACAGCTACACAACAGTTGGTTCCCCTCAACTGATGCCCAACCCAGCCCAACACACCCCCCCAAACTGATGGTCCAACCATAACGTCCAGCGCAACATTCAGCTGCCTTGGTTGCATGTCCTTTGCAGCTTTGAGACCTCATTGGATGCCATGCATTGGCCTGCGGGGAACTCTCCAGTGTCGCGTCGCGGGGTATCAGCACAACAATAAGAGGCATTTTCGATCTTCACATCAGTGCTCCTCGTTTGCACATCCTCTCTCTCTTCTTCTTGAAGCTATCTGCACCAGTTATCCACGCAATTCAGCAAGCCATCATGACAGCCAACATCGACGCCATCAAGGCCAGCCAGGCCAAAGGATGGACCACCGGGGTAGTTCCCCCTCCCGGGTCGCCTCTGCCCTTGCGTCTGGAGCTAGACGATTTCCTCCAAGACACGGAGCTAGCCAACCTCTACTTTGTCGCCATGGAATCGTTCATGAGCGACGCTGCTTCTGCGTCGAGGGATCCGTTTTCATACTATGAGATTTCCGGAATCCATGGACAGCCTCGCCGTTCGTGGAATGGCCAGCAGCAATCACCAGAGTGGTCGCCCCAGGACGGAGCAGCGAGACGGTTCAACTATTGCTCGCATAGCTCGCTCATCTTTCCGACGTGGCATCGGGCTTACCTAGCTCAGTTTGAGGTGTGTCAATGTCCGTGATCCTGTTAGGGTTGGTGTCAGGCTGTTAACTGAGCGTCTGGTCTGGTGGTTTAGCAAGGACTGTACGTCCACGCCGCAGCGGTAGCTCCCTCTCTCAAAGCCGAAAAAGTGCTCGACCGATTCCGCATCCCGTTTTTCGACCCGCTGCTTCCCCGACAACAGGTTGGAAGTGGTCGATACATCTACGGCGTGCCCATCATCCTGACGCTTCCGAACATTATGGTGAAAAAAAAGGCCGAAGGCCCATGGGTCTCGATCCCCAACCCGCTTTATAGTTTCCGATTCGGCGAAACAGCACGGCGAGAGCTGGATTTTCGCACCTGGCAGGGCTTACAGAACCCATCGCGCATGACGATGCGGGCCTATGATTTCCAAAAAGACCAGCCGAATCACCAGGTTCTCATCCAAGCTCTCGATAACCTGTATAACCCGCAGAACAACCTTTCCGCCACGGGGTTTGATAATCTATATCGCGTCATGATGGACGAGTCCCAAAACTGGACGACCATGTCCAACTCGGCACGCAGCTTCGATCTCGGAATGAATTCCCTCGAAGGCTTCCACGATAACCTCCACGTGCAGATCTCTTGGGGAATGGCCCGGAGAGTCGACCGGGATTCCCCGCGAGGACACATGAGCGATCCGGACTTTGCGGCGTTCGACCCCGTGTTCTGGCTGCATCACTGTAACGTCGATCGGCTACTCGCTATCTGGCAGGGTCTCAAATCTCAGGCCCCGGAATCAACGCAGTGGTGGTCTGCTAATAGTCGTCCTCCTCCTCCTCCCCGCGGCGGTGACAGTCAACCGGCGTCTTTTTGGGCTCGGACCCCAGATACCGACCTCGTTCCGTTCATCAAGTCTACCGACGCAGGTGGTCGTCCTGTATATTGGAAATCGCGAGATCTTCGCGACTGGCGTGTCCTCGGACATGATTATCCGGAAACGGCAGCCGCCCGGGGCGCAAGGGACGGCTATGTTTCGGCCTTACGCCGGTGGGCGAATACGCAGCTCGGATGGCTCGGGCGGATTACGCGGGCCGGAGACCCCGCGGCGATAGCAAAGCTGAATGACTCGTTGACGAGGAGTATTCCGTTTTTCCCAAAAGAGATTCTCATTGATGGAGAGAAGAGCCGGCCGGTGAATCCGGGCCAGGCCTTCATCGGGTCTAAGGCGGTTATCCTTCCCCCGGCACCGGGACCGGCGGTCAGGGGGCTGGCACCGCAGTTTGCAGCCATGTCTGTGTCGGAGCCGGACCAGGGCCGTGTGGTAGGGACGCCGCCGGGGGCTCCGCCGGTTGTTGCTGCTTCCACTGCTGACACTGGGCCAAAACCGACGGCTCCAGTTCCGGCTCCGGTTCCGGCTCCGGCTCCAGCTCCAGCTCCAGCTCCAGCTCCGGCTCCAGTTGTGGCTGCCACCCCCGCCGAAGGCGCTTCCAAATCTCATCGACATCACCACAGCATCACCTCCTTGACCTCCAAGCTGACCTCTGCACTGCCCGCCTCCGTCACCGCCGCCGTTCCCGCTTCGGTTTCTAAAGCCGTGCAGACCAAACTCGACGCTGCGCAGACTAAACTCGACCATATCTCCGACAAGGCCTCCAACTTGAAGACCCAGGCTTCCGACCTGAAGAACCAGGCAGCCCACGTCCATTCCCTCGGAGAGCTACAGTCCCTCGCGCATTCTGCGGCTGCCAAAATCCACGACCAAGCTGCCGAGCGCCATGACCTGTTTCGCCAACGCATCTTGCAGCGCGCGCTCCCCGATCTTGATCTCGATCTCTCTTTTGCAGACAGATTTGCGCGTCTCGGGGATGTGATTCAGAAAGAGTCGATAATCCAGTGGAATGTAACTTTTACGATTCCCAAATTCTGTCTCGACGGCTCTTTTGTGATTAATTTCTTCATTGGCGATTTCGCGCCCGAACATGGCGAGTGGGTTCTGGATGGGCATTTGGCGGGTCAGAGCGCTGTGTTTGCCAGTTCTCGAGACCGAGTTGACTCCCAGGATGGATGTGAGAATTGTAAAGAACAGGAAGAGGGGGGGCTAGTCTATGGTGACACGGTAGGCTTGACCGAAGCACTCTTGGTGTATAGGGAGAGTGGAGAAGCAGTTCATGGGTTGAGAATCACGGGGCTGGGCGAGGATGTGGTGGTGCCGTTTTTGAAGAGGAATTTACATTGGCGCGTTGAGGGGGTAAGCTTTTTCCCTCTCTCCCTTCCTTTCTTTCTTTTTCTTTTTCTTTTTTTTTCTCTCCCTTTCTCCTTCCTTTCCCTCCTTCCCTTTCTTTTCTTTTCCCTCCCTGTCTTCCCCTTCCCTCCTCCCAGCCTCCTTTCCCCTCCTCACTTTCTCTCTCATCTCCTTACTTTCTCTCCCCTCTCTTTACTCTAGCATGCTGCCGAATTCAAAGGCCAAAGGAGAAAACATCCCCCGCCAAGCCATCCCCTCGCTCAAAATCGGCGTCTTCTCCGAAGTCGTTCACCTCCCTCGCGTCTTGACCGACTTGCCCCGTTTCGAGGGAAGGAAGCTGCATTATGAGATTACGCAGGGACGGCCGAACGGGCTGAATCCGGGGGAGACTTTTTAGTTATCTTGGGTGGACTGGGTTTAGTTTTACAATGTAGGAAAGTGTTCTTGGAAAAATGTTGACGTGACTCTCGTGTCCTCTCGTGTGATTTCCCGTGGGGTGATATATCTTATGGAGCGAACGGATTAACTTGAACAGTTACATACCTATCTATACATCAATAATACCGTGGACTTGTGATTGCACAGCACTCAGTGTCGCATGCTGACCAGCCTCTTTGAAATCGAACCTGCAACTTGCTGCGGTGGTGACTACTGTGACGCGCGCCAACATCCCCCTATGCCATCAGAGGCCATTTGGTGAAATTGAAGTTGCGTGGGTTGGTATATGTACCCTGCTGGTCCTGCTGGTGCGGTGCGGTGTGGGCAGTTGCTTCGTCCGGTTCTCGTGCCCTCCTTATCCGGCTCTCGTGTGGTTCTCATCCGTACTTTGTCATATGACCTGGACGCATCCGTTCTTGGTATCTGCTCTTCTTTCACAGCTGGGTCCCCCTTTAACTGCCTCGAGTTTTACGGCCTTGAACAGTGTCTGTCTTTTTATGAACAAGCTGACAGAATGAGTTGACCATCTCCCGTGAGGGTAAAGCTGCCGCTCCGGCGCCCAGTATTTCTATATGTACAGGTAGTCATCAGACATCTACCTTTATTTCTCTTTCTTTTACGCACACTAACTGGGTATCTCCATCAAAACCTGCTCTACCCTGCACTTAATATCCTGATACGTCTGATCGCCTCTCGTCGCATATTTCACAATGTTTGAATGGTCTTTGTCTGCCGGAATCGCCTCTTCCTCCGGAATGCCCAAGATTACCGAGTTATGACGCGCAACTTTGACCGAGTCACCATCCCGTCGTGGCAGGCCCGAATGGTTCGTAAGGGTTTGGGTTTGATCCATCTCGTAGAAAGAAAATATTCTCTTTCCCTTGACGGCCTTGGAGAATGCCGACAGCTCATTCTGGAAGAAATCCCCGCTGCCCAGCCGGTGGAGGAGCTGTTGGACTTTGTCTTGTGTAATGTCGCCCTCTATTTCTAGTTGTTCGGCACGGACAACGCTGAGGACGTCATCAACGTGAAAGCCACGCATGGGGCACGCCATTAAAAAGATTGCTCGAGTGGCGGCGTGGAGGGGCTCTCTGCCATCGCTGGCGTTGATGAGGGTCTGCTTTCAAGTTAGTGGTTTGGACATGGAGTGGAAAGGACGGAAAACAAACCCGGGCGAGAATCAGGCCGCCGTAGCTATGTGCGATGAAAATGATTGGTCTGTTTTTGGTCTAGCGAATGGTCAGGTCACAAGCTCGTTGTGGTTGAACTGGTATAGCCTACTTCTCTTGTAAGTCGCACATTAGAAAGGGTCGCGTTTAGCCTGCGTGCTTGATGTACAAGCTCGTGTCTGTCGTGTTGTTGGTCTCTGAAGATGTCGGAATTATAGCCGTAAAGCATGATGCGACAATCTGGGAGGTCGCCCGGAAGAAATTCGTGTGGCCATAGCTTCGGTTCAGCTGATTTGCTCAACCAGCTCCCACAAGGATGACCATTTAGACCATGGATGAACAGAATACTAATGAAAGCCAGGGATATCAGCACTGGAGGAAGGAAAAGCAGCAACCTAGCTGGGGAGGAAACCAGGAACTTACTCGGCACTGACCGTGGACGTCGGGGGAGGCTCGTATAGTTGGGTGATGCCAAAGAAATTGGCGTCTACTTCCATCGAGAGTCCGCCATCCGTGCTGTCGGAAGTTATCGCCTTGCTATTGTCACTTTTCGTAGATAGATTCCTCAGACCATCCGGGACAGTCCCCTGGAAGTAAATGATGGCCGAGCCTCTCTTGGCTTTCCCAAGTTTGGACCTACCGAGGTTCGACGGTGTAACATCCCGCACATCCATTCTGTATTCGCCATCGTTGCCGCATGTAGTCCCGGAGCTGATAATCTCCTTTACTGCATCAACCGTGGTTTTCCCCTCTGGTTTGATCACATGTTGTGCGCGGAATATCGTCACCCGCCCCGGCGTGGCTGCTTTAGCTACAAGTGCTGTTGTCTGGACAACTTCTATTCGACGCCTCTTTGCAAGTTTTATATGACGGTGCGAGCTTATGGAGGCCACAGCGTCGGTGTCAGTGGACAACATTGTTGATCTGCGACTTGCAACCCACTCGTCTTGTGGTTGTTCTGACTCTGACCGGCGGCGTTTGTGTGACACGATTTCCTTCTCGAACGGACTGACAATTTTCTCAAGCATGGCACGTTGAAAAGTGTCGACCGGGGTCTCTCTGGGTCGTGGTTTACAGACCCGATGAAAATGAACTGCATCATAAACAGCGTCGAAGTGAGGCCCGATGGGATTGTCCGACTGGATGTCGTGTAGACAGACGCAAAGCTCGGTGAACTGTTGGATGAGAGGAAGGTCGCTGAAGCTTTCCACATTGTGCAGGTCGCTGAATCGCTCAATCTGCTTGAGGGGCTGTGATTTTCTGAGTGCTTCATCTCGACCATGTTGAAAAAGCTTACTCCTGTAAACTTCGACAAGGTGACTCTCGATGGGCCTCCCCAAGTATATCTCCAGGACAAGTCTCGCAAAGGTGAGGCGCTCTTGTTCGCTGCTGTCGAGCAATGCCTCGAGTGTGTCTTGCTGAGCATTCTTAGAATTGTGCTCAGAGAATGTCATGAACAATGACTCGCGGTTGTGTCTGTCCGAGTCGGGCGGCGGTGCCATGAAAATGCCGAGTTTGCCGTCCCATTTTGGTTTGGTTGATCCAGCAAGGAGGAAGTCCCGCAGACAATGTGCGAGCTTGGTGGCCAGGGCACCCTTTTCCTTGAGGCCGAAACGAGCCCGAGTGCTACGACGAAACGCACCATTCTTGATGAGCTCATCCAGAGGCATCAGGGTGATGGGATCCAAATGCGGCGCCGAGAAGCCACCAAACCGAGGCTTAGCGTTGTATAGTCCACGGGACTTTAGGAAAAGGGTGAGCATCGCATCTCTCGTCGTCTGCCGAAGTTGCAACTCGTGACAGAGGTCCGAGTCCTTTATCTCCACAGCTTGATACGTTGAGTCGAGGTCCTCGCTGTCAATAGTTAGGCCAGTGACTGCTAGATGGCAACATGCACTAGTTGGGTCTTACCGATATGGCAAGCACTGTGTTAGGTGCCACGCAAGCTGGTTCATGGTCTCTGGACACTGACAACCAGGCAAGAGCATCTCGAGAACGGGATTAGACGCTGGGAATGACGATTCGATTGTGTACGAAAGTGACAACCGCACGTTGTGCACTGTTGATCGTTTGCAAAAATGCCTGAAGAGAGATTCCAAGACCTTGGTCGCGTGGCAGCCAAAAGCGCTACTGGAAGGCGTTGAAGGCTGCGTTGTGGCGGAGAATCGGGAGCGGGATTGACTCCTGTCATCCAGAGAGTCTTGAATTTCCGCCAAGCACGAATCGCATTCCTCAATCGCGTTCAGAATGTCGGCGGCATTTGCTGAAGAGACCAGGAAAAGCGCCTCATGGCGAGAACCGGGACTCGAGCCGCTGTTTACCGAGAACACGTTTGGGACCTCGCTACTCTGGCAATGGCGACTCAAGACTCGCAGGTTTTGATAACTTGTGTCTTGACGGTAGTCGGGTTGACAATAACTTCTGGGACTCTGATCTTTCTGTCTAGAGTTGGTGATGTATGATGGGTTGACGAAGTTGTCGAGTTCACAGCAAAGGCGTGCAAGAGCATCTTGGACTTTCTCAACTTGGGCCTTGGAAATTATCCGGTGCGTCAACAGCTTCCGCTCAAAGAGCAAGTAGCGTAGATCGGCTTCCAGAAAGCGCATGCTGTTGTCTGTGGCGCCTGAAGCAACCTGAGGGTCCGACAGGGCGAACCAAGACCTCGAGTTCTCAGCCAAGTTCAGCGTCGCATTCGCTCCAATTCCTTGAAGTATCGACCATTCCAGGCATGTCGCCAACGTCGTCTCATCTGATGGCGAAGTCTGGTCGTCCGAGAAGGTATCCATGTCGGCAGCCCGACAAGCTGGAGGCAGCTTGGCAGCGTTTTGTAAGTGACAATGATCGGTGGTGAATGTTGGGGGGAGCGTCGAGGTGCGGGGAAGGAATTGGGAAGAATGCGGCTGGAAAGGCTCACGTGACAGCAGACAGACAGATTCCTGATTCACTTCAGCTCCCAGCGAGATAACCCCACATCGCGAGCAAAATGCCCGCCTCGCCTAACCAACCCACAGGCGACCCAACCTAAACCTTAGGCCCAGCCAGCCCGAATGCAACGAGTCAATCCACCGGAATGGCTCTGGCTTCTGCCGAGCACGATGCGACCATTTTGAGGGTCAGCCAGCAATGCGAGGCGATATTCTCCCAGCTCAGCGCTGAGACGAAGAAGCCAGAGAATGCTGGCATCTCCAACCGGCTCGAAGAGTCCGAGTACCAGTTTCAAGCATGGACGGCGTATCTGGGGGTTTTTGCCAGCAATGAAAAGTGTCTGGATCGACAGCTCAGGCACCACATTCACCTACGAGATATAACTGTGCGATATCTGGACATTCTGTTAAGCAATCTACAGCGCAGTATGTTTCTCCTTTGGTTAACACTCGTTTGGCTCCAAGTTGACTGTTCAAGTTTCCACTATTCTCTCCCGCGGCAGTTCACACGAGAGCTCATCCCCTGACACAGCCGCGGATGAAGCCAGGAGAGCTGAACTAGCTGCGGGATTAGATGCAGCACTCGCAGCTGTCAATCAAGCTCTCGGTCGTCTCAACCGCACCGGTACCAGCATCCGTCGGTTGCCAACAACGAGCAACACCCTGATCGTGGAGCCAGATATCCCTGGAAGCCAAGAGTTCAAGAAAGCCGCATTGAGCTGTGTACAAGCCCTGTATTCGCGGGCAAGTCCCGAACTGCAAGAACATCTCGGCGAGAGCATTACGGCAGCTCGCAATGATGTTATCACCAGAAAGCTCTGTCAAGAGCAACGGATGACCCGGGCCCACCGTATTACCCCTCTGGAAGCACTCCCCGAGGACGAAAGCACCACCTTGACCAGCCAGGGAACTACACACTGGCCACCAGCAACAATGACACTCCCAGCCGAGCTTGGCATCCAGAGACCAAAGTCTGAACGCAGTGCAGTCTCAGGATCCAGCGCAAGCGAGCTCTCCCGGTCGGAAAGATCATCCATTGAGAACTCACTTTCCATCACAAATTTGACTGCGCCGTCATCCTATATCAGGCCAAAAGCCCAAAAGAAAAGCACCTTTTCCGTCCAAGGAAACCAGATCTATTACCCTTTGCCTCCTCAACCCCGTAAAAACAGCAACTTTATCACCTGCGAGTGGTGTCTCGAGACGCATAGTAAGGAATTGCTCGAGGGATCGAATTGGAGGTACGCCCCAGTCCATATCTACTTCTGTCAATTACATATATGCTCACAGGTTTACATGTAGGTCGCATGTGAGAAGTGATTTCAAGGCTTTCATCTGCCTCTCCGAGACCTGCCCCGGACCGGTGCGGACATTCCCGAGGTTCAGCGAGTGGCACGAACATATGATCTCGGTTCATGGGGAGACGTGGTACCAGGAAGTTTATCCTCCGATGGCCTGGGTGTGCCCAATTTGTCGACATGGAAGGAGCGAATTCATCGAACCACAGGACCTCCATGACCACCTGGAGCTGGACCACGGCTTGACCGAATTACAGCGTGAGGCTGTGGTCCATCAAAGCCGCATTCCAACCAAAAGGCCGCCTAACATCTGTTTTCTCTGCTGTCTTCCGGTAGATGATGATGACTGGCATGTGCTGGATGGAAGAAAGCGAGAACACACGTCACCCACATCACATCGCCGTGCGAAACGGGCTCGGGTGGATATTGGCGATTCGACAACACCATCAAGGTACCAACAAGATGATCCAACCCAGTCACCACCAGAACGGCCAGGTGATGAAATTTCCAACCTGAATTCTGAACCCACAAAGAGAATGTCTGAACATATTGCGCGTCATTTGGAGTCCCTCATGCTCGTGGCTATACGGCTGATGAGCATCGGGAGGGTTGATGAAGGCCAGCTCGGCGAGCAGGCGGATCATCCAAGTGACTCGGTCGTCACTGCAACGACCAGCCGGTATTCAAGCCTGGAGTACCAAGGGGGTAAATCTCCACTTCGCTTTGACTCTCCAACTCCTGAAGACGTAGAGTTGAGCGGTGACAGTACAGAAGAACCACTCCGCCAGTCAGCACTTGACGCCCTGAATGACGACTTGGGCTCAGGGGAAATGACGGACCCGAGGTTGAAAACATGGCTAAGTCATTCCGCTGTCAAATCGTTTGCGCCCGTGGAATCGCAGAAAAAGCATCTCGACGCATCCGTCGACCATGCGCAGCGGTATGATCCCATGCCACCCACTTCTCTGTCGCCAAGATCTAGAAGCTTTTCGGGCTCGGACAGCGTGAACGCGCAAAAAATGCAAAGTTGGAATGAGATGCTTCTTCCCGAGGCCGCGTTAACCGATGACAACGACGGCTTGTGGTCTCCGGCTCTCAATGTATCACCAGTTCCCCCAAGCTTGATTGGCAGGTCGCTACCCACAGCACGTCCACAACTACATGAAGAAGTCAGCGTCATCACCGACCTGGGGAATAGATTGGCCGCCGACCCCGGAGACTCGAGTGATTCCGACTACGGGTCATCGCGTCCACTCCTAGAACGGCTCAACGACGCAAAGGTTGGGAGCATGTGTGATCCAGGTGCTAGGTTTATACCTAGACGAAGACTCGTCAAGTTGTTGAATAAGGATGCCGTGAGAAAGGAACTAAGTCGGAGGTGGCTTAATTGGAGGTCGCTCCTCCAACCGGGCCTACCAGCTGCAACCGACTTAGATTACGAGGTAGAGAGGATCTGCACCGGAGTCTCTGACAGAGGCTTCACCCGGAACACGCCACAGAGGCCATTAAGAAAGATCATGGCCATTCTTGTCTTATTGGAGAAACCTCTCAAGATTCGTCGGTTTTTGGAGGAGGATATCGGCGACGAGGATCTGCCCTTCACGAAGCAACAAGTCGCCGGTTCCTCTACCAAGTGGGAGTTTCGCAGCTTCAGAGAAGCCCCAAGCAGCCCTAACAAGATTGCCCGATGCTTCAAGGGGTGGAGTGGTAGGCTGATCGCCGATTTCGAAAGACAGCAGTGGACAGTGCTGAGCCCAGTGTTCGCTTACGGTGCCGATGATCACCGGACGATATACAATTGGGACCTGCCCGAGGAAACTATACTTCCCTTTTTGAGCTACCATGCCTGCTTGCCGGGCGTCTATGGTCAGGTTTTCGAGGTGGAGATCCACCCTGACCACCACGCGTTTGACACCAACAGTTCAGCCAAGCACAACGTCTTCGCAGTGAAGCGGCTGAAATCTGGGAGAATGGACGATTTTCGCCGCCATACCAAACTCCTGAAAGTACTAAGTCGTAGCAGACCGCACGAAAACCTCATCACCCTCTTGGCAACCTATGAGCATCGGGGCCACTACCACTTGATCTTCCCATGGGCCGGGGCTAATCTTTTGAGCTACTGGGAGAAAATAAACCCACGCCCAACTAAAGACAAAACTACCGCAATTTGGCTCTTGAGGCAGTGCAGCGGCCTTGCTGAGGGTCTGGCACGTATCCACCGATTCGATACGTCTTCTAACAGCTCCCTTTTCTTACTGTCAGAATCCCAGGCTCGGAGACAGAGGCCGATGATAAGTACGCCTAGTGAAGGTGACGCGAACGACCATAGCCCGGTCGGGCTCTTAAAGTCGTTTTGGTCGTACCACGGGAATATCAAGCCGGCCAATATTCTCTGGTTCCCCGGCGGCCATTCAGACGGCCCTACAAAACTAGGAACCCTGAAGTTTACCGACTACGGTATTACAGGTGACTACGGTATTCCAGGTTCTATCCCGTCGAACGTTAGCTATTGCGACGCTCAAGTCAGTCCTGAACTTCCTCCTATTGGGCCACAACATGACATCTGGGCCCTCGGATGTGTCTACTTGGAGTTCGTGACGTGGCTCTCTGACGGCTGGGGAGGCGTCGATGAGTTTTGTAACCGCCGCGGAGCCGATGACAAGATGCTCCTGGCTTCTGGCGTTAAGATTCCAACATTCTACAGCTTGGACAGCAGTGTCCCTCCAAGGCCGATTCTGAAGGCCGCGGTGATTCAGGTTCGTTTTTTTATCCCAATGCCTTGATCTCGCACAATGAATGCTTCCATTGGCTAACTCATCCTTCAAGCGTATTAACGCTTTGCAGGTAGAATCCTTGACCCTGGACACATATTTTATCCGCGATTTCGTTAGTCTCATCTCTAATCATCTGCTTGTCGCCGATCTCGAGCACGACAATCGCTCGTCAGCAATGAACATTGCAAGGCGGTTGCACGACATAGAGGCAAAAGTTGATTCTGATCTTGTATAGTGGAAGAGCCTCACCTAGGTGGAGTTGCTTTGGGTACCGTAGGCCAACTGTCACAGCAATGGTGTGATGCCTTCTTAGACATTGTTTCATGGTGCATCCGGCCATGGAGAGCGGGGTATGCAGAGGACAATTTGCCATTTTCCGTGAGGGGCTGAAGGTGAGGAGGGATGCTGCCGCTGCGGCGCGGCCGGGTATTATTCTAATCTGCGAGGCGCAGAGGGGGAGGACGCTTTGACAGAATCACCATATTTTATGGGGAAGAAAACCAAGAGGAATAAAATCTATTGTAACAAACTGTTATGTTGGCACGCCATTATGATTATTGTATGTGTGTTTGATGTTACACGTACGCCCTGCCAAGGAAAAAGACGAGGAAATTACCTGTTCCTTCCTGGCACCAAATACCAGAAAAGGGCCGGATTCCGGGTTTCGTGTTTTGGTTCATGGGAAGCTGTGCCGTCCGGCTGTTGCACCAATTTCCTACCGTTTTGATTGCTTGGATTTTACCGCACCCCTCACTCCCTCACTCCAAGTGGCAGGGGGGGTATTGGTTCCATCTACGGCAGGTACGGCAGGTGCGTGGGTTGAGGCTCAGATCGTTCCTTCCATCCTCCTCAAGTAGATAGACTTCATGCAACTTTCTTTTCCGCTCGTCCTTTCCGGATTTGACCTTTTTGATATGAGCTTGGTTTCTTCATCCAACGCTTGTAATCCAAGATGAGGCTGCAAACTGCGCTGTGGTTACACGTAGCAGCGTTTTGTCTTTCCGGCAACGGTGAAAGGACAAACGGTCCCAACTGTTCGTATCTACTTCTCCTTCTCCACATTATCACGTCAATCATGTTTCAGGCCACTGGTTAAGTGACTGAATGACTGACTGGATTGTTTCCAGTGTTACCATGGGCTTCCCCCCCTCTGCCCCTCGGGAGTGTCACCCCTCTCGGCTGGCTACACGGTGAACTTCGCGCCATGGGCGATGGTCTCGCCGGACACGAGATGGATTTCTACCCATATATCAAGGATTCGCCCTGGTTGAATGGGACTTCGGAATACAGCAAGTTGAATGAGGGGTTACCATATTGGTTCAACGGATTAGTTCCCCTCGCCTATGTTCTGAACGACCAGAGGTTAAAGAACCAGGTCCATTCTGCGGCGTCGACTGTACTGCGTCTGCAGAGTCAGCATCAGGATGGCTGGCTAGGTCCAGAGACGGGTGCCGATCAGAACATGTGGGGGAGAGTCCCCTTTATGTTAGGGCTGATCCAACTCGCCGAGGCGAATTCCACAGGGTGGCATCAACCGGTGGTGGATAGCCTGACGAGGTACCTCCGCCGAGCGAATTTCTTGCTCAAAGACCGAGGCGCGGGATATGTTTTTTGCATGTGGGATGCCAGTCCGCTCGATTGTTCCTGGGGCCAAATCAGAATGCACGACGCGCTGATTGTGATTCAATGGCTTTTGGAAAACGCCAGACTCGAAGCCAAGGATGTGGCGATGCTGTGGGAGACGATGGATCTGTTTTATGATCTGTCGGATTGGAAGTGGGAAACCTGGTATACCGAAGACAGCTACCAGAAAGAAATCCCGGATCCGAGGCCGTCAAATCCGATCTTTCCATTCCTTCATGGTGTTAATGTTGGTCAGGGTAAGTGTACTTTGGCGTGTTGCGACACACATGACATGGGCGGTATCTGAGGCCAGGGTTGCTGACAGTTAAACTCACAGGACTAAAATCTGCAGCCGTGATTCGACGATTCATCCATGACGACAACTTTATCACCTCCGCCAGCAATGCCGTCGAGTGGACATTCAAATACCACGGTGCACCCTCCGGCACTATTCTCGCCGACGAGTCTCAGCGAGACCTGGCACCCTTTATGGGCTCCGAACTCTGCACTGCGGTTGAGACGGGGTACTCTCTTGCTTATTTGTACCACGCCCTGGGCACGAACTCGTTTGCCGACCGCGCAGAGCTCGTTATCTACAATGCTCTCCCAGTGATGTTGACCCATGACATGTGGGGTCATCAATACATGAGCCGTCCCAACGGGCCATGGGCTCAACGCCAACTTGACAGACCATCTCTCTTCACCACTTCTGGAGGAATGGCTACCGTGTTTGGCCTCGAGCCGCAGTATCCCTGCTGCACTGTCAACCACCCTCAGGGGTATCCCAAGTTTCTTGCAAACAGCTGGGCGAGAGCGGAGAATGGTCTCGCCCACGTACTTCTCAGTCCTTCGGTTGTGAACACAACAGTTCCGAATGTTGGCAGAGTTGTGATCAGTTGCGAAACAAACTATCCATTCTCCAGCACGCTCGAGTATGCTATCGATTCCGAGGCACCTTTTGACTTTTATATCCGCCTCCCGTCCTGGGCTGTCGCGAGTGCTTCGACTCTCGTAGTTGCAAAAGGTGCCGGAGCCGCCGAGCAGGTCAATATCACAGTTTCACCTGATTCCAAGACCGGACTGCAGCGAGTCAAACTGTCATCCGGAAAGTCGCGAGTCATTTATACTGTGGGATCAGCAATTCGTGTCGAGGCCCGCGAGAGAGGAGCAGTGTCAGTTTATGTTGGAAACCTCCTGTATGCACTGGATGTTGGCGAAGCAATTACCACGTCGCTGCCGCATCGCTACTTCGACGCTGCTGGGGAAGGAACTCGAGAATTTGGGGGATGGGATAAGGTTAGGGATTTTTATATTAGCAACACGAAGCCGGTAAGTTTTTTTTCTTCTTTTTTTCTGGATACCCCCCACAAACCGTCCTTATGTTTGCTATAGAGCACGTTGCTGTTTGTTGCTGTTTGTTGCTAACCAAGTACATACGTAGTGGAACATTGCCATCGACCCAAACACTCTCCAATATCACCCCGGCAACGCTACAGGGTTGCTTCAACGAGGATTCACCCCCGAGACAAGCAACTTTTTGACCGTAAGAGGATGCGAAATTCGCTGGGCGGTTCGCGAAAGTGTCGCGCCGGATCTACCTCCGAGGGGAGAGAACTGCCAAGGGGAAATTAAGGATTACAAACTCATTCCTTATGGACTCGCCAAGGTCCACATGTCGGAATTGCCAATCGTCAAGATCACGGGAAATTCGTCTGAACCGGTAGTAGTGGATGATGTGTATAATGCGGTGGGGACGATAATCCCGCTGGATCTTTGATCTGAATGTCTTTTAGCTAGTGGTTGGTTGGTTTGCCACATCCGAATTCTGCTGAGTGATGATGCGTGTAAGACACAGTAAGTAAGACGAAGGAGCTACGAACTGAACTTGCAGGCTCTGGAGGGTTAGTTCGTCTGACATTAGTAGAAGCGAGCCCCAGTGTTTTAATGAGCAAAGGCGTCTCCGAATCAAGTTTTTCCCTCATTGGCCAGGGTCCAGTCCAGACAGACACGGTGGTGTTACCAAATGCTGCAGCTGAGCGGCTTTTTCAGAGTCGGCCTCGTCGACATGCATGGACATGGATATGGTGGGGTGATACAAGTACCGAAAACGCACATGCGCGCTGGGTGGGCGAGTGGGCGTTGATCCGAAGGGGTGTTCTCGACCGGGGGGGGTAACGGGCACTGGGGGGGCGTCCCATCCAATCAGCATGCCCGGACAGGGCAGTGCAAAAATCCAGCGGTGACCTGCCGGCCGGCTTTCCCTTTCAACGGACCACTCCCGTTAAAAGGTGGCGCAACTTACCGACGGCCACGCATTTCAGCTGATGCAGGCTTGGCTCACCCCGGGCCTCCCATTCGTTCATCCCGAATGGACGGGGAACGAAAAAGAGGCCTCGAGGTATCCCCACCCCGGACGGACATTCTGGCAGTGCAAAAGTTGCAGTGTCACTAGTCCGTCACCAGCACCAATCCGTCACGTCACAGCAGTTTGGGTTGTCCAGCCCAGTCCAGCCCAGCCCCTCTTTCTTTTTCCGAACCCTTTTTCCCCTCTCGCTTCCCCATTCCAGAGAAAGAGGAGGAGCTCTGAGCTCTTTTTTTTTTTTTGTCTCTTTTCCCGTCATACGTGCCGCGCTGTCTGTCTGTTCTACCTACCGAGTGTTCGGTCTGGACCCACACACAACACAACACGACACGACACCACATCTCTTCCAAGAAAGACAAGACAAGACAAGACAGACACAAGGGCTTTGAGTGCATTTATTACTGTCGCATGGCACGGCCCACACGAGACCAAGATGGCGGCTCCACAATACAACCCGAACCTCTCCAACGGAACATGTTACTACGTCGAAAACACAAAGACCAAGGGCAACTTTATCCCCTGCGGTAACGCCGCCATCCAGGCTTGGCCGTGCTGCATGGCGGGGAGCTTTTGCTTGTCGCTGGGCGATGCCAACGCCTGTTGGGATGCGAAATGTTAGTTTTTCACTCCAAGACGAGAGGAAAAGGACGAGAGGAGAAAATACTGACTGATAACTTAACAGCCGGCAACACGTATGCCGCCGGATGCACCGACCCGTCGTTTACCTCGCCCGAATGTCTGCACAAGCCGCCGCCGTTTCACGATCAAGAATGGGTCGCCATCAACCAGGCCTGCAAGAACCTCAACGGCAATGCCCAGACCACAAACGTCACCAACTGGACGGGCTGTCGATGGGACGACCACTCGGTCGACCTCGTGAAGCTCCCGCTCGCCAGCTGCACCCCATACTGCTCGCAAGAACACGTCCTCTACGCAGGGAGCTCGTCTCTGCAAGCCTACGCCAGTCTTCCCGTCTTGTCTGGGAGCTCCATCTTTTGGCAAAACAACTACGTTCCCCCGGCCACTCCCGCGGCAGGGTATACCCCCGGCACGCCGACCGGGGTAGTCGGCACCTTCACTCCGACCGCCACGTCGCCCATCTCTCCAGACACCTTGACCAACACGGGTCTTTCTACCTCTGCGAAAATCGGCATTGGAGTCGGTGCTGGTGTGGGTGGGATTCTGCTTATTGCGATTCTGGTATCTCTCTTCGTATGCTGCGTGCGACGCCGGGAACGACGAAACCCCGCGCAGCTCGATGGTACGCAAATCCATCCGTCTTCTCCGCCCCCGAACGGTAATTCCAGCCAGTATAACGCGGGTCATCAATCGTCATATTCGTATTCTTCAAATTATGCGCCCGTCCCTTCGTCTTCTCCAAAACTATATAACACATCCCCGTACTCCGGAGCAGGAGGCATCCCTAACGAACTCGATAATAATACGCCATCGACAGCGCATGATTACGCAAATTCAGGAGTGGGGCCGTATACGGGGTACAAGACGGAACTTCCGGCCGATAACATCCATCATCATCACAGTAGTATGAATACGAATATGAGCGAGCGGCTTTCTGTTCCGTTGGTATATCAATCTACGGGGACGGACCATGCGAGTTTTAACGGGAATGCGAATGCGAATGCAGGTACAAATGGAAATGGGGGGTTACAACCAGTCGCCCCGGGGAGTAGTCCCCCGCTAAGTAGCGTGAGCACGGCGCTGGCGTCGTCGCCTTCAACAACCGAGGGGGCCGGACGTTACAACCATTCTCCGTCGCATGGCCATTCCCTGTCTCATGGGCATTCCACCTCGCATTCACATTCCAACTCGCATTCTCTTTCCTTTGGTCACGGTCGGAGTCTTTCACACGGTCAGAATCAGAATCCGAGTTCAAGTCCGGGTCTAGCCGCAGGAGTAGGCACAGGAGTAGGAGTAGGAGGAGTAGGAGGAGGCTCAGGTCTCGGACTAGGATATACCCCCTCCCACGCCGGAAGTCATACCGGCAGCTTTTCTGGAAGCCACCGCGTCGGTTCACCCCAGTTTGTCGAAGGGGTTGGGGATACCCAGGTTCCTTATCCTTCCATGAACATGCAACCGGGCTATGGAGGAGGGGGGGGAGTTGGAGTGGGACACCCGGGACAGCCGTATTATGGACACTCGCACTCACACTCACATGGAGAGAGAACATGAAAAGAGAGGGGGTGACTACCCCGAGGGCAGAGTTACGTGGTTGGCAGGGGGAGGAGTCCATCACGGAATCTTCCTTCAGGCTCGCGGAGGGGTTGAGCACAGCATGAGAGTGCAGGATGAGAATCTTGTTGATGATATGACATATGGAGTAAAAACATTGGGTAAAGTGGACAAGCTGACAAGCTGGACAAGTTCAAATGGGAAAGTTTGAGATTGGGAGTTGGTGTTCAAAGGTCAAATTCCGGAGTTTTTTTTTTATGACTGTAGTTGTCGTGGTGCAGTTCTGGTTTGTGGCTTGTTGCATAGCAGGATTATGGATAGCAGGATTGCAGGATCCCCTAAAATCATCTAGGTATCTACCTGTCTGGGAAACTCGAGGTCAGGTTGTTTTGTTGGACAGAACGAGACGGATGGGGCACGCATGGTGCGGCGTGGCATGGTGCGGTGTGGTGGATTTAATTTGGCATATCCCAATCTACGAGGTTATCCTTTTTATATCAAGTGACCTCTTTACTCCGTACGTCCATGTCTTGAAGAGGACGGCATGGCAGAGACTGAATCTGTTGGTTTGTGCGACGAATCTGGGCACACCAAGTTTCCCTTTTCGTACCTCGCTCACAGTACTATCTACAATAGAGGCCCTCTGGCGTAGCCACAGTAAAAAAAAAAAAAAAAAAAAAGAAAAAATAAGTGTGGCGAA
>Ga0247765_1000147_pt1 | contig 56203 bp, 44 predicted proteins | sample UWRJL106311C6_FD_179949 | JGI IMG/M metagenome (GOLD analysis project Ga0247765, IMG submission 179949) | Plant litter microbial communities from Arlington Agricultural Research Station in Wisconsin, United States - UWRJ-L106-311C-6 | ecosystem: Environmental > Terrestrial > Plant litter >... | reverse complement strand
TAAATGAGGAATGAGGGTGGGGTGGGGGGTGTGGTGGAGGTGGTCCTTGCCTATGGTGGCTGCCCAAGGATTTTTTGCCCATTTTCACGATTTCCACGCCTTTCACTGCCGTCCTGATGGGTCCGTTTGCTTTCAGCCTTTTGGGTTATCTTGATTCTTCGCTTGCTACCTTCACCTCACAGGGAGCCTCCCCGACTCTCATCAAGTCAGCATCCTCGCCTAACTTCCAGTGGTTGACTTTACACACACAAACAAGCACAAATAGCACCAATTGCTATGCTATGCCATCATATCTGGCTTAGACACTAACATGCTCGGCGTGGTATCCGTCTTTACATGACTCGACTCCTCCTCGCTCCCACTCAAGACCGACAAAACACCCCACAATAGATTTCCTCGGCCCAAACCAGTCAACCAGGCCCCAACTCCTTGCCAGTGCCAGTGCCAGTGCAATGCTGTCAAGAAAATACTCATAAACTTCGTTGCCCCATCATTTAGCGCAGGTTCAAAATCTCCGCCATCGTTTTGCGTTTTGGTGTCTCCGGCCAGAATCTCGCCTTGTCGTCAGCAAGCTTGCGCTTAAATAGGCGGACCTCGTCGAGCAGTTGGAAAGTAGCCTCCTGCGTCTCCCGGGCCTCCCTATCTAGTCGTTCGTATTCGGCGTCCTCGTCCCAGCTATCTTCGTCCTCGTGCTCCTGAAGCACATCCTTGTCGCCGGCCTTGCTGTTGCCGTTCTCGTTCTCGTTCTCGTTCTCTTTGTCGTTTCGCTGCAGTGACACTTCCCGGAAATTGACGGCCGGTATCGGATTCCGCAAGCTCTCCAGTGCAAGCTTGAGATGCAGACGCAGTGTTTCATTCATCATCTCAAGGTTTCGGATCTTGCTTTCCGCCACCATGCTCTTCTCCTCCATGGCCTTTTGCAAGCCTCGTACGCGCTCTTGGTACTGTTCAAGCTTCTCTTCTGCGTCTCGGGCATCCTTCTCGCGGCGGCGGCTATCGCCAACAACAATCTGCAGGGCACGAATTTCTTCGGCCATGGCGGCAATCTGGGCGTCGCGCTGCGCGGCACTGATGAGATCCTGGTTGACAACGGCGCGAGTGCGGATCCGTTTCGCTTGGTCGGCATAACGTAGTGTCGAGAGAGTTTCCTCGTAATCTGACGGGGCAATGCAGGCAATCATAGCTGTCTTGCTGTTTCCACCCAGCGAGTCCTTGAGCAACCAGGTGAGAATGCTGTCGCGATAGGGGACGACAGCATTTGACGACCCCTTGACACCGCCGGCACGAGACTTGGACTTCTTCTGCGGATCGGCGAGTGCAGCAATGACGCGGCCCAGTGTAGTTAGCGACTTGTTGATGTTGCTTCCCTCGCGCAGTCGCTGACCCGTGGCCTCGGTTGACTTGGCACGCTCGCTGCCAGCCAGGTCAACGAGACGGATGCGGCTGCTACGCTCGGTTGTTTCGTCCGTGTCCAGGTCGTGGTGGATCATCTTGAGCATGATTGTAAAGACAGCATGGCTGCGGCTACTAGTGTCGTTCATCTTGGTGCTGGCCACGGTGCGGTTGCCGTCGCCAGTGCGCATGTAGCGCAGGATCTCGTTGAGATTACGGACGGGCACCTCTGTCAGGTCCTTGACGTAGGGGCCCTCGATGGGTGACTCGCGGATCTTCAGGTAGTAGGGCGGCTGGCCTGGTACGACGGGCACCAGCAGGTCGCGAACATGCTCGTTGTACACCTCGAAGTAGCTAACCCTCACGTTATAACTGATGTTGGGATTCTCCTCTTGGCATTCGTCGATGCGTTGGAACAGGTCCTCGCAAGTTCGCGGGATCAGACCCGGCTGGTCGGGGGGCCCCATCATCGTCCAGGACTTGCCTGAGCCCGTCTGGCCGTAGGCGAAGATACACGTGTGGTAGCCCTCAAAGTTGTGATCAAGAAACTCTTCGCCCAGGCTGTCGTAGACATCTTCTTGTGTGGCATAATGTTCGTCTTCGGGGTCGTGGCTCCAGAAGCTCTTGTCGAAGGTGAAAGATTTGTCCTCGAGGACCTTACGTGTCCGGGCGCGAGAGCCGGCCGGATCTGGGTCGCTCGGCGCTATCAGTGTCGTCTGCTGTGTCGTAGGATCCATATGGACGAGACATTCTGCGTTGCGTTCGAGCTCTGGATTGAACTTAGTTCGAGCAACTAGATCGAGGGGCACTGGGGGCGCAAAGAATAGCGGAGCAAAGGGAAAACATACCTCGAGGTAGAAAGGCGCGTACGCGCACTACTACTTTGACATTTCCTCCAGGATCCATTCTTGCGTGTGGAGGGACAGCACCATCGCGAGATCGCAAAGATGGCGTTGAAGCGGAGGAACGAATTGTGCGCTGGTGCACGCTCGCAATGGAGCTGCGTGCCGGGGACTGCATTGGGGTCGGCATGAGGCGCGGGTCCAGGGAAAAATTGCTAAGAAACTCTTCGATCTCGGCGATGATGGTGCTCCGCCGAAGTTGGAGGAGGTTGAGCATTCAGTTTTGGGTCACGCGGCGGCAGCCGTAGCGCCCACCTTGGCCAGCTGGCGATTGTTTACTCTTCGCTCCCCGTGGGGCAGTTGCCAGGGGTGAATTGGCCGAGCGCCAAGCCGGAAGCAAGCGGTCTCGGTACAGGGATTAACAGCTTTGTACCTGACAGGGCTGTACTTCAATTCTCAACGAAGGGGTGGCTGCTGAATTAGTTGACTGCGTAGGTTGTGGGACATGACTTTGCTGCAAGTCGACGTGGCGCCAAAAGTAAACAATTCAACGCGGTGGAAAGGAAGGCTAAAGTGCACGACCGTCCGAGCCGTGTTTGGAATGTCGATTTGTAGGTGCACGGCCCATTTTCGATCTGTCATGTTGCCTTGAGGACTTCATCCCAAACTCTCATGGGCGCTAGAAATCTGTGAATCTGGCAGCACGCCGACCAGCCTCAGCCCCAGTAATCACAACGCCTGGTGTCGTACGCGGCAGTTCTACTTCACCGACTTCACCGTACAAAGGCCACTCAGAAACCCGTCTAACCCGACACAGAATCTCACTTCCCCTCTCATGAGCGTCGTGTAACGTAGGCTCAGCCGCGACACCAGTTGTAAAAAATCTGTGACCCCCGAGCCGGTGTTCCATCAAGATGACTCCCCTCCCTCCTGTCTTACCCCCACGTCCATTACAAACCCGCTCAACTCGCTGAGGTGGCCCGTCTTGATTAAAACTGTGTGCTACAGAAGGGTTGATGGAAGAAGCACCGGCAAACCTTTCCTCCTTTTCCCTGCCTGAGGAACTTTGGTACTCCTTCGTATTCACAACCTTCCTCTATCAGGCGCCACAGCATCCCGCTCCAAGACAAAATCTCATTACCCCGCCGGATGCCTTTGGCTGCCACTCCCAAGTCTCGTGTCGCTGACCATCCGGCCTCTCCGTGAGGTAGTTTAGGGGGCCATGCAAGTGCTCTGTTGTCTACTGCGTTGTCTAGCCATGGCGAGTGACTCCCTTCCCCGTCACGAGAATCGGATCACACTCTCCACCGGGAATCGAGTCGTCAAACACGGGAAATCCCTCCAAGGAAATAGGTAATCTCTCTCCACCTGACAGTGTTAGGGTTAGCGCTCTATCTATCAAGACAAGAAACAAAAAGACACGGCAGGCCCTGACTCTCTCTTGTCTCTGCAAAGCGTCTGTGGGCAACCCCGTGATTGGGAAATGGTGCCTTAGATGCCAGACCACTCACAGGAACGGAATTCCACTGTCGACCGATCAGCAACCACAATCACCGTGAACAAGAAGTGACCGTTTCTTCAGCGTAAAGCAGACACGAGGCGTGGCATCTCCATCTGGCCAGCACGAAATGAGAGTGATCAGGGAATGGAATGCTCAGATCATCGCTTTTCCAGCGACAGTATATTGTGTTGGTATAATGTAGATTAGGTGTCCATTCAGGAGCGGACCAAAAAAGCTAGCGACACGGTTGTCGATGAAAAGAGTCCCAACCAGCGGTGTTGAAGAATACTGAAACAAGCCCCAGAAAAAGAAAAAAAAGTAGGCCGACCGACACGGCCGTGAGTATAACCACAATATCTCTCTCTTGCCCATATTCCCAGTCTAATACGGATGCCTGTGATGTGGCACACATACACACACACACACACACACACACACGCGCGCGCGCGCGCACATCAATCGCCCCCATGCTCTCTCTCGATATTTTCCAAGGTATCAATGAAAAGCCCCGACCCAATGTGTTTTGTGTAAATCCTGAAACCTGCCCGCCTGCCCTTTGCCGTTCTTGTGTGTGTGCCTGCTATAGAACTCCGCAGATGAAATAGATGGATGAATGATGATACAGTGTTTGCCCATAAACGCCAGACCCGAAATCAAGAGGATGGATGTAGCGCGCGAAGAAGCTCTCAGCGGCGGATCGACTGCGGCCAGTGGTTGTGAAAGCCGACGGGACTTGGGGGCGGTGGAGCCGGGACAGAGTAGTCGTTCTCTCGGATGCTATGCATCGGGGTGACAAGCTGGTCTGTTTTGGAGGCCAATGTTGCGTTGAGGCTGGCAAAGAGGTCCTGGCCCGTCATGAGCGTCAGGTTCCGGCGGGGAGCCGAGATGGGGATGGGAGAGGCGACTTGAGTCGGCATCGTGTTTGCTTTACTCATGTTAATAGGTATTTTGACCGTAGTAGATGGGACTGGCCAAGAACCTTTGCGAGTGTGCAGAGAAACAGAGGATAGATAGATGGTCCAGTTGATGGAGGACTGATATAAATACCCTTTATGGTCTGGCAAGAAGGAAAGCTAAGGGGGCCTAAAGAGAACAATCCGGATGCGGTGGGGTCTGAAGAACTTGGAACAGAAGAACCAGAGAGGTTCTTATAGAAGTGGTATCAAAACGGACAGGGGATGAAATGAGAAAAAAAAGTATGGGGGCGGCCCCCCATGGAACCCCGGGGAACCGGGAGGTATTTGTGCAGAGCAATAACCCCGGACCTTTTTTTTTTGTGTGTCTTGGGCGAAATCTCTTTGCGGATAGGAGCGCACATGCCGCCTGGATGCGCACAGCAACAAGTGGTGTGAGAGACAAGATGCTGGCTTGTTTCCAAAGGGTTTGCTTTTTCCACGTTCACCCCTGTCAGCCAACGAGACGGTGACATGAGGCATGAACCGTTAGCCAGAAACGGTACCCCAAAGATGAATGTCCCAAGGCACCACAATGCGCCCATCGGAGTGGAATGTGGTGAGAGCACCTTCCAGAGTACATATCCCTCGGTAAAAGCAGCCGGACCTGGCGATCTTCTGCTCCAGATTTTCGCCGAGCCATCAAGGCACTTTGGACGACAAGAGACGGCGGCAAAGCTTCACGGCGGCTGAAGCACGCTACCGCCACTCCGGTCAATGAGAGCCAGGAATACCCAAGTCAGGGCCAGCTGGCAAAAATGGATGGAGCGGATTCGCGACTTTGATCCGCCGGTCGGACTGATTTGCCAAGTAGCAAGTGGGAAGCCGCTTGATTGCGGCCTGTAGCGCGTGTCGACTGAAGCCTCACTTCTTGAATCTGTTGGCTCTGCGCCAGTCACGGCAACAAGGCGGTGTCATGTCGTCCGTTTTCCCAGCTTTCCGTGGGTTGTTTGTGAGGAACGGAGAGCGGGCCTAGCGGACTGCAGAAATTTTCTCTCCCCATGGGGCAAGCACACGCTTTCCCCGAATAGGTGGTTGCTTGCTGGAATTCCAGTGCATCTTGTGGGGTAGCACCAACTCAATTCGTCCGCCTCCCGTCTCCCGTCCCCCATCATCACACCAAAGGGATGAGAACGACAACTTGCATGTACCTGTCTTACAATATGATTGAGTCCTCTGGGCGCTTCTCCGACGAATCCGTATGCAATCACATACGTGTGACGGCTGCCTTTCTTCTGGTTGCACGCCTCAACTTTTCCAAATCTGGATGTCTCCGCTTCATTCAAACAGGGCCAAAGCTCTCTCTTATAGGCCACAGCTAATAGGTAGTCAGCATTTCTCTCGTTCACGCATTGGAGGTTTGGCATGAGGGGCAGAAGGGGGCGCATGAGGAACAGTATCATGTAGCTCGCCGCAACCAAACCGAAGACAGACCGCTATGAACACCTCCAAAATAGTGTCCTTTTGGTGGTGGTGCGGTCTAATTTCTTCTGAGGGCGGCGAAGCATGCCAGGGAGCGCCCGTCGCTCAGGCTGACGGCCGTCCCGAAATGCCCGGATCCCGATGGCGTCTGAGTCATGGAATGCGACAGGGAGACCGAGGATTCCTCTGTTCCCCTCCCTTTCCCCAGACCATCCGATGTTCAGAGATCTTCTGCGTGCCTGCTTCATGCCGCCGTTCCGCCGTTTCAAGAAATCTTCTGGAACCTGGACATTACGCGTCAGGCCTGCATGGAACCCCTAGCCCTTCTGCATCCCAGCCCAGCAGCCCCTCCTCCCTCACCTCCGCTGCCCTCTTTGCCCCTGCTTGTTGCCACGCTTGCCCAGTCTGGATGCCGGGGCCATTTTCCGGCTAGCGATGCAACCACGGTTTCTTCCCCAGACTTTCCGGCCCTGTGGAAAGCTGGCGCCAAGCCATTTTCCCAAAAGGAGCTGGCCATGCCGTCCCCGTCCGTCCCCTTCCACCTTGTCCTTAGGTTCGCGATCGCTGCTGCTTCCACAGAGGTCGCGTGTCATTTGATCGTAATTTTTCTGCCTCTTCCGCTCCGGCCGTCAACCCGGCCGTTCCACCCCATCCTGATCCTATCCAAACGCAGAGCTCCAACGGCTCCCCTATGCTTGTTTCCGTAGCATCGCGGGCCAGTGCCTACCGGAAGAGAATGAGTGGACGGGACATCGCCTTGCCTGTCTTCGTGTCTGCTGCCGATTCGGCCGCATCGACTCGGTGTGTGTCAAGCTTTTCATTTATTCGTCGTTGCGACAACAGGGAAGAAACGTTTGCCCGGCTGCATCTCGTCATGACTCTCTGTCGTTCTCAATTTTCTGTTTCTTGGCTGCGTGGTGAGGGAAATGCCCGACGCAACGTCGTTAGCACCCGGGAAAAATCACCCGCACACCAACAAATCCTGCACTCTCAGACTTTGCACTACGCACTAGATAGAAGATCTGACCAATTCCAATTCTTGGCTTGGTTTTAGAATACTATCGACCCTAGGTAAAGCAGCTGTACTCTTCATCACCAATCCAAAAAAATTGTTGATCGTCTCCTTCAAGTTTTGCAGACTTTTTCCTCCAGTGACGACCCTCTGAACGACAATCATTGGCGAATCCCGCAACCCGTGTTTCTATATTGGTTGTAAAAGAAAAGTGATGAGACTTTTACCGGCTAGCTTTCCAAGTGGTAAGCCCGACCGAACCTCAGAGCACGACACCTGGCATGACCATCCGCTTCGCAAGCTACTCTGTTTGCGATGGGTCTATTGTCTATTGCTCATCAAGCAATTTCTACCTAAGAATCCCCCAAGTCAAGGCCCGAGAACTGGTTGCGCAACGACGGTCTGAGAAGTTGGACCATTACCATGTATACGGTAGGGCGCCCTAAGATTCGGCCAGCTTAATACGTACCACCTTTATAGGTAGCCGGTAACAATCTCGTCCTTTTCTTCTACAGCCACGAGAGCGGCGTCTGTTGTTGGGGAACTCGAGATAAACCTTCAAGTTGGACTGGACGGGGCGAATACCCATCTTCACGCTGGGCGCCATCGGCAATGCAAGGTACACTGGCGACCTGTATGCAATGCAACGCCTGAAAGATTGTTAGTGTGGGACTTGGTGAGTACGGAGTATCCAGCAAGGGGTTTATGCAATATGAACAGCGGGGAAGCTATTTTACGAGGGGTCAAGCCAGAATATTTAAGCCTTAAAATTTACTCCTTAGGGCCTCAAGTTTCCATCATAACCCCTCACAAATGGGAAAGAATGCTGGGGGGAGATTGGCCCGGAAGCTGTAGCAAAGCCGTGAAGTACCGCGAGAACAATCTTTCAGGGGTTGGACTGTAGGGCAGAGATTACACTAAGAAAAAAGCTTGGCTCATATGGCGTGGTAATCACAGCTTGGAGTGTTGTTCTAGAGTCCGCCTCCACAGTCTTTCGGGAACGGTTCACCGGCTTGGCCTCGGCTGTTGCAGCCGAGATTTTTCAGGTGGTTTGATGCGGTTCGCATGATAGTTGTTTCATGATGTCATTGCGTATCCTGCATCCAACACGGGGCCTGCAGCTTCCATCGCAGGTCTTGACGGCTGCTGGTCTGGCCGCTAGAACACAGGCCGGATCCAGTTTTCGCCTAGGAGTCAGCCGCGCCGTATACCATACAGCCCACACCCAGCTGTACATGCAATCCAAATGGCTTTGGGGACTGTTTGAAGAGATGTCGAGGAAAGGTTTCGCCCCGGATTGACAGATCGAGGGAAATGTTCTTGTGGATTGGCCTTGATGCTGCCTCGAGGGCGCAGGGTTACAGCTGCCAAACTGTACAGTGCCACGCAAATTATTTTCCAGGGGTTGGACTATCCGAGTCTTGATGGACCGGCGAGGAATTCTCGGATTGAATGTGATAAACTTATCGAGAACATACCAGTCATGAACGGGTGACATTTCTAACTTCCCTTCTTCTGGTCCTTCTGGTTGTGGGGCTGTGGCAGGTAGGAGGTTCTAGGCGACTTTGCATCCCATTCAGCTATCAGCTGTCGAGCTTGTATGCCTTTTTTGCTGTTCCACTCCAGAGCATCTCCTTATCCTCGTCGCTGAGTCCGGCAAGGTCACAGACTATCTCTACAACCCTGTGCCACTTCTTCCAAGCATCATCACCAACACCCACGGTGCATCTCGGCCAGTCACCGGCGAACATAATCCTGTTGGCCCCAAACGCCGCGACTACAACGGCCAACCACGGGAGGATGGCTTCGAAAATTGATTCAGCTGGCCGCGTTTTCAAGCTGTCAGGCAGCTCCGAAAAACAGCCGCTGAGCTTCATATAGGTCTTGTGACACTTGCTGAGTGTGAACATGGCCGTGCGCCAGGCGATGAAAGATGGATCAGTCTGGTTGACGACAGTCAAATCCGGTTTGCAAAGGTGATCTTCCCATGGTCAACATCGTCGGGATTCAGAGTGGGGACAGGACTTACTAAGAATGAACACCACCTTCTCATCCTCTTCTACCCCCTCATGTGCTCGGTCAATCATCTCCACTGCCTCTTCAAGTTGAACTCTTCCTCTGCGGTGCTGATCTATGCCGAGGTCAAATACATAGCCCCTTTTCCCAAGCACCTTGAGGCCTTCGATGAAATCGTCACCCAGGGCTGTCCCGTTAGGCTTGTCCTGGAGCAGGTAACGGAACCCCTTAACCTTGGCCCACGTCTGCGGGCCGGCCTTGGTCTCTGCCTCGGCGAGGTACTTCTTCAGCTGCTCGGGACCCAGCACCACAGGCGCCCATGGGATAATACCCACGCAAAGCTGAGCATCCTCAGGGGCGTGCCCCTCATTGGGCCTAGGCTTGCCTTCGACAATGCGGCGTGCCCACTCGATTTCTTGCAGCGGGTGGGTCCAATCCTTGGAATCAGCGTTCTTGCGGTCAGCCTCGATCAAGACGAAACTAGTGGGAGAGCCGGTCGCGGCATGGAATTCGGTGAGAGACTGTTGGCTGTAAAGGGGGTGGTCCGCATTTTGCCATGCAAGGTTTGGCAGTTCTGAAGAGGGGAAGAGGTGGACATGGGAATCGATGGTGGGCGCCATTGTCAAGGGCACGCTGATGAGCCAACACTGCAAGGACACCAGCAGAGATGAAAGATAGATTGCCACTGGTTTTTTCTGGAGGGCAACTGGATTTCAGACACCTTTTAGTTTGCAAGAAGGCGGATACAAATGACGTTGGGCGTCTAGATCGAAAGGGCAGCAACGCTCACCGACAAGGCGGGGTTGGGAATCGAGACCCCGCTATGACCCCTGTCATGGCCCACCGGTCATTCTTTTCGTCGGAAGACGCTCAAGAGTGCTTATTGCAGACCAAACGCAGATGTGATGCATCAAGCTTGCCCCAACGTGAGAAATACATCGGATGAACCATTGAGGGATTGCTGGTGTTCTGCCTTGCTAAGGTGGATCGGGACAGTGTGTCTTGAATTGGCACAGTGCGTGCCTGGCAATTATATGGGGCTGCCCCTCGACGCGCTCCACGCGACCCGTAACGCGACCCCTCCGAACATTCGTAATTACGCCGCACTCAAGCAAGACGTCAACTCGCTGCCACAACCAAACATCCACAGCAACTTGCACCCTGCCACCTACCAAACTGCTGCTAAACCCACATTATGGCAGAGCAAGCGATTACACAGGGCGCATTGGAGTAAGCAGTTTAGCCCCGCGAACTTAAGGCGACCGACTGACTCTTCCAGCGCTATCTTCAACGACCCCGAGAGAGCGACAAGAGACTTTCCTGTCCCCATCTTACAATGTCTGCAAATCAAAACCCTCGACGGAAAGACGCCCGGTGCCGCACCAGCACGCTACCGTCTAGTGCTGAGCGATATCCAAAACTACGTCCAATGCATGCTCGCGACTCAAGCAAACCACGTTGTTCACGACGGCCACTTGGAGCGTAACTCGATCATTCGGATGAAATCATACCAAGCACAACATCTCAAGGGTAGAAGCGTTTTGATAATATTGGACGTCGAAGTCATCACGGGCTTTGGCACTATTGAAAGGCTCGGCGATCCCAAGCCCCTCGAGGCCCGCGCCGAGGCGCAGAGTACCACCATTGGCGGCACTGGTTTCTACGGGGCCAAGCAAGAGCCCGCAGAGGACTCCAAAGCCCAAGTGCAGAAGCAGATAGCGAAAAGTGCAGGTGGCGGAGGCGGCGGTGGTGGTGGCGGTGGCACGCACGGCGGAAGCACTCTCTATCCGATCGAGGCGCTGTCCATGTATTCGCACAAGTGGACGATAAAGGCTAGGGTTACCCAAAAGTCAGACATCAAGACTTGGGTCAAGCCCAGCGGCGAGGGAAAGCTTTTTAGCGTGAACCTGCTCGACGAGAGTGCAGAGATCCGCGCCACCGCCTTCAACGACCAGGTTGACCAATTTTACGACCAGCTGCAGGAGGGCAACGTGTACTACATCTCGACCCCTTGCAAAGTCCAGCTTGCAAAGAAGCAGTTCACCAACCTACCCAACGACTATGAGCTAACATTTGATCGTGATACGCTAATTGAGAAGGCCGAGGATCAGTCCAATGTGCCGCAGGTGCGGTACAATTTCTGCAGCATCCAAGATTTGCAGGATGTTGAGAAGGACGCGACGGTGGACATTCTAGGCGTCTTGAAGGAGATCCAGGATGTTACACAGATCGTATCCAAGACCACCCAGAAGCCTTACGACAAGCGCGAACTCACCTTAGTTGACGACACAGGCTACCAGGTACGGTTGACGGTCTGGGGCAAGACGGCCACTAACTTCGATGCCTACCCGGAGTCCGTTATTGCCTTCAAAGGGGCTAAGGTCGGCGACTTTGGCGGCCGCAGTCTGTCGCTTCTGTCGTCGGGTACCATGGTTATGTATCCCGACCTCCCGGAGGCTCACCGCCTCAAAGGATGGTATGACTCTCAGGGCCGCACGCTGAACTACGCTTCACATAGCGGCATCGCGTCCGTGGGTGCTGCTACTGGCCGCAACGATCAGACCAAGAGCATTGCAGAGGTGAAGAACGAGCAGCTCGGGATGGGAGAGTCGACTGATTACTTCAACATCAAGGCCACGGTGGTCTACATCCGGCAGGAGAACTTTGCTTACCCTGCCTGTCCCAATGAAAAATGCAAAAACAAGAAGGTGGCCGATATGGGCGACGGAACTTGGCGTTGCGAGACGTGTAGCCAAAGCTACGACAGCCCTAGGTGGCGCTACATCATGAGTATTAGCGCTAGTGATCACACTGGCCAGTTGCGGCTGAGCTGCTTCGACGAAACGGGGCGCATTATCATGGGCGGCAAGTCGGCTGACGAGATGATTGAGATGCGCGACTCTGACGAGGCACGCTTCGCCGCTGAATTTGAAGCGGCTAGCTGTCGCAAGATGAACTTTACCTGCAGAGCTAAGATGGATACTTTCGGTGACCAGGCGCGGTAGGTTTTCTCATCCCAAATTTACCCAGTGATGTTAACAAACTGCAGTGTTCGTTACCAGGTGGTGTCTGCGTCGCTGATAGACTACAAGTCGGAGGCCTACAAGCTTGCCGACTTGATCAAACAATTCGGCATGTAATTACACGTAAATAACGGGCAGTTTTCGGATGAGGGGATGCGAAGACATGGCGCATTGCTTCACGGATGAAGGTGGCTTGCATGATTTGGTGCATGAAGATTTCGGTAATGTAGACAAATCTTAGCTGTCTGGGCAGGAATCATGACACTGAATTAAATGCCTTGAATTCTGCATGCGGCTCCGGACGAGACTCGCGAGAATCTTCAGCTTCGAGTCCGTAGCATAAAGCAACACTTGACATCTACGGGATACCCATTCGTAAATACTGAATGTATTAGTGAACCCGATGATTATTGCCATCTGTATCTCTGAACGCCTTCGCTGCTCAGCGTTTCCCAGAGCTGCCGTATCTTTCGTCCCTTGCCCCGTCCAATCGGCATAAAAACCTCAGGGCTGTTGTCTCATCATCACCATCGACCTATGTTGGTTCAAGCCCCCGCCATAATCCCTGTCATAAGGTCCTCATCCTCAATCTGCGTTTCGAATCCAGCAAACGCATCTCGAAGTCCGCCATCTTTCTCTCTTGCCTTTTGCTTGACGAGGTGGCGCACGTACTCCTTGCTGGTAGCCAGCCGCTCGTTGGAGAATTTGACCAGCGGGTCCAGGTTTTTGATGCGTAAAGCGACCTCGACCATTTTTGCCGTAAACTCCCGCTCCGAAAGATCCTCGTCCGCAGGTAGGAACTCCAGGTGGGCGGGGTTTCCGTTAGCCGCTGGAACAATAACCCCTTTAAGCATGCCGGTCTGGATCATATCTACCAGGAGTTCTAGAATTTGGACTTCAGACTGAGGTCCCATTCCGATCTCAGCGCTCTGGGTTAGCTGGCGAATCTCCTGCAGCGAGACTTTAGAGTACACATCTTGCAGGGAGACAATTTTCCAGCGCTGATAGTGTGAGAGAACGAGGCCCATCAAGCCTAGATTGTTTTCCTCTGCCCAAAATTGCGCGCCTAGATTCTGGAACTCGATCTTGAGCGCGTCCGGGGTAGAGCTCTCGAAGGCCTTGGCTATAGACGCGTATGGTTTACCGGAGGTCGAGTATGCTTTTATCGGGCCACTGTATGTAAGGGGTGGCAAAGGCGGCGTCTTTCCAGTGAGGAGGAGACCTATGAGGACCCACTTGTTGTAGGCTTCGGCCATGGTCTTGCTGCAGGCAATGTCCTTGCAAGGGTATGTGATGATCCGCTCCAATGCGGTAAATGCTTGCTCCCAGGACCTCTTCCACATGAAACACAGCGCACTAAACATATCGTACTGCTGCACATCAGAGGCTGTAAGTTTCGACGTCAAGCCTGTCTCGGGTGTAATGTAAGATGTCGGCGGCAGATGTCGGTCACAGAGGAGTCGACTATCATCAAAGCCACCCTTCATGCCAGGGATGAAGGCAATGGTCTTTTCTATAATGGGAAGAACAAGATCGACGTTCTGGGAGCAGAATGCGATCTCGATCAGTCGGGGATGGTGAGATGTGAGAGCGGTGCCGCTGGGGTCAAGTCTGAGAAGAGCTGTCGCTATCGCCTCAACTGTGATTGCCGGCTGGGTAGCTGTTAGCGAATGTTTGTATGGGACATGCGACATTAGAAACCTACTGGGAGGAGCTCGTTATCCATCACTGCGCGTAGCAAGCTTGAGAACAGCGCGCCGACATAACGAATCTGGCGGACGTCGAAGGACACTAGGAATTTGGTGACTGCTGAAAGTAATGAATCATTCGTTTTTGGGTCTGTATCGTTTGAGAGAGCGGCCTGGATCAGGTAGAGGTAGGATATCGAATTTGCGGAAGGACTGACATGCTACCGAGAGTTAGGTAAGACCATGAGGCGGAGTCGGTTCGTACCTCCAGAAGCTGGTTTGTAAAGCTAGCTAAGGCATTTTCCTTGACAAGCTTATCGAGCTTTTGGACATGCTGTCGGGCTGCTTTGTGGTACTGTTCGTCGTGGTCGAGCTCCGTGAAGCTCAGGAGAGCAGAAAGTGCGCGATCCATCGTTGCCGAAACTGTCGGGATTCGGAGCCGAGATCTGAGACCTCTGCTAGGGAGGGGGATTGAGGCGATCAGGAAGCACGTTCGGCGGAATGCCACTCAGTCATACGTTCAATACCCCGGGATTGGGTGATTGTGGCTCTGGACTTCGTTTTATTAGCAGCGTGGTGAGCAAATGCCGTCTCGGAGGGGGCGATCTTTAATAGTGGAGGTTCAGGCGCAAGCTCCCCGCACACTGAAGGCAGCAATAGCGACCCACCATACACAAGAGACAACTTGGCCCCACCATGGCCATTTGCAGTCGCCCGGATTGCGCGAACCTGTATCCATAAACCTAAGCCATGAACTTACACTCCGAACTATTAAGAGTGAGAGAAATTTGGTTTCAGTATGCCGGATCTCTCTGTAGATATTTAGGCAAGACCCACGTCTGCTCAGTCATCATCCTCTTGACAATCACCAATCTCGCTTTTGCAGTTTGGCAGCCGTCAGCACCCCTCAGAAACCGTGTATCCATTGGGGTCGTCATCAAGTGTAGAAATTACCTAGATAGGCGGCAGATTTTTCAACCCTAAAGTCTCAACATCTTAGCCTGGGGTCTCTCCAAACAGCTGGACGCCGTTTTGTTGCCATGCATAATGGAAAACAACTCCTACTAATAGAACCGTCAAGATTGGGCCTAGCGTCTCACAGAATCTCAGCACGCGGGTTCTGCAACTGTCCTGATAGAAGGTGTACCCACACTGTCACTCCCACACTTCCGAATTGTCCTCGCCATACAGAGGAATTGACTCTTTGTTCAGATTGATCCTCCCTTGTAAGCTTTCATGACTTTCGGATCCGATTCCTCCCTTGCTGTCAAAACAAGAGAGAAACCTCGACTTCTTGGCTGGATTCTCAGCATGTCGCGCTGTTGCCTCAGGCATACAGCACCTCTTAGGCATGGGCCACTAGACGCGCCAAGACTTTCAGCGTGAGCGCGAACCCCGGACTTTTTTTTTGGAGTCGGCTGTGGCCAAGCAGCCTCGTGCAGCACCTTTGCCTGCAACAATTCCATCCTGGTGGCAGCAACTCTCCTCTTGCATCACCCCGCCATCTGGGACGTGCCATCGACGGTCGCGCGATTCGCACAATCGCCATCATGGCCGACATCAAGATTGACAGCAAGCTTTTCCAGGAGCGCATCTCGCATTTCATCAATGCATGGAAGGCCGACAAGCGATCAGGAGACGCGCTCTTTCAAGGCGTCTCCTCCATCGTGGTCTTGATGGGCAAGGTCGACGCCAACCCCGAGTTCCACAAGAACAATGCAATGCACGTACGTATTATGACCAGCGCGCGACTGTTGACGAGAGTAAATCTGACGAGTGCGCAGTTTTGGCTCCTCGGCTACGAGTTTCCCACGACCCTGATGCTCTTTACCCTCGATACCATCTATATTCTCACGACACAAAAGAAAGGTTTGCTGCCGACCCTCGTTGAAAACTCGCGACGCTAACGACGACGTAGCGAAGTACCTGGACCAAATCAAGGGTGGTAGATTCCCTGTCGAGGTTCTAGTGCGCGGGAAAGACAACGCCGAGAATGAGAAGCTCTTCGTGAAGATTACAGACGCCATCAAGGCGGCAGGGGTGAGTCATAATCTTACGAGCTGTCAATCGGGCTAACCCGGCTGCTGCCTCAGAAAAAAGTTGGGCACCTCGCCAAGGATACATCAAAAGGACCTTTTATCGATGAATGGAAGAAGGCATTCAGCGACAATTGCAAGGATGCGGAAGAGGTTGACGTCGCCCAGGCGCTGTCAGCAGGAGCCTTCTCGGTAAAGGACGAGGCGGAGCTTCGCGCGATGCGGACTTCCTCGAAAGCATGTGTCGCGCTTCTTACGCCCTACTTCCTGGACGAGATGTCCAACGTCTTGGACCAGGACAAGAAGATCAAGCACAGTGCTCTTGCCGACAAAGTATATAACAAGCTGGAGGATACCAAGTTCTGGAAGACAGTGGCTCTCCCTAATGGGCAGAACCTCCCCTCCGATTTCGACCCCGAGCAGCTGGACTGGACCCTCGGACCAGTGGTGCAGAGCGGTGGCAAGTTTGACCTGAAGTGGGTGAATGACTCCGATAACGAAGTGTTGCATCCCGGTGTCATTATCGCCGCGATGGGGCTTCGGTATAAATCGTACTGCTCCCAGATCGCCAGAACGTTCATGGTCGACCCCAACAAGTCCCAAGAGGCCAACTACAAGTTTCTACTCTCCGTTCATAGCCTTATCATGAAGGAGATCCGCGAGGGTGCCGTCGTCAAAGACGTTTACAACAAAGCCCTCAGCCTTGTCAAATCCAAGAAGCCAGAGCTTGAGAAGCATTTCCTGAAGAACATTGGCTACGGAATCGGCCTCGAGAACAAGGACCCGACTCTCCTTCTCAGCGGCAAGAACCTCAGAACTCTCAAGGACGGCATGACTCTGTGCATCACCACAGGCTTCAGTGACATCCCTAATCCGAATGCACAGGATAAGAACAGCAAGGTCTACTCCTTGGTCCTCACCGATACGGTTCGCGTCACATCACAGGATCCGGTGGTCTTTACCGCCGAGGCTCCCATGGATGTCGACGCGACCTCTTTCTTCTTCAAAGATGACGAAGAAGCCCAGCCTACTCCCAAGAAGGAGAAGCGGGATTCCCGTGTCGGCGCTGTGGCAACGAAGAACATCAAGAGTACCAGGCTTCGGTCGGAGCGAACATCGACGATCGACGAAGATGCGGAAAAGAGACGGCGTGAGCATCAAAAGGTGCTTGCAGCGAAGAAGCAGAAGGAGGGCTTGGCGAAGTATGCCGAGTCCATGGTTGATCAGAATGGTGTGGAGGTCAAAAAGTTCAAACGCTTCGAGTCGTACAAGCGTGATAACCAGTTCCCCCCCAAGGTCAGGGATATGGGAATCGTGATCGATCAGAAGAACGCGACCATTGTCCTCCCCGTCATGGGCCGGCCAGTTCCTTTCCACATCAACACAATCAAAAACGCCAGTAAGAGTGATGAAGGAGAGTGGTCCTTTCTCCGTATCAACTTCCTCTCTCCTGGTCAAGGCGTTGGCCGGAAAGACGACCAGCCATTCGAGGATGCGTCAGCTCACTTTGTCAGGAGCTTGACGTTCCGATCTACTGATGGCGACCGGTACTCTGAGATCGCCAACCAGATTGCCAATCTCAAGAGAGATGCAGTGAAGAAAGAACAGGAGAAGAAAGATATGGAGGATGTTGTGGAGCAGGATAAACTAGTGGAGATTAGAAGTAAGTTACGAATGCATTTTCAGTGAGACGCTGCTAATCTATGACAGATCGACGCCCGGCCGTACTGGACAATGTCTTCATCCGCCCAGCCATGGAGGGCAAGCGGGTGCCTGGCAAAGTCGAGATTCACAGCAACGGTATCCGGTACCAATCACCTCTCAACACTCAGCAGAGGGTTGACATTCTCTTTTCCAACGTCCGCCATCTCTTCTTCCAACCTTGTCAGCATGAGTTGATCGTTATTATCCACATCCATCTGAAGGACCCCATCATCATTGGGAATAAAAAGAAGACCAAGGACGTCCAGTTCTACCGGGAGGCAACTGATATCCAGTTCGATGAGACGGGTAACCGCAAGCGAAAGTACCGCTATGGCGATGAAGACGAGTTCGAGGCGGAGCAGGAAGAACGAAGGCGCCGCGCAGAGCTCGATAAACTGTTCAAGAGTTTTGCTGAGAAGATTGCCGAGGCCGGCCGTGGTGAGGGGATTGAAGTTGATATGCCTATTAGGGATCTTGGCTTCAACGGTGTCCCGTTCCGCAGCAATGTTTACATTCAGCCGACGACGGAATGTCTTATCCAAATCACGGAGCCTCCCTTTATGGTCGTTACTTTGGACGACATCGAGATTGCCCATCTGGAGCGCGTACAATTCGGGCTGAAGAACTTCGACTTAGTCTTCGTCTTTAAAGACTTCACGCGCACTCCAACCCATATCAACACCATTCCTGTCGAGTCCTTGGAAGACGTAAAGGAATTCCTGAACACATCCGACATTGCCTTCTCGGAGGGTCCACTCAACTTGAACTGGTCCGTCATTATGAAGACGGTGACGGCAGATACGCATCAGTTCTTCGCCGACGGTGGTTGGGGCTTTTTGCAAAATGACACGGACGCGGAGGAGGGCTCATCTGAAGAGGAGGAGGAAAGCGCCTTCGAGATCGATGAAAGCGAGCTTGATGAGGCTTCGGAGTCGAGCGAGGAAGACTCGGACTACGGCTCAAACGCGTCAGACGATGCCAGTGATGATGCCGATGCCAGCGAGGACGACGAGGGAGAGGATTGGGATGAGCTCGAGCGCAAGGCGAAGAAGCGCGATCGTGAGAGTGGGCTGGAAGAGGAGGATTCACGCTCCAAGAAGCAGCGCAAGCGGTAAATTGCGTGACTCCCAGGGACTTCCTTTAGTTTTGACTTGAGAAGTCACTGTGTACTTTTAACGGTTTGGTCGAATTGGGTTTTCTGGCTTGAGAAGGAGCAAAAAAGGTCTTGTACACGTAGCCCATTCAGGGTTTCAGATCGGAACCATCTTTGCAGCCACGGTCAATAGAGCAATGAGATATATGGTTTACCTCGATACTTGGGTTTCGACTACTAACATGGACACCAACTGAGGGGTCATAAACCATTCAGAACTTCGAGTCATTCATTTCGGCTCCCTCCATGCCGTCTAGTGCTTGGTCAAAAGGTATTCTTACAAGATAGGGAATAAGACACATAAAGATCATGAACAGCCACATTTTGACGAGGTACGCAGGAAAAAAGCAAAGTAACCTAAGGAAGCCAATGGCTCGAACGATAACCGCCACGAAACGCCAACCCAAACCCGAAGAAAATAAAACCGGGGGCCAGGATTGAGCCGGCTGAACCCAGTCCAGCCGCTACTACATATTCCTGCCAACTCCTGACCTGGATTCAACTTCACGGCGCAGCCGCATGGCCTTGTGGAGGAGCGGAGGGCTGATTCCACGACAGGTACGACGGATCACCCAGCTTGCGGGGCTTCCACAAGAAGAAGGACAGAATGAAGTAAACATCCAGAATGAGGCAGATACCACCGACAATCAGGAATATTATTCCCGGCCAGATATTGCGAGAGCCCATTGTCGACAAGGTGGTGATGACGTACGATTTTCGGCCGTTATATTTGTCAGTAGCAAAAGTCGACACGATGTCCACCTGGTAAGTGCCCTCGATCATGGGGTCGTTCTCGTTACGCGCATACAACTTGTAGAAATTAGGCGACGCAGCGAGCATCATCCAATTCTGAAAATGTTCATCCTCGGCTAGGTTGGGTGGCGGGTTATCGTTTGTGTAATTGGGATACCGCACCCGCCAGTTCGGAGGAGGAACAATCTGCCCGAGGTCATATCGCGTCTTGCCGTAGAGATCGCGCAGTCCCGGCCAGGTGATACCCGTCTTGTTGTTCATCTTGTATTCTATGCCTTCATTTCCCTCGGTCGGGGAGTCTCCTGCTCGGCGGCTCAGAAGGATTGGCGACGAGAAGGTATCGTTGAACATCGAGTTGGCTACTATGCCACACGGATAAATAATCTTTCCGCTCCCGAGAGGATCATGAGTTAACGGCTCGCAAGTCGAGCCGTTGATAGTCACGCCGTCAACGGGGTCACCCAACAACTGCTTGGCATTGAACGAGCCCACGTATCGCCGGTGGTTCTGATAGAAGTTGGTGAGATAGTAATACTGGCTCACAGGTGCTGGGAGGTCTTCCGGAAGTCTAAACTGGATGAGGCAGACAGAATGGTTGACCTGAAAAGCGCCGGCGCCATTGCCGTAGGTGAAGGTGCGGTTGACGACCTGCCACTGAGGCTTCACAGGATTCTCTCTTAGCTTTTCGGCCGAGAAGTGTGCCGTGATGAGTTCGTCGGGGATGGTCCCGAGTGAGCCGGTGGGTGCGCTTCGAACGCAGTCAGTATAATCGATACTTAGATCTCGAACCTGTGGGCGACAGTCAGCATTTGTTCGGCGGCGGATTTTCTACGCCTGCGTACTGTATGGGCGAGCCATGTCAGATAAGCGCCAAACCCGAGGTATATAGCGGCAAGAATAGAGAATATCGTGACGATGAGTTTTGGCGTCAGCACGCATTGCCATGCCTTCATGCGCTGTTGGCGAAATGCTGTATTAGGGGGTCGGTTCTTGAGGGTTTCTGTCTCCGAAGCATCATCCTGGGCGGAATTGTCGCCGCGACGACGGCGAGGTGCCATGATGGACACAGTATGCTGTTCCCAAGGTCTGCGACAATCCTCGATGGCCGCGGTTGTGATCTTCTGGCTGAAGTGGAACTAGAGGACGGATCGTTTCGGACGCGGACTCTTCGGTGATTCTGGCTCCTCGGGCACTTGGTCCGTGCTGTGGCTGGGTCAAGGCTGTACAATTCATCACACCGCGTCACATGACACCTCACGTGATTACGAGACAACACATTTCTCGACCAAGGTGTCGCCAGCCTTGCGCAGCCAAGGATTGTTGGATTGTTGCAATTGACCAGCAAATGTGGGCTGTGTCCATACTGACAAATATCTACACTATGGCAGCAGGTTCAACAGCAGACCCAAAGCGGACATTATACTCCTGAACTTGGAGATTACACCTAGTGCAAATCGTTTCAGCCTGACTCGTTCGCCATTGCCGAGCTGATGCATGTTGCTCCCGCCATGGCTACGTCGCCACCTGCGATAGAACAGCGGTTGATCTGCAGAGAAGCCGGAAGAGAAGATGGGTGAAGCTCAAGCACCTCAATGGCATGGAGGGGTAACCAACCAGAGGCGGTTCTGGCCATGTCCTTGGCAACTTTAGGCCCCAAGTTCAAGCCACTATGCAGTCCGTGCGTCCTTCTAGAATCGTTCGACAGGCGTGACCTTGTGGAGAAAAGGCAGGAGGGGTGCCCCCCCCAGGAGGGATGAGGAGGGGGATGGGGACAAGAAAGCAGCGCGACCGTCGAGCTACATGCGAGCTATCAGACTTGTTTCGTTAAAACCCCTCTCAAGGCATAAACCTTGCCCTCTACAAGACCCCGCCCGGCAAATATTATCGCCGCTACATCTTGATGAACTGTCGCGATGGCGATTCAGTATTCGGAAGACTCGCAGGTGGGGTTACCATGCCGTTAACAAGGCGTTTTGTTGCGCCCAAGGTCAAGGGTGATGGAATGCAGGTAATGCACGCCAGCAAGATACCGCATTGTAGCGCACTGGGGTGTAGAACTACCTAGGGCGGAAACCACCCCACTCGCCAAACCTAAAGCTTCACCTCCATCCATCCACATCCACCTACCCCCCTCGCTGCCTTCTAAAGCCTGCTCATCCTCCCGTTCTTCGGTTCCTCCGTCCAGTCATCTCCACGATTGCATTCGTTGGAGGGAACAGACAGACACGGTTGCGCTCTCGAGCTAATTGAGTTGATTCCCATCGGCCCTATCGAGTCGCTTTGCCTTGGTCTTTATTCAACTTTACGCCGCGTGCACTGCGAGCCCATCTTTAGACCTCTCTTCATTGCTCTGGCAAGCCCGCTGTTATTTATCACGCATTGGCGCCACCACTCTTGACTGGATATCCTGCCCTCTTCGAAGCGCTTCTTACCCGATTGACATCGCACGACTCACTTCCGAATTATCCAGTCGGTTCCTACATCAAGTCTTCCAGGCATCGAGAGGTGGCAAGGCGAGTCCCAATTTCTCGTCTGGCTTTGTCTCCTCCTCCCCTTGTCTGCTGTTTTTGCTCAACATTCGATCCCGCTGGGCCTCATCCCAACCAGTTGTGGCGGTTGTGTGCTGGACCGAGACATCTTTTCGCAGGCCTCGCTCCAGCAGGCGGTTCCGGGTTCCAGCTGCAGTTGCCCGTACTGTTGCAGACCAGCTGTTGTGCATTGCCCCTTTCTTCTTTGAGACCCTCTCAGACCTATCTTTATTTTGGACTACCACATCCTGTATGAGAATGTCTCTAACGGCTTCGCGCAGAATACGAAGATCGACAGAACGTCACCCTGTTTCGGAGAGCGAGAAACTCGAACCTGCTTAGTCCTGCCATTTCAATATTTAGTTACGCTGCTCGCCCGGGTGGTTTAATTTCCCCACAACTCTATTCAAACCAGGTCCTAGGACCATCAGCCGTCACAAAGGGCGGAGATTTCGGTTGTCTGGTAGGACCACTCTCACGAATACCATGGCGGATGCTAAACCGCCACTGAACGCAGGTTACAGACGAGTAATTCGGAACATACCCATCTAGGTCACGGTGAGACATGTCCAGTGCCGACTTTACCAGCCCATTTGGAGCGAACGCCAACCCGTTCGGCTCCGGGAGGGTCGAGACGACCAACATGCATCGAGTTGTCGAGGAGGACGAGAATGACAATGTCACGTCACCGACAACTCCAAGCTTCGGGCTCGCTCAGGGTGGCCCCAATGCTTTTCGGGGACCGTTCGGCGCCGACGCCTCCTTTGACTCAGCACTTGGTGCCATCGGGCCTGGTCCCAGAAGCCCCCCTAATCTCGAAAGTTACCCCGCACAATATAACTTTGCTCGCCGCACATCAGTCTCGGCAGAGTCTCTCAAGCCGGTCGCCGACACGTATGACAATTGGTCGCCTCCCGTTCACACGAAGTCGGCAGAGCAATTAGAGCGGTTGAGGGGAGCCATCAGTGGTAACTTTCTCTTCAGCCACCTGGATGATGAGCAGAGCGCCCAAATCCTAGGTGCCTTGGTAGAGAAGCCGATTCCTACCAAGGGGATCAAGGTCGGTAGACCTAGGCTGTATTGAGTGTCTCTCTAACTTCGATCATAGGTCATTACCCAGGGGGACGCTGGTGATTTCTTTTATGTGGTAGAGAAAGGCTCATTCGACGTGTACGTCAATAAGAGTGGCGCTCTCCTTCCAGGGCCAGATGGCATGGGTCAGAATGTGGGCAAGATTGAAGCTGGCGGATCATTTGGCGAACTTGCCTTGATGTATAATGCGCCTCGAGCGGCCACCGTTATCTCAGCTGAGCCCAACTGCACACTATGGGCTCTTGACCGCACGACCTTTCGGCGGATTTTGATGGAGTCGACATTTGCCCGCAGGCGAATGTATGAGAGTTTCCTCGAAGAGGTGCCTCTCCTCTCTACGCTTACACCATACGAACGGTCCAAGATCGCGGATGCTTTAGAAAGCTTCAAGTATCCTGCTGGTCACACGATCATCAAAGAGGGTGACCCGGGTCATTCGTTCTTCTTGTTGGAGTCTGGCGAGGCAGTTGCCATTAGGAGCGACAACGAGACCCCGGTCAAGCACTATAAGAAGGGCGACTTCTTTGGCGAGTTAGCTCTGCTCAACGATGCGCCCCGTGCTGCCAGCGTCGTCAGCGAGACGGAAGTCAAGGTTGCCACACTCGGCAAATCAGCCTTTCAGAGACTCCTTGGTCCTGTTGAGGGTATAATGAGGAGGACAAAATATGTGGGTGTTAAGTCCGGCGTCGAAGAGATGGACCCTCTGCAGGTGTCTTAGCCATGCTGTGGTATTTGATCGAAGAATGGCTGCTGCATGAGGACCTAAAGTGGCGAGACTGGTGTGTTACCGTGCAGGTGGATGGCGTTTAGGATGGATCAACCTTTACTTTCTGGAGATTGCTTGTCCCAAAGGTTAACTGCTATCAGATACCTGGGGATTGCAGCAGTAACAGGGCTACTCTAGCATTCCTATGCTCTACCAATGTCCACAGAATTTCTGCATGCGAACTCCGCTACGCTTGGGTGATCGTGACTGTGTTTATGTAGTGTGGCAATCTTATCTCAGTATGCCTATGACCTATATTAATCCCTTGCCCCATGGTTTTCAGCTTCTTGCCTCCTTGCTGCAAGGACCTCTCTTCGTAGAGCCTCCGCTGCCGCCTCCGTCTCTAGCACTCTAGATATCCCTCGCTTCCAGGTTCCTTCTAACCCTTGAATTTCTGGCCCGGCGTCGTCTTGTGCACTCTTCCGCTGGAACGTCAACAGATCAATCGCACGCTTCGTCTCGGCAAGTTCCCGCTCAATCGCCTTAAGCTCGCCCTCCAGCTGCCAGTTGCCCACCAGCCACGCATTTTTGCCGTAGCTGTCCAACAACGCTAAGTGCGCTCGCCGTGCAGACACATACGCGTGCGAGGCGTACGCCCGCGACAAAAGCGCACCGAGTTCGGATGGTGTTGGCGAGGATGGGGCTTCCGGCGCCTCGTACCGCGAGAAGTCGAGCGCTGAAAGCTTGCTTGTTGGGTCGGCGGCTATTCGCGCGTACTCTTCGGTCATGAGCGGGGTGAGTTTCGGTGTGTAGGGGAGGGGAAACAATGCGTGATATGGATCGTCGGTTACGAGGGTGCGCTCGGCGGTGATGAGGGCGTGGGCGGCGGCGAGGGCTTCAGGAGATGGTTCAGGGTCGATATCTATGATGGCTGGTGTAAGCATTTGGCGGACTGGGACCGGAAGGCGACATACAGGGGAGGGATTCGTGGACGGCGGTGATAGGTGCCATCTCGAGATCTCAGCCTGGTGCGCGTTTCAGGCAAGGGTTGGGAGGGTGTGCGTTGGAGGAGGTTTCTCGAGGTACTGCGGTGGACTGCATGGGGAATGTTTGGCTGATGGGATTTGGAGTTCACAGTTGCGACCGCGAAATTTATCCCCACTGTGGGGAAGCAGGGGCCAGGCTGGGACTCGCACATCATCGCAGAGAGCATCATGTTGGAAGGGATAAGTGATAACGTTAATACACATCGCTAAAGGAGCAAAAAATAGAGAAGGACAACAGACAGTATCATGTTGGGCATGTCAGAGGGTATGGCCGGGAAGAATGTGCTCTCCGGAACTGGAGGCTTCGGACAACCAGCAAGATCACAATAAACAACTCGAATTATCAAGAGCATGTCTCTTCGTACTGTGGCGAGCGCCCCCCTATACTGTAAAAAGGAGGGAGAGAGAGGGTGTGACGCTGGTATTTGCACCAAAGATGCCTATCGCCATCGCCATCGCAACTGTATTATACGATAGATTTTAATCATAAAACGCCTTATATAAGTAAGAGCAAGGCATCTGACCACCCTTTACAATCAATCGTTTACTATCTTCAAGGCGTTGAACCCCCAGTTCGAATGCCTTGGGCTTACCCGTATACGGCGTTTTACAATTGGAACCTAACGGGCATTACAGTTGTAATAGCCACGGTAATCGGCATCTTTAGTGTAAAAGCCAACGTCCCGCCCTTTCTCCAGTACAGGGGGGGCGCTCGCTACAGTACGAATAGACGTGCTCATTATCAATCAACTTGGATTCAAGATTTTGCAGATCACTCGTCTTCTAGAGACTCGCCTATCTAGGTAGTTGGAGGCAATACGTATTGGTCCTTGAATTCTTAAAGATTCACCTTCTTGAGAGGGCCCGTATCCTCGTTAAGTCTCCTTATTATCAGACCTCCGAGAGCTTCCAAGAAGTCAACTCTGAAAGGCGGCGCAACGCGAAGCCGCTCGCCAATGCTGCAGCTGACCCCTGTTGCATCTCTAGGTCACAGCGCATGCAACAGGCTCTTTATCGAATCGGGCTCGTTACGGCCGAGGTGGGATGACGACACATGCCGAGACGAAGCGCTGGGTTGTCACCAACTTAAATCCAGCTTGCCTCCCAACGACTTCATAGTTATTATCTAAGATTACCTTCTTATCGCTTTAAATGCAGGCTCGTTGAATTATTCTCTGTACATCCTTGAAGGATGCATATTTTCAAGAGCGACAGACAGCCCCTCCTCGTCACCCGAGACCGCGACCTCAACGATACCAAAAACGTGTCGCGCCCTCTGGTCCATCGAGTGACCCTTGCTCAAAAGATATCATGCGCTCTCGCAGTCGCTCTCACGCTTGTCGTGCTAGCGTGCAATATCCTGAAGCTGGATCATGGCCGTTGGATTGGCTTTCTTCTCGACAGTCATGAGCAGACCGACACGACACAAATGATGGGAGATAAATATCTTCTTGGTGTCGGGAAAGCTGACATCACTGGGCCTGTCGCGGAGATAAACCTGATGGGCTATGCCGACCCAAAGCAGCTGGGTACCGGCTTGCGTCAGAGACTCTATTCGAGGGCCTTTATCGTTGGAAACGTTGACCACCCCAGCGACCGGTTCGTTTACTTGGTGCTGGACATTCAGTCTGGGGACACGGCCATTCGATACGGCATTATCAATGCTCTAGAGAAACTCGGACCGTCGTATACAGTCTACGGCCACCACAACGTTGCTGTAACCGGCACACACTCGCATTCGGGCCCAGGAGGCTGGTTGAATTACCTACTCCCTCAGATCACAAGCAAGGGGTTTGACCGTCAGGGATACCAAGCCATCATAGATGGTGCGGTGCTATCCATCCGCCGCGCCCACGAGAACGTGCAGCCTGGATACCTCGACGTCGGGACCACCAAGGTGCATGGCGCCAACATCAATCGCAGCTTGTTCGCCTACCTTGCAAACCCGGAGGAAGAGAGGGCACGGTACAATATCAGCGTCGAGAATGACGGCTCGGTCGAGAAAGATCTGACACTTGTCAGGTTCCAGCGGGCTTCGGACGGGAAGAACATTGGCGTTCTAACATGGTTCCCAACGCATGGGACTTCGATGTTGGGCAACAATACTCTTGTCTCTGGTGACAACAAGGGAGTTGCGGCCTATCTGTTTGAGAAGAGTATGCGTCGCGAAGCCACAGCTGCGGATGATTTCGTTGCGGGATTTTCCCAGGCCAACGTGGGCGACACGAGCCCCAATGTCCTCGGTGCATGGTGCGAGGATGGCTCTGACCAGAGGTGTAGTTTCGAAAACAGTACTTGCAGCGATGGCAAATCACAATCCTGTCACGGCCGGGGGCCGTTCTTCAGGGTCAGGGATAATGGGGCTAGCTCGTGTTTCGAGATTGGGAAACGCCAATTTGAGCCCGCCAGAGCTCTCTACGACAATCTCACACGAAATCTCGTTCCTATCCGTGGTTCATTGGTCAAGTCTTTCCACACATTCCACAACATGTCGGGCTTTACGTTCCGACTTCCCAATGGGTCGGAAGGTCGGACTTGTCCTGCAGCGCTCGGATACTCTTTTGCAGCGGGAACCTCGGATGGTCCAGGAGCGTTTGATTTCACTCAGCACAGTGGCAACGAGAATACGACATCTCCGGTGTGGAAAGTGGTCTCCCGCTTCCTCAAGAACGCGAGTGAAGAGCAGCGTGCCTGCCACAGCCCCAAGCCCATCCTCTTGGATGTAGGGGAGATGCGCAAACCGTACCCGTGGACACCAAACGTGGTTGATATCCAAGTGTTCCGTGTGGGTCAGCTGCTTATTATCGTCAGCCCAGGCGAAGCCTCCACCATGGCCGGTCGACGTTGGAAAGAAGCCGTTCGTGGAGCTTCGGTTGCTATGTTCCAGCATGAAGCTAGATATGCTTCACCTCCTGTCGTGGTGATTGGTGGACCGGCCAACAGCTATACCCACTACATTACCACCGAAGAGGAGTACTCGATACAGCGCTATGAAGGGGCTTCGACACTGTACGGTCCGCACACGCTGGCTGCTTACATCAACGTCACCTTGTCTTTCCTGCCGTATCTTGGCGCTAGTGTCGCACCCCCTCGACATAAGGGACCTTTCCCGCCAGACAACTCAAACCGGTCATTGTCTTTCGTCACAGGGGTTGTCAGGGACGGTCCGCCATTATTCAAGAGCTTTGGTGATGTTTTAAAAGACGCAAAAAGGATCTACCAGCGAGGCGAGCACGTTGCAGTAGCCTTTGTCGGGGCGAACCCGCGGAACGACCTGCGACTAGAGGGGACATATGCCTCAGTTGAGAAATTGAACGTACCTTACGGTAGCGAAGCAGAAAACGAAATCTGGGAGCCAGTGCGAGATGATGGAGATTGGACGCTCGTGTACAACTGGCGGCGAACAAGCGAACTGCTCGGATCGAGTGAGGTTGAGCTGGTTTGGGAGACGGAGGATTGGGCGGAACCGGGTGTCTACCGGCTCAAGTACTTTGGAAATTCCAAGAGCCTCGGAGGCACAATCACTCCTTTCGAAGGAGTGTCTTCTGCATTTACGCTGCTTTGATGCACAGATGGACCAGGGCGTTGAACGTGCGTTCATCATCGGTCACGTATGAGATACCCAGGGAATTTGCATAAAATAGGATGGTTGATAAAGATATTTGATAGAAAACCCTTGTCCTGTTCAAACCGTAGCTTTTGTAATCCAGCGCCAGATACGAAGTACCTATCTGTCAAAGAACACGGGGTTCAAAATCTCCAAGTGACCAGTATCGAGTTATCGGGGCACCTGTGATGAGTCAACCCCGCAACTGCCTACCTCTGAAGCGAGCCATTCCTCAAGCCCCTCCACCCCACTTGTTGACGCAGGGCAGCTTAAGGCGTCTTGTGCGCACCTAATCTTCATCTTCTTAGACGTTCTGAAATTTAGCTCTGCTCTCCACAAAGGCACTTTGGTGGGCTTCACCAAGCGCACGAAAGTTCGACGATAGGCGTCTGGCGCCACTTTCTCCACTCCGCCACCTCTCTGTTGCCTACAACCTCTAGCCACCAAGCCCACGACTTCGAAGCTTTTGACACACGCGTTCGCAAAACAGCCATCCGCGATTCGCAAATCTAGTACTTCGAGCCCTCGCGATGTTGAAAATATGGTCCATGGTAGGTACTTGTCACCGACGCTATGTATCATCTGACACCTGCGACAGAAGAAGGAACAGCAGAAGGCTGAAAATGCCGAAGGAGCTGCTGGCGGAAAAAAGAAGAAAGTGACTGCGGCACAATTACGCGTGCAAAAGGGTGAGTCCCCGTCACTGATGGAGCACATTCGTAAGCATGTCCTTATTCTGGCACCGCTGACCGATGCCTCAAGATCTTTCCGAGCTTTCTCTGGGCACGACGATGAAAACCGAGTTCCCCGACCAGGACAATATCCTCAGCTTCATCCTCTATATCGAGCCCGACGAGGGAATGTACCGCGGCAGCCGCTTTAGCTTCACATTCAATATCACACCGAGCTTCCCGCATGAGCCTCCCAAGGTGCAGTGCCGCGAAAAGATCTACCACCCGAACATCGACCTTGAGGGGAAAGTTTGCTTGAATATCCTGCGCGAAGATTGGAAGCCGGTCCTGAACCTCAACGCAGTCATAGTAGGCCTGCAGTTCTTGTTCCTGGAGCCGAATGCAAGCGATCCGCTGAACAAAGAAGCTGCCGAGGACCTGCGGACCAACAGAGAGGCATTCAAACGCAATGTCCGTGTGGCCATGGGCGGAGGTTCTGTCAAGGGAGTCTTGTTCGACAAGACCCTAAAATAGTCGAACATGGTTTCAAGAGATATGAGATACGAGACTTAGTAGGGTTACGGATATATGGAGAGGAGGGTGGGCATAGATGCAAGCATCTCGCGGAGTTCGCGCTCGCGATCAAAGGGATCTGGGTTCTTGGGGCGATAAGGGTTATTTGTGTTTTTGGCATGGGCGTTGGCGCGCTTGCTTTCAAAAAAACAGGCACTATGATTACCGCCTTCTTAATCTGGTGATACTCCATGCCAACCGACTCCAGAGTGATCGTACTACGCATGAATCACAAGCAGTCGTCGAGAGAAATGTTGGTGGAGATGCAGCTTGCCGTCAAAACGGACCTCCGTCCCGGAAATAACTTGTTCGGCCCCGCACTTCGCCATCCAACCCCTGCCGTCGCCTTAGTTCCTTCCCTTGTGGGGAAATTCTTCTGGCCAACCAGATTGCTCCTCAACAAGTTCCCCACCAGTGCCCCACACACCTGAGAGGAAGTGACCGAAGTCGGTGTGAGCTCAGTAGCTGCAGGAAAAAATCAACTCACTGCAAGTCACAGACGGTGAACATAAAACCGAGAGCTCCCCGTTCCGCCTCAGCACCTTTTTCCTGAATCATCCCCACTCCAATCCCATCGAAATGGCCTCCAGAACCATGTCCAAGGCTCTCCGCAGCCCATTGGCCCGCCAATTGGTGTCGCCTGCCGTGCAACGCCGTACCTTTGTGTCGGCCATGGGTGCTCTGCGTGCCACCGCGATCTCTGCTCCCCGTGTTGCCCACCCTCCCCAACAGCAGGTCCGCGGCGTCAAGACTATCGACTTCGCTGGCTCGAAGGAGGAGGTCCACGGTGAGTTTATTATCGAAAGAGCCCGATTGCCTTTTTGCTAATCATCGGACACAGAGCGCTCCGACTGGCCCAAAGAGAAACTCCTGGTGAGTCACTCCGCTTCTCTTGATTCAATGACAACGATTGACTCTCTCGCTTGCAGGAGTACTTCAAGAACGACACGCTTGCACTCATCGGCTACGGCTCCCAAGGCCACGGGCAAGGCCTCAACCTCCGTGACAACGGCCTCAACGTCATCATCGGCGTGCGCAAGGATGGCAAGTCGTGGAAGGACGCCATTCAGGATGGCTGGGTCCCCGGCAAGAACCTTTTCGAGGTCGATGAGGCCATCTCCAAGGGCACCATCATCATGAACCTGCTCAGCGACGCCGCCCAGAGCGAGACGTGGCCCCACATCAAGCCCCAGCTCACCAAGGGCAAGGTACGTTGGTCGGAATGAGACTGTGGGGCTTGGCTGACCAGGCGTAGACGCTGTATTTCTCGCACGGCTTTTCGCCCGTCTTCAAGGATCTCACCAAGGTTGAGGTCCCCAAGGACATTGACGTGATCCTTGTCGCCCCCAAGGGCTCTGGCCGTACCGTCCGCTCCCTCTTCCGTGAGGGCCGCGGCATTAACTCGTCCTTCGCCGTCTACCAGGATGTCACCGGCAAGGCCGAGGAGAAGGCTGTTGCTCTCGGTGTTGCTGTCGGCAGCGGTTACCTCTACAAGACCACGTTCGAGAAGGAGGTCTACTCTGACCTCTACGGTGAGCGTGGCTGCCTGATGGGTGGCATCCACGGCATGTTTCTCGCTCAGTATGAGGTTCTCCGCGAGCGCGGTCACAGCCCCAGCGAGGCTTTCAACGAGACTGTTGAGGAGGCTACCCAGTCCCTCTACCCTCTCATCGGTGCCCATGGCATGGACTGGATGTTCGACGCCTGCTCTACCACTGCCCGCCGCGGTGCCATTGACTGGACCCCCAAGTTCAAGGATGCCCTGAAGCCCGTCTTCAACAACCTGTACGATTCGGTCAAGGACGGCAGTGAGACCAAGCGCTCGCTCGAGTACAACTCGCAGCCTGACTACCGCGAGAAGTACGAGAAGGAGCTCGAGGAGATCCGCAACCTGGAGATCTGGCGCGCCGGCAAGGCTGTTCGGTAGGTTTTTTCCGTCCTTATCGTCGTGGCGGCCATTCTAACCGTTACGTAGCGCTCTTCGCCCTGAGAACCAAAAGTAAGTTGTGTGGGATGGCTTGGGATGGCGAACTGGCTTGCACGGCTGTTTGATGCTCTTTGACATGGGGAGGCCAAAGATACCTCGGGAAAAGGGATCAAAAGCATTCGTTACTTTCTTAATCTGGGTCAGCTGTACGACTGTGTATATATTGTGAAGCTGATAATGGAGTTTGTCTTTTCTCAGTCGGCAAAGAGTTTTCCCAGTGTTTCCAAATTGACATTACCGCCGGTGAAGACGATGGCGAGATCCCAGCCATCCTCACCGGCTTCTTGCTCGACCATGTTGCGGAAGTCTTCATTATACAATGCGACAGCCAGAGGGACTACAGCGCTTGGCTCGACGACAAGCTTCATGCGCTCGTATACTAGACGCAGGGCAGCTTTTATCTGGTCCTCGGTGACAGCGTAGAAGCCTGCAACGAGGCGCCTTTCGTAAATGACAGACCACGGAATGTCGCCGACTGGCGTCCTCAGCCCATCGGCAATCGTCAATGTCTTGACGCTAGATATCCTCTCACCCGTCTCCGAGTAGTAGGCCCGCCGTGCATCATCAGCACCCTCAAACTCTGGCTCCGACCCAAACACGCGGATCCCCATCCCTTCACACGATAATGCTACTCCAGACAGTAATCCCCCCCCTCCACACGGTGTCATGATAGCATCCAGCCTCCGCCCTGGCCTCAGCTCCTCATACTGCGCCTGCACCTCCAATCCCACCGTCCCTTGTCCCAGAATGATATCCGCGTGATCATACGGCGGAACTAGCACCGCCCCCGTTGAAGCTATCACCTCCGCAGTCACCGCCTCCCGCTCCGATGACGTAGACCCGCTGAATACCACGTTCGCTCCGTACCCGCGTGTCGCGGCAATTTTGGGAGGTGCGCTGATCGAGGGCATCACGATGTGCGCGGGGATGCCAAAGGTTTTTGCGGCTAGGGCAAGAGCTTGCGCATGGTTTCCGGAGCTGTGCGTCACTACGCCGGTGGTGGCCAGGGCGGGCCAGATTTGAGGGTCAAGAGAGAGGCGGGAGAGGGCGTGGAAAGCGCCGCGGGCTTTGAACGCGCCGATGCGTTGGAGGGATTCGCATTTGAAGTAGAGGCGGAGGGTGGGGTTGGCGGGACGGTTCTCGGGAGGGAGTGTGGTTTGGGGGCTGGAGGCAAGGGTGCTGAGCGTGGTGTTGGTGAGGAGAGGGGTGAGATGAATGTGTGGACGGATGAGGTCGTGAGCGGCGACGACGGAGTGGCGGGTCAGAGGAGGGGAGGTTGATGCCATGTTGGTTGGTTGGATTTCAGATTTTGGGCTTGGTTTTGGGCTTTTTTCTTTTTTGGCCACAGGAGATAGGTTCAAGCATATATCTACACTCCGCTACACTACCATCGAGTCCAAGACTGTTGCCTCGCTGTGTTAGTGCGTGGTGGTCAAACATCATCGCCGATAACGGAGTCACGTTGCACTCGGCATTGGGTCAACCGTCAGCAACGAAGCGGAAGCACATGGAAGGCTGGTATAAGGTGCGAATATGGCAGAGATTCTTATCATAATATTCTTGTGGGGACGTCCTGTCGATCCGATGGTAGACAGCTATGCATTGAATTGGCTCAGCACTGCCTCAATTGTGACTTGAAAAAAGGCGGCGAGAATTTGTTGGCTGCTCATTGACCGTGCAGTTAAGAGCGTCATGACCATGCAGGACGGTAATATGGGCAGGCGGTGTAAACGGAGGAGACAAACGGTTAAGCCCCGCTCCACTCGGTCCCATTATTTCAACGGCCGGAATTGGGCCGGCCGTTTCGTCAGAGCGCAGGCCGGCTATGACCGGAGATTTGCGGAGCTTTGCAGGGCATTGCGTAGAGTTGCGGAGAGCCGACGATTCCATGACTTATCATTACCCAACAGGTACGGTACTTGGCACCATAGGCGTGGATGGTGAGTGATGCTGGCGTTTCTGGACCCGGGTTGCCTACCTGCATAGATACTACTTTTACGTTAGGAACGAGAAAAATAAGTGACACCCGTATACAGTGCAGAGCTTTGTCAGGCGAGATGACCAGTTCAATCTAACAAGAGTTTTTTCCCCTTGGAATCGCCCTGCCTAAGTTTCTTCAGTCAAGTGTCGTGTCATGAACACAGCTGTGGTATACAATATGACCTACGTATGTCTCACTGAAGCCTATCCGTCAAAACACCATGGGAAGATACATGCCTATTGTGCAGCTTCTGACTGTCAAGGTCATCTGCTCTCACCTCACAAAGAGTGACAAAGAGAAATCCAACGGCCGAGTCGGATGAAGCCACATGGTTCGGCTGACAACGCTGGCCCTGCGCCGCTAGGAAGGGAGAGGGGTGGTGAGGCCGGAATAGATTCCGGCCACGGTGTATATAGGTCCGGGTGAGGTTTGACCAAGCGCCCTGGAAAAAAAAGAAAGGGTCCTCAGACCACACACATCTCAAGGAGAAAGGAAAGGAACATAATGGGCTCACTAGCACACAGCGCTGAATTTCCAGTCCTCGAGGACCCCCTCCCCGAGGACACATCCCTCCCAGCCTTCATGGTGTCAACAACACGAGGCTTTCTCCCTCGGATGGACCCCGTCGTCAATCTTCCGTCCGAGTTCGACCCGCTCGAGTTCTTGCTGCAGCGCATGCCCGTCAAGATGCTTGATGGATTTCCAGGTTTGCTGGCACGGGGAGAGCTGGGCGATGCCGTCAAGACCGAACTTCCGGACCTGACCGAGTGCGTCGACAAGTATGCCGACAACCTGCCGCTGATGAACGCCCTATACCGGGACTACTCGTTCCTGGCGTCGGCGTACCTACTGGAGCCGTGCCACTTACGGTTTGTGAAGGGTGAGCCGTACGGGTTGGGAAGGGATGTGTTGCCGGCGAATATTGCGAGACCGATTGCACGCTGCGCGAAGCTGTACGTTTGTATCTCCTCCCCCTTTTTACCCCATCATCTTCTTCCCCTGCCTGCCACTTAGCATCGCCTGTCCCTCCCAGAGACAGTCTTCACTCTGTTCAGATTCTTCTACCCTTATTCTCTTCCACATTTGTACCTCTTACCCAATCACCCTGCCTATAGACATGTCTTCATTTATACATCTCCTCTTTACATATATACTCACTTCCCACCAAGGTGTGGCTTCAAACCCTTCATGGAATACGCCGGTTCCTACGCCCTGTTCAACTACCGCCTCGTCACCCCCACCGCCGGCCTCGCTCCATCCAACGTCCGTCTCATCCGCGCCTTCGAACACGGCCTAGACCCCTCCTCCTCCGAAGCCGGCTTCGTTCTCGTCCACATCGACATGGCGCGGCACTCCCCCATCCTCATCACCTCAACCCTCACCGCCCTCTCCGCCGCCACCTCCCACCCCCGCAACCGTAACTCCGTTAACATATCCCTAAACTCCCTCGCATCCACCCTCCGCACCATTAACACCACCATGGAAACTATGTGGGCCCGCTCCCGTCCGCAACAGTACACGTCCTTCCGCACCTTCATCTTCGGCATCACGGCCCAGTCCATGTTCCCTCACGGAGTCCTGTACGAAGGGGTCTCCCCTCCTGGCTCTCCACCCCTAACTTTCCGTGGCGAATCCGGCGCCAATGACAGCATGATTCCTCTCGTGGATAATCTCATTGGTATCCCCATGCCGGACACGCCCCTGACCAAAATCCTACAGGACTTTCGTCAGTACCGGCCGAGTAACCATCGGGATTTTCTGGCGTGGGTGAAGGACCGGGCGGAGGGGGTAGGGTTGAAGGGGTGGGCTTTGGATGGGGATGACACTGAAGGGAGGGATGAGACCAGGAGGGCCTGGCTGCGTGTACTGAATCAGGTGAGGGATTTCCGCTGGCGGCATTGGTGTTTTGCCAGGGAGTATATCATTAAGAGAACGAGTCATCCGACGGCGACGGGGGGGAGTCCCATTGTGACGTGGTTGCCAAATCAGCTGCAGGCGGTGTTGGCCGAGATGGTGGCGCTGTATCATCGCTTTGTCGAGGAAGGGGATGAGCTCGGTGAGGAGGTATGTGACATGATGGATCTGGTAAAGCGGCAGCAGGAGACACTGCGCAAGGAGGTGAGCAAGTTCTGTGAGGAAAGGGGGGTTTCGGACCCTGTGGTGTGAAAGCTCACTTCCCACTACATTGATTAGTTCTCTCTAGTTCAAACGCCAGAAATGCAACCATCTCTTCAAACGCCGTGCAAAACAGCTAGAAAAGAAGTAAACCTCCTGCTATGCCGCCCAAGATCGCTACCCAGCTTGCCATGGCCCGGTCTACTTGTCTTGTTCCCTGGCCGGGGCGTGCTTTTGCAACGGTGGCCGTCGCCCCGTCTGCCACAGCAGAGCAGCTCACGGTCCCGCAATTGTATCCCGAAGGGCAACAGCCCGGTTCTGGGCCTGCATCGCTCCCGCACATGTACCACCCGTTTGCACACTCTCCCGTTGTCGCTGCCGGCACACCGCTGGCAGGGACGACAATTGTGACCCCATTTGCCGTGACAATTGTCGTCATGTCCATAGGCGGACAGCTCGTCGTCTCGCAGTTTCGACCTGTCTGACAGCAACCCCCACCCGCTGACGCCAGGCAGGCATAGAAACCCGTCGGGCAAAATGTGGCAAAGCCATCTGTCGAGGATGATGTTGGGCGGAACGGCGCGCCAATCCCACTGTCAGTAATCGTGGGCTGTGACGGTGTAACCGACGCAGTCTGCGTTTGCGTGAGGGTGCTTGTCCTCGGCGGTGACTGGGACGGGGTAATCGTTACCACCACGGTGATCACTACCGTCGATGGTGTTGGCGCCTGAATCACCGACGTTGATGTACTCGTTACCGTTGTGATTCCGGTAGGAGCCTGCGCAACCGACTGCGAGCGCACGCCTATTTCCTCGTCAGCGTCCGTGCCATCCCATCAACTACCGTCATTCCACGAACGAGAGAGAGACAGAAACTTACAGCCCACCCCCTGACACACAAACCCCGGAATACAACAGCCCCCTCCCACATCCGATCCACACCCCGTACTCCCGTCTGTACACTGCTTGACCGCACCCGCACATGTCGCTCCCGCAGGACAGCAGCCGACAGGCCCCAGCCCTGTATCCTGAACCTGCACACACGTCTCGCCGTTCCGACAGCATGAGTTTTGAAACCCAATCGCGCCACACCCACTCGTCCCAGCCGGGCAAGCCCATTGTCTTTTGATCAGGCCTCTCCTCCCACCACGACCAGGTAGTGTCTCATCAGGACCCCCTGAACCCAACACCGCAAACGGCGGGTACAATGGCCAGGATGAATTTCCCATCCCCGCTAGTGACTCTGGTGCTTCCTCCCTCCGGACAAGGTCAAGACCTCCATAATCAGCCTGGTTCTGTTGGTTGTGAGGATGCCATTGCCGATGCGCCGGGTTGAAAGCGCACCATTCGGCGTGGAACTTGGCACCCTGGTCGGGGGGCATTTTGCGTATTTCGGTGGGGAGGAGATCATGTTGTGGCGGAGGAGATGGGGAGGGGGAATTGCATTGCGCCGAGTCGATTTGCGAGGCGATGAGCGCCCAGAGAGGGAGGGGGAGGCGCATATCTCAAGAGCGAAGGTTACTCGCGGGGCATCTTCAAATATGGGAGTAGGCGGACCTCGTTGGGGTGGTATGTAATCACCTATCCGAATGGTTGAGTGCGAATGGCTGTCGCAACGGTGCGAAGGTTTGTCTGTTTGGCGCCCAAAGTTTGTTGATTTAGGGACCGACCTTGGCGCCAAAAACATGAACCCCTTCAAGGTCCAGGGTCTGCAGTAGGTTCTGGAGAGGGTGCGCGTGGTCACGTGGCTAGGCGAAGTTGGGGCTTTTGGGGTGGCTCTTGAACTGAGACAACGCGTACCCGGGCGGGCTCCCACCCTTCATGACCTCTTCATCTATAACTTCATACACGTGAATGCTTGACTTATGCACTTGTGAAGAGCTTTGCCGCCTTGACTCTTGTTGGCAGGTCGCAGTATCAAAGGCACTCTCCTGCCCAAGAGAATAAAACTGACTTCCACTGCAATCATATCTGATCGCGTTAGTATAAGGAAGCGTTGAGGGGAAGGAAGCCGGCACCGGTTCTTTGGGGTAACGTTATGCTGTTTCTGGGCTCCATCAACCCTTGCAGGGTCCTTCGTCGCTCGACGCCTCCAGCTCGTCCAAAACTGGGATGGCCCATCACCCAATCCGCTGCCATCAGCCGTACTTGGCGTCGTTATCCTGGGCAATGCATAGAATACCTGTAGTTACGTCAACCCAGAGATGTCGCGTTGCTCTTTTGTAGCGAATGTTTCCAATGCTTTACGAGGTTGACGGTCACATTCTCGACGTGTCCATCGACGGCTACCGGTTCGCAAACGTTGGCACCTCCGCATGTGTACAACAAGGCCTCTCGCATGGGGGCTCATAGCATAGGTAGGCCGAGTGAAGCGCGCAGCGGAAGGGCTCCTTAGAAAACCCAGGAAGAAGACGAGGGATACGGAGCTGTTGGCCTCGAAGCTCGAGCTGTTGGTAAGGCTAACAGGCTTCTTTGAGCTGTTAGCGTAGGGACCACACACCTCTAGGGGAGTAGCCCAGGTGAGTTTACAGGTGTCTAGCCTGTGAAGTGACATCTGTGGTCTTTGGCCGACTTAGTGGGTGAACAGGGAAGATTAGAGGGAGCAAATGGTCAGGCTGCCGCTTCCACTGTCAGCCCTCAATGGCTACACATTACATAAGATCCTCTGTGTCAGAAGTCAGTTAGTGATGGAGTAGGCGGTTTTATGAACTTTATCCCCCAACATCACCTCGCCAGGCAAAGCAGCAGGTTCCCGAGAAAGAAAGAAAAAACGAGAGAGAACTCAATTCTATTCTACTCTACACGGCGATTTTTTTGTCATCTATGCTATGCGAGAGGGAAAGAAAACAGGAAACAACCATAAATACCTACCTAACCACGCAAAACACAATCCGCCAAAATTGCATTGCAAACCCGCTTTTGCATTTTCTCCCCTTCCCCCGGAGCAGGACACCCCTTGTCAAAATGACTTCCGATCGCTGTGATGATATTGATGGTGGCGGGGTTCTGACTGTGAGTAAAAATATAATCCCAAGGGGGCGGAACTCGTTCTGAGCTGATTTGTGCAATTGAGCGTCCGACCCGTTGAGAGAGCATCAATCTGACAGCAAAATCCGAAATGTAACCAAGCAAACTCCCAACCATGCCGTGATTTTATTGTTTGCAACAAAAGGGTTCCGGCTGAAACCTCCTGATAGAGGAAATCGCTCTGATGTGCGTGAGTACAAGTATGCGCTCAGTTTGCTCGTTCATGTCATATCGTGCGTGTTATGTCTTCATAGGAAAACGGGAATCACTTGTCGTTTTCATTCTCTTCCTTCAGCGCCCCAAGGAAACGAGGTGAACTGATGCGAGTGCTGTTGTAGGGGTTACCCGTGCTTTGCATGGTGTGGTGAGATGGAGGCGGACCGATGGGCCCAAATGGCGATGAGAGATGTGCTACTCATGACGGTCAGAGCCTGCCTGAGAATGCCGAAAGGAGAAAGGAAAGAGAATAAAAAAGGAAAAAAAGGCAAACTTACCAGTTGCGCTCAAGGCACGACTGCCCTCTCGCCAACTACTACTGGTAAGACCGCTGCTGCTGTTGATGCCCCTTCCCCAACTGGTGCCACCGCCCCAAACGCCTCCAGCGGACGTGCCCTGACCGACTGCACGGGACCGTGGCATACCCATGCCCAAACTTGGGGCCACACTCGGTGACGACGGCAACAAAGACGGCGACAGCGATAACGACAGCGACGAGGACGAGGACGAGGATGAGGACGACGACGACGACGACAGCGGCGGCTTGGATGACAGCGAGGAACAGACAGAGCCGACTGCTGGAGGTCCCTGGCTGGGGCCGAGGCTCTGTCGTTGCCCAGCGCCAACACTCACCCCGAAACCACCACGGCCAACTGCATCACCACCACCAACACCAACCCCATTTTCAATTCCCGTCCCCGTTCCTAGCTCCAACCCTGCCAAGCCCGAAAGAACCTGGGCCTTTTCCTTCTCTCTCTCCCGCTCCCTGCCCGCCAGCCTCGCCAACTCCGCCTGCTGTCTCTTCCACCAAGTCGGCAATCCGTGAAACAACCCCAGCATATGCTGCGTCGCCTTGTCATGCGGCATTTCGTGCTTGTACTTGCAGCCCTGCTGGGCGAAGGCGCAGGTTCCTTCGTGGACCCATTTGTCGCAGTAGACCTTTGCTCTCCGCGGCCGGCTTGCTGTGGTTATGGCTGTTGGGCCCCCTGGGGTGGTTGGTGCGGTTGGTGAGGATAGACCCTCGCATGTGGAAGGGGGGCTGTCGTTGGCATTGGGAGTTGGGGTTGGAGCGGAGGCGATGATGGTGTCGATTCGGGACTGGATTTTGTTTTCTCGTCAGTTACTAAAGGCGGCTGAATATACAAAGCCAGGTTTCCTATCTGTCCGGGGCGAGAAAAGGTCGGACAGAGCATATTTTGCGGGGAGTGTTGGGGAACTGGGCGAGAGAACCACTCGAGAGTGTTCAGAAACCGAAATTTCGGGAACGTACCTGAAGGTCTTCCTTACTCCCTAGGGCCCGAGCTGGCTTCGGTGCAGAATGGGCTAAGAGGGAGACGGGCTCGTTGTAAAGCCAGATACCATCTGCGTTGGGAATGTTTGGGGGCATCAGCACATAACTGCCGGCCTTTTCGATCTGCTGGGGAGGGATATCTCGGAGGGGAGGAAGCATGTCGGCCGGAATGAGTCTTGTATAGCGGCCATTAGGGCGCCACAACAGGTATTTGTCAAAAGGGGGAAGTGTGTAACCGCAGCTGTCGAGACTGCCTGAGGTGCTGGGGGTGCTCTGGGCCCATGTGTATGTAGTTGAAGTGGGCGTAAAAGTCGGCGTGACGTTTGGGGTAGCCTTTGGTGTAGATGCTGGCGTGAAAGCAGGCGCTTGGGAGTCGGCCAAGTCGGGGCCTTGCTGACTTGACATGAACCGTTTGTCCGTGTCACTACAAGTGGGAAGCTGGATCAGACTTGGCGGCCCAGCTGTTTCGCCGTCCATCTCCAGGCCTGGATTAAGCATTCGTCAGCATCAGCGTTTATAAGTACGTTCCACGGGACCAGCTTACCCGGGGAATCGGACCGTGAGAGGCAGAGGGAAGAGGGGAGGAAGAATTGGCAAGTGTGGAAATTTCTTGTGCTGGTGGAGGAGGGTGCCACTGCCGAGTTCAAAGTGCGACTATCGCCAACCTTGACGCCGCCGGAAGATGCGGGCCCCGCAAGGGCATAGTTGCCCCTAGGCTGAGCACCGTACATGGCCAGCAGCTATAGAGAGGAGAAAACTATACTTGTTGCAAAAAGTACGGCGCCAGGGCAAACGAAGAAATTCCGGTTTGCCGACTGCGGGTTGGTTGAAGGGAGACCGCGTTGAACCCGGAAGGTGAACTCGCTGGCTTCCCGCAACTGGGCCCGCCCGTGGCCCTCGTTTAAATAGATTCTTTGCCAGTCCTTCTCCCGGAAATGCTTGTCTGTTAGCTGTCGTCTCTTCTCATATCAAGCCATTTGCCTCTGTATCTCGCTGCAGCTTGTTTCTGACCATCAAAGCAAACGGGCACATCCCACATTCCATCCCAGCCCACATAACCAGATCCCCTGCAGGCCTGATCAACATATGCCCAATGCATGGGTACATGGGCCACGGGTACGTGCAGGAGACATACTTCTGTTTGTGTTTCCCACGTGACAAACAAACGGCCTTTCTCTTCCCCTCGGATGACTGATGAGGAGTTGACTCTTAAGAAACAAGAAGTGAAGCAAAAGGAGACACCCTTTCTATGGTAGCCACGGCAGCCGTTTATCGGCTCTTTGGTCGTGAGCCGCCTTTTTCCTGTGCATTGCCTTTTTGACTGGCGTTATCATGGCGGAAAACCGCCATGTTTCGTGCTGGCGAGGCGGAGTGCAATCTGGAAAGGTGCATAGCACGAACCTAAGGAAAAAAAGCTGGCAAAATCTTGCTCGTCTCAGCCAGAATTGTGAATCGGCAATACCTATCAAGAGGTGGAATCCCGCCTCTTTACATCTCGCCTTACAGATGTTACTGCAAGCGAAAGCGAGCATCCGTCTCTATAAGCTGCCGTCCCAAGCCCAAGAACCCTACATTCTGGCCTGCCCCTATTGGTCCAGCCCGGCCTAGGAGCGGGGCTATCTTTCCTCCGGGTGCGGGTCTGGCCAGTAATACCCTTCCGGAATTGCTGGTTCTACCCGGTTTCCTTCGGCGCCACTCATCGCGCCCACTTCGTTCCCTTTCCACTCCATCCAATCTTACAGCCCGTGCCCATAGACGCGGGGGTTATCAACCACATTTACTAGGATAACCTACCATCCCAAGACCCCTCGGTGGACTGGAATAGCAACAGACTGCTCGGACGACATGATAAGTGTTGCTGTCCACACTCCTAATCTTGATTGCTGATATGTGTGTGCCTGCAGGTCATGCATAGATGCAAATCCCCGGATGCGATCTTCCTGTGCGTCTTGATCGCCATGCGAGGCGCTCATCTGAACTTCACTGAGTCTGGAGATTGGCCCATGAAGTGTACATCACGCGCTAGACTTGACGACGCGCTGTGCCATGCCATACCGCACTGCGATCGTAATAGGCTGTGATTGTTCTTGACTCATTGCGACGAGGGGGAGATTATGGCGCCGCCTAATTCTGCTTGGGTTATTCTTATGAGGAATGGGTGACGGCATCACCACCGGGAAGTGCGTGCTTCTCGCCAGTGGTAGTATATAGCGTCACCTTGATCTCCCCCTAACGGCAAGGCGGTTCGGTCCGCGGTTTTCCGTTATGATAACCGTGACCTGGGACTCATCTGGCAGCTACCTGTCAACCGGCGATTCAGGCGGGTCCAAACACTTCTTGGTCCAAGTACCAAGTCGGGTCCGTGTGGCTTACTACCTAGTCAGGAAGGCGGCACGGCTGGGCATTGGGAGCAACGGGGTTTTACCGGGGGGGTGATCTTCAACCGCCTTGTGATGTGTCACTTGGTGTAAAGGCCCAGCATGAGTACAATAGACCTCGGATGTCTGAAAACGCCACCTACAAGGAGTTTGAAAGAAGCAAGACAAAGAATGGGCAATCCCGGCTGGACAAAGGTGGTGGGTGACCTAGGCTGCCTTGGTAGGCTGCCCTAGAGGTGGGCCGATCTGTGCGCGCCAAGCAATTTGGAAAAAGGGGTCAAAACAAAGCCATGGCTCGCACCCTGCATCGCGGTCCATCGCCACTGACCAAGCTTGAACAGAATATGTGAGTGTAACAACCTATATACTGTGGTACCCTTTGGGCCGCTGCGTGTCGTCTGGATTGATAGCTGCTAGTAACGCGTGTGTCCATTTTATTGCCCTCCTGAACCAAAACAAAGCACTGGAACTAGCGCCTCTTGAACATGATAGCAATGCTAACTAGGTACCTTGGGTACCTACCTACCTAGGTAAATTCTCTTTTCTAACTAACCCTGCCGTATTCCCTATATTGCGTATAACCAAACCACGCACGGGGTTTGTTTGCAAAGCAGCCAGTTGGGTATAACTATTATTGCCTACCATCTCTAGAGTCCTTTTCAGGTATTCTACTCTAAAATTCAGCCAAAAAACCCCATTCTGTCCCGAACGAGCCTTCCCATGATTGATGATGCAAAAATGACCACGGCCTCGGGACCCAGTCGCGCGGAGGGTCTGTATTGATCTCCTCTTCGGGGACTCAAACGACGAGGGCTTCAGTAGGCACAGATATCTACTGATATAGGCAGACAGCATTGGTATCGATACGAGCTTTTCTCAACTTGTTTAGTGGGACGCCATGGCCTAGCTGATGATACGCTAGATACGCCGGACAGAGAATACAGTCCCATTGTCTTTGGTCAGACAAGGCTGCCCGAGTCCTGGCAGCAAGAAACCACAATCAGGGTCACATCAGGACCAGATATTCAGATCCGTCATTCAGCTCTCTGGCCTATAAACCTACAACAAATACACAATTCCACCCGGCCTTGTCCCCAAAATCTCGCAATTTCAAAACACCGCAACACCACCGCTATGCTCAGCCTCCATTCGGCTGCCGTGTCTGCTTCTTCTCTTGTAGCTTCACAAGTTTCTGTGTCAAAAAGTTTCTCTTGACTGCCATCTCACTAGGAACCATGGAAGGTGCCCTCCTCAACTTGTCCAAAGCTAAACGCAATAGAATCTCACTTGCCATCTCCGGACAATCCCAAGAGGGTGGGTGTAAAAAGCCGCATACTAGACAGGGGTCTTTGGGGAATTTTTGACACATCAGTTCAAATTCGCGTGATCGACCTCCATTCGGTCGGGGTCGTGCGTCTGCTGGTCGTGGACGTTGTGGTGGGAGGTCGGTTGGCTGGCCATTTGGTTGTCCATTTGGTTGACCAGTTGCTGACCTTGGTTGATCACTTGGCGGTCTTGGTTGCTGCCCAAGCTGCTGCCGCTGAACAACGGGTACTGCTGTCCCTGGCTGTTTGCCATTGACAGATCCTCGCTCATCTGGCCGTTTCCCTGGGATGACAATGTTACCGATTGGCTTCTGGTTCTGCCGCGGATCACGACTCGTGTCTGCGTGGGTGTCGATGGGATTGGTTGGGTTCGCGGACTTCGAGGGGTTCGCGGAGTTCGGGGAGCGCGAGGGCTGCGACGAGTCGGAGTCTTGGGAACTTGTGAGCTGCTGCGTGACTTGGTAACTCTTTGAGGGGTTGAAACAGTTGCTATCGCCGCCTTGGGCGTGGCCTTATCCGGCGTACGCGCACTTCGCGCAGCCTTTCTGGAATTACCAAGAGAAGGAGATGCTTTACCTTTGCCTTGGGTCAGAGCTCGGTGCTGGGCAATGTCGATAGTTGATGCACGAGAAACCGGTGTGTCCGGGTTCTCATCAGACTCCGTGTCGCTCTCGTCACCTCCGCCAACAAAGTCCTCGTCGACCGACTCTTGGTCGGACTCTGCGGGGAGCTCTTGCTCAAAGTCGAATCTCTGAGCCGTGTAGTTAGTAGCCTAGATGTTGTTAGCTTCAATCCACCTTCAACCCATGTCTGAACTTACTCCACGACGACGACCACCGCGTCCGAGGACTTCCTTGGTCCGCTCAGCCTCTTGCCGAGCCTCTTCCTCACGCTGCCGCAGAATCTCATCCCACGCGCCCACGTTGATCTCATCATTAGCGACCTGCATCTCATCTGCGAACTCCCCACCCTTGTCTTGGGCCCAGACACGCGCAAAGGCAAATGCCGATTCAGCTGACTTCTCACCGTCCTGTCTGGTCTCTTCTTGGACCGAGCGATCGAGAAGCTTGTCGACTGCAGCCGAGTCATATACAATGGACGCCTTCTTCTCGCCCTCGCCGAATAAAGCGGCAGCGCCATGCTTCAGGACGGACTCGACGTCGTTGAGCGCCTCGCCCTCCTTCCCATCCATCGACTCGATTAGAAGGTGATCGAGAGCCATCTTCTTGCGACCGATTTGGAGAATCTTCTCCTCAGCTGAGTCAACCGTCATCAGTTGGAAGCAAAGGACCTTTTTCTGCTGTCCAATGCGGTGCGCACGTGACAGGGCTTGAATATCCTGGTGAGGATTCCAATCCGGGTCTAGAATAATCACCGTATCGGCGGTGGCCAAGTTGATGCCAACTCCGCCAGCTCGTGTCGACAAAAGCATGCAGAAAATGTCCGAGTTCGGCGCATTGAATGCGTCGATCTTCTTCTGCTTCTCCAAGCTTGACAAGCTGCCGTCCAGTCGTGCGTATCTGATGCCTAATCCCTCGAGGAAATCTTCGAGGATAGTAAGCTGTTCGAGAAATTGGCTAAACATTAAAACACGATGGCCACGATCCCGAAGCCTGGGTAGCATTATCTCGAGCAGGACAAGCTTTGACGAAGCCTCTACCAGGCTGCGTCGCATGACGTCTTCAGTCGTATTACGATCCTCGATGGCCTGACTGTAGACGAAGGGGTGGCAGAGACATTTCCGCAGCTGCATGAGAATGTTGTTCAGAGAGCCGCGTTCTGTTGCCTTGAGCTTGCCCTGTCGCAAAATAGACCGGATCAACTCTGGGTTGCGTTCCATAATCGACTTGCACAGCTTCGCTTGCAGGACAGACATGCTCACTGGGACAATAATTTGAGCCATTGGCGGCAAGAATGTAAGCACGCCAGCCTTGGTACGCCGCAGGAAGTAAGGCCGGATCATCGAGTGGAGTTCCGGCAGGTTCTCCTTGGTAATCTGCTCGAACTGTTGGTCGAGCTCCTGAGCGTCCATCGAAGGGTCGATGAACTGCAGGAGGTTGAACAACTCTCGCTTGTTGTTCTGAAGGGGCGTACCGGTAAGCAGCAGCTTAAACGGGACATTGAGAATTTTTAACGCCTTGTACAGCATATTTTCGTCGTTCTTCAAAGCCTGAGCTTCGTCGACGACAAGGCCTGCCCACTTGACCGAGTTGAACTTGGTCTTGGTCTCTGGGTCCTTGACCGAGTCGTAAGACATTATGACGACGTGCGCCTTGAGCTCACGGTTACGACCAGGGAACAGCTCGTACTCAAGGGCATATGACTGAGAGATGCGGCCGCCGTAGTAGGCGACAACTCGAAGACCAGGCGCCCACTTTTTGATCTCTCGGCGCCAGTTGGCGCACGTGGCATTGGGAACGACGATCAAGAACGGCCAGACCTTTGGGTTATCCTGGATCAGGCTCGAGAGGAGAGCGACAACCTGGACAGTCTTTCCGAGACCCATCTCGTCAGCCAGAATGACGTTTTTGGAGCTCTTGAAGTTGAACAGCATCCAATTTAGACCCTCCAGCTGGTAAGCCATCAGATTGCCGCGCTTAAGTCCCTTGGGCTGCTCCTTGACCTCGATCTGAGTGCCGAAGTCGAGTTCGCGGAACTGGTCGACGCGCTCCTTCATATTCCGCCACAAATCAACCTGAAAATGCAGGCCATTTAGATACTCTCGGTAGGCGTCGAGGAAACCCTCCCAAAGTGCCCCAGATGAGGGATCGGGCGGCGTGTCCCAAGCCACGTCGTTATAGCTCAAGCCTTCGTACTTGACCATAATTCTGGTCACATGGAGGACCCGGCTCAAGTCGTCCTCGAACTTCTCATCGCGCGGCAAGCGATTGTACCGCTTCTCGTCCTCCCGGTTCCGTGGAACGCTCTTAACGTCTAGAATAATGTCGGGTGTAATCCACGACTCGTGTATTGCCTCAGCCTCAGACCACCTCATAAGTGAGTCGCGAGCACGGTCGCCCTCGTTACCGTCGGCCTTCTCGCCGAGAGTACGTTTAAAGAACGCGTTGCGCATAGTTGCGGCTATGGTTCCGTATACCCAGCCGCCAGGAAGCCACACGCAGTGGTTGTAGGACTTATCCTCCCACTTCACCAGGTACTCGATATCATCTTCATTGAAGTCGAAGATAGTCTGGCCTTTTGTATACTTCTCACGGACGGAGGGTCTCCAGGCCACGAGAGACCCCACCTTCTTACCCGCGTGCTCTTGGCACTCCTTGCAATGCCAGGTTTTCCGGTACTCTTGAATTCGGGTTTTGCGAAGAGTAACCGTGTCTTGGGTGGCCGAGTTCCGGGCGCTAGTGGGTCTGGGGAGGTGTTCGAAGTGAAAACCTTGGTGGCACTTGACGCACCGGAACAATACGTTTTGGGGGTTATTAATAAGTCGCGCGTCGATCGGGGTAATAGGGTCGACCCCATCATTCTCGTGACGGAGCGCTTCCTCTTGCTTTGGCGTCTTCTTTTCCGAAAAGGCAGCACAGGACCGGCCCTTGGCGCGGCACACTTGGCATGTGTCTTGATGTGGCGCGCGCTCATCTTTCTTGCGATGAACACAAAGACAGAACCGGCACTGCATGACGAACAGGTCAGGACCAACTTTAGTCACACGCTGCTCTCTGCTGCTGCGCGTGCCAAGGCAGACCTTGTGCTGAACAACAGAACATCCCTGGCAGGGAACCAGTGGGCCCTTGTTCGGGTTGTCGCCGCCGTGACAGGTCTCGCAGGTGTCGCGGTGAACATTTTTCCATTCACCCGCGGGAGGCATTGGCTGGAACGCCTCGCGAATGCTAATCACTTTCCGTTCCGGTGCCGGCTTGTCCTCCTCGACGTAGAAAATTTCATCGTCGTCCTCTTCGATGTGATCGACCATCATTCTTGTATTTCTATTGCTTCGAGAAGACCGGCGTTTCTCAAACGCAACATCGGAGTAAGAAACTGCAGCTGAGCCTCGGACTCTGCCTTGGAGCTTCCTACGCTTCTTGCGCCTAGCCGTGACAATATCAGACTGCACAAACCCAAGATCTTGGTCTCGCTCGTCCGAATCCTGAAGTTCATCTCTATCATTTCGGCCTGAATAGCGCGTCAGAGTCAACTTTCTCTCCGATCGCGGTCTTAATCTCCGCATGATCCTCCCGGTTCCGCCCGACTGGGCCTCTGCGTCGGTGGATGACAGACGGGAGCTAGCACGAGTGCTGACTCGGGTGTTCCTGAAGTACGAACCGATATCTCGCTTTTGACGGGATGTGCCGAGAGCGTCGTCGCCAGAGTTATACTCATCGGCAAAATCGTCATCATAGTCATTACTCATGAAGTCACCATCGTCCTCGTCACGCTTTCTCTTTTTGGAGGCAGCATCGTATGATGGGGGCTGGTAGTCTAGTTCGTAGGAGGTCTGGTCAAGTCAGCACATGTCGGAATCATCAGGACATAACATTCCAGGTCTTGCCAAAGTTAAAGGGAGAAGAATTGGAGAATGGTGCTTGCGGCTTGTGGGCTGGGTGAAGGAATTGCGGAGAAACTGGTGGTGCGGAGGAACTGAGCAAGACGAGGAGGGAAAAGCGAGGGAGCAACTAGCAACCTCGACTTCAGTGTGCTCGTCACTTGGAAGCACACTTAAGGGAGCATGTGAGGATGCGAGGTGGTCATACCGAGGCTTCCGGTTCTTCCCAAATTGTCTCCATCTTGGAGGCGGCGGAGTGATCTTGGGGGCGGTAGAGAGAGAGTCCGGGAAGGAACCAAGAGAGGAAACGGGGGCAAAGGTAGCAAACAAGTAGGGGTCCTCGAGCTATGGTGGTTAAATGGTGGGAGAAAGTGGAAGGCAAGGGGCGCGCGGCTTTGACTTGAAAAGTTCAGAGCGGACCCTGCCCACGACAATCGCATCGTCGACCACCATCCAAGCCGCATCGCGGCTTCACACTAGAGCCCCGCCAGCCCACCGGGGAGGAAATGCTTCAGCTTGTCGCCATGACCCCCAGCTTCCCATCGTGACATACTTTCATCTTGAGCGAATCGTTCCCACACTTGAACAAGAACACACTCGACACTTGCCAAGACCTCAAGCCATATCTCATAATCCAGACTGGACAGAGTGTGGCTTTAAGACTTGTGCATCTGGCCCCCAGTAACCAGAAACATTGCATCCAAGGCGAGTGACGACGGTCTGCATGATGCGCAGAAGCAATAAGAAAGTAAGTGGAACGTACCTTTCTTCTCGCTCTGAGTCGCCGAGGTGAATAATGACCAGCAGGGATATGCTCGGGTTCATAGTCCGGAACTTCCACGTGATCAAAGGTCTCTCTCTCTTCTGGCGGCATCCAGTCAATCGCAACCTCAATCTCCGTCATCTTGATAAGATTTTCGCCATCCGTGTCGACTTCGTTTGCCAATTCGTTTGTGCTGGTAGTGCCAGCAACACTGGCTGTGGCATTGCCCCCACTGGCGGAGCCATTGCCTAGGCCATTGGCATGGGAGCTGCTGAAGCCATTGGGTAGAGGTGTCCCGCTGCGACTCTTGGTGCCTTTGGCTCTAGCTCGCTTCGAGAGTACAGGAGACTCTGAGAAATGTCGCTCGAGTTCAGGTTCGGGTGAGGAGCCATATTGGCTGGGGCCGGCTTCTGTGTCCTCGCTCGCAATGAGGGGCGTTTCGTTGTCTCGGATTTCCTCGTCGTCCGAGAGGTAGGATTGGAACTCGTAGCGCGCTGGTTCCTCGATGGTCTGGAATGGTTGGAGCTCATCATCTGGGCCCGAATGGTTGTTGCGCCCGGAGCGCCGCGACATGGCGGTGATTTCAATCGCAAGCCAAGTCACCTCGAGGCAATCTGCTCGCGCAGGGTGTCAGATAGGAGGAAAAGAGGAGAAATTGGGTAATATAAGGTCGTGAGCTTACCATCAGAGCCTGTGAGAAAGGAGAGGTTGTAGAAAGCTGTGTAGAGCTCCGCTTGCCATGGGGGAGGGGTGGTAAGCCAGGATGTGGTTTGGAATTGCGAATTTGAAGGACGCGACTGATGGAGAACACGCGTTGGAGAGGGCCTAGTAAACGTTAGTGTTTGGTGGGTTGCGGGGAGAAGCATCAGCACGCCCATTGGTTGAAGCCAAGGGTGTGCCGATAAAGAGGGGCGTGGCGCTTGTTATCGTGTGCTAGCGTAGAAAATATTCAGGGACCAAAGTAGTCCTTTCCGATGATAGTGTTCACGGAAGTTTTCTCATCGCAACACGAACGGATCTCTTTTTTTGTCCTGGGTTTTCTTTGTACGCTGAGTCTAGCTGGGATACATATATATATACTTGCTTTGCCGGAATATAGACGTGGTTTGAGGGTTCGTTGCATGCCTGGCAGAGGAAAAGGAAACGGGTGGGGAAGGAGGCAATCGCAATGCTTTCCTTACTTTGCAGGGCCACAAGGCCAATCAGTCTGGCGAATCCAGAAGCAACCGGCCGTTGTAACATGGCATCGCTTTCCGGCATTCACCAAGGCTTGCGTCGGTCTCAGAGGGTAGACCCCCGCGGCAGCAAGACCGCAGACGCCTCCAAACTACTTACCTACCGCGAGAGGAAGGAGGCACGCGAGAAGCTAAAAAACCCAGGATTCAAGATCATGAAGGGGAAAAAGGACATTACGAAGTACGCCGAAGAACTGAGGCCCCAATCTCGACGGGCCCGGTTTTACGATCCAAACTCGGGCTTCGGAAAGAAAAGCCTCGTCTATCAAGTGAAGTCCGGGCAGCTGCGGGAGGAACTTCGCAACATGAAAGATGACGGGGGAGATCTGTTCAACCAGAATATCATACCATTTGGCGACGAGAAACCAGAACGACGGAATCGATCTCGGCCAAGAGACGCAGGACGTGGGTTCCGCGACAGACGCGACCGACCAGAGCGAAGGCCACCATCGTTGGCAGCTGGTTCACTGAGGCCGCTTCGAGACTCGCGCCGAGATTCTGAAGGGGGCTGGTCAGGCTCCGGACGCTCCGATCTGACGACTACGCGAGATTCCGGGCGGAGAGCAACCCCAGAAACCTGGGAATCGTCCAGAGCCAATTCTACTCCTGTCAAGCCTGAAGACACAGAGTCAAAGCCCCGGCGCGACCATCACCCCATATCAATCCCCTACACCACGGCTGTATCCCAGTTTCTCTATGGCAAATCTGTTGTCGAAGCTGCCCTCCGAGGCGGGCGCCGCAAGCTTTATAAGCTCTACATGTACCGCGGCCAAGACGCCGAGGCCCAAAAGAGGCGTAACAAAGGTGAGCGTGCTACAGCAGCATCAGAAGCAGCTGCCATCGAGCGCCTCGCCGGAGTCAAGGGCGTCAAGACGGTCGTTCTCAGCCGCGAGGACGGCCTTCGTCTAATGGACAAGATGAGTGGCAACCGGCCCCACAACAACCTCGTCCTCGAAGCCTCCCCTCTGCCACAGCTCCCCGTCACCGGTCTTGGGCCCCTCTCATCAGATCCATCCAAGCCCGGGTTCTTACTTCATCTCGCCCATCAATCCGCAGAGGAGGTCGCCATCACCGGAACATCAGACTTCATCACGATCCCGAAACCCCTTGACAGTACCCCACTCTCCCACAAACCCCTCGTTGTGCTCCTCCACGGCGTCCTCGACCCAGGAAATCTCGGCGCCATCCTCCGCTCTGCCAGCTTCCTCGGTGCCTCCGCTGTCGCCACCACCAAGCGCGGCTCGGCCTCCCTCACCCCCGTCGCCCTCAAAGCCGCCGCGGGAGCCTCTGAAACAGTCACCCTCCTCTCTGTCGACTCGGTCGACCGCTTCCTCGAAGAATCCCGCCATGCCGGCTGGGCTATCTACGCTGCTGCCCCGCCACCGGCTAACGGCCGGTACACGCGACCGCACGTGGACATGCGCACGGTGGAGGAGACGGATCCTCTGAGAGAAAAGCCCATCGTATTAATGCTGGGCAGCGAGGGTGAGGGTCTACCGAAGTCAGTGCGGAGGCTGGCAGATTTTGATGTCCATATTCCGAATCTGTTGGGCAGCAACATGGTAGATAGTTTGAATGTTAGTGTGGCAGCGGGTCTGCTCTGTCATGCGTTTTTGAGTGGGAGGAGTGGCGAAAAGGCAGCGAGTGAGAAGGAGAAGGACGGGGGGGAGTTGTTCTGACTGTAAAGAGAGGGACATCGGTCTGGTTGAATTTCCTTTGAGATTCTTACCTGTGTAGAATATGTGTATAAAATTTGTGGCGACCAACGGATGATTGTAAGACGTTAGAACGGCCACAGGAAAAGAGGTGGCAATAATAGTTGGTGGACGACAGAGAAAACTATTAGAACTACGGAGTGTTCTTTCCTAGAATATAGAGTAGAGGGTATACAGTACAACCCCTGAAAGTAAAGCCCGAGCTGTTTTCCAGCTTATGATCGAATACCCTCGATAAATGAAGTGTGAAGAAGGTAGCTTTCCTTCTCAAAAAGTCGCGAGAAACATTACTGGATACAAGCCGCACTACCTACCAACCCAGGAAGGTAATAATATGTGTGATGAAATGTGATGGTTGCATGTCAAGGGACACCGGGTCGGGCGTCGCAGCCCGGTTTCTTTTTCTTTCTGGAGTGACCAGGGAGTGGTATGCGGGGTATAATATAGGTAGGGAACAAGTTGATTGAGACCATTGAACTCTTCGAAAACTACAGTTGCCTCCCCATCGGTCAGATGCAATAGTAACAACCAGTCCTCGGCACAGCGCAGTCCGTCCTGCTAACATCACAAATAAAGGCATAGCAAAAACGAGTTCGTAAATCACAACCTAAACCCCCCCAACAGCTTCCCCCACCCCCTCACCCCCTCTTCTTCCAACCCTCTAAACCCATCACTTCTCTGCTCCCTCTCCCCAACGGTGACCACCGCGCCAACCAGATCCTTCACAATCTCCTCGCTAACAACACTATCTCCCTGGTAGGCCGCGTGTGTCTTTACAAAATAGCGAATCCATCTCGCCGCCGTCCACAGCTCGCCGCTGGCCCGTTTCCGAATCAAATCGAGGTAAGTAGCGAGCTCGCAGCGGGTGACAACGTCGACATTGACCGAGTCAAGGTAGCTCTCTACCAGGGGGATCAAACCGGGGAAGTCATTCCCCTCTTCACTCACCCCGTCCCGTAGACCATCGTAACCCTGACCAGTACCCCTGGCATAGGCCGTGCCGTTGATGATTTCGTTCACGGTCATGAGGCGGTACTCGTCTTCGACGGGCCCCGTGGGCGTGGGCGGTCGACTGGTATGCGTGCCGCTACGCGGAGTAGAAGAACCGGACCCGCCGCTGCCACTTCCCCGGGAAGGGCGCGTAGAGAACAGATCTTTGCGGAACCAAAATTTGCGCTCCAAGACAGCATCGCGGGCATGGGCCGTCTCCATATTTTCGTCGACGCGCAGAATGGGAATGTAGAAGTTTAGATCGAAGCTGAGAATGACGCGAGTGATGAGGACCATGAAGACAGCGAGCGCAGCGTTCTCAAAATCGGTAATTTGAATTTCCATGGGGCGAAACTCAACGCGCCAGCCAATACTGTTGTCGGCGGGGGGAGGCTTGAAGCGCATGTGCTGCCAGTTTGTGGATTGGATGTTCTCAAAGTGGTCAGTCTTGGAGAGGTCAAGTGCTTGGAGGTCTTCGTTGAAGATGACGATGGGGTCACGTATGAATAGGTGTGCAAAGTGGGTTGCCAGCCGGTCGTCCATGCCCCCATCAAGCAGCTGCTGTTTGATGTCCTCGTCGATGACAAGATCAGGGTCGAGATACTCGGGCCGCAGTCGTGAGTCGGTTGAGATATAGGTTGAGTTGGACGCATACCTCGACTTAGGTATCCGCCACCGGTCATTCTCGAGCGGCTTCTCGCCTAGCTCTTCAGCTGTCCTATCGTCCACCGCCTTGCTAATCTGGTTCCACCTGACATCGGTGTCGGCGAGAAAGCCCTTGTAAATGGGGGTCGCGGCCGTGAGAGCGAGCAGAATGGGGCCCAAAGGGCTTAGCTGGTCGTACATCTGTCTCCCTTCAGTGATATTCTTGGCTTGGAAGGTAATCTGCAGACAACAGCTCCCCATGCCAAACGCCATGGCGTCCATGTGGATGAAGTTGTCAGGGGCAGCGCCATTCCGGACATCATCGTCCTCGGGCCATTCGTGCAGGTCGTAGTTGACGGTTGGATCCTTCCATGGCCACGGAGTCTTCTCATCCCTGAAGACCGGGACGTTGACCTGAACTTTCTTGCCTCTGCGAGAACGGATGTTGGCAGCGAGGGTGGGAAAGCGGATGTGGGGGTTGGCAATCTCGTCGGGCACAAATTGCGACCTGAGCTTAGGACCCGACACCGGGTATGACGGGTCAGTAAATACGCCCGCACTCCCGAGCCGCGGAAAGGTTGTGAGGGTGATGGGATGCTCATTGGGTAGCATGTGGTCTTTAGCAATACACCTCCTCAGCTTCATGTCTGACTCGACGTTGAGCAACTCTTTAAACTCGATACCCCAGGGCTTGCCAGGCGTAGCCTCGAGCATGAACCTTCCAAATTCAGGGTGGAATACCGGGAGCGGAGCCCTCGGTTTGGGGGGGTGGCCATTATGCAGCTCCGGGACGCACCCTCCCTGCGCCGAGAGGGCCTTGTCATTCGCCAAAGCCTCGAGAATGTCGGCCTGTCTAAGGGATAAGAGGGCCCTTGGGTCATGATTCGAGTATGTCACTACAAGGTATTCAACCTGTCATGTCCCTGTCAGTGTCCAAGGCAAGACCTCAGGAGGGTCAAGTACCTCATCGCCCCATAGCATGGCATCGCGTTCTTTGCCTTTGGCCTTGTTCCAGATCTCAAGCAGTTGCTGCAGGCCCATGATTAGAGCTGTGAACCCGGTCTCCTGTGACCCCCAAGTGCCCTCCGTGCATGATTCTCACCTTGATACCCCAGGACCGGACGAGGTGTGCCTGTTTTTTGGCATCTAGCCAGTCGAGGGCCGTTCCCAGCGCTCTTGACCAGGTATCAGTACCATGTATAACGCGGGCGGATGAGGAACAGATACTCACAAAAGCCCCATAGGCCCGTATTGTTCAGTTGTGTACTTGTAGCTGCTGTCGGTGTGGACGTCAGTCCGCGCAATCGATCAACAAAGATCCTAAGCCGTTGCAGGGACGGGAAGGACGGGCAAGAGGAAAGAAATCCCAAGATGGGCCGCACAAGTCTGAGTAGGGGACAAGGATGCCAAGTCCAAGCACAAGTGGTGTGCAAGTCGAGTCGTGGAACTGCAAACGCCCCCACGCACTTTGCTGCATCTCCGCGCGCCATCCTCCGTCCACGTTCTTCAAGGGAGGAAGGCGTCATAAAGACATGCATCCATCCCGTCTGTGAATGGATGCCTGGCCTGCGTTTGTGGCAGTGTTGCGCAAATCGCATGTGTCCCGGAGAAATCTTCCCAAATCTCAAATCTCCAAAAGCAAAAGGCAAGACATAAGAGAAAAAGAGATGGTTACCTGGTAAATCTCACGTGAGTTTGCCGCCTCTTTGCCCCTCAACACGTTGGCTTTGCTTGTTCCCTTTGACCCTGCCGGGATCTGTGGATTCACTAAGGTATGTATAGTTGTCGATACCCCCCAAAAAGTTAAAAATGTAGTACACTGGTTGCTTAGTCAACACCAACAGTTAATCTACCCGCTTTTTATCCCCCTTGCTTTGCCTTGGGGTCTCGGATATGATTTTGGGCGAGAAGCCGATGGACAAGGCGGAGCTTGTCGGGAAAATGGATGGGGTTTGAAGAGGAGCTCTAGAAAGCTAGGAACTACAAGAAAAGGAAAAGCGGGAGCGAAAATGGAGATAGGCGAAGGGAACCTCCGAACACGGGAGGAAAACCTCTTCTCTAGTCTCGCGGTAGTGTGAATGAGGTAGACATGGAACCGCTGATTAGGTATTTTTTCCTTCTCCCTACACTAGCTTCTCTCCTCACCGGACCGGTGGAGAGAGACGGGGCAAGGACCAGCCCTGCACCGTTGGCGGAAGGAGAGGAAGGGGTTTATCTCCTCCCGCTTTTCCGTTCATCGGATTTCCTGCTATTTCCCTCGACGGGGGGGGGGGGGGGGGAAAAAAAGGGGGGGGGAAGGGGGGCGAAAATTGGGGGGGGG